>Ga0209190_1000409_pt1 | contig 31613 bp, 42 predicted proteins | sample M_140205_XF_Meta_FD_187315 | JGI IMG/M metagenome (GOLD analysis project Ga0209190, IMG submission 187315) | Freshwater microbial communities from Lake Montjoie, Canada to study carbon cycling - M_140205_XF_MetaG (SPAdes) (version 2) | ecosystem: Environmental > Aquatic > Freshwater > Lake...
TGCCACCAAAGGTGTTAGAAATAGCCGCATGAAGGGCTAAGTAAGTAGAACTGGAAACGCTACTGCCATCACATAACAGATAGCCAGTAGGAGCGGTTGCGCCTCCATAGGGCAGGACTACGCCAGTAGGAACACCCGATACCGCTGCCGGTGCGGTGCTTTGCCAAGTTGTTCCATTTGATGTTAGTAGGTTGCCGCTGGTGCTAGGTGCTACGAAAGTGGGTGCGCTAGTGCCGTTACCTAAGATGACATTGTTTGCGGTTAAGGTGGTTAGTGATGTGCCACCAGAAGCCACGGCAAGGGTTGCGCTTAAGGATGCTGCCGAGCCGGTGATTGATCCAGATGGAACAACATAGTCGGTGCCTGCGGTAGCAATCGATGGAACGCCTGTGGTGGTGGTGTTTTTTATGATCCCAGTAGCTAGGCCAGACATTAACACACCATTAATTTTTACCACTGTAAGCGCTGTTGAGCCGGTGGCGTCGCCGGTGTGCGTGGCATTGGATACCAAACTTGAGTAGGTCGTATTGGTTGCGTTGTCTCCGCTATTAGTTCCGCTTACGGAAGCTGTAGCGCTTGCCGTTAAAGTTGCTCCGTCTACGATGGTAAGAGTTGCGCCGGTAGCCGGTGCCGTAACGGTGATTTTGTTTATGCTGGTTGCCGCTGCTACGCCGAGAGTAGGCGTTACCAAAACTGGACTGGTTCCCAGTATTACGGCACCTGTTCCACTGCTAGTTGTAACACCAGTACCACCAGATAAAACGGCAAGCGTGCCTGTGTGATCGCTGCGCACTAAAGAGGACACTAGAATCTGAGCGTTTCCGGCGGCGTTCGTAAGATATATTTTACCATCGGCGGCGTTGACCGATATTTCCCCGGCTGTTGTAGCGGCGGCAACGGCTGCGGCGGTGTAACTTCGTTTGGGCTTGATGGTGTTTGCCATATTTAGAACGTCGCCCCATCGATGGTGCTGCTACTGTTTAGGTAATCGGTGCCTGCGGTCGCTGCAATTAACGACGTGCCCGATTTTTTAAAGATCGAGCCATCCGTTGCCGCTGATAAGTCGCCGCCGGTGCCGCCCTTGCCCAGTGCGATTGCCGTGGCGCTCCATGTGCCGGTGGTGATGGTGCCGAGGGTGGTAATCGCTGCCTGGCCGACCCATGAAGTATGAATAGCTAATTGATTGCTTCCGTTAGTCGTGATGCTAGTGCCATCAACACCGACGTTTAGGGTGCTACCGGAAAAACTCAGGGCGGTTCCTGCGGTGATAGCGCCTGACGACGAAAACAGCGTGAAAGTTAGGCTTGTGGTGCCTAGGGTGATCGGGTTGGCGGTCGTTAAAACATAGCCACGCCCGCCGTTTACGGTGCCCTCCTCAATGAATGTGAATGCGCCCGAATTAAACTCTAGGCTTGTGTCGGAGTCTGCGCTGCGTGTCCATGCTCCTGCGGCCACGTCGTAAATACCGTTTCCCGATCCGATGGTTTGGTTTTTGACTAACACCCGGTCGCCGGCGAGGACTGCCACGCCGTCGATGGTCTGGGTTGCGGATAAGGTAATATTGGCGGTTGTTGCAACCCTTACGGATGCCTTGACATCGAGGCCAGAACGGGCGGCGTCTACATACGCTTTGGTGGCGGCGTCCTGTGCGCTGGTAGGGTCTGATAGGTTAGTTATTTTGTTGGAATTTAGCGAGATGTTAGCTGTGGGGGCGGCAAATTCATCGAGGCGTTTTCCGATGACATAGGTGCTAATACCTGTGCCGGAAACGGTGCCGGTGAGCACGACGGCGCTCGTAAAGGTGTTGGTGGTGCCCGAAAAAGTTTGAGTGTTGGTCAAGCCGGCGTAAGCTCCCGGCCCGGCGAGCGCCACGATGGAAGATGCCACGCCTGCGCCTGCGTCGCCATAGCCGTAATAAAGAACACTCGACCCGCTGCCGCCCACTTCGGAAACGGCTAGTTCCCCATTCATGAGGCTGCTCGGGGCCCCTGCTCCGCCGCTGTTTCTACGCTTAATACGAATTACGTTTGCCATGATTAAGAATCCTTAAAATGCGCCGCCGTCGAGGTAATTTGAATTTACCCACTGGGCTAGCGCTAAGTTATATTTCAGTAATTGGCCGTCTTGAATATTGACAATGAGCACGTCGTTTAGTTCGTCGATTAGGCCATTGACGCCGCCCGGTGGCCCCGGTGGGCCTGGTGGGCCTTGAACGCCTCGGGTCGATGTCGTGACCTGGGTAACGAGCTCTTGCACCTCGACGATGCGCCCGGCTTTTTCCACTGCGACAAAATTGGGATAATCTTTTAGGCTTCTAGCCTGCGGGGCGGTGTCTTCGGGCATGGCGGAGATTATGAACGCCTGCATTTTTTGGTCGGCGACTTGAACGGTGCCGGCGGCGGCGTTGACCGTAACGGATTGGCCGAGGTCGGCAATGCGGTTGGTGCTCATCGTGTAACCCCTGCCCGCACGGTAAAGGTGCCATAGAGGGGCTTATTAATGGTGCTGCCGCTTATAAGGTTTACGTCGTAAACGTAGTTTCCTGCGGTGATGGCGGCGGTGCCGGTGGCTGAGATGAACAGGCTAATCGTGCCGGTAACGCCGCCAAGGGAGATGCCGCTGTTTTCGGTGGTGAGCGATTTAACGACGGTTGCGGATGCGGCGGCGGTGCGGATTTGCATTGCGGCCGTAAAGCCGGTTAAATTAACGAGTCCGGCGGCGCTATCCCTAAGAATAACGACCCGTTCGTAAGTTGCGCCCTGGTCACATATCGTGTCATATCGTCCTGCCGGTGCCGACATATTTTTGCCCCTTTATAATAAATGACCCGTTACCCTTCTGAGACGGAAGGGGTAAAAAGTAGCTGAAAAGGGTAGGATTTATAGGGAGGTATGCCCTCGGTTGGGCTTGACCCCGCATCGCCGCCAGTGGTGGCGTAGTAATATTTGCCATCCTTAAACCATGGGAAGGCGTTGTGTCCGCCTGCAATGTGGTTTTCGTTGGTCGGGGTGACGCCTGCGCCGCCTAGTTCGGGCTCCAGATACAAAAAACTAAACTCGATATTGACGATTTTTTCACTTGATGGCAGGGTGCTGCCGGTGTCCTCATCGATAACCATTTCGGGAAATGGCGCTGGCATAGGCCGGGTAGTTGTCCAGCCCTGGAATAACAATGTGCCGATGCCGTAACCGAAAAAAGCGATCTGATTAATTTTGCCAAGTCCGTCAAAAATGTTGGGGCCCTCGGAAACTCGAAAAGGCACTTGGTGCCATGTGAGGGTGATCTGTTTTGACTTTTTGAGTAGGCGCACTTGACCGGGAAAGCTCGGGGCGGTGGCTTCGCCGGTGCCTGCCATCCGGTATTGCCCGTGCTGCGCCGTTAAATACTCCATTGATGTTTTAGTTGCGTATTCTACAAAACGCCACGATTCCGAGGCAATTTCCGTAGATTGCGAAGCGCCGGCGTCGTCGAAATACTCAAGGTTTTCGGTGCCAATACTCTCATCTTTAAATAATGCGTATGGGCGTGGGGCAAACTCTAGAACGACTTTGGCATATTGATAAGAGGCATATTGGGGCATGGGTTCGGCTTCAAGCTCTTCAACGGCGTCGGCGGCTTCAATAAACTGGTACCCTTCAATGGTGGCGATGCTGGAAACGAATAGCCACGGGAAAACAGGGTGGGCGAGTGGTAAAACCCTTTTTAGTTTGTTGCCATCAATGGCCACGCTACCGAGTGCGTCCTTGCAAAATTGCTCGACGTCAGTCCATTGAAGTTGGTATTCGATGGTGGCCTTGCCGCCTTCGTAGGAAAATCCTGCGCTGGCTTTGGCAATACTGCCTACACGTTCTTTAAAATCTGCGACCATGAAAACACCTCTCTTTTAACCGAATAACATGCCGCCGACCCATTCGCCCAGTGCTGCGCCGGTACGATTAACTACGCCCATGCCGCTGGCCTCGTAGGCCACGGTGCCGACGGTGTTGGCGGTTTCTTTTACGGTCGCTTTGGCGGCGCCTACGATGGCGTCGATGATGATTTGCTTAAGATCGATCTGGGCCATGGCTTCGATGTCTTTGCTCATGTCCGCAAGAAAATCATCTGTCTTCTTGGGGGCGGCGGCGACGCTGGTGGCGGTGAATGATGCCTGGGCAATATTTTTTCCGAAACTTTCGGCGCTTTGGAATTGGCCGCCGGTGGGCGCTGCCACGCCGGTGGAGTCGGCTCGGTTGACGGCGCCTTTGTTGCCTGCGATTTTTTTCATGTTGTCAATAAATCCGGTGGCCCCGAACATTTTTGCAACCATGACGTTGAGGGCGACGGCCGCCCGAACTAGCCACTTGGTAAAATCGACGATAGAGTCCACGACGGCTTGAACCATGTCGTCAAGGCCGGTGAAGGTGCCTAAAAAGCCTGCAAGGATTACGGTCAGGCCCTCTAGGAGTGCGGCGACGATGCGGGCGAGCCCTGCGAGCATAATGTAAAGCGATTTAGAAATAGGTAGCAGTAGTTGCCCGAATACTGCGGCGACTCGAATCATGCTGATGAACATATCGCCGAACGCTCGGGCGACTTGGGTAATGGTAGGGGCGATTAGCGCCATTATGGGCCCTAGGATGTCGCCTAGTTCTCTGACGACTTCGGTGGCGATGGTTAGGGCGGGGGCAAGTGCTTTTCCAATGATGGCGCTGACGTCGGTCATGGCCTTGGTGAACATCATGACGGTGGCGGGGCTTACGGCGGCAACGAATCCAATCATTAGCGAAGATAGTTCTTTAAATGCTCCGATAGGGTCGGAAAATGCGGTCATTAGTTTGCTAGCGCCTGCCATGGCGATGTTGCCAACGGCTTTGAAGGGCGCTGCCACGCCGGCAACGATGGTCTCGGCGGCTTTAGCTGCTATGAGAGCGACGAGGGCAAGTGGAGTTGGCGCTGGCGGAGTTGGCGCTGGTGGAGTTGGCGCTGGTGGAGTTGGAGTAGGCGTTGGTGGTGTTGGTGGAGTTGGCGCTGGTGGAGTTGGCGCTGGTGGTGTTGGCGCTGGTGGAGTTGGAGTAGGCGTTGGTGGTGTTGGTGGCGCTGGTGGAGTGGCTGCCGTTGGTGATGTTGGTGCTGGCGGAGTGGCTGCCGTTGGTGATGTTGGTGCTGGCGGAGTGGGTGCTGTTGGTGATGTTGGTGCTGGCGGAGTGGGTGCTGTTGGTGATGTTGGTGCTGGCGGAGTGGGTGCTGTTGGTGATGTTGGCGCTGGCGGAGTGGGTGCTGTTGGTGATGTTGGCGCTGGCGGAGTGGCTGGCGCTGGCGGAGTGGCTGGCGCTGGCGGCGTTGGTGATGTTGGCGCTGGCGCTGGTGCCGTTGGTGATGTTGGGCCGTTGGGCGGCATTAAAAAGTTGCCTTCTAATAAGGCGCTTGTAATTTTAAAACTGGCGGTTGGAACCGTAACTTTTACTGAGCTTGTGTCAACGTCGACAATTTTGGCTGTTATAGCGCCGGGCGGCATTTTTACTTTGGCACTGTCAATCTTGATTGAAGCGTTTTGAATGATAGCGCCGCTTGCTGAACTTGGGCCCGCTTGCGTTAAAGGTGTTTGTGTTCTGGGTGCTGGTGGCGCTGGCATTTTGACGGAAGCAAAATCGATACCGATACTGGCATCTTGAATCGTAAGGGCGGCAACGGGCACGGGCGTGGGTTCTTGGCCCTGCTCTGCCTCGTCGGCGGCGCCTTTTTTCTTGCGCCCCTTGCGCTTGGGCTTGGGCTTGGGCTTGGGCTTGGCTTCATCTTCTTCTGCGGCTGGTGGTGCTTCCAGTGCGATAGGTGCGGGCTGTGTTGCTGCGGGCTGTGCCGCTGCGGGTGTAATGGTTCCGAATTTAGACAAGACATTTTTTAATGGCTTGAATGCGTTCGCAAGGTCGTTGAAAAGTTTGGCGGTGGCTTTGATTAGTCCTTTGCCGCCGGTGGCGTCTGCTGCCCCGCCGGTGGGTGATGCGCCGCCGGTGTTGCCCCCTGGGCCCGTCTTGCCTAGAAGTTCGACAAGCTCGGTGAGGGTGCTGAGGAATTTGGCAAGGTGATCGCCGCCGCCGCTGTCCGTTCCTGTGGGTAGTTCAAGTTCCATTGACATGGTGTTTTTCCTGCGCCTCTTGCCATTTCAATTGGGCCTTGTTCATGTCCATCCCGAATGACGCCGCCATTAACATAAACTTCGTGTACGATTTATTTCTTTCTTCTGCGCTGTCGAGGTCAATGGGCACCTCTTTTCGTTGCCATTCGGCTTCTGGGTCGTCTATCGGCTCAGGTGATCCGTCCTTGTCTCGGGCTCGATAATAGAGGTCATAAATCTGGCGGTCGGTCAGGTCGGCAATGGCGGCGAATGTCAGGTGGTACGGGGCGTCGATTAAACACGCATAAAGCTGGTACACATTTATGTAGCCGGCCCAGACTCGTCGCTCGTCGGTGTCGCCGCTGGTGCTGGTGCCTGCGCCGTTTTTTTTTGCGGGAAGCTCTGCGCTTGGATCAATTCCAAAACTTGCGTAACTTCCTCGGGGCATGCTAAAAATAGCTGCTCCATCTCGTCTTCCGTGCAATCAAAAACGAATGAAGCGAAGGCCACGCCGCCCGCCATCGTCCCCAGCGCATCGGTTGCGTAGGGCCCGCCAAACGCATATTTCCCGCTTGCAATGTCCGCCGTTACTGCTGCGCTAAGGGCTCGAAATTCGCTCATGTCGAGGTCGGCCCTAAATCGCATTACCGACGCCATGGCCCGCTTTTCAAGCCATCTTTCGACCTGGGATTTTACCTTTTGCGTGATCAGTCTTCCTTTGAAAACTTTTCCGTTGTGTTCGATCGTCATTGGGGCTGATGCGGCGCCGAGTGCTTCTGAGGTCGTAGGCATTTAAGGTTCCTAAACAGTTATGGTAAATTCGCCGGTGGAAGTAGCGGTATAAGATATTTTGGCAACGTCTTTTACCGATTGATCAATTTTGACGCTACTTAAAAGGGCTTCGATCTCGAATGAGGGGCCGCCGTTGCCGGTGTCGAGCGTGAATGTTACTTTCGTATCAACGCCGGCGACCGACAAGCCGGGCTGCCCGCCTGCTGTGCCGTTATAAGGCCCCGATGCGCTAATATCACATGATCGGATACCGTACACATGCGAGGCATAGCCGGCGTCTTCAAAATTAGTCGTTTCGATAGGGTCGGATTTATAATCAATCGACCAGTCGGTAACTGGTGCAATGGCCAATGTTCCAATGGCTACTGTGCCGCTTTTTCCCGCATAAAATGTACTAGGCATGATGAAACTCCTTTAAAGTTATACGCCGCCAATAATGGTTATTTGATAGGTTGCGCTTGTTGCCCCGGTGTTCGTAATCGTCAAGTTTTTTACGCTGCCGCTGACGGTCGCATTACTGCCACCGCCTACAGTAATAAATGACCCATCGGGCAAGGTGATGCTCGGCGAGGTGCCGCCAAAAAACCATGTAAGCGGATCGGATACGCCTGGGGATAGCTCTATCTGCCCGCCCTGCACTGCTAAATGCAATGCTCTGGCCTTCGTGAAGGTGATCGCCTCGCCGAAAAAATTGGTCATAGTCGTGAGGTCGTAGGTATGCGATGCCGACGCCGCTAGGACTCGATTTTCAGCGAATATTTCGTTAATGGTATTGATCGGTGGTGCGATGCTGCTGGCGATATAGTCGGGGCCCTGTTTCGTGGGTGCGAAGCCGGCGTTGTTTTTTATTTGCGACCATTGAATCTTGCCGGTGATGACGCTGCTAGTTAATGCCATTATGCGCTCCTGTTTTCGTAGCTGCTGAAGGTTAATCTGATTGCGGTTACGTCGTAAACGGTGTTAGGGCCGGCTGCGGTGCTGTAAGGCGGGTCAAGGTCAATGGTGGTATCGGTGACACTGGGCACGCCTGCAAGTAAGGGTTGGTAAACTGCCTGCCGTATGCGTTCACGCAATTCAAGGGCCCCGTACACCTCGACCTCGGTAACTCGGTCGGAAGCCATCACGATGGTAATGGTTACGGGGTAGCGGTATTCGACGACGTTGTTCATGGCCTCGGTTCCGATGACCTCAGCGCCGGGGCCGGGGCTTATTACAATCGCCGGAATTGTATCGGTGGCCAAGAGCATTGGGCGCTTACGAATAATAGGCGTAATCTCGTTGCTAGCGCCTAGTACACGCTGTTTAACCGCTTCAAGGATATCGAAATAAATACTCATTATGAATCATGGGCCGTCGGAAAATCTGGGCCCGCCTCCGTGGTCGTTTCGAGTGCGTAGTAAGCGCCGTTACCTTGGTAGGTCACGTCGTCGGTGTAGTAGTGTTTGCCCTCGGCGTCGGTGATGCGGCAATTAGGCACGGGTTTAAAGTGCCCCAAATGCGCCGACCATGCGAGCCATCTTTGAGTCTGGCCGGTGCGCTGCAAGCCGCCTTCATCGACGAAAACGAGCCTGCTCATCCGCCGGAAACCGTAGTCAATCGTAACCTCTTGGTTATCGGGGTTGCGGAGACAGATGCGCTCGGGATTATCTAACATCTCCCAGCCGCCTGTTGTGTCGATAGTTGGCATTAAACTATTTGCCCCCGAATTTCCGTAGGGCTTACCCTGGTTGCCATGGTGTTCATCACGCCGATTTGGGTGGCAAGTTTTTCCCGCCATGTCATGCGGTCTACGCTCACACCCTCCCAGCTATACGAGGGCTGCGGGTTGGCTGCATCGGCGATGAGGGCGGTAAAATAGCCATCACGGATTGTCTTTAAATCTTCAAGTTGTTCTGCAATACTTTTTGCCATAATTTCCCCTTATTTATAAATGACCTAAATTTATTTTGAGAATCTTTGTCGTTGTGTCTTGACAATTGTCTGACACGGTATAGGATAGGTGTAGTTAAGAGACGGAAACACAAAAGGAGATGGAAAAATGGAACTTACCTACATCATCAAAAAGAACAACGAAACGATTACAGTTGTAAGAATCAAAGGCAAAAAGTTTTCAAAAGCAACGGATTTAATGGCAATGAACGAAACGCCAGTAGATCGAATTGACGCAATTTTTACTGCGGTACGAATGGACAGCAAATTTTACAAAGCTTGCAAGTAAAGGCGTAACGGTCAAGGGGCTCGGGGTGTTCTCGGGCCCGTTTTTTAAATTTAAAGGAGATGGAATCATGGCTAAGAAAAAAAATGTACCAGCAAAGAAAACAGCAAAGGCGAAGGACTTGATTATGAAAAAATTAGCTGAGGGCTTGCGTGGCAAGACTAAAGCGGAAAAAGCATCGAAGAAGTCGATTCTAAGCAAAATCGAAATAATAATGCCAGAATAGTTTTTACTTTTTAAAGGAGTATTTAAATGAAGCCTAAACCTAAAGGGGCGACGCCCCGCAAGACGTTTCGCCTGTCGGAATACGAACTCGAGATGTTGGAGTACATTCGGGCTAATTTTAATTGGTCGAGTGGGCCGGTCAAGATTCCAGCCACGACGACAAACGCAATGCGGGTTGCGATTAACATCGCTCATGAGATAGTCGCCAGCAATGTTGCGGGCGACCGCAAGAGGGGGGAAAAGTAGCCTAGCAATAAGCGGCCATAAGTTCCCGTATCCGTTTCACCCTGGGGTCAGTTTCATCGCTGGCCTCGGGGATTTTTTTTGCCTGCGCTTTGGGTTGCGGTGGCTTGATGCCACGCCGGGCAATGATGGCTTGAATTAGTTTAATTTTGGCGGCGTGGGGGTCGGTGGCGGGTTTTACGGCTTCGGTGGTTATTTTTTCGTGTCCTAGGGCCTTCATGAGTTCATCCGCCGCATATGTTCCGTTGCCGTTAAGTTGGCGCTGCCAAGTGCCATAAGATGGCGACCAAATAAACCCTCTTGATTTTATTTGTTTAATTACCTCGGGGCTTGGTTTGCCGGGGAATTTTATTCTGATTCTGGCGTCGTCGGGGTCGTGGTTGATGCTGACGCCGCCGCTGTACTTTTCTTCTTTCTCTGGCATAGCTTTAAGCTTGCTTAATGTGTCGATGCGGTCACGAATGCGGCGAATATTGGCGCCGTTGTTTGTAAGTCTGTAGCTTGGGTAAGGCTTGCCCGAATCGCCTTGGTCTTTCGGGGCTTCATGAAAAGCTTTAATGGTTGCCTGTTCTTTTTCGCTCAGTCCGCTGGTGGCTAGGCTTGCGGGGTTTTTCACAAATTTGGCGTAACCCGCATTCATTTTTTTGTAGTGGTCTTGGATTTTTTCAAGCGCTTCGACTTGGGTGGTTAGGGTCTGGACGGCGGCGTCGTCTCGTGAAAGAACGGGCGCCCTGCTGGTCACGGGGTTGATTGCTTTGGCCGCTGCGAAAAGTGCCCGCTTTCTAAATTCTACGGTTTCCTCTTGGCGCTTTTCGGAAGCGCTGTTTGCCTTGTTGTTTCTGTTGGTTGGGAATCTTGCTGGCCCGCTGATCATGGGGCTTAAGATTCTGCTGTCCGCTGATAGTTGCGCTTTTGTCCTAGCTAGATACCCGGCCTTGTACTGAGCAAACTCCGATTTTAAAATTTCCTGCTGTTGAGGTGTTTTTGCAAATTGTGATAGGTGCTCCCAGTCGGCTTGCATTTGATCAACGTAACTTTGTTGGCGGTAGCTTGCCCGCTTCTCTGGAACGAAGCTGGTGCCCCTGTGGGCGTTGAAAGCTAAGTCGTAAGGCACGTCACTAAGGCTGACGCCGGGGGCTTTAGCTGATAGTGCCGCCGGTTCTGCTGCTGCCGGTGGTGTGACGGGCTGGGCGTCGGCCTCGCCGGGGCCGTTGTTTATTTGGTCGATCTTGTTTTTAGTGGCGGGCCCGAATAGCCCGAACATGTCTTGTGTGGCGTCCTGCCTGCCTCTGCCTGCACCGGCTCGGTCTAGTGGGTTGTCGCTGCCTGGTAATGGCTCACCGGCGGCGGTTGCTGGCGCATCGGGTGCGACTGGCACGGCGTCGCCGAAAAGGCCCGGCATTGTTTCGGGGCCCTTGGGCGCTGTTGCCTTTGACGGGTTGCCGAAAAGGTCGGTGTTGCCTGCGGGGGCCTTTGCTGCAAGGTCAATAATTTTTTGATTTAGATTCATGATTTTAATTTTTGCATCACCAATCATTCTTCTAACATGATCCTCCCCCGATCTTACTCCGTAGTAGCCTTTTTTTTCCTTAGCTTGTGTTAGCACTGCAAGCTCATCGCCTCGCTCTTGAATCAAAGGCTGCAAGTTAGGTTTTTGCGATTGTAACGCTTGTTCTAGGTTTTTTTTAAATTCTTTGTTTTCTTGTTTTTGCTCTAAAACTTCTTCAAGCGCCAGTTTAATATCGCTTTGAGTGTAGGCGTTGCTGCCGCTTATTTTTCCGGTTTTTCTGCGCCACTGTAAATTAGTGTTAAGCCTTCTAAGCACTTGGTCGGTTGTTGTTTTGGGCAAGTCCAATAAATAGACTTGTCGAACGGCTTCATGCTCTGGCATGCTTCTGTCGTCGTCGTTTTCGTCTGGTGCGGCTGCTGCTGGTGTTGGCTCGGCGGCTTTGGGGTGCTGCAAGGCGTTAAGCTTAGATTGTAAATCGGTTCGTAATTTTTCTAAGGATTGTGCAATTTTTGCGGCGGCCGGCCCGCTGTTTGGATTCCAGCTATCTCTTTGGCTGTCCGACCAATATTGACGTGCGACTTGGTTTAAAGCACTGTCCATGCCGCCAGATATGCCTAACTGATGAAGTAGCCTTTTTTTTAAGTGGTTTGCTTGCCCCTCGGGGCTGTCTATAAACGTGGCAACACTTTTAATAATTTGGTTGGCGTGGTCTTCTACTTTTTCAACAGTGGCCTGACTTAATCCACGCTTTTTAAGCTTTCTTTTATCGTACCCTGCATCTTTGGCCCATTGCGGTATTTCGGCGTTTGATGTGAAATAATTTGATTTGATTGGCTCGTCGTCATCGGGTGCGGGGCCTGCCTGCGCTGGTTCCGCCGCCGCTGGTTCGGGCGCTGCGGCGGGTTCATCATCCTTGGCGGCGACTAATTCACCGTTGCGCCATTCCCGGCCTTGTGAGTCTATGCCGGTGAATGCTTGGCGTTTCATGTGCCTTGCTACGGGGTCGTCTACTTCGCCTTGTCCGCTTTTTCCTGCGCTGCTACTTCCTTGGCCAGTGCCGCCATCCACGGGCGCTTGATTGCTAGTTCCTTGCGAATCTGTATTTGTTCCTCGTCCATCTGGTGGCCCCCCGCTATCGCTTCCTCCAATTGGTCGTGGTTGAATGCGTCTAGCCGCAATTGTTTTTGCGGAGATAAGCCCTTTTGCGATGTCATCGGGAATTTTTCCAGATTCATATAGTCCGTAAGTGTCATCTTCCATCTCCTTTAGTAGTTGCTCTTTATTATAGCCATTCATGCCCGTTTGCAAATAGGCGGCGGCTTCTTCTCCTACAACTTCTCTCGCTTTACCGAATCCCAAATTGTTATTAATAATCATCGTAGGAACTTGGCCGTCTTCCAATAACTCAAAGGCTGCCCGGCGTGCTTTAAGGTTCGCCGGTAGTGCAACGCTAAGGGGCACGGTACGGGCTAGGCTGGTCTTGTCGCCTGCGTTAAACTTCTCCCTTGACTCCATGGCCCTTTTGACCACGCCGTCTTTCCATGCGTCTTGTGGGGCCCTGTCGATGAATACAAACTGGCCGCCGTAGCCGTGGCCCTTAGCCATGTCCATCAATTCTTTAGTCCATGCGCTATCGTCGGAAACGCTATCAAGAACAACGGGATAATCGCCTGCCTTGATAATGTCTTTGGTTGCGGTGCCTTTGCCGCTGCCGCCGCCGCCGCCTAAAACTAGAAACTGATTATTACCCTTGCCCTTCATGAGCGCCATGGCTTCGTTTAACATGCGCATGTTAGCATAAGATGCGGCGTCGTGAATTGTGCCGGAATTGGTGCCGACGTAGGTGGGAAACTGATCACGCCAATCGTCGCAATTTAGGGTAATGCTAACAAGCTCGCCGCTATCGGGGTCGAAGGTGCCATTTTTGGCAAGGTAATCCCGGCGGAAATTTACCCATTCCCGGCGAATAAGTTCTTGCGCTTCTCGGTGTTCAGTTGCTTCGGACTCGTTCAAATTGTAAAAGCTTTTAGGCGGTAGTGGCCCGTTTGGATAGTTCTGTTCTTCGTATTCTTTCCAGCCTGGCACGACTTCCATAGGCGGCGGGATGACGCCTTTTTTTCCGTTCCTGAGTGTAACGGCCACATTGCCGCCGCCTACACCGAAGTATTTTTCGCCGCCGGTGGGCGCCTTCTTTGCTGGTTCCGCTGCCGGTGCTGCTGGTGCCTCTGCCTGGGCGGGTGCTGGTGCTGCGGGTTTGACCTTGGGCCCGGTGGCTTTGCGTAGTGTCTTGCCCTTCTGTGCGTAAAGGTGTTCCCGGCCTGCGTCTGTGAGTTTTCCCACGGAGTCAACGAATCCTTTGGCCATTAGCCCGCCCATGGCTTCAAGGTTGATATGCGCCGGGTTGTGTGGCTTCTTATTGGATTTGAGTCTTATGGCGTCTAGGGCAAGGGCTTCGGGGCTCATGCCTTTGACTGCGGCGGCGGGCTCGGGTACGGCTACGGGGTCGGGTGCGGTGGGTTCATCCTTGGCGGCGACAAGTTCGCCGTCTTGCCATTGTCGGCCCTGGGCGTCGATGCCGGTGAAGCCTGGTTCATCGGCCTTGGCGGCGTCGGCGGGTTTGGGTTCTTCGTCTTGTGGTTCGCCGAAAAGTGAGGGGCCTACATCTTGGGCATTTCCTCCCCGTACATCTCCCGGTAAGTCTGCTTGTCTCTCTCCTCCTGTTCCCTGGTCGTCTTGAGGATTTTGACCACTTGCTCGCACATCGTTTTTGTTTGTTCCGTCGATAATTTCATGAATGGCCGATCTGACGTCGGCAAGGGATTTTTCGACGATGGCTTTCTTTGATCCTTTGGCATTCGCATACTCCTCTACATGGGCGTTGATGGCGTCGCTCAACGGCCCGCTTAAGTGTTGAAACTGTTCGTACGCCTGTTTGATTCTATCAGCTTCTTTAGATAGGTCTTTATTTTTATCGACTTGCAGCACATTCCCAGCGCCGGCAATATTCTTCGCCCGGCGGGCATTGCCTGCCATTGCGTAGTCGTTCACTTCCTGCGTTAGCATGTTTCTGATTTTTGTTTTTAGCTCGGCCTTCTCTAGAAATAAACTTTTCCCGTCGTCGTTGTTCCCGAATAAATCCATTTGGCCGCCGCCGCTTTTTGTCGGGGTGCGGGAAATATCTATCGCCGCTTGCTCTAATGTTGCGGCGTTAAAGTCTTTATTAGTTTTGTCTTTTTGCTCTAGGTAATGGTTGTAAAGCTGTTCTTGCTGACTGTGGTCTTTTAGGTGGCGGCCGATAGCTACGGCCTTGTCTTCGTCTAAAATGCCGCTGGCTAGGTCGTTAAAGATGCGATTGCTTAAGCCTTTTAATTGGACTGCGTTATCGACCACTTTTTCCTTTAGGCTGACGCCGTGGCCCTTCATGTCTTCGACTGTTTGCCCCGACTCCCGCAAAAACTTTGCGGCGTCCAGTGCGGTGCCCCTGCCCTCCGCCATGTTGATCAGTGCGCCGGTGCTGCGTGCGGTGGCTGCATCGGGTGCCAAGATCATTTGTACATTCATCTTTTTATGGCCTGCACGGTTCGCCAATTCCATTCGATGATGGCCATTAACCACATACACTTGACCGTCTGCGGGGTCTTTCCATGCGTGTACGACGCCGGCGAACAAGCTATTGAACTTCGATACATTTTTGAGGTTGTCGCCTGCGCCGGTGGTGCTGTCTAGTTTTTGCTTGTACTGAAAACGGGTGGGGTCTACCTTGATGGTGGCGGTGTCTAGGCTGAGAAGTTCGCCGGCCTCCCCGATGCCTTTTTGCTCGCCGCTGTCGGTGGCTTTTTCCGCTGCTGCTGCCGCTTTGGTTTCGGTAGGCGTTGGCTTGACTGCGGGGGCTTCTTTGGGGGCTGGTGCCTCGTCGGGGGCCTTTAGCTTAAAGTCATCGGCGGTCAGGCCGTGATCGAAATTGTCGTTGCCAGCATTTTGCAGCTTGGCCAATTTTGTCACTGCAAAATACTTGGCGGACTGGTTGTTGACGACGGGTTTTCCGTCCACAATTGGGAATGCCGTGACCTTGCCATGGCGTTTGCTGTGGGCTAAATACTCATTACCTTGTTTGTCTTTGAAGGTCTTTCCCAGAACAATGCGGTTGAAGTCGTCTTGCTCTTTGCTTTCGTCTTGGTCTGAATCTTCTGCCGCTGGCCCCTTCGATAACTTCGTCAGGTCTTCCACGCTCATCTTCATGAGGTCGTTAGCCAGTGCGGCGACGTGCTCGGGCGGTGTGTCGGCGTGTAGTGCGTCTACTCGGGTTGCGGCGTCGTTGCTGGATGGGGATTGCCCGGCGGGAAGTGATGTGCTGGCGGCGGCGTTGATGTTGGCTTTTTCGGTGGCGTTTGGATTTTTAACTTGGCGGCCATCTGCGTAATAACGGGTATGGCCGAGCTTGTCTTTTTTCTGGCCGGTGTAGCCGGCTTCAAGAATGCGCTGGCCCTTGGATTGGTAGGCTTCGATTAATATGCGAGCGATAAAAGCGCCCTGAGCGGCGGTCATATTTTTCATGTGATGGGCCTTACTAAAAAGCGCCGGGCGCCTTAGGAAAGCGCCACGACGGTGATATTATTTTCTGTCTGAGTAATGCCGAGGATTAGCAAATACTTAAGCCGTGCCTCATCGGCGTCGATGGCCGGTAAGGTTAGGGTTGGATTGTCACGGATGCTGCAACGGAATTGGCTTGCCGCTGGTGCTGGTGTGGGCGCCTGGATGCGTGCCCCCTCGGTGGATGATTCCGAAGGTAGCACGCTAACAGGGGCGGACGGTGAGGGTACTTTCTTAGCCATTAGTCATTGTACCCTAAGACTACGAACCTTGGGTCTCTAACAGCGGCCACGCCCATTAACGATGCCTTAACGGCGAGGGCGATGTCCTGTTCAAATTCACGGGGGTTGTTTGCTGGCGCTTCAACGACGGTAAGCGGTTTTGCTTCCCTCCAGATGAAGGTCTTTTTGAAGTCGCCTAAAAGCACATAGCTATCTGTGAGTGATGCGCTCACGCCGGACTCAATCAACAGGCGGCGAGCGTGTGGGCTCGTTAATACCTGGTAGTCGGTATCCAGTGGGTTAGGCCCTTCGATGTGCTCAGGGTTGCCGCTGGTCGCAAAGTTGCCAGACTTTACGCTGGTTGCACTGAATACCTTTTTAGCACGGTATTTTTGCGCTGGCATAACGAACAATTGTTTAGGCTCGATCAAGATGTTTTTCCCGGTATTGGGATCGACCATCTGAGCGAATAACTGTTCCATCGAATTGATCGACGTCCAGTCAGTTAACGTGAAGGTTTCAATCTTATTGACCCATGCCCCGGTGGTGAGGTAGGTGTTATAAGAGTTGCCGTTCCACTTATGCGCATTGGTAATACCCAATACCATTTTAAGAATGCGCTCTTCTCTTGCAAGCCCGCAATAGGTGCCTACGCTGCCTGCACTGTCGAGGATTTGGCCGGTGAGGTCGGAGTAAATTGCCTCCATGGTAACGCTACAAATTTTACCGATCTTCTCGATTGCAGGATACTCGATGTAATTTGCACTGAAGGAAGTTTGTGGGTAAGGCATGCCCTCTTCCACTTTTTCCACGGAGTCGGTCACGTTCGACAACCATGGAACTTTTTGTTCCTTCAAGTTGCCATTGGTGACGGGAATTGTGTCACACAATTCATCGCCGATAAGTTTTGCGAGTTCAAACTTATCTTTAATTTCATTCACTAAAAGCTGGCCAGTGATGGCGGTGAAAGCTGAAGCGCCGGTAGCTTCTGAAGCTTCGGTGACCCTCATGCCGCTGTTATGGCGCTGAAGGTTTTCAGCCCAGTTGTCGCCCATGAAACTTTCAGCGAGGTTGCGCAAACTGATTGCGTGCCTGCTAAGTTTGCCGTCTCGGATTGCTTCGCCAAGGAACTTGGACGCCTTGCCGATTCCGTACGATTCAGTCAATTTTTTCAGTCTGTTACCAATACCCATGATGCCCGTCCTTTCAATTGTTTTTTTGGTTTACTTGCTTACTGCGTTTAAGGTGCTGAGAAGTTGTATTTTAACTTTGGTTGCGGATGCGCCGGTGTTCTCGATCACCCGGCCGATTGCTAGTGCCACGCCGGAAACTTTTGCAACGGTGCCATCGAGCATGTTGTTGCCGCTGTCTTTTGCGGGGCCGACAAAATCACCAAATTCATAGGTCGCTGAAGATGCGTCGAACTCAAATACGCCGCTGCAATCAATGCGAACAATGTTGTCGGTGCTGTTGCCGAAAACCCTGGCTTCGGTGGCTAGCTTTTTTTGGCCGCTGGTGCCTAAAAAAGTAAGTGCGAATGCGGTTTGGGTGGTTGCAATGTTGGTATCCCAAGTATGCTCGGATGCCTTAATAACGTAGTTGGTCGTGGTGTCGTACCCAACGATGTCGCCGATTGAAACGCTGTTAGCGGTGGCGATGGGTGCGGAAACGGGGTTCGTTTCTCCATACAGATATCTGGCCATGGGTCACTGTCCTTTCTGGTGCTACTTATTGAGCAGTTCGGTAACGAATGTGTCATAGCTCTCACTTACAACCGCTACCGAGGTTGAAATGGGCTTTACGGCGCTGCGCTTGGCTATTGCTTTGCGGTCAGCGATTAACTGGGGCCATGCGCTTTCTTTGAGTCGCATGAGTTGCGAAACAAAAATTGGCGTAATGGCTTCGGTTGGAATTTTGGCTTCTTTGCATCTCTGCAAGAGTTTGGTTTTTTTAAGTCCTAAAGATTCCTTGACCCTATAGGCGTCAAGTTCATTCATTAATGCTTGTACTTTAGGGTTGATTGATTCTTTGGCTTCCTTCTTGAATGGTGGCGCCTTGCCTGGGGCTTCTTCATCGCCTAGTAGGTCTTGTTCCATCTGTGCGTTTTCGTCGTCGCCATCTGCCTCGTCAACGGACTCCATGTCTTCGTCTTCGTCGATGGGCTCGGGCGCTGGCAATGGTGGTGCCATTTCGTCGCCATCTGGTTCGGGTTCGCCTTCTGCTACTTGGTCGTCGTCCATTAATTTAAGAGCGCCTAAAACCTTCTTGCGCTTATCGGCGCTTGATAGGCCGGCGTCGTTGATGATTGCCATGATGGCGTTGCCTAGGTGGGTGGCAAAGTCTTCGCCCTCATCGCCGTCGGCCTCTGGTACGGGCTCTTGGCCCATGTCGCTATTAATCATTGGCGGTGGTGCCATGCCTGGAAGTTCGTCGTCTTGCATTTCAGTAATCCTTTCGTCTTGTTCGGTGCCTAGTAAAATTTTTCCCATTTGTGCTGTTTCGTCTTCGCCGTCGGCTTCGTTTGTTCTGCCGTAATGGGCGCCTGTTCTTTCGTTCGACGGCTTGGAAGCCATTTCTTTTCTGGCTTTTTCCCAGCCATTTTTCCAATTTAATTGCTTAGTCGTGTCGCCCATGCGTGGGTGCTGGTTGCTTTTGTCGGCTATGCCCTTGTAAGGATTTTGGTCAATCCATGCGCCATCGTAAAACGCTCGATAGCCATCTTTTTCCCCCGCTGTCGGGTTGTGATCCTCAGCAATCTGTTTCATTTTGTAACTTTCAAATAGGCCCTGGGTCGTCGCTGGGTCGGCCACGAGGTCAACGCTGTCAACGTCTTTTATTTCAGTTACCAGTTCGCCGCCGGTGGCGGTGTTCTGCACTTCTGCGGTTGCGTTATGGCTTAGGCCGATTGCGGTGGGGTCGTTCTTAATCCACCATCGAAATGCTTCGGCTAATGGGTGCGCCGGGTTGTATTGCAAGTCGCCATAGAGGCCATCGCCCTGCATGCGGACATTGACCATGCGACCGAAGCGCTCAGAGAATTTGCGGGGGTCGGTGCCGGTGTTATGATCGAGGTTTACTTTGACGCCTTCATATTTATGCGCTGCTTTGATCAATGCTTCACGGGTGTAGGTGCGATTGTTGCGGCTCTTGAAGCCGAGGATTTTGCACCCTGGTACGGTGGGGGGTGGGGAATTTTCCCCATGTGCCACGACGGTCATGGCTGCCATGCGGGGCAAGCCTTTGATTACGTCTTCACGGATGTTTAAATATCGACTCATGAATATAAATGACCCGTTGGGCGAAAAATAATTTACTCGGTAAATATTCTGAGCATCTCTAATCCTTGGTCATAAAGTGCGAGGGCGTCGCCTGCGGTGTGCCCAGTCAGGCGGGCGGTGGCGGTCAGGCTAAGGTGATCGACTAAACGATGCCGCATAACGATGGAATGCTCAGGCGGCAATACTTCGAGGGCGTCGGCGAGTAGGTCGAGGGTTAGTTCTGATTGCGTGCTGGTCACGTCCACAATGAGCGTATCCATGACGCCCTCCCATTGCGGCCTCTTGGCGAACACATAACGATAGACGCTGCCCTTGATCCATAATCTTGCATAGGCCCCGAACGTGACGCCCTTGGTGCTATCCCATTTGCGGGCGGCTTTGAGTAGGCCTAGCCAGCCCTGCTGGATTAGGTCGTCCATTTCGGTGTGAATGTAGGTGTGATATTGAGATGCTATTTTTACGACTAGCTGTTCATGCGCAAGGATGGTTTTCTCGTCTACCATGCTGGGGCCCTGCTAGAACGTGGGTGCTTCGGCGCTGTTGTCGCCTGTGTCCGAAGCTGGCGCCCCGGGTGCTGCTGCGCCGGCGTCGTCCTGTGCCGGTGGTGCTCCTGCCTGACCGGCGCCGCCTGGTGCGCCTTGCTGTGGCGGCTGTGCTGGGTCAAGCTTTAGATTTTTGGATTCTGTTTCGTAATCTAATCCGAGTTCGGCGCTGATGGTTTGCTTCGACTTAATGCCCATGTCTAGGTAAGCCTTATTTGTTGAGGCTTCTTTGTCGGTGTCTCGGGTCACAAGGCTGGGCCCTTCGGCCTTAATTGTCACGTCGGTGAGTACGCTGGCGGGAAGAATGCCATGGTCGATAGCGGCACGAATTTGGCGCCATATAAGCGAGCGATTGGGATTAAGTCTTCGCTCTCCGAATGCTCCGCCTAGCATTGATTGCATGCGCTTGAATGTGCGGTGGGCTGGGCCCTCGGCGACAAGTGCGCTTGCATAATTATTATTGGATGCGTCGGCGCTCATCATGGTTTCGCTAATGCCATAACGGGAAGCGATAGCACGCAAGTTAGCCTGCAAGGTTTCGATTAAGCCGCCGGCGTCTAGGTTCGCCGCTGGAAACTCGTAGTCGATATTATCGGATGCGGTCAAAATGGTACCGAAGCCCATGCGGCTAAGGTTTGAGACTTGGCCGGTCGAAGGGTCGGAGAGCGTGGCGTCGGTGCTCTGTGCTGATAATGCCGCCAGTGCATCGGGGGCGGCGTCTTTTACTTTTCTGATAACGGCGAATTTTGCCCGTGCCTTTGCCAAGGTGATAAGGCTGGTTAGCAAGTCTTCGCAAAATCTAAAATTACCCTCGACTGCGTAGGTGGTCGGCAGGCCCCGCTTGGCATTGCTGTCGGTGTTCAGCTTTAGATGGATGATATCCTCGGCGGGCACTAATGTCGGCGTTAGGCTGTCATAGGGGCGTTCGATCACCCAATAGCCTCGAACGTCCATCGCATCTTCGGGGTCGGATTCGATGCCGAAACTGTGATCGGGTCGGGTGGTGCTGTCCTCGGGTGAGCGTACTAGCTCAGGTTCGATGAAGCGCAACGTAATCAAGCCGCCCTGCTGGGGGAATGATCTGATGAATACTTCGCCATCGACGTGAAGGCGGCGCATTGTCTCGGCTTCCATTTCGGGTAGCTGATTCGCCTCTCGGAATAGGTCGATTAGTTCTTGAACGTGGGTTATTAGGCCCTTGTCTACCGTCTTTTTGCGTGGCATTGCGGTGTAAGTAAGGCCGGTGCCGACGACGTAATTAATGTGTGACGCAACGGCGGCCAGTGCGTACTCATTGTTTTTGCAAATAAGCCGGGAGCGATCCCGAATCATTTTCAGTTGGAACCAAGTTATGTAAGTCGGGAGCGATTCGCCGGTGAGCCGGTTGTCACGTCGGCTAAGGTATTGGGTGCCGCCATCCGAAAACCCGTAGGGGCTTTGTTCGGCGAATAGGTCACGACTATCGCCGTAAGGAAAAAAGGGCATTGAGCCCATGAAGTCGGTGCTTTCCATCGCTTTTTTAATGTTCATCGTGTTCCCGGTGGCTTAGGTGATATCGATGACTGCGAAGCCGGTTAAGCGCCCGCCGCTTTTGATGTCGAGATTAAGGCCTTTGCCGCTGGCGGTCTTGCAAAGCGGGATGGCCACGGTGCCGATGTTGGTCACGAATTGCTGTAGGTCGGAGAGGATTATCGGGCCGGTAAGCTGTAGGCCGTCCGAGTCTTCAATCTGAAAAGCCACGCCGTTTAGGTTGGTCACGGCGAGCATGAGCAAGGTAACGACCTTGGACGCTTCGAGCGTTTTGAGGTTGTAAATTCCTGCGCCATTAAAATCAATTACCACTGTAGAAACTGCCATGAGAATCTCCTTTACTATAAATGACCAGTTACACGTTCCACTGCACTGGAAGCCGGTAAAAAGCACGCAAGATTGAAGGCGTCGGCGAGGTCGGGCGATTTGCCAAGTCGGCGTTTGGTCTGCGTCTTTGCCTCGACGACCCGGCGGTTCATGCTGTCCACCACGAAAACGGGGGCCTTAAGTTCGGCCAATAACTGCTGTTGTGCGGCTAAGGGCAATTGCTGCATGGATAGGTTGCCGTCACGGGCGAGCTCTGCGGCGAGGAACCATAGCTCGGAGCGTAAATTTGGGAAGTCGCCGGGCCAGTTGCTAACGGTGCTACTGTTCACGCCCACGAATTTAAAGCGCTCGGAACCGGCGCCGCAACAATCGACGACGCCGGCGCCTAGTCCGCCCTCATCGATGTAGCACGGGATGGTGCGGGCGTGCTGTTGGGGTGTGCTGTGTTCGGAGGCTAGCTCCTTCAATCGCTGCGCTGTCTGCGTGATTGTCCAACCCCTATGGGCTTCAATTGCGATGATGCAACGGCCCTTCCTCGTTACCATAACGGTTCTGTCATCGCCGAAACGGGCAACGTCGCAACCAATTGCGATAAGCCAATTAGGCTCGATGTTCATGGGCTGCAAGAGCAAGGCCAGTGCGCTGTCGCCCCATACCGAGTTGATTGCTCGGGTCGGCCATCTGCCTAGGATTTGAATTTCAAACAAAGGGTCTTCCGGTAGGTAGGTGACGCCCTCGAATGTAAAGGCGTTCCATGGGTGCGGCTCGTCGGGGGTCAGGCGTTTGCATTCACCTTCGAGCCGGTCAACGACTTGCTGGTAAGTTACGGCGCCGGGTATTATGTTGGTTCGGCTGGTCACGTTGGGGTGGTCTAAGGCGCTCATTTCGAGCACGGTATGCCTGCCGCTTGCTTCTTCTGCGTATGCCGGTGATGAAACGTCGTAAGGGTTATAGATGCCGAGAAAGCAATAGGAAGGGCCATCCGATAGCATGGTTCGAGCCCGTTCCCAAAATATCTTATCGACGCCGGCCGCCTCGTCGAAAACAATCATGAGGGCGGTGCCGTGCCTGCCCTGGAATGCGTCAGCTTTGTTTGCGGTGAGCCCGTGAATAAAGTGATTTGGTGATTCTTCAAGGCGTGTTGCCTTCGGTAAAAAGTGGGGGTCACGGGGTCGAATGTTGCGAAGTTCTTTGAATAATAGGTCACTCACTTGGATATGTGTGGGGGCGGTGGTGAGCACTAAGCCGGGGTTATGCCTGTCATAAAACCACGACGCCGCAAGGGATGCGATGAAGGTTTTTCCGACGGCGTGCGCTGCCCTGACTAATACGCTGTAGGGCGGTTGCGTGAGCGCTGTAAGTATTTGCGCCTGCTGTGGTGTGATCTTGATGCCTTTGGCGGCTGCGTAGGCGATTGGGTCGGCTGGTAGTGCGGTATTGAGGGCGGCGAGTTCAAGACGGGTGCGGCGTGCTAGGGCGAGAATTTGGCTGGCTTTCATAGAAGGCCTCCTGCGCCAACTTTAGGGTTTATAAGCTCGTTTATTAGTCTTTTAACCCTCTCTGATTCTTCCTCGATATCTTTCATTTTGGACATTACTGTTTTGTAGTTGTCGTGGTTAATTGCTAGAGCAAAGACACTGCATAGCAGTAAGGAAACGCTAAGCACAAACAGAATTGTTAAGATTTGGCGGGCCTTCATACCTTAGCCTTTCCTATCTATTCTGATGGTGTGCGCAAAATAAGATTCGAGCTCATCGTTTTCGGCCCTCAGTTTTTTATTAGTTCTGGCGGCGGTTTGCAGTGAAGCCTTGTGGTTTGACACTGACGTGCGGAGCGTTTTCAAAGTGGCTTTAACCCGCTTTAATTCGTCTTTTAACTTCTTCATCTCCGCTGCGCCACGGGCGGTCAGATTTAAGCTTCGTGTATAGCATAGGTTGCATAGGTCTTTTAGCCCGTACATTTTAATAACTTCTTTGCCGCATTTAGCGCAATTCATTGGTCTTTTCATAATTTTCCTGTTGTTAAAACCCCATCGCAAATGGATCTCACCCCCAGTTTTTCGGCCACAAGCCTACTCTTCTGATATTCTGCGATGGGATTAGTCCTTTAAATTTGTTGGTTCTTATTTACCGTCATCCAGCCTCGCAATGGAGTGCGCTGCCATTTCGCCACGGATTGCCTGCACCTCCTTTTTCAAGTCGTCCAATTCTCTGCGGTCGGTAATTTTGGCGAAGAGCTCAGGCCGGCGGCGTTCGAGTAGCCACGCCGAGGTTTGCCAAGTCAATTTGGCGTGGGTTTGAAGGTTCTTGAGGTTGTCCGTTATAAAGTCGTCCTCGGCTTTGGCCATAGCTGCGACTAGTTCGCCATGAATGCCGGTGGGCTGTTTCTTGCCTCGGTTGCGCCAATGGTAAAGGGTGGTTCGGTTAATGCCGGCGGTGGATGCCGCAACGGATATAGGGCACCCGGTGCGAATTGCTTTGCATACTGCGGTGATGTGTTTTTTGGTAATGCTGGTTTGCTTGGCTTTCGCCATGTTTTCCCCTTTTTATGTGGGTGAATATTATGAAGGCTACTTTGTGACGTCGGCGCCTGGTGGGTCGAGCTCGCTTGCCTTAATTTCTCCCGATTGCATCCTGCACCATAGTCGCAAGGCTTCAAGCCCTTCTGCGAGGTACATGGTCGCCGCTGCCTGCGCTCTTACATAATCGGCGGCGCAATAGCTGCTGTAGGTTTCGTTGAACCAGTCGACGGGAATTTGGCACTGGTTTGGGTAAACGGGTTTATTGGCGTCTGGTGGTATCATCTTCGGCTCCTGCGTGTAGCGTGTCGGCTAATAGGGTTGTTGATAAGGTGATGTGCGGTGCGTAGCATGCGGCGGCCGATAGCGCCACGATTGGAATAATGGCGCAATACTGCCCAGTAGAATTTGCCTTTGGATGGCGCCATCATTGCCCGGTTCATTACTGCCCTGGGCACGCTGGGGTAAACATATCGGCCTGACGAGTTGTTCCTGCTGGCTCGAAGGGTGACGAGGGTCATGTCGCCGATATCCCGAATATCCTGCTCTCCGCCGTAATCGCCTCCCATGAGTCGAAAATTGAAAGCGCCGATCCATGAAGAATCGCAATCAACGTCCTGCCCATCTTGATAGCCATATTCGAGTGATAAGTCGCCATGTCGTTCGGTGTCACGTTTTCCATAGGGTCGGGGGTCTTGCCGGGTGGTTTCCGGTGGTAGTTGTTTGCCACGCCGGCGGCGTCGTTGCCCGTCTTTAGGGGCGCTCTGATTTTTAAGGCCGAGTAGTTCGTTTTTCAAAATACCTAGCAACCTTGAATGCTCAGCGGCGTAAGAATTTTGCGACGTGTTTGAGACTGGCACTAATGCCCGTTCTTCATACGCCGGCGGCATTATTTCGAGTTGCTGCTGAGTCGGTGGCTTAGGTGGTTGCCTGGGTGGTGTTCGGCCACTTGCCGGCGGGGTGTTGCCGAAAAGAAGTCGCCCCAAAAATTTACCCAATGCTCCGAATATTGAAGGCCCTAGCATGGTTTATCTCCCTGGGTTGCCACGAGGTTTACGGGTCTTGTTATTTTCTCGTTTTTCCTGCAAGCTCCCGAATGTTTCGAGGCCCTGTTTTTTCTTGAAGTGCTTTATGTTGTTCGCTTCGATGCCAATTTTGTTTGTGGGTAGCGTGATGGCTAGTAAATCGCTCTTGGTCTGATTCATGTAACCGGCGGCGTCGAGTGCGGCCGCATCGGGAAAAACCTCGGCATGCCGGTCATCGTCTTTATTGATTAGGTGGTCTTCTTTTCCGCCTAGAGAATAAAGGTACTTGAAGTTTTTAGGGCAATTGCCTTCGACCATGGCCTTAAAGCGGCTGACTTCCTTGGTGTATGCGTAAAAAGTTACGGATGGGGTTAAGGTTGCGATGTCAAGCCACGCCTGGAGATAGTCGTCACTGTAAAAATCGCCTGCGTCGTGAATGCGAACATAAGCTATTTTTTTATGGCTCTTGATGTCGGCAATCATGTCCTCTTGCCACTTCCATAGGTTGGTGAGAGTTCGTTCTAGGTTGTCTAGGTGTTTGGCCTTCACGTTCGGAAAAAGATAGGTGCCATTGCGAGCGTAACAAAGATTAACGCAAGCGCTAGCATTAGGGCACGGGTTAAACCATGTGCCGTCGGCTCTTTTGGTCTGCCACGCTGGTAGCGTCCAGTTCCAAATGCCATCGGGTTTCAGTTCGCTGTTTTGTGTTAGTAATGCCATAGCCTTAACCCGCCCTCCTTACCCTAATAAATGACCAGTAACGCATGCGCTGCGTCTTTGGGCCTTTTTGGCTCGACATAACTGACGGTGATTTGGTTCACATGCTGCGTGTTATCTTCCCTTAAGACGCCTACGGTGCGCATGAGGTCGATGCACGCCTTTAGGCTGTTGTCTAAGTCTCGGGTTGATCGCCATCCTTTGCCGCCGACAATAGTCAAATGCACTGAGCACGGGTAAACGGTGTGGGGTTTGGTTGCGCCTATGTTGATCGTGTTTTCGGTTAGCCAGTCGAGGTATTGCTTAGTTCTGAAGGTCATGCGGCCCCGGCGCCGGTAAAGGTGGTTCACCGATGGCGGAATGGTGAGGGTGTAGATGCGGTTCATGAGGTGGGGGCCTGCTCTAAAACTTTTAGCTCATTAAATTCTGGAAGGTGCTTGTCTAAAATTCTTTCAACTATTTTGGAGATGCCCTCATCAGTTTGAGCATTTATGTATTTAAGTCGAAGCATGACTTGGTCGCTAAAATAGATGCCTCTTTGCCTAAAGGTTTTGTCTTTGGTTTTAGCTTTGTCTTCGGTGTGTTGTAAATTGTAAATGGGGTTTTGTTGTTTAATGCAATCCTCTTCGGCTTCTTTGCATTCTATTTCAGTGGCAAAAGGAATTGATTCAAAGCTGGCCATTAACTTGAACCATTCTTTTCCTTTATGCTGTGAGAATCTTCTTGATATGTTGTTGGTAAAGCCAACGTAGAGAAGTTGCTTGTCTTTACCGAATATCTTGTACAAAAAATAAGCCATAAAATACTCCATAAAGATTTAAAAGCTTTGCCTGGCAGTCTGGCATATCAAAATTCAGACCCTTGCGCCCGTTCGGGAAGTCACTAAGGAAACGGGTTCAAGTTGCCAAGCAAATTTAGGGCCCCCGCATTCAACCATGATTTGCCGCCCGGTTTAGAAGCGGGTTGACGCCAAGGCAATGCGGGGGTTCCACGGGTGTGACTACTTGCAGCCGGCGGAGCGGTTGCCACGTCGGTGAAATAGTCGGTTGGTTCGGTCACGTTGCACGGTGCGAGTGCTGTTCACTTGCACGGTTGGCCTGGTTCCACGGGTTGCGCTGCACTGGCCGCCAGAACATTCGCCGGCGCCGAGCGCCAAGGTCAATAACAATGCGATCATAAGATCACTCCTTAGTTAGAACTAACACTACTGCCCGCCACGTTAGCGGGTTTTCTTTTGGGTGCCGCTTTGAACGGCTTGAGGTCGGGAGAGCCCTGTCCTAGAGCGTAAACAGGGCCGTGGCCGAGGTCGATTAGGTGCTCAGGTCGGCGTAACTCGTCAGGCCTGCACCATCCAACAAAATGCACGAATGGAAGCTGCACGATTGCAAGAACCATAAGGTCAATATCGGGGTTGTTTTGCTGTGGGTTGCTGATTAAGCGGCCGGAAAGCTGCGACGTGCTTTTGATGTCTACACGTTTGCCGCTGGTGATGTTGTCGTAACCGTTTTTGCGGCTGATGAAAGTAAGGTCAGGGAATACGTTGTGGTGTTTCGCCCATGCGTATTCTGCGGCGACGCCGGTGACGTCAACGGCGGTTTGGTCGTGCCCGAATTGCCTGGGTGTTGCGCCCGAAGCTTTTGACACTGCGGTGCGTAATGCTCCGAGTGTATGGATCACGCCGATATCGGCGGCTGATAGTTCGACTTGCATTTTTTAGGATTGGGATACTGGGCGACGTCCTGTCGGGTGTTGTGTACGATTGTTTTACCATGTGGGCGACATGTGTCAACAAAATTATGGTCTTGATTTGATCTTTTTAAGAACTATTTTGGCGTCTTCTCGAACGGTGCTATTAAAGCTTTTGAAATTTTTGAGATGGCCCACGAATAGGTGACAATTGCCGCCGGTTTCGCATAGGGTGATTAGGTTGTCACCATGTGGGTTAAGCTCTAAATCGGGGCGCACGTTGAACGGCTGAATATGATGCACTTCAAGGCTGCTGGTGGTGCCGCATGCGGCGCAAGCTGGGTGTATTTTTAGCCACGCCTTACGCACGCCTGCCCACTGGGGCGAACGTGCGGGCATGCCTGCGAAATACTCGGTAAGTCGTTTTACGATGCTCATTTAATCACCTCTAATATTTTTGCTAGGTAGTATTGCGCCTTGCGGACGTTGTTTGCTAAGGAATCTTTCAAACGTGCCCGCCACATGTATTTCATTGCGTTGCCCCTGCAATAATCGATAAAGGCTTGATTGCCTAGTGCCGCTTGAATGGCTTCGATGCACTCGACGTTTTCGCTATTGGTGTAGTGCAAGGGTTGGTCAATCTGATTTATCTGATTCATTTAATTAGCCTCTCCGGCCCGGCGTGCGTCGGTGCGTAAGCATTGCCCGCATATTTTTTCGAGCCATTGTCTGTTAAGTTTTACCCCTTCGGTTCTTTTGAGCATTACGAATGCCACAACAAAAGCACTAGCGAGGGCGGTATTTTCCTGTTCTGCGTCGAACCAGTCTCGTTCAAGAATGGTATCGATGATCGGTTTAAGTGCAACTATTTCGGGGTGCTCGATATGCGCTAGGTCGTCGATAAAATCGGCGATAAGGTCGTCTATGGTGCTGGTCTTCCATTCGGAGCCGCTGCCCTCGGGGGCGTAAGCCTCATTTTCCTCATCCCATGCCGATGGCTCGTCTTCGAGTCCGTCAAGAAATGTATCGTCGTCATCGTCGTTATTTTTATCTGCCATGGTGTTTATCTCCTGCAAATAAATGACCTCGGTGGCCGGTGTGCCGAGGTCGTCCGTGGAATCTCGGGCGCATGAATTAAACGCCCCGGCCCTACGGATGATTTAAAAAGGTAGGTCGTCAACGAACTCGTCGCCGGCGCTTCCCTTTTCGCCTACGGGAATGGCGCTGTAGCTGCGTATCCTTGGATAGATTTTGTCCTGGTAACTCTCGTTCAAGGTTGCGACCCGAAGGGTTTTACCCAGTAGGTCAGCGCTGCCGTTGATCTCGGGGAGCCCGGCCGCTTCGCATATGGCCTGCAACGTCGCTTGAGCAATTTCAACAGCCCTGGCGCTCGGGTTCCTCAGATTGAGCCGGTCGAAGATTTTGCTGCCGGTGTGGGGCCCGTCAACGACTTCAAAGGTAAGCTGCAAGTATTCGCCGGTGCCTGCCTTGGTGGGTTTGGTTTCTTCGCCGTTGATGCGAACGGTATAAAGCCCTGGGGGAAGGTCTTTGAATACCGGCCTTTGGGTGCCATCGTGTTTAGAAAAATCGGTCTTATTAAATAGCATTATACTGCGTCTCCTAGTTTCCAATCCTGGGTAATCCGACCTTCTGACCACGCCACATTGGCGGTGTCGAGCTTCTTGGGTTCATCGCCGGGCAATAGCCCGAAACGAACCGACATGCGGGCAATGATGTTATCCAGCTTCGTTTTGGGCCGGGCATCGCCTTGCAATTGAATTGTGATATCTTCCACTAATAAAGCTTTTTCAATGGCGGTTTCTTGCCTAGCCTTTCTTTGCATTCGCCATTTGGGGTTGCGGGTAAAGTATTCGGTCGATCCCATGAGGGGCCTGTCCCGATGATCCTTAACGCCGGCGTAGGGCCTGCCGTCGGCGCATTTGCACCATACGGCGGAGGTGCGGCTGCTGCACCAAACGCCGTCTACAACGTCACCCAAATATGGCACGCTAACTAGTCCGCTGTTAAAACAGTCGGTGCAAGTGCCACGGTCATCGGCGATGTCGTAGGCGTTGCGCTTGATTTTTTCCCGGCGAAAAATCAACGCATGTTGCTCAAGAGAATTTAAATGCTTCTCATGATTGAAGGGCGGTATCTCCTGACGTGCCACGCCATCGGTTGCGGCGGTCATTTCCTCGGCGGTAAAGCCTGACCTTCTGAAAAATCCGACCCATGTGCCGACCATGCGGCCATCGTTGTCGGAGTGCCAACCGAATAGCGTTCGGTGGTAATCTGCCCAGCGCATCCACTCGGCTTTTTCTGCGGCGGCGGTGCCCTGGGTGATAAGGTTAGTTGTGACCATTAAAAGCTACCCCCAGTACATTCCTTTGGCGTGGGTCGGCGTTCATGAGGTCAAAAATTTCTTCGGTCGATTTTGCTGGTTCTTGGCCCTTGCGTTGCTGTGGGGTAAGCTCTCGGTCGATGAATTTAAACAAAGGTTCAAGGCGTGAGCGTTTGGGGTTTTCGATTGCGGCGAGTATTCCGGCCGGCGACATGCCACGTCGAAGGGCGTCGGAAAAAGCTTCGATGATCTTTGGGAAAGTTTCGTTGCCTGGTCGGGTGCCCCGAGCGTAGAAATTCCAAGCGGTCGTCAGGGCGTGGGCGGGGTCGTCCTGCCCTGCCTTGCCAAGAATAGGATAGGATTGAATAGGTAAGCCAAGAATAGGAAGTTGCCCACTCTGAGTCGGGTTCTCGGGTGGGTCTAGTGGCGTACTTAGTGGGCTACTTAGTGGTGTACTTAGTCCTTTTTGAATGTTGTGTACGTCGTTAAGTATGTCACTTATTGGGCTACTGGAAACGAACGATTTTCCCTTGCGTGACATGATGCCTTTAATATAGGTCGGGCAATGTTCTTCCCAGTCGTGGACGCTCAGGCGACAATCTGGGTGCCGGTCAAGCCATCCGGTTTCAACCAATGCGTCAATCATTTCGTCGGCACCGCCAGCCCACTCCATAGCGGCGGCGATGTCTTCGTTAGTGTGGCGCCCGATAGCGCCGTCCATAGCGTTAGCCATGCAAAATACCCACAAGCTTTCGAGCAAGCCGACGGCCTGCCAGTGAAGCAGACCTAGCTTGCGTTTTAAGCGCATAAATTTTATAGATGCCGTTGTAGTTGCCTTCATGATGATGTTCCTTATTTGATGCGTAAGTGAGTGCCACGGGGTAGGACGGTGACGCCTTCGATAAGCTCGCCTGACTTGATCTTTTCACGGATCACGTCAAGGTTAGGTGAGAGGGTTATTTTCTGACAATCCACGGGCAAGTGCTCCGCTGGCACGGTGATGTCGAGGGGCTGCACGCCGCCATTGGCGCATACGGATAAGCTGAAGTAGGCGGTCTTTAGCTTATCGATACATTGCTGATCGAAAAAGAATAACAAGCGGTTCTTCATGGCCTTAACCGTGTTGCCATCTTGGTCAGCAAGTATTCTGATGCGTGCGCTTTCTTCCTTGCGGGCCGCTGCCGTCAATTCGAGCTCACGGATGATGCGGCAATAGGCTTCGACTTTATCTTCGATGCGCCCTTCGAGCTCTTGTAGGAGCTCGTCGAGCACTGGGTCAAGTTCGCCGTCGCCGGTGGCGTCGTCTTTGGTAGCCCAAAATTCAAGAATCTTTGCACCGCTGGAAAGGTCTAAAATTGACATTACTTTGCACCCCCAGCTAATACGCCTTCTGCGAATGGGTTGTTGTTCATGGCGTCCATGTCGGCTTCATGAATCAGTTCGGCGATAACACTATCGGCGTCGTCGTGGGTAAGCGCTTTGACGTTATCCACGCCATAAAACTTTTTTACACCCGCTGCCCAGTCGGCCTTTTTTTCTGCCGAAAAGTTTATCTGCTTAAGCAAAAAACTCATTTCCTTAAGCTGCTCGGCGGTGATGGGGGTAAGGGGCAAGGCGATTAAGCCTGGCACTGTTGCGGCGGGTGCTGCTACTGGTGCGACGGTTGCCACTGCCACAACGGGTGCGGGCAATGCTACGGGTGCCACTGGTGCGGGAATGGTTGCTACTGGCTTAAGCACAACGGGCTTGGGTGCTTTTACGT
>Ga0209190_1000410_pt1 | contig 31574 bp, 13 predicted proteins | sample M_140205_XF_Meta_FD_187315 | JGI IMG/M metagenome (GOLD analysis project Ga0209190, IMG submission 187315) | Freshwater microbial communities from Lake Montjoie, Canada to study carbon cycling - M_140205_XF_MetaG (SPAdes) (version 2) | ecosystem: Environmental > Aquatic > Freshwater > Lake...
ATTCGTGGTGGGGTGGTTTGGATGATGTTACGCATCCTCAATACACGGATCTTCATCATCTTCCGCCTGCAGATCAATATGTGAATAACAGGAAAAGTGCTCATCCAATTGGACAAATTTCAAATCCTACTTGGACTTCAATTAATGGTAGCAAAGTAGGTCCATGTTCATGGCCTGGTTATACTGGTAATGTTTTTGAACCTATCAATGAGTATAAAGGTGATTTCGCTCGTGCTTATTTTTATGTTGCTACCAGGTATATGGATTCGCTAAGTGCCTGGGTAGTTCGTTTCCCAAATACAGAATCGCAATATGTTATCAATAGCTCGGGTAATAATTTTAAGCAATGGTTTATTGATATGTTGGTAAAGTGGAGTATAGATGATCCAGTGAGTCAAAAAGAAATTGATAGAAACAATGCTATCTATTATAATACTCCTCAGCATAATCGTAACCCCTATATCGACCATCCGGAATATATCTGTAAAATATGGTCCTCTGCTTATTGTAATGCAGGGCCTTCTATTGTTAGTGTTAGTCAGAATCCTTCATATCCTTTAAGCAGTAATGCTGTTTCAGTTTCGGCTAGCGTATCATCTACAAATACTATTTCGTCTGTTGTTTTGCAATGGGGTACAGATGCTACTACTTTTCCTAATTCAATAAATATGAGCTTGGTGTCAGGCAATAATTATTCTGCTGTTTCATCTATACCTGCCCAAGCTATAAATACTATTATTTATTATCGAATAGTTGCTCGCGATAATCAATCTGTTACTACAAACTCATCTGTATATAATTATAAAGTAATTAAAGATGAAGCTTCTAATTATCCAACAGGATTTTCTTGCAATACAATTACCTCTTCTTCTATTAAGCTTGTTTGGACTGATGCCATAGGTTCTTCTTTACCTGATGGTTATATAATAAAAGGGAGTAGCTTTAGTCTTGCTTCTATCTCTGATCCTGTTGATGGAGTAGCAGAATATAACTCAACTTTTGTGAAGAATGTTACTTCAGGAACTCAGTTTGTTACTTTTAATGGGTTGGCTTTTTCTTCAAGTTATTATTTTAAGATATATCCTTATACAAATTCTGGAACTACCATAAACTATAAAACTTCTTCAACTGCTCCTTTATCAACTTGTACTACTTTGCCTGCTTCTTCTATAGGCTGTGCCACGGATCTTTTTATTTCTGAATATGTGGAGGGATCAAGTAGTAATAAATATATTGAACTTTATAATAACACGGGACTTCCTGTTGATTTAAGTAATTACAGGCTTATGTTATTTTCAAATGGGAGTGCTACTGCATCAAGTGATGTATTGTTAACAGGTTCTTTAGCTAATCAAAGTACAATTGTATATAAGAATAGTAGTGCTACTATTTATTCAGGTACATCAGTATCCAATTCGGCATGTAATTTTAATGGGAATGATGCAGTTGCACTTTTTAGCATATCTAAAAATGCTTATGTTGATATTTTTGGGAGAATAGGAGAAGATCCAGGGACGTCTTGGACTAGTGGGAGTTATTTTACACTAGATAAAACGTTAATAAGGAGTCCTGGTATTGTTTCGGGAGTTACTACAAACCCTTCATCAGGATTTCCAACGCTATCAACCGAATGGATTCAATATAATATCGATACTGTAAGCAATTTAGGCTCTCATTATGCTTACTGTGCTTCCTGTGCTACTCCAAACAAACAATCGAGTAATATCACTTTTTCATCTGTAGGTACAAATAGTATGACTCTCAGCTGGACAAAAGGTAATGGTACAAAAAGATTGGTAGTTGTTAAGGAAGGTTCGGCTGTTTCAGGTTTGCCAGTGGATAGTACAATTTATACAGGAAATGTAGTATTTGGATCAGGTCAAACCATTGCCAATGGAGAGTATGTTGTGTATAATGATACAAGCAATTCAGTAACTGTTAGCAATCTTACTCCTGGTCTTGTTTATTATGTTTCAATTTTTGAATTAAATTGCGCTAGTCCTCTATATCTAATTCCTGCTGCTTCTTCCAACAAGACAACTTATTCTATTTTCAATATTTTATTATCCGAAAATCAATATTGTGTAACTCCAAGTAAAGGGATGTCTGCTACTGTTGATTTTTCTATAGCCGGAGTATTTAGCAGTAATACTTTTACGGCACAACTTTCAGATTCTGTTGGCTCTTTTTCTTCTCCTGTAACTATTGGATCATTAACTAGTAATCTCGATACTGCTTCAATTAATTGTACAATACCTGCAGGGAAATCTTCGGGAACGGGATATAGAATAAGAGTGGTCAGTAGCAGTCCAGTTATCACAAGTTCCCTTGGAGAACAGTTTCAAATAACGTTGTCTCCCAACCCGACTGCTCCTAGCAGTGTAACTTCTAGTAGGTCAGGATTTTGCTCTATAGATTCAGGAACTATTACTCTTAAATCAGTTGGAGGATTGGGCAATACACTGAATTGGTATAGTGGTAGTTGTGGAGGTGTTTTTTTAGGAACTGGAGATTCTTTGGTGATACAATCACCAGTATCAACAACTACATATTATGCCAGGTGGGCAAACACCTGTACTGTTTCTTCATGCAAGTATGTTACAGTTACTGTAAATTCTGGCACTTTTAATAGCACTACTGCTACTGCTTGTTCCAGTTATACATGGTCGAAAAATATTGTCAAATACTATCAAAGCGGAACTTATACTTACAGTTACTCAAATACAAATGGCTGTCCTTCAGTCGACACTTTGTTTTTAACACTAAGAGGAATTAATGCTGTTACTTCAATATCCAATTGCGGAAGTTATACCTGGTCAAAGAATAATGTAACGTATACTCAGAGTGGTAACTATACCTATAGTTACACTAATGTAAATAGTTGCATAGTAGTAGATACATTGAAATTAACAATTAATACTGCTACTAATATAGCTTCAACAGTTTCGGCTTGTAACAGTTATCTCTGGTCAAAAAACAGCGTAACATATACTCAGAGTGGAAACTATATTTATAGTTATACTAATGCGAATGGTTGTGCTTCTGTGGACACCTTGAAATTAACAATTAATACTGCTACTAATATAGCTACAACAGTTTCGGCTTGTAATAGTTATCTCTGGTCAAAGAATAGTGTAACATATACTCAAAGTGGTAACTATACTTACAGCTATAATAATTCGAATGGTTGTGCTTCTGTAGATACGCTTCATCTTATAATTGCTCCTAGTCCTGTTGCAGGGGTGTTATCAGGTACTGCCAATGTTTGTATGGGTTCAGTATCAAGTTACAGTACTAATGGCAATACAGGAGGAGTATGGAAGAGCACAAATGAATCAGTGGCTACAATTAATTCAGTTTCTGGTCTTTTAACAAGTTTATCAGTGGGGGTTACAACCATTCGATATATAGTTTCTTCTGCTTCTTGTGGATCAGATACTGCTTCAATTGAGATTCATGTTAACAATTGTAATACAGTAATAAATATTAAGGCATTTATTCAGGGCTATTATGTTGGTTCAAATTTAATGAGTCCTGCATTAATAAGTTCGGGAATTGAGGGAGCAACATCAGAGCAGGCTGATTCAATTACTATTGAAATTAGAAATGCTTTTTCAGGTGTTCTTGTAGGAAGTCCAGTAAAGACGATACTTAAAACTGACGGAACAGCTTCAGCTCTTTTTCCAAGTTTGGATGGTGCAAAATATATTGTTTTAAAGCATAGGAATTCTATAGAAATATGGAGTGCAAGCCCTGTTACTATGGGTTCTATTGTGAGTTATGATTTTTCAACTGCTGCAACACAGGCGTATGGCGACAATATGGTTGATGTAGGAGGTGGGTTATTTGCTATGTGGAGTGGTGATCTTAATCAGGATGGCTCAATTGAATCCACTGATTATACAATGATAGAAAATGATATTTTATCAATTTTGTTTGGGTATTATGTTTCGGATTTAACTGGTGATGGGGTAGTAGAGTCTGCTGATTATACTTTGATGGAGAATAATGTTTTAAAAATCATTTTTGCGGCAATCCCTTTCTAATGGATATTCTTTTTCTGCACAATAATTATCATAATAGTTCGTTATAAACTATTATGAAGAATACTTCATCAAATAATACTTTTAGTCAGGGTGTGGGAATGGATAATTTAGCTATTACCAGGTTGTTGATACAGCTTGTAAATAGGTACCTCAATGAAGAGAATGCTGAAAAACGCAAGCAGATTTTTGCTGAGCTTACTTCTTTGCGCAACTTAAGCGCGATCCTCAACAAATAAGATAATTATTCAACTTTTTTATTATAGTGCATAATAAAGATAATGAAACTACGTTTTTGTAAAGAATATGTTATAGTATGATGAACACCTGACAGGCTTCTCTATTAAGGGGAGTTTATTTTTATATATGGGTCAGTCTATCTACAGAGTAGTTCAAATAAAAAAGGGGCTGAATAGAAATTCGGTCCCTTTTTTTAATCTAGTATCCTATGAAAAACCGAAATGAAGATAAGGTGATTTTATTTTTATTAATTGAGATAAGTCATATTCTTGATTGATTTTTATCCAATTATTTATCAAAGGATTCTTTTTTATTTTCATCATCATCTAAATGGATCTTGCTAATGATTGCATTCAATATGTGTCGTCTTATTAGTTTTTCTCTTAGCCACCAGCAAATCAAACCAACTAATAAAAAAAAGCCAGCTACAAAAAGAAATCCAGTATATAAGGAGCCGGTAACTTCCCCAATCAATAAAGCTGCAGCAATACCTGCAAAAATTATAAAAAGCAGAATAAAGACAGATACTATTATTATAGCTGTAATATTTGAAATAGCTTTTGATAATCCTTCAGCAAATTTTAGTTTCAATAGCGATATTCTTGTATTTATATAATCCTTAATGTGGGCGGCTAATTCTTCCGCTTTTTCCATAGTTGACATAGTAATATTTTTTGTTTAAAATTATGGAATATCCCTGCAATAAATATTGATTATGATCAGGATTAAAGAAAGATGATTTTGAATTCAACTATGAAATTTTATTATAGGTATGATTTTACTTCTTAATAATTAGTTATGACATTTTTTCTTTTTATTAAAATAGGGCATATAATTTTCTTTTTTACAAAGTATTCTTGTGCTGTTTTTTCTTGAACTTTAATAGGTTTCATTTTATTTAGCCATTCACTTATTCTGGCTTTACAATGCAAATTTTGAAATAATAGGTGTTGATAGGGCTCAATTATATTGTTATATAACATAATATGATAAACTTAGCCCAAACAATATTAGTTTAAATGGTACTTAGCTAGTTTGTTCTTTGGTTAGTTAATAAATTCATAAAATGCTGTAAATCAGCATATATTAATTTTTTTTACATTGATTAATATTTCTCGCCTTATTTCTTGTTTATTTAGCGTATAAAATATTGATTTTCTTATGGTTTTACTCAATTTCGTAGTAATTTTATAAAGTCTTATTAGTATTATTTCAACTTTTCGAAATCATCCAAGTATCCTCTGAATAAAAGCCTTTTTGGAAAGTGATGTTAGCCGTCCTTAGCAAGCTAAATAATTATCAAAAACTAAATGAATTTCAAATCATTTTTTGATTAATAATTCACTTCGAATTTTGATTTGGATATTACATGATTAGATTAATAATTTTTATCTCTTTTACATTTGGATTGCAAACAGCCTTTGCAGCCGCTCCTCCTAATGATGAGCCTTGCAATGCTATTCCATTAACTGTTGGAGCTATTTGTAATTTCTCTAGTTATACAACTGTTTCTGCAACTACTTCCACAGGTTTTGCAATTCCGCAGTGTGCCAGTGCGATTGCAGGAGGTGATGTATGGTTTAGTGCAGTGGTGCCTGCTAATGGAGCAATAGTAATTAATTCAACTTCTGGAGGACTAACTGATGGAGAGATGGCTATTTATCAAGGTACTTGTAGTGCTTTAAGTCTTATAGCCTGCGATGACGATGCCGGATCAGGGTTAATGCCATTTATTTCTTTGGGGGGGCTCACTCCTGGATCTACAATTTTTATTAGATTTAAGGCATTTTTTAGTACTGGTAATGGCACTTTTAATATTTGTGCATCATCTGTTGCTGCACCTGCTAATGACCAGCCCTGTAATGCAATACAATTGACTCCAAGTGCAACTTGCTCATATTCGAATTATACCAACGCTAACGCTACAAATTCTTTTATTGTGCCTGATCCTCTCTGTGCAGGATTTGCTGGTGGTGATGTATGGTTCAAAGTTGCCGTTCCTGTTTTCGGGGCATTAAATATTGACATGCAATCAGCTGTAATGACTGATGGAGGTATGGCATTTTATTCAGGCTCAAGTTGCAATTCTCTTACGCTTTTGACTTGCGATGACAATTCAAGTGTTAATGGATTAATGCCCCAGATTATTACTGCAGGGTTAGTACCTGGAAGTACTATTTGGATTAGAGTTTGGGAAAATGGTAATGATAATAATGGAACTTTTGGAATTTGTGCTTCTTATCCACCTCCGCCAACAGTTCAGGATTGTCCTGCGGCTATTCCAATTTGTAGAAATACTTATTCTGAAATAGCTTCTTATACAGGAACCGGGAATTTACCTAATGAAATTAATGGTACTAGCAGCTGCCTTACTTCCGGGGAAAGAGCGGATGTATGGTATACATTTACTGTTCAAACTTCGGGCACTCTTAACTTTACTATTACTCCTTATGACCTTACTGATGATTATGATTGGGCTTTATATAATTTGACAAATGCCAATTGTTCTGATATTTTTACTAATGCTGCACTGCAGGTAAGTTGCAACTACTCTTCTACTCCTGGGGCAACAGGCCCCAATGGACTAGGTACTACCAATAGTGAGTCAGCATCGGGAGTCAGGTATAATTCAACAATACCTGTTGTTGTGGGACAGACTTATGTTATTAATGTCAGCAATTTTACACTGTCTCCTAATGGTTATATTATAGATTTCGGAGCTTCAACTGCATCTATTTTTGATAATATTCCTCCCAAGATTCTATCGATTGTTCCTGCTAATGGTTGTAATGCCAGTTTAATTACAATTAATCTTTCTGAAAATATTTTATGTAGTACAGTGCAGGCTTCAGATTTTGCAGTAACTGGACCTGGTGGTCCTTATACTGTTACAAGCTGGGCTTCGGCTACATGTGCTGCAGGAGCTACTTATGCCGATAATCTTGTATTGACAATAAGTCCTACGATGAGGAGTGCGGGTACTTATCAGCTTTGTATGACTAATACATCCAATACTGTTGCTGATCTTTGTGGAAATCTTGCAGTATCAGGTGGTATCAATTGTCTTAATTATTCAATTGTTGGACCACCCACTCCTGGCTTTACAATTAATAATCCTACTCAATGTCTGACAGGGAATAGTTTCGTCTTTACAAATACTTCTGTTTTTGCTGGAGGCACTATGACCTACCAATGGAATTTTGGTGATGGTACTTCTGCTACTAGTACAAATGCTACTCATACCTATTCATCTGCAGGTACCTATAATGTAAGCTTAGTTGTAACAACAAGTACCGGATGTATTGATAGTATCAGACAATCAATAACTGTTACTTCTCCTGTAATTCCAACCTTTACAATAGTTACTAAATTATGCAGTGGATCAATTGCACCTATTCTCCCATCAACATCTACAAATAGCATTTCGGGTACTTGGGTTCCGGCTACAATAAACAACACTACTTCGGGAACTTATGTCTTTACTCCTGCAGTAGGTTCTTGTGCTTCTCCAGTTTCTATTACTATTACAATTCTTGATCCTCCTGTAGTGTATGCTCATAGTACAAATCCTACTTGTTCAAATTTATGTAATGGTAGTGCAACGGTAGATGTTGTTGGAGGAACAGTACCTTATACTTATTCATGGAGTAATGGCGGTAGTACTCGTACAATTACAAATTTATGTGTTGGAACTTATACTATAACTATAAAAGATTCCAATAATTGTTCATCATCGGCTACTCCTTTACCTGTGCCTGGTTGTTTTCAGATTCAGAGTATATTAGTTGATGCTTGTTCGGCATCTGAATGGGATCAGGAGATGGTATTTTTTCAGGTGGGACAAAGCGCATTAAGTACTGCATCTACTTCAATTGTATGGCCTACTGCTGCAGATACATGGAGAGGATTTTGTACTAATCCAACTTTCATTACAAATACAAATACAACAATAACGGGTGGAGGAATTTTGATTCCTGTTCCAGTAGGAGGTACTATTCCTGCAAATGCAAATGTTGTAATTATCACAAGTAATACTTTGACAACAAGTGCTAATAGTTTTGCAAATCTCTCGGATACTGTTTATGTATTGTTTCAATGTGCTGGTAATACTCAGGGTCATTTTACTAATATTACAGGATCGGGTATTAAGCAATTGATTATGAGTTTTGGTGCTAGTTGCACAGATACTGTTTCTTACAATACTCAATCTCTTACAAGTTATAATGGAAATAGTGATGGAGCTTATGTCAATTATTCTACTAATGGAACAGCTAGTTATTTAAATTACGGATGTGTGATTCCGTTTATTATTCCCAGCGCTACTGTTACACTTACTGCTCCTAATCCTGTAACACCTACTTTTAATGCAATACCTGCTTTATGTAAGGGGGCTACAGCTCCAATTCTGCCGACTTCTTCAACCAACACTACTCCAATTCCAGGTACATGGTTGCCTCTAACAATAAATACTTCAACAGCAGGTACTACTACTTATACATTTACACCTACTGCGGGGCAGTGTGCTACAACTACTACATTAACTGTTACTATTAATGCTCCTTTAACGCCGTTATTTACTCAGATAGCTCCAATTTGTAAAAATGGTTCACTTGATGCACTTAATACAACTTCTATTAATGGAATAATTGGTTCTTGGAGTCCGGCTTTAAGTAATCTAACAACTACTTCATATTCTTTTACTCCTAATTCAGGTCAATGCGCTACCAATGCTTCAATGACTATTGTTGTAAATACTAATTATAATGTAAATACAAATGCAGCTATATGTCAAGGGTCGGTTTATAATTTACCTTGGGGTGGTACTGCTTCATCTTCTGGCATTTATTCTCACACTTATAGTACAGTTAATGCTTGTGATAGTGAGGTTAATATTAATCTAACATTAAATCAGGCTTATTCTGTAAATATTAATGCAAGTACATGCCCTGGAACTAATTATAATTTGCCATGGGGTCAGACTGTGAATACTGCTGGCACTTATTCTCATACTTATTCAAGTGTGAAGGGTTGTGATAGTATTGTGAATGTATTGCTCACTATTAACTCATCGTCTATTACCAATGTTCCGGTTACTCTATGTCAGGGAGTTACTTATAATTTTCCATGGGGAGGTACTTCAATTACTCCAGGCACTTATTCGCATACTTATATTTCAAGTTCTGGTTGTGATAGTATAGTTAATATTACACTTTCATTTAATCCTGTTTATACTGTTAATCTTCAGGCTGTCATTTGTCAAAATGATAGCTATGATCTCCCTTGGGGTCCTACAGCTACAACATCGGGTACTTATTCTCATACTTATCAAACAGCATTAGGTTGTGATAGCGTGGTGAATATTGCCCTTATTGTTCGTTCAATATATAATATTAATATACCTGCTTCTATTTGTATGAACCAGAACTACACACTTCCTTGGGGCGGTTCAGTTTCTGCGGCAGGTACCTATCCCCATACCTATCAATCTGTTTATGGATGCGACAGTGTTGTTAATATTATACTTTTTGTAAATCCAATTTATAATGTAAATGTTCCTGTAGCAATCTGTGCGAACCAAAGCTATACGCTTCCTTGGGGCGGTTCGGTCAATACAGCCAATATCTATTCTCATACTTTTTCATCTGTGAAGGGTTGCGATAGTATAGTGAATATTATTCTTACAGTAAATGCTATATATAGTAGTACTATTCCGGTGATCTTATGTCAGGGTCAAGTATATAATTTCCCATGGGGTGGTTCAATATCATCATCAGGAACTTATCCTCACACTTATGCAAGTGTGAATAGTTGCGATAGCATTGTTACTGTTGCATTATCAATTAATCCTACTTATAGTATTAATTTATCTGCTTCAACTTGTCTGGGGCAAAATTATCTTCTGCCTTGGGGAGGTGCTGCATCTTCGGCAGGTACATACTCTCATACTTATGCATCTTCACTTGGTTGCGACAGTATTGTCAATATAATTCTAACAGTTAAGCCAATATATAATGTAAATGTTGCAGCTTCATTTTGCGAAGGTCAAAGTTATTCACTTCCATGGGGTGATACTGTTATTGCGCCGGGCACTTATAGTAATTCATACTCATCTGTGAATGGTTGCGATAGTGTGGTGAATGTTGTGTTGACGGTTAATCCAATTTACAATGTCAACGTTCCAGCAGTAATTTGTGCTAACCAGAGCTTTACGCTTCCTTGGGGTGGTTCGGTAAATACATCTAATACTTATTCTCATACTTACTCATCTGTGAATGGTTGCGATAGTGTGGTGAATATTGTGTTGACAGCAAATCCTGTTTATAATATCAACGTTCCGGTATCAATTTGCGATAACCAGAGTTATGTGCTTCCTTGGGGCGGATCTGTGAATACTGCTAATACTTATTCTCATACTTATTCATCTGTGAAAGGTTGCGATAGCGTAGTTAATATTTTGTTGACGGTTAATCCAATTTATAATATCAACGTTCCAGCAGTAATTTGCGCCAACCAAAGCTATGCGCTTCCTTGGGGCGGATCTGTGAATACTGCTAATACGTATTCTCATACTTATTCAAGTGTGAAAGGTTGCGATAGCGTAGTTAATATTTTGTTGACGGTTAATCCAATTTACAATGTCAACGTTCCAGCTGTAATTTGTGCCAATCAGAGTTATACGCTTCCTTGGGGAGGTTCGGTGAGTACAGCGAATACTTATTCTCATACCTATTCATCTGTGAAAGGTTGCGATAGTGTGGTGAATGTTGTGTTGACAGTTAATCCAATTTACAATATCAACGTTCCAGCTGTAATATGTGCTAACCAGAGCTATGCGCTTCCATGGGGTGGGTCAGTAAATACAGCGAATACTTATTCTCATACTTATTCATCAGTGAAAGGTTGCGATAGTGTGGTGAATATTGTATTAACAGTTAATCCAATTTACAATATCAACGTTCCAGCAGTAATATGTGCCAATCAGAGTTATACGATTCCTTGGGGCGGTTCGGTTAATACAGCTAATACTTATACTCATACTTATTCAAGTGTGAAAGGTTGTGATAGTATGGTGAATATTATACTTACTGTTAATCCTGCGTATATTACTAATATTCCTATAACGATTTGTGCGAATCAGAGTTATACGATTCCTTGGGGCGGATCTGTGAATACTGCTAATACGTATTCTCATACTTATTCAAGTGTGAAAGGTTGCGATAGTGTGGTGAATGTTGTGTTGACAGTTAATCCAATTTACAATGTCAACGTTCCAGCTGTAATATGTGCTAACCAGAGTTATACGCTTCCTTGGGGAGGTTCGGTGAATACAGCTAATACTTATACTTATACCTATTCATCTGTGAAAGGTTGCGATAGTGTGGTGAATGTTGTGTTGACAGTTAATCCTATTTATAACATTAATGTTCCTGCAGTAATATGTACTAACCAGAGTTATACGCTTCCTTGGGGCGGGTCAGTAAATACAGCGAATACTTATTCTCATACTTATTCATCTGTGAATGGTTGCGATAGTTTGGTGAATATTATATTAACTGTTAATCCTACCTATATTACTAATTTACCAGTAACAATATGTGCCAACCAAAGTTATACGCTTCCTTGGGGTGGTTCGGTAAATACTGCTAACACTTATTCTCATACTTATACATCTGTGAATGGTTGTGATAGTGTGGTAAATATATTATTGACTATTAATCCAATTTTTACAGTTACTAATAATGCAACTACATGTCCCGGCGTTCCCTATAGTTTACCATGGGGTATTACTGTGCTTAACGCAGGAATCTATTCCCATACTTATTCATCTGTGAATGGTTGCGATAGTGTTGTCAATATTACCTTGAGTATTAATTCTACTTCTACAACAAATGTTGCGGCTTTTATTTGTCAAGGTTTTATTTACAACTTGCCATGGGGTGGAAGTGCTACTTCTGCTGGTATTTACAGTCATACTTATTTTACATCGAGTGGTTGTGATAGTATTATTAATATTACATTATCTGTAAATCCAGTTTTTAATATTAATCTTATTGCTGCAACTTGTCAAGGAGTTCCTTATAATCTTCCCTGGGGCGGTACAGTAACTGCAGCTGGCACTTATTCTCATACTTATTCAAGTATTAAGGGTTGTGATAGTGTGGTGAATATTACATTGACTATAAATCCTATTTATAATATAGATGTTCCTGCATCAATTTGCGCTAATCAGAGCTTTACACTTCCTTGGGGTGGCTCAGTAAATACAGCAAATACGTTTACTCATACTTATTCATCTGTGAAGGGTTGTGATAGTGTGGTAAATATATTATTGACTATTAATCCAATTTTTACAGTTACTAATAATGCAACTACATGTCCCGGCGTTCCCTATAGTTTACCATGGGGTATTACTGTGCTTAACGCAGGAATCTATTCCCATACTTATTCATCTGTGAATGGTTGCGATAGTGTTGTCAATATTACCTTGAGTATTAATTCTACTTCTACAACAAATGTTGCGGCTTTTATTTGTCAAGGTTTTATTTACAACTTGCCATGGGGTGGAAGTGCTACTTCTGCTGGTATTTACAGTCATACTTATTTTACATCGAGTGGTTGTGATAGTATTATTAATATTACATTATCTGTAAATCCAGTTTTTAATATTAATCTTATTGCTGCAACTTGTCAAGGAGTTCCTTATAATCTTCCATGGGGCGGTTCAGTAACTGCGGCTGGCACTTATTCTTATACTTATTCATCTTTGAAGGGTTGTGATAGTGTGGTGAATATTGTATTGATAGTTAATCCAATTTATAACATCAACGTTCCAGCAGTAATTTGCGCCAACCAAAGCTATTCGCTTCCATGGGGTGGTTCGGTAAATACTGCTAACACTTATTCTCATACTTATACATCTGTGAATGGTTGTGATAGCGTAGTGAATATAATACTGACTATTAATCCAATTTTTACAGTTAATAATAATGCAACTACATGTCCCGGCGTTCCCTATAGTTTACCATGGGGAGGTACTGTGCTTAATGCAGGAATCTATTCGCATACATATTCATCTGTGAATGCTTGCGATAGCCTTGTCAATCTTACCTTGAGTATTAATTCAACTTCTACTACAAATGTTTCGGCTTCTATTTGTCAAGGCTCTAGTTACAGCTTAGCATGGGGTGGAAGTGCTTCTACTGCTGGCATTTACAGCCATACGTATTTTACATCGAGTGGTTGTGATAGTGTGGTAAATGTTAGACTTTTAGTTAATTCTAGTTCTTCAAGTACTACGCTTCGTGCTATCTGTTTTAATCAACTTCCATATAGTTGGAATGGCCAGAGTTATAATGCACGGGGGAATTATAATGTAATACTCGTTAATGGGGTAGGGTGTGATTCTGTTGCAAGACTTGTTTTGACAGTTAATTCTTTTACAACAAGTAATACAAGTATTGTGATATGTTCTAATCAGCTTCCTTATAGCTGGAATGGTCAGTCTTATAGTGCAGCTGGAAGTTATAATGTTACACTTGTAGGATCTAGTGGTTGTGATTCAATTGCTACTCTAGGGCTGACTGTAAACACCGGTTCTTTTAATTCCGAAAATCAGACTGCCTGCGGATCTTATAACTGGCATGGGAATACCTATACAATTAGTGGGAATTATATTTATTCTTATTCTAATTCAAGTAGTTGCCCTTCTGTCGACACTTTACATCTAACAATTAATACAGCTACGTTTACTGCTACTACTCTAGTAGCTTGCGGGTCTTATATCTGGCATGGTAATACCTATACATCAAGTGGTACTTTTGTGTTTAATTATGTTAATGGTGTAGGATGTGCTTCTGTAGATACATTGCACCTTACTATAAACACTGCTACTCATAATTCTTATAATCAAACTGCTTGTGGAAGTTATTTATGGAATGGCAACTTGTATTCAGCTTCCGGAACTTATACTTATTCTTATACTAATGGGCTGGGTTGCCTCTCTGCAGATACTTTACATTTGATAATTAATAATGGAACATTTAATTCATTTTCGCAAAATGCTTGTCAAAGTTTTGTTTGGCATGGAGCAACATATAGTGCTTCAGGAAATTATTTTTATAACTATACCAATGCTGCTGGCTGTTCATCTACTGATACGCTACATTTAATAGTAAGTAATGGTGTGCCTGTTTCATTGGCCCAAACAGCTTGCGATAGATTTGTTTGGAATGGAACTACATATACGAGTAGCGGTACTTATATTTATCAATATCCTATTGGGTCGGGTTGTTCCATTGCTGATACGCTTCGGTTGACTATCAATTGGGGTACATTTACAGGTTCTTCGCAATCGGCTTGTGGTTCTTATACATGGCATGGAGTTGCCTATACTAGCAGTGGTACATATTTGTATAGCTACAGTAATGGCTCAGGTTGCCCTTCTATTGATTCGATTATTCTTACTATTAATTCAATTCCAGCGGCACCTGTAGTTAGTTTACCTGTTAATTATTGTCAAAATGATAATGCTTCAGCAATATCTGCTTCTGAAAGCAATCAGTTTTTATGGTACACATACCCTTCAGGAGGAATAGGAAACACTTTAGCTCCCATTCCTTCCACAACTTTTGTTGGAACATATTATTATTATGTAAGCCAAACTGATGGTTTGTGTGAAGGCCCTAGAGTGGCTGTTATTGTAAAAATAAACCCTAAACCTGTTCTTGATATTGATAAAGACATTAAGATTTGTTTTGGTAGTTCATTAGATCTTGGTAGTTTATATAATACCAGTGGGCTTAATAGTACTTGGTCTTTCAATCAGCAAATTGTTTCAAATCCTAGTGGGGTATATGTGCCTGGAGGTTATCAGTTGATTGTTTCAAATACTGCAGGATGTTTGGACACGGCTTTTGTTAATCTTAGTATTCAGTCTGAGGTTATATCTAATGCAGGCCCTGATGATACAGCTGATTTTTATACTCCTTATATCTTACAAGGCAGTAGTATTGGTGGTTATATTTATCAATGGGCGCCTAGTGGATATCCGATACTGAATAATCCGTACATACTTAATCCTGTTGCATTGTTAACTACTACTACCCAGTTTATTTTGATGGTAGAAGATAAAATTGGTTGTAGGGATTATGATTCAGTTACTATTTATGTAAAGTTTGGAACTGATTTTTATATGCCCAATGCATTTACTCCTAATGGAGATGGGTTGAATGATAATTTTGGTCCAGCTCCAATGGGCGGAATTGCTGAGCTTGATTTTTTCAGGATTTATAGCCGATGGGGGCAGTTAGTATTTGAAACTCGAAATATTACCCAGCATTGGGATGGTACATATAAAGGGAAGGCCCAGGATACTGATAATTATGTTTGGGAGCTAAAAGGACGCAATAGGTTAGGGCAATTGAAATTTCTGAAAGGGAATGTATTACTGATTAGATAATTTTTTAGTTGAAATAAAAAAGCCTGTTGTATGATATAACAGCATCATTACTATTTATGTTTGGGTTTATAACAAAATTATTTGGAAGAGGTACTAAGGTTAACTTCTCTGAACTTGTAAAAAATGGAGCTATAATTGTTGACGTCAGAACTCGCGGAGAATATGCTGGAGGTCATGTTAAAGGGGCTGTCAATATCCCATTGGATACACTAAGTTCTAATCTTGATAAATTCAAGGATAAGGGGAAGCCCATTATAACTTGTTGTGCCAGTGGTATGCGCAGTGCCTCTGCAAAAGGCATTTTAAAATCTAAAGGCTATACTGAAGTGTATAATGGGGGAGGTTGGACTTCTCTTGGACGTAAAATTATTTAAAATCAATAGTTTATTTTTTTGATTATTTTTTCTCACTGCTTTTTATTAAATGTGTTATTGAGGTTATTAATCCAACTCATAAATAATTTTTTCTATTTATGATTCAATTACTTTTAATGAAGTAATTTTTCTACAATTTGGGGAAAGGTTGGAATATAGTATCTTTACCCTCCGAAAGGAAAAATTGGCTGCGTAGCTCAACTGAATAGAGCATCTGACTACGGATCAGAAGGTTTTAGGTTTGAATCCTAACGCGGTCACAAAGCCTTGTACGCTGTACAGGGCTATTTTTATAGGTATGGTTGATAATTAAAAAGCATTTGGATAAGGCCAAAGTAAGAATGTATTATGAAGGAATCCGATCTTTGCTATTTTTTATATTAATAAAATATTGATTTACAATTGATTATTAATCAAATCCCACTTAAAAAACTATCATGAATATGGTCCACTACTTTTTGTAAACTATTAGTATTTTCAAATACTTTCAACTGCCTATCGGCTCCTGTTCCCTTTTCGAGAATCTTATGAATATGGCTTATTGCGTTTCTGCTACCTAGTTGAGGTAATATGTCGTCTACGAAGTCTAGTAGCTCATATAATAATATACGAGTATTCACTTCAGTTTCCTTGCCAAAGTCTATCATGCTCCCATCAATGCCGTATCGACTGGCCCTGAATTTATTTTCATTCAGTAGCGCTCTGGAGTACATCATGAAATTTAAATTCTGGCTATGTAGTTTGTATAATTTAGCACATATGGCTTGAAAAAGTCCTGCAATGGCAGTCGTTTCTTGAACGGTTAGGGGGATATCGCAAATACGGAATTCTACTGTATTAAAAAAAGGATGTACGCGAATATCCCACCATATTTTCTTGGCATTATCAATACAATTAGTTTTTACTAATAACGCAATATAATTTTCATAATCTTCAATGCTATCATAACAGTCGGGGATACCTGTACGAGGAAATTTTTCAAAAACCTTTGTGCGAAAAGACTTATATCCTGTTTTTCTTCCTTCCCAAAAAGGAGAGTTAGTACTCAATGCAAAAATATGAGGTAGAAAATAACGCGCTGAATTGGCAATATGCATGGCTATTTTTCTATTTTCCATACCAATATGCACATGCAATCCGAAGATAAGATTGCTTCTAGCTGCTTCCTGAAGTTCATTAATAAGCTCGTTATAACGGATGTGATCAGTAATAAGCTGGCTTTCCCAGTGGCTGAAGGGATGAGTGCCACTTGCGCCTATCCAAAATCCTAGATTATCTGCAATCCCACTGATGGTTTTACGTAAATTTGCAATATCCATAAATGCTTCATCTACATCTGCGCAAATGTCAGTGCTTACTTCTACAACAGCCTGATGCATTTCGGCCTTTACTTTGTCTTTTATTATTTTTTCGCCCTCTTTCACAATACTTTGGTCATGACTTTTCAACTCTCGGGTTTCAGGGTCTATTACCATATATTCTTCTTCCACACCAATAGTGAATTGCTTGAAGGATAAATTAGACATGATTTTAAATATTTGACTGTTAATATAGTTTGTTACCGGTAATGCTTTTTTTCAGATAGTTCCCCCAGGTTAAATTGTCGCTGTTTGCCTTATTACTTTTTGCTTTTTCAATTGCAAAGTTTGCAGCTGTTTCTACTACCCATTCGAAGTTTTCCTCGCCTACACTTGCTATATCTGCATCTGGGGCAGGGTTACAAAAATCTATTGCATAGGGAATACCATTTCTAACTGCTAATTCAACTGTATTAAAATCATAACCTAAATAGTTACAGATGCGCAGTACAATCTCTTCAAGTAATTTCAGCCTTTCTGCATTGGGTTTAAAATCTGCAACATAACGAAGGTGATGGGGATTGCGAGGTTCGTATGACATAATGCGCACATGTTTTCCTCCTATACAGTAACAGCGATAATATTCTTCAAATTTTATTTCTTCTTGTAGCATCATCACCAATTGACCAGTTTCGGCATGTTTTTCAAAAAATGCTTCCTTGTTATTAAGCTGGTATACACTTTTCCATCCTCCTCCGGAAAATGGCTTCATATAGGCAGGGAATCCTATGTAATTAAATATCTCTTCCCAATTAAATGGATAAGCAAGATTGGAAAAGGTGGCTTCACTTGTATCAGACGGTATATCTCTAGAAGGTAGGATTACTGTTTTAGGGACGGCTACATCTATTTTTGTAGCTAAACAGTTATTAAAGAATTTTTCATCGGCACTCCACCAAAATGGGTTGTTAATTACTGCTGTTCCGCATAGCGCAGCATTTTTGAGATAGGCTCTATAAAAAGGAACATCATGTGATATACGATCAATAATAACGGCATAGTCTGTTGCCTCACCCTGTATTACCTTTTCGATGCAAACGGGTTCTGCAATAATATTTTCCTCCTGCTTACTATTTACCCTTTCAATAAAGGCTTCTGGGAAGCTTCTTTCTTTTCCGAATAATATTCCTATTTTCTTCATCAGGGCGATTTTAAATATTTGAATCCTTGTAAAAATATCGAAATAAGTCCAAAAGATTTAATAGGACTGGTAGAGTTGTAATTTATTTCAATCTAATGAGTCTGATAGTGGTATTGTAAGGCGCTGAGATCAGTTTGTTTAGTTTAAACCTACACAACAATTTACTAACTTCGCCTATGCTTCCAAAAGCAGTTGTTGGTACAACGATACAATCTTATATACTAAACTCCTCATTTCTTAATAGAAAAGTGACTGTTGACTGCTATTTACCTGCAGATATACATAGTATTACAAATATTGACCTACTGTTGATAAATGACGGTCAGGATCTTATTAGTATGAATTTTATAAATATTCTTGATAAGCTATTTATTGAGAATGCTATTGTACCCTTATTTTGTGTAGGGATTCATTGCGCTCCAGATAGAAAGAATGAATATGGTACGGCTATGGTTCTTGATTATAAAGGGAGAGGAGCTAATGCTGCCTTATTCAGTCAATTTGTAATGGAGGAATTATTGCCTTTTTTAAGAACTCAATATACTATAAGTAATTTCCAGTCTAAATCCTTTGCCGGATTTTCTCTTGGAGGACTTTGTGCTCTTGATATTGTTTGGAATCATGCTCAGGAATTTCATAAGGCAGGCATTTTCAGTGGCTCATTTTGGTGGAGAGATAAAGACCAAGACGATCCGGATTTTGATGAGCAACAACACCGAATCATGCATCGTTTGGTGAGGGAGGGTGCATACAAGCCTTGGCTCAATTTTTTCTTCGAAGTAGGTAGGCAAGATGAAGCGGCCGACAGAAATGATAATGGTATTATAGATTCAATTGATGATACGCTGGGGCTAATTCAAGAACTAAAATTATTGGGCTATAAAGAGGACGATATTAGATATCTAGAACTTTCTGAAGGCAAACATGATATAGATACCTGGGCACTTGCTTTCCCTGAATTCTTGAAATGGGGCTGGGGTAAAAAAGAATAACTTATCATCTTTCAAGCCTGACTAATGGGGCTTTTTTATCTTGATAGCTTGTTTAATTACAAGTATTTAATTGATTAATTATCAGTTATTTAAATTTACTTGACCTAAACTGTTCAAACGTGTTTTTCGTTTATTAACTTTGCAATATGTTAGATTCTATAGAGTCAGCCATTGAGGAAATTAAGGCCGGTAAAATGGTTATTGTGGTAGATGATGAAGACCGTGAAAATGAAGGAGATTTTGTGGCAGCCGCTCGTAATGTTACACCTGAGATTATCAATTTCATGAGTAAAATGGGAAGAGGCTTGATATGTGCAGCTATAACTGAACAACGTTGCGACGAACTTGATCTTAAACCAATGGTGGCCGATAACACTTCGTTTCACGAAACGGCTTTCACAGTAAGTATTGACCTACGTGGTCATGGATGTACTAGTGGGATCTCTGCACATGATCGTGCAAAAACTATTCAATCTCTTATTGATCCTAATACTAAGCCTGAAGATCTTGGAAGGCCCGGGCATATTTTTCCCCTTCGTGCTAAAAAAGGCGGTGTACTTAGGAGAGCAGGTCATACTGAAGCTACAATTGACCTTGCTGCGCTTGCTGGTTTTGAACCTGCTGGTGTTTTAGTTGAGATTATGAATGAAGATGGTTCTATGGCCAGGTTACCAGAGTTAAAAAAAATGGCTACGGAGCTGAATCTGAAAATTATTTCTATAAAAGATCTCATTGCTTATAGGTTGAAAAAAGAAACTCTTATTCATGAAGAAGTAAGAGTAACTATGCCCACACGATACGGCAGCTTTGAGCTGATTGCGTTTAAGCAGACCAATACTAATGAAATTCATATGGCCTTAAAAAAAGGCGATTGGACAAAGGATGAACCTGTATTGGTTAGAGTACATAGTAGTTGTATGACTGGCGATATTTTGGGATCCTTTCGCTGTGATTGTGGTGAACAGCTGCACCATGCTCTGCAAATGATTGAAAAGGCTGGTAAGGGTATCTTGATCTATATGAATCAGGAAGGCCGCGGCATTGGACTACTAAATAAATTGAAAGCATATAAATTGCAGGAAGAGGGCCTCGATACAGTGGAAGCCAATTTAGAACTTGGCTTTGCTATGGATGAAAGAGATTATGGAGTAGGGGCACAGATATTAAGGCATCTTGATGTGTCTAAAATGAAACTCATCAGCAATAACCCTAAAAAGCGTGCGGGATTGTTGGGATATGATCTTGAGATTATAGAGTCAGTTGCTATTGAAATGAAACCTAACGAGCATAATGAAAAGTATTTACTCACTAAAAGAGATAAACTTGGACATGATATATTAAATGGAATATAAATGGATTCAATTTGAATCTTTACTGGTTTTAGTTTTCCTTTAATTCACTTTTGATGGCTTCCTCTTCTATTTTTTTTCTGCTTTTAAAAATATCTCCAATACGATCGAAATCTTTTCTGTATGAAAGTTGGGCCCCCGATCGGTTTCTTTGTCCCATTGTATAATCAATACTGCTGCGGTGAAATCCTACAACACGAATTGATCCTTCTTTATTTAATAACCATTCTAGTGTAACATCTGGTGTAATTAATCCTTTTCTATCAAGCTGAACGTATGGATTGTTGTAATCCAAATTTCCTCCTACTAAAAATACAAGCCTATTGCTAAGCAGCAATTTTAGTCCGGCACGAACATTTGCCTGCAGTTCATTTGCATTTCTCTGAAGAGTAAGGGTAGGGTTAATATCTATATAAGTTGATACCATGCCATTAGTGGCTCTTTCAAGTTCTTTATTGAAAAGATTGGTAAGCCAGCTACTGATAATGCCGCCTACAGTGCTTGTGGCAAAGGCAATAGTATTTTCTCCTGAAAAGAAATTCTGAGACTCCGTGAGGAAAGTGTTAAACAGCAACAGACTCGCAACTTGTTTATTCATTTCATTTTCATCATTCTGAAGATCTCTTAGTTTTTTTACAGTAATATAATCGCGGTTGAGCTCACTCTTTTCAGGTAATTTAAATTCAAAACTAATTAATGGCTTACTTAGGTTCCCTTGCAGGTGCGAAAGGATAATAATATCTTCCTTTTGCTTAAAGCCACCTGTAGGTACAATGCTGCTTACGTTCACATTTTTGGCTAAGTACTCTGCATCAATATCAATAATCGCTTCATAGGGATCACCATTCCAAGTAATATTACCTCTATTCAGAACAAAAGGTTTTTTAAAAAAAGTTTGGAAATTAAAGGTGTATTCTCCACTGCTAAGTTCGTAGCGTCCTCTTACATTAAGTGGCTCGCGATTGCCTGCTCTGATATTGATGAGACCCTGTCCTGTTCCTTTTATAATATCTCCGGTTGCCTGATCCAGTATCACATCTACTTTGCAGGATCTGTTGGCTTCAATATTCATGTCTACCACAATATTTGCAGCTTCATTATTCCAGGTTGCCTGTTTTGCAAGCGATCCAAATTCTATAAAATCTATATAGTCTATTGTTTTGCTTTCTTTACTATCGTTTGTTGGTATATAAATATGACTACTATCGGCGAGTGAAGGAGCTCCATCAATTGTCATTTTCATATCACTCAGCGGACCATTAAGTGTCATTGTTGCTTTACCAGTGATGTTTCCGTAAAACTGATCGTTGTCATTTTTTCCGGTATTAAGAAGCATCATGCGTGGTGTTTCCATGCGCACCTTATGAAAAGAAAAGTTTCTAAAAAAATCGTGCTGCATGATTCCGCTCAGAAAACCTTTATTTCCTAATGTATCTGTAAGTACAAGATTGGATACATCAATCTCATTTTTCCTGAACTGAATAGTTTGATTTTTCAGCAGGTATTTACATTTTGTGTAATCTACTATCAGATAACCACTGTCAACTGTTATACTACCTGTGAGGTAAGTTTTATTTCCTTCGTTAGTAACTGAAAGTTTGCTGGTAGCAGTTCCATTGATTGTGCTAAAAATTGCACCTAGATAAGGTTCAAGAACTTTTAGGTTAATCTTATCGCCAGTCATATTGACAAGGAGGTTGCTGCCACTGCTGTCTCTGAAATTGTAATTTCCGTCAATATTAAAATTGTACTCTTTGTTTTTTGTATCAGCATTGAATGTAACCAGCCCAGTTTCAGTATTTGCATTGGAGGCAAGATTTACATTTCCGAGAAAGGTGTGGTCAATATAAAAGCTGTCACTTTTTCCTGTAAAATCAATTTTTGGAAATCCCATCGGGTCCTTAATCACAGCTTTGCCAGTGAGCAGCCCTTTGATTTCAGGGTTTGTAAATACAAAGGGAATAAAATCCTCAATATTTACTTTATTAAGTGTAGCAATAAGTTGCTGTTGTTTGTCTTCACTAATCCCCGAGGTTAAAGATATTTCCTGGTAACCTTCTGTGAATTTTATATCCTTTGCCTCAATAATATTTTTTCTTAAAGAGAGAATACCGTCCTTTTCTAGCATCCATTTTTTGTTATTAAGAATGAATGAAGAAGGGGAGAAATGAAGTCTTATACCATCGTCAAAGGTTTGCAGTTTGGCATTTAGTTCAGCATCTGTAAATGTTTCGCTAGCTGTTGTTTGCAGATGGATGTCTGAAATGTCATTACTGGAAGTGAAAATAAGTTTCGTGCCCGGCAAATGCAGACTATCTGTAAGTCCTATGTCGTCAACTGAGATATTCATTTTTAAAGAATCTCTATCTCCAGTTCCTGAAAAAAGAATGTGATTGAAGCTATGGTTGCGGAAAGAGAATTCAGGAACATTCCCATTAATATTAAGTTTATTTTGTTCCAAATCAAGGTCTCCCGAAACATCTGAATAATTCAGTCCTTTCATTTCACCTGGCAAAAGACTGAGTATATCTTCCACTTCTCTTGTTTTAATATTAAAAGAAAAGTGCTGGTCGCTGAGGTTATTACCCGGTGTTTGAATGTAAGAAGGATAATATCTGCTTAAAAAGAAATTAAAGGCACGTGGTAGTTCCATTATCTTGAATTTTCCACTGAGTTCTGCATCTGCCAAATTTGAATGAAGTGTAAGTAACTTATGGTTGTCTTCTATCACGGAAGAGAGCTGTATAGAATCTAATGACAAATGTCTTGTTCCATCGCTGAGGTGCGCATTGGTTAGCCTTGCTGATCCAAGGAAATTATCTATGTTGTTACCGGTAAAATGTAAGTCGAATAATCCCGAAAGCGTAATATCTTTTTTAGAAAGATTAAGATTTTTAAAGTTGATGTATTCAAGTGCTGCATTCGCATTGAAAGCGATATCTTTTCCAGAGAGATTTAACTTTCCATCTAGGTCCTTGATTTTTAAATTGGGGTCATCAATATTAAAATGACCATTGAAAATATTCTTTTCAAAATTTCCCTTTATAGTCAAATTACTATAATTATATCCTCTAAATCCAAATGAACTTACATGGCCATCAAAGTTTGCATTCAGTTTTTCTGGAGTAAATCCACTTCCTTTTATATTGCCGCTTAATGAAAGGGAGCCAACTTGCGAATTGTCAATCAAGCTGCCTAAGTTAAAGCCTGGAGTTATAATATTTCCTTCATAAGTAGGAGGTGCATTTTCGGGAAATTTCATAGATAAGTTACCCTTTACTGAACCAAGGGCAGTTTGAATATTACCTGCTGCTGTAAATTTATTTAGATAGCCCGAAAAAGTTCCTGAATAGATGATGTCACCTAGCCTCTGGCCCTTTATTTCAGTTATATTTTTTAGGGAGGGAGCTATCGCGATTAAATCGGCAAATGTTGTTTTAAGCTGATTGGCTTTCAGATCGATTTTCATTGAGTCGATATCTGGAATGCCTTTTAGAGAAAAACTTCCATCAATCAAACTGTTACCTGAGCTGATATGCATCTCTTTTCCTTCGATGTTGCCAATAAGTCCCTTTGATTGACCACTGAAATTAAATACCCTTTTCCAGCTGCTGATTCTTGGATCAAAAAAAGCAAGGTCATCACTATTGAGTTCACTATTTTTAAATGAGCCTTCTAGTGTTACTTTGTCAAGGAAGTCATTCATATCATCTACGAATGAATTGTATCGCATCGCGTAATAATCTCCAAGGTGACTTTTATTAGTCACCAAATCAAATTTATTGAATTCCATAATTACAGGATTGAATCGCATATTGGCCTGAAGATTTTTTACTTCCAAACCACATTTTTCAAGTCCCGATAATTTTATTTTTGCTGCAATAGTATCCTTGTTGAATGATAAGTCACTAAGATTGCCATCGATATTAGTAAAAGAAATATGTTCTTCATCAAATCTATCTTTATAAGGTGCGCGTTCCGATTGCTTATCTACCATAAATTTGCCATTCAACACTTGAACCAGATCTGCATTTATTAGCCATTCGCCTTGGTTCCATTGATAAGCTGAAGCTTTTTCAGGTTTGTAGGAAGTATGGTATGTCTTAGGTCTATTTCCATCGTATTCGAACTGATGAAATGATGGAGCTGATATTCTCAGAGAAGCGATGTGAATATTTTTATTTTCAAGATCGAATTTATCTACATTAAGTTCCAGCGTCTTAAGTTGTATATTAAATTCCTTTCCGATCCATTTATCATTTTGATTAAACCGAAAATTAGTGAGTTGCACTTTTTTTATATCAATAGAAGTTTGGGATCCCTTGGCGGCGCTGGTATCAGAAAAGTAATCGGAAATGAATTTATAATTCCATACCGAATCGGTTCTATACATATTGATGTATCCATTTTCCAAGCCTACATATTGCAAGGTATATTTATCTTTTAGAAAAAACCAATCATTGATATTGACTGTAGCTTTACCTGCAAAGAGTAGGGTGTCTTTTTTCTGATCTTCAATAAGCAATCCTTCAAGAACCAGTTTGTCGAAAAAGTTGAAATCTACTTTTTTTACACTGACCTTAGTATGTAGTTTTTTAGAAAGACTTGATGCGGCTTTTTGAACTGCCCAAGTTTGAACAGAAGGCAGATGTAGAAGTCCGTATAGCGATAGGATGAGCATGAGTAGCCCAAGTATTATACGGCCTGATATTTTAATCGTCTTCTTCAGGAGTTAAATTATAAGTAAAATTAATCATTCGGCGCTGATGCTCAAATGAAAAGACAGTATTTCTGAAGGAAATTTAATGCCCCAGGATGCCCTTAAGCCCCTTTTTTTAGTTAAATTTTTTTATCGATGCCCGTTTCAATAATTTCATGCACTAAATTCTAATGATGATATCACGAATATTGCTTTTTACAGGTTGCCTTTTGGCTCAGATATTACATGGCCAGACGCTTAAAAGTCCCGATAGTTTTCTTGGTTATAAGCTAGGGGAGAAGTTTACCCCTCATAACCGAATTGTAAATTATTTTGAATATGCAGCTGCCTCCATGCCGGGCAAGATGAAACTTGAGCAGTATGGTGCAACTTATGAAAACAGGCCTTTGTTGTTGGCTTGCATCAGCGATCCTTCAAATATGGCTCGTATTGAGTCTATCAGAGAAAACAATTTGGCACTAGCTGGTGCTCCTGCTAATAATGCTTCAGTAAAAGAGCCCGTTATTGTTTGGTTGAGTTACAATGTGCATGGTAATGAATCTAGCTCTTCGGAAGTTTCTATGAAAGTGCTTTACGAGTTACTTACTTCATCATCTGAAGACATAAAAAAATGGCTGAAAAATACTGTTGTCATTATTGATCCATGCTTGAATCCTGATGGCAGAGAAAGATATGTAACCTGGTATAACCAAGTGGCAGGATTACATCCCAATGCTGATCCTGCTGCCACAGAGCATGCAGAACCTTGGCCTGAAGGTAGGAGTAATCATTACTATTTTGATCTTAACCGCGACTGGGCCTGGCAAACGCAAATTGAAAGCAGGTATCGAATTGCGGCATATAACAAATGGTTGCCAGAAATACATGTCGATTTTCATGAGCAATATCCAGGCAGCCCTTATTATTTTGCTCCTGCAGCCGAACCTTTCCATGAAGTGATTACTCCCTGGCAGCGAAGTTTTCAAACAACTATAGGTAAAAATCATGCGCGTTATTTTGATGCAAATGGCTGGCTTTATTTTACACGTGAATATTTTGATCTTTTTTATCCGGCTTATGGCGATACTTATCCTATTTACAATGGATCTATTGGTATGACTTACGAGCAAGCAGGACATGGTATTGCAGGACTTGCCATCAAAACTGGCGACGATACTCTTACTTTACAACAAAGGATAGCGCATCACTTTACAACATCAATGAGTACTATTGAGGTTGCTTCAGCCAATGCCGAAAAGATAAATACTGAATTTAAAAAGTATTTCACTGATGGAACAACTAATGGTATTGGGCAATATAAAACTTATGTTATTAGTGGTGCTTCTCAAAGTAAATTGTCTGCTTTACTTGATTTATTCAAGCTGAATAAAATATCTTGGTATACTGCAGGCAGTCAAATAAAAACAAAGGGGTATAATTATTTTACAGGAAAGGAAGAGAGTTATACTACTGCATCAAATGATATTATTGTTTCTGCTTACCAGCCAAAATCAGCCTTGGTGCAGGTATTGTTTGAGCCCAAATCAAAACTTTCTGATTCTTCTACTTATGATATAACAGCCTGGGCACTTCCTTATGCTTATGGAATTCAGGCTTATGCGGTTAAAGAAAAAATTGGCGAGGGAATAAAAGTTGATGAGGTAACTGCTTCAGTAAAATTAATTCCCGATGCTTATGGCTACCTTATTAATTATGCTTCTTTCAGAGATGGAAAGATTCTCGCTTCGCTTCTTAAAAAGGGTATTAAAGTAAGATATGCCGAAAAAGATTTTTCTTTTGCTGGTAAAAAATACGACAGGGGGACATTAGTGGTGTTGAGGGCAGGAAACGAATCGAAGCTTGATGATTTTCGTTCTGTAGTAAATCAACTTGAAGGGGAGGTTACGCCTGTTATTTCAGGATTTATGGACAGCGGATTTGATTTCGGGTCCGATAAACTTCATCTAATAAAAAAACCAAGAATTGCAGTGCTTACAGGAAGCAGTGCTTCTTCTTTAGCAGTAGGCGAAGTATGGCATCTCTTTGAGCAGCAACTCGATTATCCCATTACCCTTATTGCAGTTAATGAGTCTGGGCAAATGGATTTTAAAAATTATGATCTACTTATTATTCCTTCCGGGGAGTATAAATTTCTTAATGATAAGGAGGGGAATAGCGCTTTAAAAAATTGGGTGAATGATGGGGGTAGAGTTATTGCCTTAGAGAATGCGGCTTCTCAATTACTTTCTGGAGATTGGGGTTTTAAAATGAAAAAAGAAGATACATCTGAGGAAAAGAACGATTATAGTTTATTGAAAAAATTTGGGAGTCGTGATCGCGATGGTATTGTAAATAATATTCCGGGTGCAATATATAAAGTGGAGCTTGATAATACACATCCATTGGCTTTTGGTTATCCCGATTATTATTTTTCTTTGAAGCGCAGTAGCGATCTTTTTGAATTTCTTAAAATTGGATGGAATGTGGGAGTGATAAAGAAAGAAAATCAAGTTTCAGGATTTGTTGGCAGTAAGGCGATTGGCAAAATGCAAGATGGTGCCGTAATAGCTGTTCAGCCAGTGGGGAAGGGGAATTTGATTTGCTTTGCCGACGATCCTTTATTTAGAAGTTTCTGGGAAAATGGCAAGCTGCTTTTTACTAATGCAATATTTCTTACTGAGCAGTATTAGTTGCAAGCAACTTATTTCTTATTAGTGGAAATGTACTTTGATGGTTTGATAAAACAATTGCTGCGTAAGAAAAGCTGATTGGCTTTGCTGTTGTTTTTCTGAATAGCCTTGCAATCCAAAAAGGCCTGCTGCATTTCCTTTATTAATAGCAATTTCGAGATAGTTGGCTGAGTTGAAGAGTGCCAGCTTCTCGCCTTCTGGCACATCTGCATAGGAGTCGCTTATTTTATCAATTACTTCATCTCGTTTAAAAATAATCGAAAAACTTCTTCCTATACGTTGGGTTTCAAATTCTTCTCTGCTGATATTTACAATTACATTTTCAAAATTATCAATGAAAATAATTTGTCCTTCTATATGATTATTGCCCAATAGTGGCTTGAGTGGATTTTTTACAATGATAGAAACAGAAGGATCGCCGATTTCTGCGAGTGGGGTATTGTTTATTATTTTTTTAAAAGCCTCGGCAAATACTGATATGCAGTAGAGTGTATTTTTATGTTCTGATTTTTCTAGTGGAAGGGCTACTACTTCTTGTGGCGCTTCTTCCAATATCATGGTAAGTAGTCCGTTGTCGGCGCATCCAATATATTGGTCATTATGTTTGGCCAGTAGCAGGTGTGTAGGTTTCTGGTCAAACAGGTTTACAAGTATCAGGTGAAATGAACCCGGTGGAAAATTGCGTAGGGCATTTCGGCATACATAAGCAGCTTGTGGATAATTGAAAGGAGAAAGGGAATGGGTGATATCAAAAATATTAAGGTTGTCATTGCCTTTAAGCAGCTGGCCTTTAATGGCACCAACAAGGAAGTCCTTGTCGCCAATATCGCTCGTAAGAGTCATTATTTGCATGCTTGCTAAGGGTTGGTTGGTTTGGATGTTGTGTAAAAATACACATAGAATGCTATTTTACTAATTTTCCGTCCTTAAAAAAGAACTTTCTTATCATTTTGTCTGTTAGTGCCGGAAATAGTTTATTCATCCAAAGAGCTTGTTTCCCTTTGCCTGTAAGTACCAGGGTTCTTTTTTTCTTTTGAACAGCAATGAGAATATGGTTTGCTACTTCTTCTGGGCTCATAAGGCTTTTTTCATCTAGCGGTGATTCGCCTTGTTCAAGTGCGTTTTCGTTGAGTGCTGAATTGCGGATATTGCTTCTAGTGTAACCTGGGCATACCCACATTACATGTACATTATCAGGTTCCAGTTCTACTCTTATAGCTTCTAACCATCCAGTAAGAGCAAACTTGCTGGCCGAGTAGCCGCTGCGTCCGGGCAGGCCTCTATAGCCAGCGATGGAGGAAACTCCCACAATGGTACCCTTTTGTTTAATAAGAGAGGGCAGGGCTAATTTGGAGCAATAAAGGGTGCCGAAAAAATTAATATCCATTATTTTTCGAAATACCTCTACATCCGCATCTGCAAACAATGCCTTCATGGAGATGCCGGCATTGTTGATAAGGATGTCTATGGCTTCAAACTGCTTGAGTGTAGATTCAATAAAAAGGCGGCAATCATTGTAGTTGCTCACATCGGCTACCACACATAGGAGTGGAGCTCCAGGGAATTTTACCTGCAGGTCGTAGAGTTTAGTCTGGTTGCGCCCACAGGTAGCCACTTTTGCCCCTGCTGCCAGAAGTTTTTCTGTTAAAGCAAGTCCAATCCCATCACTGCCACCTGTGATGGCTACTACTTTTCCTTTAAAATAAGCTAAGCTCATAATATTAGGGCAAAAATAAGCGGAAAGGCCTACAATTGCGGATTTTCAGAGCAATTAGCGCTCAAAATGTGGAAAGAATAATTCTTTTTACATTTTGGGATAAAACCTAATTGCCTTATTTTTGCACACCTTTTTAAAGGGTTAGGAGATTTGGTAGCTCAGTTGGTAGAGCAATACACTTTTAATGTATGGGTCCTGGGTTCGAGTCCCAGCCAGATCACAAGGAAGGGTTTACAGCAATGTAAGTCCTTTTTTTATGCAGTAAAATCAAGGGTTTTGTGTTTTGAGGGTTATATTTTTACTTCTGATGTTTCAGTAATGTTACACTAACTGGGTCCACCTTAAAAACAAAGTGTAACATGAACATCAAAATACAATATAAGAACACAAATAGCATTCTTATTATAAACAGCTTAGGAACCCTAAGGCAGCTATTTACACCCTTTGGTGTAGAATGTGTCCATCCTATAGGCAACATCTGTAAAAACTCTGTAGTTTTTGTAGAACAAGTGATTCCACATAACGAACACAAAATCATTTATTTAATAATGGGTAATTGGTACCCTTATGGAGTATTTAAAATAAGAATGAGCTAATAGCACCAATAAGCCAAGATTACTATTCCACTATTATCAACCCTCTCTAAATAAGAGATTTTTTAGCTACTATATCTAAATAATGAACGTAAATCGGGTATATTTGAAACAACAATAGTGATGTTATTCACAAAAGAGCCTTAAATATTATAAACGGAGAATTCACTAATGTTAAAATATTAAACTAAATAATATGAAAAAAAATCTTTTACTAGGGTCACTCCTGTTATGTCTATTTTCTACTGCAATCATTATTTTTCAATTAAGCTGTAGTCAACAAGCTCCAGCTCAAACATCAAGTTGTATTGGAGCTCAACCTAAATTTCAGTTTAAAGCAAATGGAAACTTGTACGTTTGTGATGCAGTTTTTGACTCAAGATTGGGGTGGGTGGGGAACTTTCAATCAAGATATAATGTTGCCCCCAATTTAGAAGGTATCACTGGTATATATAGTTTATCAGGAGCTGTAAGAAACTCTTCGGGACTTACTTCACTTATTTTTATGTTTTCAAGTACAAATCCCCCTTCTTTTGGAACTTATAATGGTTCTAGTTCAGACTGCTGTTTTAGTTTTGATAGTGTGAATACTTATAACAGAGGTTCTCAAATTATCAACTTTACCAGAATTTCAAATGGTACTGCTGATGGAACATTTTCTGGAACAGTTCAGAAAGGGATGCCAACACCAACTCAAACCATTAATATTACTGAAGGTGTCTTTTCAAATATTCCTGTTTTTAATTAATAATCTTTAATAACCCGTTGGTTGTTTCAGTTATGTTACACTAGAAGTAAAAAAGATGTTTCAGTAAATCCTTTATAAAAGTTGTAAAGCTCAGTTGGTAGAGCAATACACTTTTAATGTATGGGTCCTGGGTTCGAGTCCCAGCCAGATCACAAGGAAGGATTTACAGCAA
>Ga0209190_1000411_pt1 | contig 31560 bp, 31 predicted proteins | sample M_140205_XF_Meta_FD_187315 | JGI IMG/M metagenome (GOLD analysis project Ga0209190, IMG submission 187315) | Freshwater microbial communities from Lake Montjoie, Canada to study carbon cycling - M_140205_XF_MetaG (SPAdes) (version 2) | ecosystem: Environmental > Aquatic > Freshwater > Lake...
TTACTTTTCATTGCAGCACCAGCTGGAGAATTACTTTTCATTGCAACACCAGCTGGAGAATTACTTTTCATTGCAACACCAGCTGGAGAATTACTTTTCATTGCAACACCAGCTGGAGAATTACTTTTCATTGCAACACCAGCTGGAGAATTACTTTTCATAGCAGCACCAGCTGGAGGCGTTATCCCTGTAATTACGTTTGGCGATGGTCGATTCCGAACATCATATAAATACAATTCATCTACAAAATTTAAAACATGAATTTTGTATTTTTTATTTATTCCGTGTATAGTTACAACATTTTCTCTCCATTCACCCCAATAACATTTAGATAAAAAACTGAGAGTAATAGGACTATCTCTTTGAACCTCTTTTTTTGTTATTGGATTAATCCATTCTGTAATATTATGTGTATATAAATGATTTAATAAATATTTACAATGAGCTTCTGTAATTTCATCATATCTACTATAAAGTGTTTTTAAATTAGGATACATTTTTCTTGTTTTTAATTTTTGCACGGACATAATATATATATATACTACTTTATAATAATATAATAATGTGATTTTACACTTTCTTAAAGTCAATCTTGGGATATGCCTCAACTTTATTGATGATAAAAGGTATTTTATTTAATATATTAGCAGGTTTATCAGTTGTAAATATACCATTCTCAGGTTTGAAATCTTTAAACACAAAATCTATAATCGCTTGAAACATATCTGCGCTCCCATTGTTTAGTAAAGCAGCCATTAATCTTTGCACCCTCGACTTAATCATAAACATATTCGCATTTATTTTTCCAATAACATTACCTTCAATCCATCCCCCAGTTTTTTCGCTTACAAATGCGTGAAGTATTCTATAGTAATCGCTAAATACATATCTATCATCAGCTTTACTCATAGGCACACTTAACCCAAAGTCGAATATGCACATATTATACTTGCAACTTTTGATGTAGAAGTTGAGCCCATTATAGACGTAGTGATAGTATCCTGTGCTGCTTGCTTCGGTATTTAGTTGATATAAGAAGTTTCCGTGATGGCAATCCATATGATTATAGCCTACCCTATTTTGATATGTAGCTACTGCAATCAATACTTGGTAAGCCAAGTTTATCATAAGCATCTCGTCGTTCCTTTCATCCGTCTTCATCAAAGAACTTAAATCGCCATTGCATAGTTCGTTATAATTCACTAATCGCTCTCCTGTAAGTAGTCTCTTTGCAGGGCTTCCTGATGAAGGACATTTAGTAGCCTTATACATTATTACAAAATGCTTAGACTTCTTTGGTAAAATTAGATTTTCAGTAATCCACGTGTTCATCTTGGTTTCACTTTCATTATTTGCAGTAATTTTCATCAATTTACTTGCAATCGGATATGACCCTAGTAGATACGGCATACTCGTTAGATATATAGAAGCATTAACACTATCACTTCCTATTTTCTTTTCTAAATTAACAATTCCGTCAATTGTATACCCGCGTTTATTACCAAACATCTTCTTTGTAAGGCACCTATTTGTTTTAATATCAGCCAAACGTTTCTTAATCAAATGATAGCGTTGCACACGTGTATCTAAATTATTTTTAGTAATAATTAACTTGTTCTTCAAGAAACGTTGAATAACATTGGCTTTTTTAAACAATAAAGATTTAGAAGATGGTTTCTTTGATGACATTTTAGCCATTGCGAGGGATGCTTTAGATAGCGAGGATTTTGCGAGGGATGCTTTAGATAGGGATGCTTTAGATAGCGAGGATTTTGCGAGGGATGCTTTCTTTGGAGATTTAGGTGAGCCTTTCATAATAGCAAGCACCGCTTTGTAATCATTGGTGCCTTTGCGAGGAGAACACCACGCAGGTTTCCCTTGATTATATATCTTTAATGCATCAGAATATTTCATTTTCTAATATATGGATATATTTTTACAAAAAATATTAAGTATATTAAATATAAGTAAGGTAATGTCTGATAAATCTGATAAACCCAAGCCATTCCCTTTCAATACTTGCGAGGTTAGGGGAGACATCGTAGACCAGCCATATTCCGCAAGTATCAATGTCTTGTCGTGTATTATATTGCTTTATTTATTATCGCTAGCAAAACATCTAGAAATACGGCTATTTATAGCATCCTTATTCGTATTCCAAGCATATCACGCATATTCTCATATGTTCTGGAGTGATAATGAGTATAGCCTAGAGCACGTGTATATTATTCACGCAATCTCATATATTATAATAGTCGCGCTAATCAACGCAATATCATTTATTAGCGGAGAGCTCCCTAATATTCCTATAATATTTGGGGCGATATTGCTCGACATATACATATTATATAATTACATTGGAACATTATACAATGCTATATCAGGCATAAATATATGGGTTATTGTGCTTATTACTGGGTTATGGAATGTTAAATTACCTGCATTTGCCAAGCAATTACTACCAATATTGCTAATGTTATTTGCGGTCATCATAGTGCTATTCTTCAATGAAAAATACAATTGCAGCGCGATGATGGATACCTATGTATTCCCTTATCATATTGCAATAGAGATATGCGGACTTATAATATCGTCGCTATTCGCCTACATATTTATATTGTTAGAGATAGATAAGGGTTAAATATGTTATAATTATCAAAAGATTTTAAAAAAAATGATTGAGAGATGTAAAGGTAATAGCAAGAACGATAAAGAAAGCGAACAAGGCGAACAACTTAACGCAACCAAAGAACCCACAATGAACTACATTGATGATGCTAGGATAAATGCGCAGTTTAACAGCATCAACGCAGGTATCTCTATATCAACACAGCCTTCGCAGCCCCCGCAGCCTTTGCAACCTTCGCAGCCTTCGCAGCCTTCGCAGCCTCATCGACACTTCAATATCGCAGACAGAATTATAGATAGGATAGATGATGACAAGTTCTTAATTAAAATCGGTTTTCGCGAACTAATGGAGTATGCGACACCTATTACATTTAATAGAGATTTGGACGACGAACAGGTAGATAAACTATTTACTTCAATAAAAGTTGGCTACCCGTATCCATATACTATGGATGCTATTTACGACAAAACCAGACCAATTGGCGAGAAGAGCATTAAGATTATTAACGGGAACCATAGGTATATTGCAATCTGTAAATATATAACCGAACACGACAAGGATTTTAGTTGCGATTTCAAGGTATATGTTTGGATATCTGTTGTGGATGAATGCGAGAGCACTAATCTACAACAGAGCATAGACTTATATACGATAGTAAATAATCATTTACCTTTCAAGGCACCTATTATAGTTGATATAAAGGTGATGGTATTGCTTGATAAACTTTGCAAACATAAATTTAAGGGAAAAGCCATAATGGCAAACACGCGCGATACAAGCCATCAGCCGCGAATTAATAAAAACGAATTATATAAACTGCTTGATGCAAACAAAGATATATTAGAGAACTTCGTGTCTATGCACTCCGTCAATAGAAACAACCTAATTATTACTGACGCTATCCTTGAGAAATTTATAGAAAATATTGTTCATATCAATCATTACATCTCTCTAAAAGGTTTTGAGAATGTATATAGCAATAATCTGTCTGCAGATAATAGTACTATCTGGAATAAAGCCCGAGATGATTATGGTTTCTTCTTAAACCTAAAAAAATCTAACTATCCTAAAGAAATATGGATCAAATACCTATGCAATCCTACAGATATCTAAGCAATCACCTTCGTATCGCCGAAGAGAATAGTAAATATGTAAGCGACCGCATATATAATGTATAATATTACAAATGCGATTACACATAGAAATCTCAATATTTTTAGATTAGTTGTAAGGAAATCGAGAAACAATTCAAATCTATCTTTTTTATATACTCGAACAACTTCTCTATCATTGTCATTATTGCGGCTATTTGGAGAATGACTTCTAGCACTCTTCATAACCCGCTTCTCAACTGCATACTTATTTGTGGTCATCTTTATGCTGCGAATGCTGCGAATGCTGCGAATGCTGCTTTTTGCTATTCTTCTAGGTTGGTTCTTGAAAGTTAAAAAAAGATAAAATATTAAATCAATTTTTATATCTTTAATGATGTAAAAGGAACAATTAAAAGATGCTTTGAGGCGCTAGAAATAAGGAAGCAGGATAGATGTCTGCAAAAGAAACTACAACTGCTTAACTTATTTTTTTATTGTCTTTATATAGATTTTTATGATTAGTAGTAATAGTAAAAAATATATTCATAGGAAAAAGTTAATATTGCTTGAAAAATATGATAAATTATTTGATGAATATGCTAAATCTTGTAAGAAAATATCGAAACATAAATCAATTTACATTGATGTATACAAAAGGCATATGAAAAAACTATTATTATTATTATACTTTTTACATCAAATATATCGCATAACTTTTAAGAAAAATATGCCTCAAATTAATATGTTTGATATGCAAAGTATTAAAAAACATAATATAGAGGCTGAAAAATATATTTATATTGACGCATTTGGCACACCAATAGAAAGGAGAAGCAATACATCAGTTATTAATACTGAATATTTATTACCAATAACAAATAATAATTATGGTGAAGAAGAGACTAAATATATTATAAGATTTTCAGATAGTAAAACGATATCAAAAAGGTATAGTTTAGATGATAAGCAGTCGGGGGGTAAATACACAAAATTTAATGAAAAATTATTATATTCCACAATAATACACAGATGTATTAGGTTATCATTTGTAGGTAACAAAATATTATTTAATGGCGAACCAGAAAGAAAATATTCAGAAGAAGCATTAGATAATCTTGAATATATTAAATATATGTCTATATTACCTTCTTACATAAGTTTAAAAGAAAGGTGTGAAGATATTATACCATTATTTGCGAATATTGATATTGTAGATAAAAAACGAATGAAACATATCGATAATATTAAAAATATAGAAGATATTTTTAGAAAAATTAATCTATTACATAATAGTTATTTACCAGAAGAATATACTATTTCATATAATAACAAGAAATATAAGAAACATTTTAATAACATTAAAGGATATAGCGACGATGATACTTTAAGAACAATATTATATACAATTATTAATAATAATTATAATATTGTTATTAACGATGACTATTACTATTGGTTTCCATATAATTCACCATTACCTGCAATAACTATTTTAGACACTGAAACATACATTTATGGTATTCATACATTCCAACCTTTAAAATTAACAGAAACTAAACTTTCAGATATTATAGTAAATTATGTAGGAAAATATCCTTATAGTAAGATAGTTAATAGTTCTTTGCAAAATTATATCACGAATGGTATAGTTATGGATAAAAGAGCATATAAAAGAGTTAGAAATTTATTAAAGTTTTATAATGATACAGAGTATAATATGCAAAATAACAAAAAAACAATTTATGTTTTTCACGGAACTTACTGCGAATTCAGTAGCGATTATAATAAAGATGTAGTTTTGACATCATTTTTATCTTGTACGTTCGACATCAGTGTTGCAATAAAATATGCTTATGAAAATGTTAAAAATAGTGGTGTTATATATATCTTAGAGATTAAGGATGATATCAAGTATATTAATTTCAATGATGAATATTACCAAATTATTTTAGCACCCGGACTAAAAATAACAATAACAAATGAATTAGTTATAGGAGGTATTAAATATAATTTTTGCAAAGTAAGCAATACAGATAAAGAATATGTGGAAGTATTATATAATAATATATTTGAAGGAGGGAATGGAAGATTAAAATTATACAACATAAAATTTTACAAAATATACGATGATAAGGATAAATATCCATTAACTTCAAATATTTTACAAAATAGTATTAGCAACCCTAATTATACTTATATATGCTTAGGTAATCAAGTAAATAATGATATTACAAATAATACATATTTCAACATCAAATATACTCTTCATCAGCATTTTATTTGCGACTGCTATAAGTTTTTTAAAATTATTGACGATAATGATAAGTTTCTAAAAATTAATGTTGTTGTCTATGGGATATATTATGATGCAGACAAGTTTTATACTGGGTATAAAAATGATGACGACTATGAAGATATCAATATAGAAAGTAATGATTATAAGAGATTTCAATATAATTTTGAAAATTTATTTATAGATAGTTTATTACACAATGAGGACGCATTATATCCATTAAATTATATGAAGAATAAAAAGCGAAGGAGTGATTATAATTATAAACTAATTTCTTTTAGAGGTGCGGGATTATTTGATACTGACGGGTTTAAGAAAATAAATTTTAATATTCACGAACCTTCAAAAGTATATACAAAATTAATCGAAGAATATATATCAAGAAATGAAGATAGAAATAATCTATTTATAAAGGATATTACACGCGACTATATGAAAATAATTATTGAAAAAACTACAAACTATTTAATAAAATTTAGAGATGAATTTATTGATATGCTCCTAGATAACTATATTAATTTTATAGATACCATTATGATGATAGATAAGACTACAGAGGAATATAAAGATTTAATAGAGATGTTTAATGAACTTGCAAAGTCTTTAAAGGTTTCTGCAGATTATTATGTTAAAAATATGGAAAATGGTAATATTTATAATGAAATAGAACCAAAAATATATGATAGAAAAATGGGAGGTAAAATGAATACTAAAACTAGAAAATATTATAAATTTAGCAAAGTTAATGATACAAAAAAGGTAATAGAAAGTTATAAATCTCCACAGGAACCCGCAATAACCACATATGATAATAAAGGATATGCGATATCATATGACGATTATGTTAAATTTATAAATAAAATAAAAGCGAATAAAAGCGAATAAATAAAATTGTATCATATTTATTATCACTTATAAACTATAAATTACTTCTAACAAATGACGTGTATTCAAAAGACCCGCATAGTATATAATAAGCTACACCTAAATATATCTTAGATATATCATTATCTATCATTGTAATTATATTATCATACCTTTTGCGATTTGCAATAAACTCTTCAATCGCTTTTTGAACACCATACTGACTTATTACATTCTCTATATCGTCTTTGCAATACATAGATGATTTTAAGTGATTTAATATATAGTCGTTAGTATTTCTTACTAACAAATCCTTATCAGTATTCTTAGTATGACCTATTTCTTCATAGATACATCTAGCAATACTATTAGAATTATCTTTCAATGTTATCTTATAACAAATACGCGATGATTGAGCATTAGTAGCAGTGCTATCTATAACATTAAAATGATCTATTGCTATATTTTCAATATGTTCAGAATAAACTATACAATCGCTTGTAGCATAATACAACTTCCTTTTACTTACACCCAAATTATTGGACTTAATGATTTCTCTCAGTTTTTGAAATGTGAATAATTCACCATCTTCATCTGTCCATTTTTGATATGTAAGAATATAAAGAAGATTATAGCATTCTGCAAAAGATAGTCTATCGATACCTTCTATAATAATCTTTCTATATATATAATCTATCTTGTCTTCATCTAATAATTCCCAAAAATTATCAGAAAATGTATAATCTGCAAATACAATTGCTGCTTCGCGGTTCATTTCTTCAATAATTGTAAATACATAAGATATAAAATAATCCTCGTCTTTTTCGACGATGAAGTCAAAAAATTTAAACAAATCGAATTGATTATTCTCAGTCTTCCAAATAATCTCAGGCATTTGTGTATTATAAAATAAATTACAAGGTTTATCAATTTTTATAAAATATAACCCGTGTATTCATTCTTATATTCACTCATCATCCTCATCATCTTCTTCTTTGTATCCGATACCAGTCCATCCCTTTGCTTCATAAGGTTTATTTAATAATTTTTCTACATATGCTTTGAGTTGATTGCGGTCTGGACATTTCTTACCTTTAACCACATTTGATATACTCCATAACCTGAAGTCGGTATATAATTTTGCAATTGTAATACGTGGTTCCTTGATTTGCGGATCAATGATAATTCTTTCATTAATGAATTGTCCAACAATATCATTATTCTGCTTATAGCTCTCAGTTGCTACGCGAACCTCGCTTGGTTCTGGAATTGCCATTGGATTAATATGCTTATGTCTGTCTATCAACATACTTATAAATACCTCTTTCCATCTGTCAAATTTATCGGATAGCTCTAAATCCATATAGAACTCTGTGGGCTTATTGATATCAGGTGTCTCTGTGAATTTACTAGAGAAGTTGCATACTTTGATACGTCGCCAAGTTCCTCCATCATCGCTAGGAATTTCTGGGAGTTCATTGCACGTTAAAATCATCTTAAATTGCGGCTTGAATTCATAAGGTTCCTTAAATAGGGTTCTCACTAAAATCCTATCTTGTCCAGACAATTCCTTCATAAGACCAATATTAAGCCTATCATTCTCACTCGGCTCTTGCATAACCGCAAAGCGTCTCCCCTTCGTTCGCTCTAATTCACTTTGCGCCGCATTACTCGCTGCCCTCTTTTGCGTTAGCAGAGCAATTGGCAATATACAATAATATTCACCAATCGACTTTTGAATTAAATCTAGGAGCCGCGATTTGCCATTACTACCTTGTCCCGTAAATATATAGAAGCGCTCTTGAGCAATACTGCCATCTATAATACACGCTAACACATCCATAACATAATTTCTCAAATTTTTGTTTGTAAATATCTTAGCAAAAAACTCGTTAATCTCTGCTACTTCTGGAATTTCGCTATTATACTGAATATAATTCTGCTTTGTGCTAAGCAAAATGTAATCATCAGGCATTCCATCGCGAAACATATGCATTTTCAAATCATAAACCCCATTGTCGAACCCAATCAAATGCGACCTGCTATCAAGCAATTCCTCGAATTTCTCATCAATAAATAGTGTGCGGCATTCTTTCATAATCGCGTCTTTGAAGTTAGAGTTCTTTAATTGCGTAGCAATCTTCAGACATTTCTTACTACGATCGTCATTAATCGCTTTTAATGTAGGGTCATCAGTGTATTCATTAAAATAATTGGAACGTTCCATATATTTCTTGCATATCTCAGTGCTAAGGATTTTCCGTAAATCTAGTCCTTCTCTTGCGCGAACCCAGCGATGCTTTTGCTTATCATATTTATACCAGATATCTTTAGAAATTGCTTTGAATTCTTCTTTGAATATAGCGTGCACTACACAAGCGATGTCAAAATGTGCGCCATCGCTTGCTATACTTTGGTCTATCTTAGGGATTATACTTTGGTCTAGGATACTAACATATTTGACTAGATTATCCTGCTTCGCCCACCACCTAAGCGTCCCTATGCCCATATTATCTTTTCTCATTTTGTCCCAGAGATTATGACATTCGCCCTCGATATATGCGCTGCTAATCTTTGAAAATTCTATCCACGTTTCTAGAAGCCTGTAATCTATATTTCTTAATACCCATCCCAAGTTAATCCAATCTGTATAATTATCGGCTCTTGAAGAAGATAAGCAGTCTACGAGTTTTTTAGCAAATGCGAATTCGTCGTCGGAAATATAGCAGCGATTAATATTAAGCGATTTTCCAAAAATATTGTTTTGCAGTTTGCTTTTTAATTTTTGGTCAATCGCAGGTAATATATGCTTACTATATTGACTTATCTCAGTATCAAATTCAGATTTAACAAAGTTTTGAATATTACCAGAAAAATTACGCATAGAAAATAGTTTGATAAAGTTGATTTCGTCTGCAGCGTTCAATACATAGTCGGATTTCATAGTCTCATCATTTGCATATTTATAAATGCTAGAAACCCGATAAGTATCGCAATCAGGCTTACGCGACCCATACATCTGCCAGCAATTAACATCGATAATCGCTTTATCGACAATATTGTCGTAATCATTGCATATCGGCAAATCTTTGAAAATATCCGTAGCGACATCTAGAATTTTCCTGCGAATGAAGTGATGCACGTTATTATTCACTATGATATAAGGAAAAATGATATGCAACCCATCTTTGAGTTTGTTTCTGAATTCTACGGGGTTCGGCTTTTCCATAACATATGCGACATTGGCTTCTTCGGGAACATCCAAATATTGATTGATGACTTTGAAATAATTATTAACAATATTAAATATATTATCCGACGTATATACGCGGTCATATTTCCTTTTACTATTTAAAGAAGAATTGGAATCGTGAGAATTATAAATACCAGACTTGTCGTCGGGCATAGTAAATCGGAAATCTATATCAACGCGGAGCGAACTAGGCTCAGTAGGTTTTTCGGTGAAATATAAGGGCAGACCATTTGTAAGGGCTAAGCTATAAATATTCATAAAATCACCATAATTTTCATTAGGAACATATAGAGATACTTTAGGATAACCGATGCTCGTATTTGTAAAAGGCTTACCTTTCTCCACCTTATATTTGTTAATAAATGAACGCAAATCTTCATTTATACCCATATTTTTAATATTTTAATATACTTATATATATATCAATTTTTATTTTTATACATTTTTATTTTTATGAAATTGAAATAACTTTCTGCATATTATATAGAGAAAATACATATCACAATGAATAAGGAAACTATTAAATATAATAGTCCAAAAAATGCACGGAACCCATATATATTCTCTAAAACTTCCTTAATATATCTTATCGATACGTGGAATAAAAATAAGCCAAACAAAATCATATACAAGAAAACCTATTCAATTGCAAAGTTATCCGTTTTATTGAATGAGAAAATCAAGCCGATATGCGATGATAAGCAATATTGGTGCTGGACGGGCGCTATATCGAAGATGGCAACAGATGCGAAAACGAAGGAACTCATAAAAATGATAGAGAAAGAGGAATTGCGCCCTGAGATGCCTATCGAATGGTATAAAAACGGCAGGGAATGGCTGAGTAATTATGATATCGAGGATGTTATGCTGCAATATGATAAAGGGGTGCAGTATAAATATGCGTTTTTAGGCGTTTATCCAATTGATTTCTCTGAGGAGGATAAGTTTGGCAGATGCTTGTATAGCCAAATATGCTCTCTCGATATCAAAAAATATATTAATAAACGTATTAAGCACTTAGGATTAATTACGAACCTTGATAAACATAATCAAGGGGGCTCTCACTGGACTTCTACGTTTATTATAATCGACCCTAAGAATAAATGCTATGGGGCTCATTATTATGATAGTAATGCTAATTCAATCCCAGCATATGTTAAAAAATTCATAAATAATATTAAAGAGCGATTGCTAATAATATACCCGAATAATAAATTTCGGATAACTTATAATACAATAAAACATCAGAGGAAAAACACGGAATGCGGTATGTTTTCTATGACGCACCAAATAAGGTGGCTGAATAGCATTTTAAAATACAAGGCATTGAACTTGCCAAACCCATATGAAGATGAGAATTTTATCAAATGTATTTCTAATAACCCGAACATCACAGATGATAATATGAATAAAAGCCGCAATTACCTATACCGCCCAAACATCACTGAGTATATCCGTAGAAAGAATATTAAAGTAAAATAATTACTTAAACAAAAAATTGCGTGTATTTATTAAAGAATGACTATAGTAGATGATTTCAAATCCGAACAAAATAGAAACATAATATTTCAGGCTTCTAACAAAATGCTTCTTGATAAATATAAATTATCCCTGAACAGCGCGGTTCTCATAAATATAATTAATGCAATCATATCATCTATGAGCAAAGACGCGATATTAATGAATAACACAATAAAACTAATGGAATTAAACACTATAACCTTAGCAAAAATGAAAGATTATGTTATTAAAAACATTGATGTGATTAATGCTGCGAATGCTGCGAATGCTGCGAATGCTGCGAATGCTGCGAATGCTGCGAATATAGATAATAGCAAGGTATTGAATGAGGTAGCAGTTAGCGCAGTCAGTGCAGTCAGTGCAGTTAGCCAAGTAAGCCCCGTAGATAATACTAGTGATATTAGCAGTAGTATCGAAGCAGATAATTATAAAACGGAGGTATTAACAAATGAAGATTTATTAATCAGAGTTAAAGAATATGAAAATAAAAGGAATATATCAAATGCCGTATTAGCAAATATTGCAAATAACATTGATATACCTCCGCCTCCTGATGCGAATGCTGCGAATGCTGCGAATGCCATCGCCACGAATATGAATATAATCCCAGAAATCATAGAGAAGGTTTATGCATCAATGAATACGAATACCAGTGCAATATTTAATAAAAAAACATTAGTCATACATAGCTATAGCAGAGATTGGATAAACTGCCCCCTGCGCAACAAACTATCCTTCACAATTAACATCGATTTGCAAAATAACATCATAGAACCTTTGAAGATATTGTTCCCAAAATATGTGAAAGATATAACGCCTTATATAATATTGGTGATTACCGACAATCACAAGACATTTAAGTATCATTTCTTATATAGCAAATCATCGGGTAAATGGGATATATGGAAATTAATTAACAAGGATAACAATATTAATAACAATATCAATTTGGCAAATAAAAACTGGAAAATCAGTTTTCTGGATTATCTTAATAATGACCTTAATTTAGGCACGGATGATATCAATGTTAGCCAGATAAATGATTATAAAATGAATACATACGACAAATATGATAATAATATCAGCATTGATACGAATATAGACAATATTCTAATGCCATCATCCAATGATACAAAAACGTGTGCTAGCAGTTTCTATGAAATTAATATAGATTATTCGAACTTATTAGAATACGATGAATATAAATTAAATACTATATCTAAATATGATTATATGCAACTGAAAACATATGGCGGCAAATATGTTAACGTCAAAGTCATAGATGTTAATAGCAATCTTGGGAAAATAATAATTTCGAATGAAAATAACTTAGCAAAGGAGGATTTCATTAACTCATCGCTGCTAAATTATGGCGCACAATATTCTTTAATACTAACGTATTACCCTAGAAGTAATCCTTGATATCAAAGATATTCTTGATGTAATCCTTGATATCAAAGATATTCTTGATGTAATCCTTGATATCAAAGATATTACATAATATTACATAATTAATATTAATAGGGATGAGAAGATAAATACTATCATAGTTATGATATCCATCCTGTATTGCAACTTCATTTTCTCTTTTTGCGATAACCGCAAATCGGATGTATCCTTAGATTTTTCGGCAATTTCATAGATATACTTGTATATGTATGTATAGTTAAAGATATTATCAATGCTATTCAGGCTATTCTCGTTATTATTAATGATGATTAATATAAGCATAATGAATATCACAAATAACATAATATGAAAATATATGTTTGATGAATTAATATGCAAATTAAGATAATTCACAATAATTCGCAACTTATAGGAATCGTAATTAATCACTATGACGCTCAATATTATCAGCAAAATATACAATAGAGAATATACTAATATACCCCTGTATAATGTGCTGATTATGTTGTATTCGATTAAAAACTCGATTAGAACCATTGCGAATGTTCGTATAATTAGTATGATACATATGAATATTATCTTGTCCTGAAAGGATACTTTTAAGACTTCAAAGGGGTCTAGATTATTCGCATTAAAACGCTGGTATAATCGGTCGTCTTGCTTTAGATTATCTATAGTTATCCCCTTCGCCCCGCTTTTCTTAGTTTCTTTTAGGTAGTCATTCCAAATATTTTTATAAATTGATATGATGCCGTCATTCGCATTCAACATCATAGAATTGCCTTTTTTCTCGAAAGGGTCGCCGTCATCTTCTATTCCCTCGTTTTCTTTAATGATTTTTTTAAGGTCTTCTATTTTGTTATTTAAATCATCTATAGCTTTATATTTATCCTCGTAATATTTATTGCTTTTCTTTTCGCCCCCCACCTGCTTTATAGAATTCAACGTTTTAGATTGCTCAGCGTTTATAGCCAAAAGTTTCTCTATCTCTGCTTCTTCGGCGACAATCAATGTTGTAATGCTATCCTTGTATTCCTTCTCCTTTTCATAATCCTTGAAAATTTTACGTATTTCTTTAATTTGCTCTATATACTCTTGCTTATTTGTCGCTATTAAATCATCAATAATACTTTTCAATTTGCTTAATTGCTTATCTAACAAATCCTTCATTGTCGCAAGCAGCTTCTTCCTATCATTTAATTCTATTTTCTCGTTATTATTATCATTGATACGCGCATAATGGTCGGTGCTAGGTGTATTATTAATATTTATAATTTCATAATAAATAGCCGTTTTGAAGGTTTCTACGTGTTTTTGATATTCCTTTTCACCACCTTTCTTTTCGTCCTTCTTGTCATCTTTCTTGTCATCACCTCTTTTTTTAATGGCTTCGGCTTCTTCTTCGACAATCTTAAAAATGTTATGTGTTTCTAGTTTGATATAATTAATAAGCTCTCGGTATATACTTTTGTTATCTTCGTGCAATTTCCTTAGTTCTTCATTCTTAGCATTTATTGCAGATTGTTGTGTTTTGCCTGCATCTACATTTTTACTTTCAAGAGTTGCTAACTCATTTTTAGCGTCTGCAATTAGTCTATCTAATTGTTCGCCTAATGCATCATTATTCTTGAAGACATCAAGATAATACTTGAATGTAGATATATATCTTATGTATTTATCATAAATCTCTTTTTTAGTAGAAGGCTTATTATGCTTATTATCATAAAGAGATATTATAGTAGTTTTTATATTATTTGCAGCAGTTTTATATTGATCATATTTCTCCCCAGCATCTCCTTGACTAATACCTTCAGCGGTAATGCATTCTTCTATATATTTACTTAAATTTGCTGCAGGTCTGGTTAATCTTTTATCAGCTGCTGTGTCTGCTGCAGGTGTATTATCTACTGCTATCCTAGCTTTAATAGCAGCAATAATACTCTCAGCAATATCATTTAACGTTTTAACATTCTCCTTATCCGTATCCTTAAAATAGGTGAAGTTTTCTAATATATTTATCAGTATCTCCAATATTTTTATTATCTTTGGATTAAAGTTTTTATAATCTGATACTTTGGTATTGGATAAATAGTTTTCTATATTAGATATATTGTTATTAATAAACTCCTTCTTGATAATCTCTAAGATTTCTGGAAAACTCTCGTCTTTCGAAAGTTTCTTATATATCTTTTCTATTTCCTTTGTAATGTCTTTTAAAGATTTATACATATCTTTAGGTGATAGGTTAGTTTCAGTATTTTGTTTTGGAACATTATTTCGTATATTATTCATATACTATATGCCGCCTTCTGTTTAATATTGATTATTTTTATTTTGCATATTATTTTAGTATTACCCTCTTTAATACTTTAATATTCAAAATTAGTAAAAAAATAAAATAGTTAATAAATCTATGCTACTTATACGACTGCAGGGGCTACCGCAGTCTTTGCAGCGGTCTTGCTAGCGCTTGCAGGGAAATGATGAGAGATAAGCTTTTGAAGGATAAAGTAGTTGATTTCATCGCTATCGCCCACATTTAGAATTTTCTTGAGTTTAGCATCGGGAAGGATAAAGCGCTTATTCTCGGGTTTATTGAGATTGTGCTCTTTAACATATGCATTGATAAATCGAGTAATATCAGTGCGGGATTTCTCAGTCCCGTGAGGAACGCCAATGAAATCGCATAGTTCATCGGAAATCTTATTGGGCTTAGCAAATCCAGAAGGTGAATTCTTGGCATTCTGGCGTTTCTTTTGTGCCTTCTCGATAATCTTTTGTTGCTTATCATATTCCTTGCTAAGAACCTTTAGATTAGTTTGAATATCCTTGATATATGCAGATAGAGCATTAACCTTATCAATGATATTTGAGAGAACGTTATCCGTTGCAGGTTCTGTTAGGACTGCGGGAGCCGCTAGAGCCGCTAGAGCAACTGGAACGGCTTCAGTGCTCGTATGAAGTGCCGCAGGAACAACTACGGGAAGCACACGAGGAACACTAGTGGATGCTGCTGCTACAGAAGGAACTGCTGCTGCTGAAGGCGTTGCTGTTGCTGAAGGTGTTGCTGCTACAGAAGATGTTGCTGCTGAAGCGGAAGTAGCAGCCGTAGCAGCGGGAGCCAAAACAGGCTTCTTCTTCTTTGATTGAGAAGCATCGACAACTGGAGGGTCAAGTGAAATGGCAGTAGGTTGTTTTTTTGATTGTGTAGGAGGCATTATTTATTACTTTATGATTACATATATTATCATTTGTTTATATAATTTTCATTCAACATTATAAAAATAGAACATATTGAAATACATAATACAGATAAGTGAATATGAGTTAAGTATCATTATAATCATAGTCTTCTGAATATGCTTCGCTATTATAGTCGTATTCGGAATAATAATCGCTATCATAAATATTATAATATTCATCGTTATCGTAATACTCGCGATATTTATCATAATTACTTTCATTATCTTCGCATTCGCTTTGGTTGTTGTAGTTCTGGTTATTTACGTTCGCCGATGACGTAGTCATTCCCTCATATACGCTTTTATACATATTTTTAAGATTAATATAATGCTGGGCTACATCATCTGTTTCCAATTCGCGTTTTTCTTGTTCCTCTTGACATTTCTGAGACATCCGTGCTTGATGAAAGAAACACGGCGGCGGGTCTAGTTTCTTATTAAAGGTATCTATGATGTTATTGCTATAATAATAATCCAAATCATTCCTAAGAGAATTATCGAGTTTGTTTTGCATAATGTAAAAGTCGATAATCGTATTCTTGCGATACTTTTTAATATCGGCAATATTATATTTACGCGATACTAGGTAAGAGCAATAAGCATCATAATAATCCTTTAATGCGTCGTCATAATCTTGCAAATCGTTATTTTCGTCATTACAAATACTCCATTTTTCTCCAGTATCATTATACATATCAGCAAATACCGAGAAGTCTGCAAAATTAATAGCGGTTTCCGTCATCATCATTGTTATTATAATAATTAGGTTTTTGATATTTTGTTATATTAAGTTAATTTATATTTATATATCAATTTTTTATTTATTAGAATTCAAAAAATAAATATTAAAGATACCAAGTTGTTTATGGTTATGCGTAGGCTACGTGAGCCGCAATAAGATTATTAACATACTCATTGATTTTATCAATCTCGACATTAAGCGAATGCCTGTATTCGATATTGAATGATTTTGAAACTACCTTGTCTTCGCAACCATTTAAATAATCGTATCGTAGCATTAGGGATATCCTATTGTTTATTTTAAATTCCTTAATTAAATACATTGTAATATTATCAATGTCATTCGTGCACGGGAAAATGTATTGAGGGAATTTATCAATCTTCGAGGATAATATGAATAGATTTGATTTGGCATTCGCGTTATTATTCTTAATAAGTTCAGATTTCATCGTTATTTTAGAAGATACGTATTGGTTATCGCTCGATAGTTCGTAAGTATATACTTTGTCTTTATGATGATACGATTTATACCTTTCCTCCTTATATTTTTTATACTTCTTTTCAATAAAGCTTTCAAAATCGCTAGTTATATTAACGTCAATTACGCTGATAGAAGCGTCGCTATCGTTATCTTTACTATCGTTGCATAGAAAGATTTCTATAATATTTACATCATCCGTTATGAATTCAGTCAAGTTAATATTCATCTTATAATAATATTATATTATCTATCAATATCATATCCTTATTATATCATTTTTTTAGATACATATAGATAAATATATAAAAAATGATATAAAATATTACTGACGTTAGTATAATAATTTGAGTATGAATATGACAAATGAATGCACATACTATGATTTAAATGAGGAGATAGAAAAATTCAGAAAAATTAACGAGGAGAATAAAGATGAAGTAGATACGATTAATAGATATAATAAGCACAAGATACGCGAAGATTTCAAAGAATTGCTTATGACGAATTTGCATATTTCAGAGTTAGAAGTGAATGACTTAGAGATTGGCATATTTAATGCGACGATTGACTACGCTAATAATGCCAAGATACAATTATCGTGGAAATGCCAGATGTTTCTCGAAATATATTCTAATATTGCAAGAAGCATCTATTCAAATGTTAAAAAAGACAGCTATATAGGAAACGACAAATTATATGATAGAATGATTAATAAAAAGGAATTTCACCCGCATATGCTCCCGTATATGCAGTGTAAAGATATATTTCCCGAAAGATGGAAGGAGATTGATGAACGTAATCAACTGCGTCTAAAAGCCGCTTATGAGATTAAATTGGTTCCTATGTCAGATATGATTAAATGTTCGCGTTGCAAAAGCAAGAAGGTTAGTTATTATGAACTACAGACCCGCTCGGGGGACGAAGCATCTACGCTATTTATGAATTGCTTGGTATGCGGTAAAAAATGGAAGCAATAATTAGTGATGAAGGAATGAATGAGTGATAAAGGAATGAATGAGTGATGAAGGAATGAGTTTAGTATTCAAATGCCATATATTCAAAATACTCGCTGATTATATAATAGGCGACCCCTAAATATATTTTGGTTTCGTCATTATCAACTAGATTAATAATGACATCATAATGTTTTTTATTTATTACAAATTTTTGAATTGCTTTTTGAATACCATAATCAAATATAACATTCTCTAAATCTTCCTTGCTATACATAGGCAATTCTAGGTGATTGAAAATATACCCGTTTGTATTATTAACTAACCAATCTTTATTCTCGCTTTTAATTTGGTGTATCTTTGCATAGATACATTCTGCTATGTTATGTGCTTTGTTATTCAAGATGATTTTGTAATACATTTCGCTTTTGCGCGGTTGTTATAATTGTTATATTATAACCCAGTCAATTTTTATATAAAAAATATATACATATTAAATGTATAATAAAAAATTATGAATAATTTGAGAAAGAATATTGTTATGGATATTGCGCAATTTTTGAGATACAAGGAATTCTTATTCAATAAGAAGAACACGCAACCTAGTAGCACACAACTGAATAGCAAGGTTCGAGCCAGTTTTTGCACTTTATGCGATGATGATTGTATTTGTATGAATAGCAAGTATAAACTACTTAATAATCCTAATAATCTAAAAAGATGATACGTTTGTTTGCAATAAATTGATATAAATATACTTTAACATAATAATGTATTATCATATATTACACATTACACATTACACATCACAATGTATTTTAATGGGGAAGATGGATATCTCAATTTGTTAAAGGATACCTTAGCGAATGGTGAGAATAAAATAACACGCAATGGAGGTGTAATATCGTCTTTTGGTAGTATGATTAATTTTAAAAATATTAATGAATGTTTCCCTCTAATTACCACGAAGAAAATGTTCTTTCGTGGCATTGTCGAGGAACTTCTATGGTTTTTAAGAGGCTCTACAAATGCCAATGAATTAAAGAAGAAGAATGTGCATATATGGGATGGAAACTCTACACGCGAATATTTAGATAGCATTGGATTAGATTACCCTGAAGGCGAACTGGGTCCAGTGTATGGATGGCAATGGAGAAAGTTTGGCAAAGAATACGGAGAAGACGACAATGACTATGATAATGCAGATTTTTGTATTGATGTATTTAGTTCTTATAACGCATACGCTGACACAGATACTGACACAGATACTATTACTAATACTGACGTTTGCTATGATGATAAAGGAGTTGATCAGATAAAATATATTATAGAAGAATTGTTAAAAGAAACTAGTAGCAGACGCGCAGTATTGTCTGGGTGGAACCCAGTAGACCTTAAAAAGATGGCGCTACCACCTTGCCACATACTATATATTTTTAATAAGAGCGCTAAAGGGTTGTCGTGCCATATGACTTTGAGAAGTTCTGATTTATTCTTAGGATTACCTTTTAATATCGCTAGCACCGCACTATTAACTCAAATATTAGCACACGTTCTGCATATCAATGCAAGTGAAATATGCTTATCTATATGCGACGCACATATCTATGATGAGCATATATCTCAAGTTAATAAACAGGTTAATAATGAAATATATGAATTACCTAAAGTTATTATTAAAAAGGATGCTCCTGATATTACGTCGCCTGTTGATGAAAAAATACGCTGGATTGAAAGCCTCGTATATGAAGATTTTGAACTATCTAACTACAAATCCCACGCGGCACTTAGTGCTATTATGAAATAGAAAGTATATTATGGTTATTTTTGTTCTATTTTATTTGGTATTATTTCCATTACTTCTTTTTTCTATAGACTATAGGCAACCCATAATCTAACCATCCCGCCACAGGAATGCCCTTTATCGGAGATAATCCATAGCCATACTTTATGGATATAACATTATAACCTAATAATTTTAGCAAGGTTAATATTTGGCTGCTTGTATGTCCTACATAGCATATAAGAAATATAGGTTTATTCTTTGGTAATTTATTTAATTTATTCAAGTTCTTTTTATCTAATATGTTTAACCAATATATATTTCGCGCCCCTTTAATATGCATTTTGTTATACTCGACTTTGCTACGTAAGTCAATCAAATAATACTCTTTTTTTTGTAAATAATATCTATTGTAAAAATCTATAGGTGTTATATAATTCCAATCATCCTTTGTGCTATGTAAGTATTGCCGTAAAATATTTGCATTAATTGTATTCATTCTAAGTATATATAAAGATTTATATATAAAGAATTGTAATAATGGAGAAATATACTGCGATTATCACAGAACCACGAATTCATCCTGCTTGGAAACTTGTTCTCAATAATTTCTTAACTAATCTAGATGAACGTTGGGATTTTATTATTGTATGTGGGTTATTTAATAATGGGTTTTTACAGAATTTGATTGAAACAAATTTCAAAGAACATAAGCATCGCATAACTATACATCAGTTGAATATTGCTAATTTTCACCATAAAGAATATTCGAATTTTATGGTAGAGCCTTACATATATGAGTTTATACCTACTGAAACCTTTCTGACATTTCAACTAGATACTTTGATATCGGCGAAATACAAGGATTATATTTATGATTTTATGGAATATGATTATGTTGGAGCGCCTTGGCGGTCAGGATTTCCACCAGAATACAATCTTGATGTCTTAGTTGGCAATGGAGGATTATCATTACGTAAAAAAACAAAGGTATTGCATTATATAAGAAATGATATGGCTACTTCGAATATGCGACACGCATACAATGAAGACATCTTCTTTTCAAGTAATATAAAAAATAAACCATCCGTTGAAAAAGCCAAATTATTTAGCGTCGAAACCCTTTTTTCTGAAAAATCATTTGGTATCCATAATTGCTATGAGCATTTGAAGCACGAAGAACTATGTAAAATTTCAGAATATATACCTGAATTATTTGAATTGAAGGAACTTAATAAACGCTAAATCATACTGGGCGAATTGCTCGCCATTTCTTGAACTTTTCAACAAATTCGCATACGAATTTAATGTTGGTTATAGCGTTTTTATCGCGAAATGAATTTCTGAGCAATTTGCTGTCGCTCAATGTTTGCACTAGTGCAATACCTATTTTAGGTTTATTGAGAACATCTTCATTATCATAAACATCATAAATATCAGGTTCATTTGTTTTAACAATATATAGTATTTTCTCTTCATTATTTAATACATTGATATCGATAGGAGGATTGGGTGTTATTGCAGCGGTAGCAACGATAGCAGCATTCGCAGCAGTCGCAGCGGTAGCAATATCTGCTACTTTCTCAATATCCATTGTTTTGAACTCAGTTATATCCTTTGTTTTTCTAACTACATTAATAACCGAACTTTCATCAAAGTTATATAATTTAGGTTTGTATTTAATATCATAAGGGTATATATAAATACCTCTGCACGTATAATTGAGATTATTTGATAATTCCATAATATTCTCGATTGATTGTTTATACATATTAAAATAGCATTTAACCTTGTAATTGCAAACATCTATAGTTTCATCGGGTGTATATTGATATTCTAAAAGATTATATATATACTTTAATCTTTCAGGGAGCATCTTTTTATTCAAATAAATACCTTCATAACATATAATATCGTTTATTAGAAATGTCCAACTATTATCTTTGCATTTAACCATTTCGCCGTCTAGCAAAGTATTTTTAAATAACTTCTTATCAAACAAGCCTCTGCCAAAAATAATTCGCGGTCGCTGATAGCCAGGATGTATCTTTTTATCGATGAAATACATCGTTTCTATATTATTATAAAGTGTAAAATAGAGATAATATCTATTACCATTAGAACGCAAGTTCATTAGGTGATTAGATAATATAAAATTAACATTATTATTATCTAGGTTATGATGGTGCCTTTGTAGAATTTTAATATTATAAAGCGACTTCAATTGATCCAAAATAATATCCTTGTGATCATTACTTTTAATATTAAAGCCAACTCTGTCTGAGAAACTAATAATACCTTGCATATTGAATTATGGTTTTATTACTAATATAGAGTATTAGTTATATCATTTTTTGCAATTGTTATTAGAATTAAATAGCACTATGTTATATCTTAAGATATATATTCATAAATAATCATATAATTTCCTTATGTATTATATAAAATGAAAATAATTATTATTGATTCTGGATTAGGGGGGGGGATTTTATTACAAAACTAAGAAGAGAAAATATAAACATAGAATGTGAATTTGTAAAACCATTTAAAAATATGGTATCTACATATGATAAAAAATATGTTCGCAATAATATAATAAAGTTATTAAATACTTATTCTTATAATAATATACACTCAATTATTATAGCTTGTCATAGCATTTCATCTTGTATTTTAGATATTCTTATTGAAAACAAATTCATTTATAATAAAATTAATATTTATGAACCAATTATACCAATGTGTTTATATATAAAACAAAATAAAAATAAGAATATCTTGATTTTATCAACGCCATTGACACACAAAATAAGATGGCATTATAGATTAATGAAATCAAAAAATATTAATATTAAATATCTATCATTTCCTACGTTAGCAAAGGAACTTGAAGAACATACCACATATAATAAATCACTAGATAAATTAAAAAAACAAAAAGAATTTATAATAAAATCTGATTGTGTTGTATTAGGTTGCACTCATTATAATACAATTATGGATGTTATATCAAATAAATTAAAAATCAAATATAATTTTCAGGGTGTTATTTTAAATTCAAATGAAATCCTATTAAATTTTTTTATAAAATCATGTATAGAAAAGTAAGAGGTGTTTTTCTATACATTGTATCTTGCTAATTGTTATTAGAATAACATCTTATTATAGTATGAGTATGTGTAGGTATATGTGTAGGTATATGAATAATCACTTTCGTCATATTTTGGAACATAATAATCATCATAATAGTCAATCATTGTGTTGCTAGTATTCCTAGTATTCTCGGGCATCTTTTGTATATTAATATATTACTTATATACAAGGTATATATTATCAATTTTTATTATTCATATACCACTCAATAGTTCTCTTTAGTCCTTCATCAAAATTAATGGTTTTCTTCCAGCCAATATTATTTAATTTTTGCGTATCAATAGCATATCTAAAGTCATTGAAGTTCCTATCCTTTGTATATTCTGTCCAATCCTCAATCTTTTCATCGCATCCCTTAATATGATTTAATAAAATTGTAGCAATCTCGATAACATTGTATTCATCCGATGAACCTATATTATATACATTATTATTAACGCCTTTTGCGGCAATTATATTTATAGCATTAACGACATCGTCGATATATATAAAATTTCGCCGCGTTAATCCAGTGCCGTGTATAGTTAATTTCTTGTTTTCTTTAAGCAAAGTAATAAACTTCGGTATTATTTTTTCAGGATATTGCCTTGCGCCATATACATTATTACACCTAATAATTACAATAGGTATGCCATATGAATAATAATAAGAACGGACAATAAACTCTGCACCTGCTTTAGTAGCCGCGTATGGGTTAGTAGGATTTAATAAAGAGGTCTCTATGCTATTATCGCAGCTAATCGAAAGTTCGCCATATACTTCGTCGGTAGACATATGGATGAACTTCTTAATATTTCCGTATAACCTACAGCACTCTATAAGTTGGTGAGTTCCGAGAATATTATCATTTGTATAACTGATAGAGTTATCAAACGAGTTATCTACATGCGTTTGCGCAGCAAAATGAATGATATACATTATATTATATTTCTTGAAAAGCGCCTCTAATAATTCTTTATCGCAAATGCTTCCTTTGACGAATATATATTTGCTATGGGTATCCACGTTCTTCTCAGAAGCGCAATAATCCAATTTATCTATATTTATAACACAATCAAAGGTGTCCTCATTAAATCTGTCAGATTTCAATAAAGAGTTGATGTAATTTGAACCAATAAATCCGCAACCGCCTGTTATTAGTATTGCCATTCTGATATTGATATTATTAGTATTATTGATATTACTAGTATTATCTTGATAACATCTTTTTATATAAAGAATATTACTATATTTTATATAAATGTGCAATCAATTAAGTAATGATAAGATATTTTTGAATGATTCGTGGAATATGTATTTTCACGACCCCTATGATAATTCATGGGATGACAAAAGTTATAAAATGCTTGGTATGATATCAAGCGTCGACGATTATGTAAATTATTTTAAAGCATTCAAAGAATTATTCAAAAAAGGGATGTTCTTTATTATGAGATTAGATATAATGCCTCGCTACGAAGATGAATTAAATATTAAAGGCGGCTGCTTTTCATTTAAAATAATGTCTGACGAACTCGAGAATAAATTCTTTGCTTTATGTGCGAACATCATAGGCGAGAACTTCGCAAATAACAATGATGAAAACATAATCTATAATATCAATGGCATATCTATAAGCCCTAAAAAGTTTTATTATATTGTTAGGATATGGATAAAAGACAAAAAATACGCAAAGAAGGAATATTATAATTTTGATATTCCCAAGTATTCTACATTAATGTATAAAAATCATATCTAGAAAATCAAACATCATTATCATCATCTAAAGATATTAGTATGATACCTGCGCAACAGCATAGTATCCCTATAATCGTTTGCGTGGATATATGATGATGCTTTTGCAAATATATAATACTGAACATCAATAGCAATATAATCTCAAGAGCCGCAAATGTTCGAAAATAAGCAGGGTTAGGACATACCTTTATGATATAATAGCCTAATAAGGTTATTGCGAGAACTGCTAGGGAAAATATGTAATACTTTGGTTTTACGAACTCTTCAGTGAAATGCTCGTTATAATAAAATGTAAAATAAATAATACTGAGTAAGCCGACAATGATATTTATTATTATAGGGAATATATAGTAAGGCGTGTTATCATATCTAATATATAATATTAGAGATACCGCTATAAAACTATGTATGATTGATAGTTGTATCCAGTTCATTATTTTTATTATTATATTTATAATCTAATACTAGATTTATTATTATCTTTCAAATTATTATCATCCGAAGATATTAGTATTATTGCGGCGCAACCGCAGAAAATACCTAGCATTGTTTGCGTGGATATATTGTAGTCTTGGGTTATATATATAGTAGCCAATAATAATATAATTATTTGCAGAGATACGAATATTCGAAAATAAGCAGGGTTAGGGCATACTTTTATAATATAATGCCCTAATATATTTACAAATAATACAACGACTGAATATAGGTAATACTTGGGCTTAGCAAACTCCATAGCGAAATCCTCTTTTAGATATAATATGAAATATATAATACTTATTATACCTACGATGATATTTATGATTATTGGGAATACTATCAATGGTATGTTATTATATTTGATATATAATATCATCATAGCAACAATAATACTATGTGCTATTGATAAATATACCCAGTTCATTATTTTTATTATATTACCTTATAATTTAATATATAATATATTACCTTATAATATATAAATTGTAATGAATGTCTAAATATATTAAAAATAGTTGCGTATATTATGGTATTTACCTTCAAAAATCCTTAGCATACCAATGTATAAGTTCGACTGCGACAAAACCTAAGACCCACAGACCTTTGAAATCTATTTTACAAGTTTCACTAGGTGCAACCTCAAGAATAATCAGTATGTTCTCTTTATTGGATAAACCGCATCCTCTTGGAATACGCATTGGTATCAACAAAAAAGGCTGCAATGGATTGAATTATACAATGAAATATATTACAGATAACGATGAAGGGAGGAAAATAGTATCTAAAGACGAGGTTATTGCTATAGCCGAAGGGATTACTATATTTATTGACCCATTAGCAGTATTCGCAATTGTTGGCGCGGTAATGGATTGGAAAGAAAACGACCTTACGAGCGAATTTACATTTATTAACCCAAATGCTAAAGGTTTTTGTGGTTGCGGCGATAGTTTTAATGTCTAACCTAGTATCCCCCGCGCGATTATATTAATCTCTAAATATTATTGAGATATATTAAATAATTTAAAATATTTTTAATGCTTTCTTTATTATTAACATTTTTAACCTATATTACTATGCCTTTTCGGTTTATATTATTTTTTGTGATGATGATTATATCAATACACGTTCTGCAGCCGCTTAAGAACGAAAGCAACATTATATGTGGTATTCTCTGGTTCGCCAAGATATTCATGTATTTACTTTCATTTAATATTAATATATCCAAAGAGGATTTAGTAAAATATATGGAATACTTATACAGCGATAAGAAGTTTATATGCACCTTTAATCATACAACAATAGTTGATGGGTTTGTTTTAATTAGCACATTCCCGCGCTCATCCTATTTAATACTCAAAGTAATCATATATTCTACAATAGGATATACAGATAAAATCAATGATCAACTTGGCAATATGTTCGTAGAAAAAGGGCAAACCAGCAAGAAAATAAAGGAGCGCGTTGATAGCAGAAAATCTGGTGATAAAATATTATTTATTGCACCTGGCTCTGGAAACACATCGACGATACCAGGTAGTATTACAGAATTTACTAGCAATGGCGCATTCGTCCATAACTTCCCTATTTTACCTATTGTAGTTAAATACGAAGACGAGTCACTACATTATAACCACGATAATGGCGAATCAATGCTCCATTCCTGCCTAAAACTATTCTTAGTAAAAGATTACAATATCAATATAAAAGTCTGCGATATGGTCGAATACAATGATGGCGAGACAATCGACGAATATAAGACGCGCGTATATAATATAATGAATGAGACCTACCAAAAGATGTGATTACAGATGAAATGATAATTAGTATATAATAATTAGTATATAATAATTAGTATATAATAATTAGTATATAATATATATTAACTAACATATAATATATATATCAACATATAAATGAACAAAAACCTAAGTATCATAGTTGCGTCCAGTTTAGAATACGGGATAGGATTTGAAAATAAGTTATGCTGGAACATCCCTGAAGAATTAAAGTATTTTCGGCATATAACATTAAGTTGTCTTGATAAAAATACTAAGAATTGCGTTATAATGGGGAGAAATACTTGGTATTCTATACCTAAAGCCCCATTGAAAAATCGAATTAATATAATTATATCTTCTAACAACTATGATAAAATCAAAGAGGAGACTTGTGGAAAGCCTGATGTTTATGTTTTTAAGACTTTGGATGAAGCATTGATATATGCGGATAGCGATGCAATTATTGAGAATTGTTATATTATTGGCGGAGCGCAATTATATAACACTTGCCTCGAAAAATATATAAGACACATTACATCTATCTATTGGTCTATAATATACGACAAAAAATACGAATGCGATTGCTTCATAGCATCCAATCTTATTTATAATAATTTCAAATTTGATAAAGATGATATTGTAATTAATAATAAATACGTCTCAATGTATGGCACTAATAAAAACGATTTGAATATGATTGTCGATGAACCTCCAGACTAAGGCTAGAGTAGCAATTGACAAAGGAGGTTCTCAATATACAATGGTTCCTTGCATTTATTTGTTTGCGATAGCAAATAGTCAATATCCATTCCTATTTTTATTATTTCATTTTTCAAATCATTTTTCATTGTGTCATCGAATATATGATGAGGATATTGTTGGATATGCGAACATCTTATATTTAAATAATACGTTCCATAATCAACGAGTTTTATGAAATCCTGAATAATTTGCAATATAGATACATTATATTGGCAGCATTTGTATGACAACCCGCGTATATCATCTAAGTTATTTTTATTCTTATTATAATTTTTAATAAACTCCACAAATGGCGGGAAATTAAATTCTACAAAGTCCTTTGTTAATATTTCACCCGATGACGGGTGTCGCTCTATATCTGATATAAAAATTGCTTTAACAAGGTTCCGCGTTTTTGTTTCTAATAAATAGTCGTTCATTGATATATTTAAATGATTGCTAAATATATCTTGTATTTCTTCGAACGTAAATAAGGGAACTCTAAAGGTGCTAAAGCGGCTTTTAATAGGCGTTTCGAGTTTCGTAATATAATGGGTAGTGCAAATAAATACCACGTTATGCGAGTATTTTTCTAAAATAATTCGGAAATCGCAAAATAATTCCGAAAGCAAATCTATGTGTTTTATCACAATGTAATGTTTTTTCATTTTAACATTTTTAGAACCAATAATATGCAGGAGATAAGAGGTTATCTTCTCGATATTTTTAATATTTTCGGGGTTCATAAGGTCTATATCTATATAATACTGATTTTCAATATATGTTATACTTTTATCCCACGTATGCTCTGTTTTATTGAAGAGCGCTTTAATATCAAAAATTTTTATTAATAATGTATTTAAATAAATGTCTATTGGGAACCCTACAGGCGTATATAATAGCTTGTTGTTCGACGATAATAATATATTGTCCAATATTAACTTATATCTTTTATTCGTATTTATAATATGTGGAAAAACTTCTTCTAATTTATCCCAATTCGTTTTAATCATAAACAAATTATATTATATGTATTTTATTTAATATGCTATAAGGTTATATAATCTTATATTAGTCGCAATATAAAGGTTATATAATATCTATATTATATGAAATTTATATGAATGTATATAGAAGCGCTTAATTTGAATATTGATAATATTGACAAGTATACGCGAGATGAAATTAAGAATATATATAAAAAAATAGCACTAGAATGCCACCCAGACAAATTAACGAATATCACAGATGAGGCTGAGAGAAATGTTAAAATAGAGCGCTTTAAAAACGCCAGCATCGGCTATAAGAAGGCTATCGAAGACTTTGATAATTATGGAAAATTAAAATGCAATGGCTCTGATTATGATTTCGACAATTTGGCGGATGACTATGAAATATATAGCAATTTCGATTTAAACTTTTGGAAGAATACTTACGACGGGATTTTTAAAGACAAGGAGATAATTAAAAACACATTCATAGATGTAGCCAGCTATTTTTTTAACAAAGGCTTCAAAAACAAAAACTATTATAATCCGTCGACGAAAATAATAAAGCACTCTATAAACCTGCCTATAACCTATTACGATTTATGCAGTCCGAATAAAAGGAAACTACGTATTTTACTTAAAAACGTAAAGGAAGCAGTATATATATCTCTCTGCTGTAAAAACGATTACCCCTGCTTAACACGCCAGTATATCGACGATGATAGCGTGGAGCACGAAATAATAATCAATATGATTATCGAGGATGATTGTGATGTAGATGAAAGCAAAGAGGACGATGATGATATCATTCATTATACCCATAATATCATTTGCGATACTAGTAATGCCAGTAATGCCAGTAATGCCAGTAATGCCAGTAATGGGAATATCGGAAAGCATAAAATAGACCTGAATATCACAATAGATATTAACATTCTAGATTATTTGATAGGTGGAACAAAAAAGATTAGATATGTTGATAATACTTATATAGATATTGAGATTGTCCCATTCAGCCTAGAAGATATAATAATTAAAAATAAGGGATTACTTGGTGGCAATTTAAATGTGCGACAAAACTTTAAGAATATTACTTTGCAAAACTGGGGAAAAATTAGTGAAAAGAAGAGAACGCGGCTAATTACTATATTCAATAAAATGTATATATAAAGGATATTTGTAAATAAAGTATAGATATAATGAAGATATTTTTTAATGGGTTCTGGGAAGGTTTTTTAGAGAAAAGAGACCCTATACACGTAGACTTCTTTACTAAATTATTATTTGATGTATATAATGAAGAGGCGGTAGTAACCTATAACATAGATGAAGCTGATATATTGGTAGAAGCAATCTTCACAAATAGATTTTTTATTAATTACAAGGCTTGGAAAGCGTCCTTCTTATTCACAGGCGAATCATATTATACGGATTGTAAAAACTTCCAATCATTGTATTCGTGCATATTAGGCTATGATGATACTGCTGCAAATTTCGTAGAATTTCCATTTTATATCGTATATCACACATTATACCCAAATATGACTTTTGAACCTACAAAAACGATTAAAAATAACTATGTATCTGCAGTAATATCTAATGGTAGCATAAATGAACGCGTAGCATTCTTAGATAAATTGGAAAAAAAGATGCCCGTGATATATGGTGGAAGTTATAAAAATAATATTGGGGGCAAAGTGCAAGGTAATTACGCCGCTGATAATCTTATAAACTTTTATAAAGAAACCAAGTTTGTAATAACTATGGAAAATACTAAGATAGGTCATTATATCACAGAGAAGATTATTAATGGATTTAAGGCGGGTATCATACCTATTTATTGGGGGTCGCCGCACGTATCTAAATATTTTAATAGCAAACGCATTATAATTCTAGAAGATACCAGCGATGCCTCGATAGATGCAGTGATTGATAGAATGATGAATATGAGCGATGAAGAATATTTTAAAATAGTGAATGAACCTATATTTAATATAGATACTGAGGACGTTTATAAAAATGCTGTTGATAATATTAAAAAATTAGTATTAAAACCATAAAAATTGATACCCTTGCTTACACATTTACATATATAATTATATAAGTATAATATGTAATATATATATAGTATAAGTATCTTGTGTAAGATACATCCAGCAATCTACAAAAAGATTATATGATAGTCCTTAAGATGTCAGTATCTTGTATAAGATACATCCAGCAATCTCCTAATCATATTCTATGATAGTCCTTAAGATATCAGTATCTTGTATAAGATACATCCAGCAATCTACAAAAAGATTATATGATAGTCTTCACGATATCAGTATCTTGTATAGGATACATCCAGCAATCTCCTAATCATATTCTATGATAGTCCTTAAGATATCAGTATCTTGTATAGGATACATCCAGCAA
>Ga0209190_1000413_pt1 | contig 31411 bp, 46 predicted proteins | sample M_140205_XF_Meta_FD_187315 | JGI IMG/M metagenome (GOLD analysis project Ga0209190, IMG submission 187315) | Freshwater microbial communities from Lake Montjoie, Canada to study carbon cycling - M_140205_XF_MetaG (SPAdes) (version 2) | ecosystem: Environmental > Aquatic > Freshwater > Lake...
GTGGCTAGCCACGCGGCTCATGGGGGGGGGTTAAAAGATTCCTTTTAGGCCCCTTTACCCCTGTTTTCACGTGTGTGGATTTTACAGCACGTATACCAGATTCCACACGCGCTTTGAAGGATGCCACTTGCCCCATCGCAGCTTCGCGTGAGCAGCCGAGTAGCTTGCCGACCTGTCTCATGGTGAGCTTACTGCCTATGCCTAGTCCAATGCGTATGACCTCGGCTTGGCCTCTCATCGCCGGACAGCGCTTACGTCCTATGGAGTCGAGCACGACCGAGAGGATGGCTAGTACCTGGTCACGGTCGAAGGACTGAGCGCGGATCGTGGCGTCCTCCCCTTCGCTTTGGCGCAGGCGATAACAGGCGCGCGCTTCATCTAGCTCCATGACTGTGTCGCCGGACTTAGGCAGTTCGCGGTACGGCCTGAAGCCAGCCGCTCTGGCCTTGGCCTGCTTGGCTGGGGACAATGAGTCAAAGTGAGCATCAACGGCTTGTTGGTGCTCTGGCGGGATGTTGTCCTGAGTCTCGACCACTTGACTGGGTTATGGGGTCTAAAGTGGGCTAAAGTGAAACTATAACCCAACGGGCTTGTGTGCGGCTGTGTGCAGTTGTGTGCAGGGCTTGCATACACCTTAAGACACTGACTACCAGCAAGGTTACAGAAGCCCCCTACTACTTACCTATAATTAAAGATAGATAGATATAGAGAGAGAGAGGAGAGGAGGGGGTAGGGATGACTCCAGTATAAAGGGGGCTATATATCCCAGAGGCTGCACACAGTCCACGGCTAACCTAAAGCGTTACCGTTACAGACACTTAAGGTGTATGCAACTACGCCAACCTTGCGTGCATACAACGACTAAGCGAGGAACGCAGACTTAGGAATACGGACGGCACGATGGGTAGAAGCACCGTAACGGCATCCGGCAAGGTGCACCGCTCCATCGACTCGGGCAAACTGATCCTTCCACTTATCGGCCCATGAAGTGTTCTCGAACAGGGTACGCAGGGCCGGGTGATGGTTAGAGATGGAAACGGTATCGTCTTCGAGTTTCAGCCCTGAGCGCATCAGGTTGCTGCGGATGTTGTCGGCATCGTCCACGGTGACGTTTTGGGAGTAGTAAGCCTGTACCAGTTCGCCGATGGAGCGGGTATAGGTTCGGTCGTCCTGCTCAAAGCGGATGGACTTATCGAGCATCCAGGCGAGCGCGCGGACTTCGTCCTGGTCAGCCTCATCGGGGAGGAAGCCGGTCCAGTTCTGCTTCTCGACCCAAGCGGTCGCGTCCTCAAGGGACAGGACTCGCGTGGAGGTAAGGGAGAAGGCCCCAGACAGGAGAGCGCCTAACTGGTCACCGATGCGCTGGTCGCCTAGCTTGATGGCAACGGCCTTGGCAAAGGTGCGGGCGTTCTCGGTGATGGCTAAGGCATTAGCAAGGGAGCGTGAGCGGATACCCTCAGCGAAGCCAGGGCGGGCGATGGTATCGGCCCAAAGGGTCTTCAGCTGCTCGAAGCGAGCCTGACCGCCGTCGGTGTTATCCTTCCGCAGTTCAAGCGAGGTTATGCGGCTGGTATCGGCGCGCTGGTTAGCGGCCACGCCGATAGAGGCGAAGGCGAAGCAACTGCGTATCTGGTACTCCATAGCCTTGCCTGAAGCGGAACCCTTACCGATGCCACCGCCAGTCTCAGCTGAGGCGGCGCGGGCGAGTTCAAGGATGGACTGCATCCGCATCTGGCCGCGCTTGTCCTCAGACTCGGCCTCGTCGAAAACGACTGGGAGGGCGTCTGAGCGCAGGCGTTGACGGATGTAAGCCTCAGTGGTGGCTGACTGCACCGAAAGGGCAAGGCGACCCACCAGCGGGTCTAGGATGTTATTTAGGAGCCACGTCTTACCGGAGCCAGACGGACCGTTGACCCAGATATGGGGACGCCAGCCGAGGACGCCACAGATCGGGGCGATGACGCACCAGCCAGCAAAGAACTTAGAGTAGATAGGTTCTTTCCAGTTCATCATATCGGTCAGGGCCATGAGCCGCGCGGCCTCAGCGTTGGAGATGGGTTCAGCCTGGTCGGCCTCTAGGCGCTGGCCTTGAGTGTAAATCCACTTAGACTTAAAGGATGGGATTGGGACCTCGGTGCTGGCGACTAAGAGGCGGTCGCCAGCGTGGAAGATGACTTGGGCTTCGTCGACCCAACAGCCACGGCCACGGACTTTACGTGGGGCGAAGATGCCTTCACGGTGTCCGGCTTGGATGAGAGCGTTAGCGGCGGCTTTCCAATCGGCTCCTTCACGCCCGGGGAAGTGAGTCTCCCACCAGTTAGCACCAGCAAGTCTTAGGAAGGGCAGGTGCTTGTGGTCGTTGGCGGTGAGGCTGACAATCTGCTGGCTAGAGTCGGGCAGGTAGAAATAAACGCCGTCGTCGTGGCCGAGGACGCGGAACGGCCAAGGCTCCTCCTGCACGGGGTCAGGCTCATGCAGGGGTTGGGCGTCGAGGTTCGCGTAGTCGATAGCCTCAAGCACTTCAGGGGGAGGGGGTAAGTCGGCAGCGGGCGGGGTGGCGACGGGCTCGCCTCTGATGTGAGCGCGTACCATGTCGGTCGTCCAGCCTTCGGCCTCAGCGTCGGCAAGGTCCCAGCCATCGGCCACGTTAGCGGGCGGGGTGACGATGCGGACGTCTGGCAGTTGCTTGCGAATCAGCTCGATGCACTTGCGACCCGGCTCATCGGCATCAGGCCAAAAGAGGACGCGACGACCAGCAAGGGAGGACCAGTCGGCTAGGCTAACGGCCTTGGAGCCACCTGACCAGGTTGTGACGGTAAGGTTAGGCAGCAGACGGCTGGCGGCATCGGCGGTTTTCTCGCCCTCGACGATAAGCACCCACTTGTTGGCGTCGGCTACCGAGACAGCTGGCAGATTGAAAAGGGGGCGGGGCTTTGCGAATGACTTCCAGCGCCACGACTGCTTGCCGGAGACGTGCTCGCACCAAGTGATCGGCAGGACTTCCTTAGAGCCATCGGCTAGGTCAAATCGACAGATCAGGCCGACGCGGTTACCTTCGGCGGTGAGATAGGGCCAAGTGGCAACTGGCTGGCCGTGCTTGTAGTGGTTCAGGTCTGGCTCATGGCAACCGTCTGGAGCGTGGGGAAGCGGTTCCCACTCCGACGCGGCTGATGGCTTGGACTCGTACTCAGCGCGCGGGGCGGTGGCAGAGGTAACACCAAGGGACAGACGCTCGGCCAGTTCGCGGGCGGCTTCGCCTTGCTTGCAACCCTTAATGGCGGCGAGAAGGGAGATGGGGTCGGAGCCTTTGTCGTCACCGGCGAAGTCGCACCACTTGCCTGTCGTTAGATTGATTGAGAGGCTAGAGCCTGGTTCGCCTCGGACTGAGCCGACCTTGAACTCATGGCCGTCTTTCTTGCCAGCGGGGAACCATTCACAGCAGAGGGATTCAAGGGAGCCAAGCGCGGCGGCATTGACGGAAGCGAAGTCGAGACGAGGAGCCATGTATAATGCGGGATGGCCCAAGGTGTCGGCAGGGTAGCGGTCAGGCAACCAGAAAAGCGACGTCCTCGACCGAGCGCGCGACAATGGCGATACCCCCAGCCCTTTGGACAGCCTGCTGCCATGTCTCCTGCTCAGGGGTCAGCCTGCCTTTGGGGGCTTTAACCTCGACAGATAGGAAGCGGGCAAACCTTTGGCCTACCATGTCGGGGGTGATCGTAAGCGTCTGCCAGCCAATCAGGTCAGCCGAGCCGGTGGTCAGGCCGTAGCGGATGACGCGGCCAGAGCGGGGGTCCTTATATGCGCCGGAGTTATTGCGGAACATCCGCACGGCGGGACACTTGCCCAGGGACAGTCGGATGTCCTGCTGGATGGCGGCCTCGCTCATTTCTTTTGCCGTGCCTTGAACACGTTGTGCGCCCAGCCGTAAGGGTTCTTCATGCCTCTGGCTTTGCCGACGCGGATCAGGTCCTCAAGGGTCTGAGCTGTGCCCTGCTCCCGCTTGCGACCTCGGACGGCCTCACGTGCCTTCAGCTCTTCTAGCTCGCCTTCGACCACGTCAGGGATGCGGTCCTTGATTTCGTAGACGTGCAAGCACTGCGGACACTGCGGGCTTGGGGTATGGACTGCGAAGCACTCCGGGCATTGGCGGGTGTCGGCCACATCGTCTTGCGGGCCGCGCTTGCCCCGCTTGCGTATGCCGTCGAGCGACCAGTCACGGACTTCTTCGGCTAGGCCGTGACGCCTGCAGTTGCCCACATGGTCTAGGATGACGGCGCGCTGCTTGCCCGGTGATGGACGGAGGACTCTGCCGATCTGCTGTAAGTGCAGGGATAGAGATGCCGTCGGCCTGAGCAGGATGGCAGTAGATACGCACGGCAGGTCGAATCCCTCTGACACGATGTCCACACTGACCAGCCCTTGCAGTGCTCCAGAGGACAGGTCGAGGACTCGTCGCGCGCGCTCTCCTTTGGCGAGCGTACCGTCGATAACCTTGAACCGATAACCTGCCGCGTTGAACGCCTGGGCAACGTGCTCGGCGTGTTTTATTCCTGTGCAGAATACGATGCACGGCTGTCCTTCGGCGTACTTGCGGTAGTGGATGACAGCGTCGCCGGTGATGGTCGGCCTGTCCATGCGCTCGGCTACCTCGGCACGGTTGTAATCCCCTGCCACCATGTGAACCCCTGTAAGGTCCACGGTCTTAGGGGCGTAATACACTGGTTTACATAAGTACCCCTCATCTATGAGTTTTGTAACCTCTGGCCCACGGATCAGGTCGTCGAACACTTGACCGAGGCCCTTACCGTCAAGGCGCTGCGGAGTAGCGGTGACGCCGAGGACGCGCGCGTTAGGATACTGAGCGAGCACCGATGCCCAAGCACCGGCAGTGGCGTGGTGTGCCTCGTCAATAACGATGAGGTCGGGCGGCAAGACGCGGTCGAACCTGCGGACAAGAGTCTGGACGCTGGCGATCTGCGTGAGCTGAGAGCGGTCGGGCGTCAGCCCAGAGGCGATGAGGCCATGAGGCACGTCCATGGACTCAAGCGAGCGGTGGCACTGCTCCAGGAGTTCGGCGCGGTGGACGAGCACCAGCGTGCGGTTACCCTTGGCTGCAGCTGAGGCGGTGATATAGGAAAAGATGACGGTCTTGCCGGAGCCTGTAGGGGCGACAAGCAGGGGACGCCGACGGCCTAAGCGGAAGGAGTCGCGGACGCCATCAACGGCGGCTTGCTGGTAGGGACGGAGGTCGAACACGTGCGGGAATGGTGCAGGTTAGGGGCGTTATAACTGGGGGGCAATATTTATAACGGTTAGTGCTTTACGGCAGATGTAAGGGTGCTAGGTTGATGGCCTCCCGCACATGAAACTAATCCTCGCCCTCCTCGCTGGCCTCGCGCTGGCCCTGTACGTCCTGCTTCTGGCTGACGGCCCCAATCTGCTGGACATCATCAACCGCTTTTAATCTCCCGCACATGAACCACAAACCCACCTCCATCACCGACCCTGTCCGTCTAGAAGCGGCCAAGGACCTCATCCTCAAACACCGGGCGAAGTCCGGCAAGCAGAGCCAGTACGAGCTCTACGGCTTCCTCTTCGGCCTGCGCGTCCAGATTGACCGCGTGGATCACGCTCCGACCTCTGGCGAGTTTGCCCCTCTGATCGGCAAGAAGCGCATCGCGTCACTGTTCACGGCCTACGACTTAGTCGTGGAGTTCCGTGGCGTATGGAAGACCGACGCCGAGGCTAAGGTTATCGCATGGGAGCCTGCCAGCAATGCCTGACCCACTCTCTCACCATCCCGCCATGCTCATCATCAAACCCGACTCCATGCCTCCTCTCTGGTGGCTCTTCCCCTGGTCATACGCCCGGCAGTTGTACCGCAACGGTCAGGCGCTCAAGGCTCTCTGCGACAGGCAGGACGACCTGCTGCGCGGCAAGTATACGCCCCGCCCGCGCTGGAAGATTGATCGTTATGAATCCGAAGAAGGCGTTCGGTACTACTTCCAAGACACCGATTCTGATATCGAGCGTAACAAGACCTACGTCCGCTTCGGCGGCAGGTCATACCTTTACGACGGGCCTAGCAAATACTTCGCCTTTGAAACCGACCCGGCCAAGGCCATCGCACGCGTCACCGACCTTAACTCCAAATGAACCTGACCCACCACCAGCTAGCGACCCGGCATATGGCGACCGAGGTCGAGCACATCAACCGCCTGATTTACACTAAGGACCTGTCGGTAGCCAAGGCCAAGCTGATGCTGGCCGAAGCCGCCCACGCCGCCAAGCAGCACTGCGATGGCTGCACCATCAAGTTTGGTATCAACGCCGGGCGCGCCTGGTTCAACGTCCTATGACCGACATCAATCGAAGCAGGATGATTCCCCTGCACGTCTGCGACCAGGCTGTTGCAAACTGTGAAGCCGAGATCACCGCGCTCAAGGCCGAGGTTCAGCGCCTCAAGCACCGGGCCGAAGGACTACGAGAGGCTGGCGATGAGCTGTGGTTCTGCATCCGGCACGGTAAGCGCCTGACCCATGCCGAGGTTCAGGAAGCGGTCGAGGACTGGCAGGACATGAGGGCCAAGGTATGAGCAAGGTCCATCTAGAAGTAACCATGATGAAGCGCATAGGCGAACTGAACGTCGAGAACGCCCGCCTCAAGGCCGAGGTTGAGCGGCTGACCGCCTTCACTACCCGCACCATTATCCCGAATGAGGAACTGCAGAAGCAGGTCGAGCGGCTGGAGGCATGGAAACGTGAGGCCGAGACTCAGCTTAAACTTGCAGAGCATTGGGTGAACCAGTCCAACACCGAGGTCAAGCGGCTGACCAAGGCAGGTGATGCGATGGCTGAAGACCTTCCGCAGTTTGGGAGCGTTAAAGAATGGAACGTTGCTAAAAACGGATGGAACGCCGCCAAGGAGGGCGAAACCAAATGAGATCTCAACGCAAACAAACGCCAGGAGAATTGGATTTAGGGACAGAAATAGTCCAAGATGATTTTTTTAAAAAAGAATGGCAAGGTATGCCCGAGTTTACAATGAACCCAGAAGTGCCAATGCGGACAATTAAAGTATCATTTAAAACACAAGATGACATTGATGCGTTTTCAATGCTTATAGGGCAGATTATTAATGAAAACATTGAAAACTATTGGTTTCCGAAACTTAACAGAAACGCCTTTTCCGATAAGGTTTACACAGATGAATCCTAAATACCCCATTTATATCATTAGCAAAGGCCGGTGGGAAAGTCGCCTTACAGCAAAAGCTTTAGATAAAATTGCCGTACCTTACCGCATTGTAATCGAGCCACAAGAATACGAACAATATTCTTCTGTTATTTCACCAAGAAAAATCATTGTCCTTCCATTTTCAAATCTTGGCCAAGGGGGTATCCCAGCACGGAACTTTGTGCTGGAACATTCTATCTCCGAGGGAGCTGCATTTCATTGGATCCTTGACGACAACATTCGGGCTTTTCGACGATACAATAACGACAAGAAATACCTAGTAACCTCTGGCACAGTCTTTAAGTGCGCCGAAGACTTTGTAGAACGATACACAAACGTCGGGCTGGCAGGGTTTCAATACAGTAGCTTCATGGCATACAATCGCCAAAAACGTCCCTTCACATTAAACTGTCGTATATATAGTTGCATCCTCATTAACAATTCAATCGGCATGAAATGGGAAGGTCGATATAATGAAGACAGCGACCTATCCATTCGTTGTTTAAAGAACGGTTGGTGCACTATTCTGTTTAATGCGTTTCTCCAGGACAAGGCCGCAACAATGACCATGAAGGGCGGAAACACCGATACACTTTACAATACTGGAGACAACCGCAGGGAGTTTGCCGAAAGTTTGAAACGTAAGCACCCAGATTGCGTTGAAGTAATTTGGAGGTTTAAAAGATGGCATCACTTAATACAGTATGACAAAATAAATCGACCGACTCTCCATAGAAATGATTGCATTTCTGTTAACCCCGGAATAGATGAATACGGCATGGTATTAAGCGAAGACGCCGCCAAGGAGGGCAACGGCCAGCCATGACCCGCAAACAGAAGCGACGCCCTGAGCGTCTGAGACCCGGCCTCAAGCAGCAGACGCCGGTCGAGGTTAAGGCCACCGCCCGCGAACTGGCAGAGCACCGCAAGCGCTGGGAGTACCTGTTCAGCCTTAACGTCTGGAAGCCTACCCGATGACCACCCCCTATAACTCTCACTCCTCGGCGATCAGTGCGATGAATAACCTAATAGATAAGCACGTCCCGCTTAGGGAAGCCGCCCTGCATGAGCATTACATGAAGGCCGATGAGACGCGCGCGCTGCTCAAGGCGATGGGTTGCTGGCCCGCCAAGACTGGCCGTCCCTCTGAGGTCAGGGGCAAGAAGCCCAAGAACGGCAAGACCGCCAGCGAGAAGGGGCGAGAAGCCTATGAATGGGCGCGCAAGAATAACGCCACTTATACCGAGGCCGCCGAACGGTTCCGCATCTCCGCCGACTCTATCCACTCCTACCGCCAATACCGCAAACTCCCTAAACTAAAAACTAAATGAACCCCGACTACTACGAAGACGAACTGACCAGGCTCCGGCTACGGCTGCATGAGGCCGAACTCCAGCGCGATGCCTTCAAAGCGATGGCCACGCACGTCCTGAAGGACCTAATCCGCGAGGTGCTGACTGAACAGGCTGGCGTTACCAATCACCCCAATGGCTAACCGCGCACAATACGGATCGGTTCAGGCGGCAGTCATCGCCGGGCATGAACATTGTATGTCGGTCAATGACATCGCCAAGCACACGGGTTTCAATATGCGGTCAATCCGTTCGGCAGCTGAGGACCTGTCCGTAGTCCTGCGCCGTGAGCGTAAGCCGTTCGGCTCGGCCAAGGCGCTGGTCTTCGAGGCCCATGCTCAGGGGATGACCGTCCCGCAACTGGCAGAGGCATCAGGGTTTAGCCGTCACACGCTCTACACTGCTCTGCGTCGCTACGGCCTAGCCCTTCCACGTGCCCGCCAAGGCCGTTTGACCCCATGAGTCTAGTCCTAGCCCTATCAGCCGCCCTGCTCGCCTCTGAGGCCATCCCAGAGGCTGTCGTGCAAGCGGTCGAACAGGTCGAGTCCTCTGGGCGTGGGTCTAAGACTCCAGATGGTGACGGTGGCAAGGCTATCGGATGCCTACAGTGGCACTCGGTAGCGTGGAAAGATTGCTCGGCTATCCGGCTCAAGGCGGGGCTGGCCGTCTACCCCTATGCCGACGCAGCAGTACCGACGAAGGCGCGCGAGTATGCCCGGACCTGGCTGACGGTGCTCAAGGTTAGGCTGGCTGAGGAGATTGGCCGACAGCCGTTCCCCGGTGAAATCTGGCTGGCATGGAATCTTGGCTGGTCTGGGTTTCAGCGCTATGGCTTTAGCTGGGCGCACGTCTCACGCGTCAAATTCGACAAGGCTAGGCAGGTAAACACCGTGGCTTGGGGCTTGCCAAAGCGGCCTGCCGTCTCAAGGTAATAGGCGAAGCCCGGATAATTCAATTGTGCGGGATCGCAACTGAGGTGCTGTTCGGGCTTCGGGCCATCCGCAAGGGTGGCCCTTACCGTTTAGCGAACAGGCGGTCTAACTCGGTCTTCTTATAGTAAGCGTTCTGGTGCAAGCCGATGATGCCCCTAGGTGTCTTATAATACTTAGGCTTAAGGCCAGCCCTAGCGATGCGGCCACGTAGGGCCACGTCAGAGACCCTAATTGATAGGCAGTAGTCTACGACCCTTACCCAGCCTTTTGGCACGGTGTCAGCCTGATGGGCAAACAGCCCTTCGGATGCTTCCCGGATAGAGCGGTATGGCGAGACAGGCTTATAGACGTAGGCTTTGTGGCACTGCCCAGTCTTAGCCTTAAACTGGTGGGCCTTGCGTTCCAGCAGTCCACGACGGAACAGATCGTAAGCCCTGGACGAAGCGTTGCGGGTGTAGGCCATGCGTAGCTCGACGCGGATATCGTCCACAGTTGAGAACCCGGCGGGGCAAGGGTGGTCCTCGGCGCTGGCCGTCAGTTCCCGCATAAGGCGGGCTAAGATATCGGCAGGGTTGCTCATACGTTGATGCGCCAAGGTTGCCCGGCTAGTTCCTGCGGGTGAACGTAGAGGGTAGGCACAATGAGGTCGTCGGCGTACTCGCCATAGCAGATGGCCTGACCCCATGAGAACGTTTTGCGGCGGCTGTTAGCGTAGTCCATGCAGGCCATGCGCGTGAGCGTTCCGACATTGATGCCGGTGGGTGCATCGTCGCGGCGTCCTTTGGCTATACCAGGGGAATGGGTATGGCCGAAAATGACCACCGAGACACCTCCCTTACAATACATCTCAGCCATGTCGCGGCAGGCGTTCTCGTTGTAGATGGAGCCGTGCGTAATTAGTCCGTTACCGATGCGGGAGCCTTCCCATATCCCCCGGTAAGGGATTTGCTTGGCCTTTAACTTCTGGCAGTGCTGTTGAATCTGCACGATCAGGAGACGCGCACACTCGGACACGACCTCATTAGTGGACTGAGCCAAGCGGAACAGGCGCGCCTCATGGTTGCCGTCATGCACGACTAACTCTAGGTCCTTATAGGCTTTCAGCTGCTCAAGGAAGTTAAGGCCCTCTTCAACGTCAGGGGCCAGCGGGTCGCCGTCGCCCTTGCCCCCGCCCATCAAAGGGGAGAGGTCCGTATAGTCTCCTGCATGGTCGAAGCGATGTGGACGGAACGCCTTAATAAAATCAGTCACCCCTTTCTGGGCAGATGGGTCAATAAAATGTCCGTGCGAGCACGACACTACGGCAAACCGCTTCCACTTTCTAACGATGTTGCTCATCGGTAGAGGCTCATTGACTGCGTGAACTTGCGCGCCCACTGGCTAATCAGCTCGACGGAGCCATCGGCAAAGCCGACCTGCAGAGCGTTGTCCCTGGCGAAGTAACCGCGAGCGGCCATCAGTCCAATGGACTCGGCCTCGGCGTTGTTGGCTGGAACGTTGCCACCGCGCTCAATGTAGATCGGCACGTAACACCAACCGCGCTTGATGCACAGGGCCTCAAGCTTCTGGTACTCGTTGGCGTAGCGTAGGTCAGGGATAAGGACTACGGAGCCGGTGCTGTCAGAGTCGGCCACGGTCTCGTCTGCCCAGGTGTTCATGTGCTCGACGACTTTATCCACCCATACGTTCGGGTTCTGGCTCCGGCAGTATTCTCCGTAGGCTACGAGCAAGGGGCGAAGTGCTGCCTTCTTAGCGGTGTCCTCGGTAAAGACATCAACCTTTAGGCCAGCCGCTGTAAGCGATGCCTGCAGGGAGTGCTTCAGGTCATCGGCGAACTTCATCACGATGACGGAATATCCGGGTTCGTCCTGCTCCAGATGGTCGAAGATAGCATCGGCCAAAGTGTCCTTGCCCGCCCTTGCAAATCCCGCGATGGGGATAACAACGTGTCGCATGGGTAGACTTTCTCACCCTACATCTGCACCTATGCAAACAATAAGGCCGACCCCCTTACGAGAGTCGGCCCGGCTACACTGCACCCCTGAGTTAGCCTAAATGTCTATCGGTTCGTCGGCGGTAGCGATGGCCTCGACCTCAGTAGCCTTGGCCTTCTTCACTGCTTCCTTGATGGCCTCAGCTGCGGGCTGGACTGGCTGGCCTTCAACCGTGCGGTGTCCGTACTCAGCCTCGTTGTCCTTGTGGATGGCTTCCTGCACGTCACGCGGCAAGCGGGGGAGCCACTTGGCAAGGCGCTTAAATGCGGTCTTCTTCCACATCTCCATTGGGTAAGTCGCCCAAGGGCCGGACGCACCGGAACGGCTGGCCTTACGGATGGCCTCCACTTCTGCTTTGCTCATCTGAATGGCGGCAGTCTCACCGTCCTTAAAGCGAACCATGGCGTAGACCGCGTAGGCTTCGCCACGATCCTTGGACAAGTCCACGACGTGCTCTTCGACTTTGCCTAGGTTGAACCGGTAATTATCATTCTGGCAGACGATGTCGGCGTGGATGTGAGCCACTTCGCCGGAGCGCATGACCAGAGCGAGGATGCCCTTATAGTCGAACTGCAGGGTGGCGTCGTTGCCGTAGGGGATGAGGTGGGCATGGTGGCCGTCAGGCATCAGACCCCACTGCGCTGCTTGCAGGATGACCGAGGCCACGCTGGAGGGAGTGCAATCCCACAGCTTCGGGTTCTTGTTACAGGCGGTGATAACGCAGCGCATAAAGCGAGACGCGTCGTCGGCGTTGGGGAGGGCCTTAGCGACCTGCTCCTGGAGGGACTGCGAGCGGACAAGCTCGATGGTGTTCTTTGGCTGGACTGCGGGTGTGCTCATAGTGGGAAGGGTTAGACGTTAAACTTGGAGAGGTCCACTTCGATGACACCGGGGCCGGTCTTGTGGGGCCAAGCCTGCGGATCAGCGCCGAGCGTGGTCTGGTAAGCGGCCATCAGGTCGAGGCCCTTACGGTAGCGACGGCGTCCGACTTCGATATCGGCTTCGGTCATTACGAACACTTGGACGAAAATCTCTGGGGCTTCCTTGCCCTCGATAGCGATGAAGGCAAAGCCTGTAGGTTTCTTGCCGGTAGCGATTTCGATGCCGTCAGTATACATGGCCGACTGGCGGTCGTAGCCAAACTCCCAGCAGCTGCGCCTAAAAGCAAAGTGCTCAATGGATGGCGTTGTTTTTGCATCTACGATTAGGCCGTCCTCGCGGTAACGGTCTGGTCGGCAGCGCATCTCGATGCCGGTGATAGGGTCAGTCCAGAAGAACGAAGCCTCGTTGACGCCTTCACCTGAGAGCAGGGTAGAAGCCTCAGTGTCCTCCTGCACGGCCTTGGCAATGTTGCAGAGTTGGACGTACTCGTCGTGGCTTACGATCTCCTTGCCAATGCTTGCCATTTCAAACTCCTCTTCGCGGGCCTTGGCTCCCTTGCCCTTGTCGAGTCCTTCGGGCATCACGGCCCATTCGGAGCCGACGAGCTGAGGCTCGAGGATGATAGTGTGGACAAGCGAACCCCAGCGAAGGGAAGGGGTCTTCTTGCGGGGGGTGTTCATAAGTCGGGGAGACTCAAGGAAGCGGGACAGTTTTGAGTTACTGACCGCCGGGCTGGCGTGGTATTCTTTGTTGTTCATGTGCGGGGGAAAGGGGTGGGCGTTACTCTCACTTGTCGCCTCGGATACGAGGGTGACGCATGGAGCCATCGGGCGTCTTGCTCTGGAATGTGACCTCAAGCCAGGAGCCGATGACGGTGTCTCGGTTCGCCCAGATCGTGGCGCGCTGTTCGTCAGTGAAGCCACCGCCCACGCGGATAAGGCGACCATTGTTCTCGACGACCACGTGGCCCATCGTGCCAGCCAGACGGCCTTCGCCTTCATGGACTGAGACTACCGGGCAGTCCTCGGCGTCGACGGCCTTGACCTTAAGCCAAGCCGATGAGCGCTTGCCCTGAGCGTAAGGGGCGTCTGCGTCCTTAATCATGGCTCCCTCAAAACCCTGAGAGACGAAGCGACGGAACGCATCGTTAGGAGAGATGCCCATGAAGGACTCGACCAGTTGGACTTTGTCGGAATAAGTGAAGCAAGCCATCAAGGTGCGGCGCTCACGGTAGGTTCCGACATCGTCGGGAACGTCAAGCAGCCAGAGGAACGCGTCCTCGGCAGGGTCGTTAGAGCGGAGAGCACCGACAGAGTCGTAGAAGTCAGCGCCGGATACGGCCTCACAGTCGAAAGTAAACACGCCGTGCTTGCTGGCAGTGTCAGCGAACCATGCGCCAAGGTGAGCGATGGACGGAAGCGGGTTGCCGTTGCGGGTCTTCATGGCGACGGCCAGAGTCTGGCGGCAGACTTCCACGATCACGCGGACTCCGTCAATCTTCGGCTCAACGGCGTAGGACTCAGGCGTGATGCCCTTGTAGGGGCGGGCAAGCATAGCTTGGGACAGCGGGGCCTTGGGTTCACGGCGAGGGCCAACGCGGAACTGCGGCTGGCTCTCAATCATGTTGAAGATATACGCGTACAGGTCGGCGTTCGGGTCGGAGGGTGTGCTCATGTTGTGCGGGATAGGCAAGGTATGCCCGGCCATGAGTGCTCCGTCAAGGGGGAATCAGCCCCCTGCTTAGAATCCCCTAGGAGGTGGGGGTAGGGGCTATGATGGCTGTCTACCCCGCCAGAGCCTTAAAACAGCCGCCACGGCTACGGCAAGGCATCCAAATGACAGGGCCAGCCCTAGGTCACGTACGGACTGCAGGGCTAGGGTAGCCGAGGATAGATTAGACTCTAGTTCTTTGGAGTCCGACTTAATGCCCCCATCGGTCACTAGCATAACTATGGCGTCAGTGTTCTGCAGCTGGTCTAGGACGAACCCTGCCGTGAACGCAGTCGTAACAGAGGCCAGCCCAGCAAAGGCTACCAGCAGGCAGACCGCCAGCAGCAGGTTACCCTCACTTGCGCTTCGATCGCTTGGCTTTGCCATTGGGTTTAGGCTTGGACACCTTCTCGACCTCACGTTCGGCCCGGGCTTTGATTGCCCGCAGCATAGCGTCAAGGGCTTCAGGACTTGCGTAAGCCAGTGCGCCGATGGCTCCCATCCGAAGACCAGGGCTGGCGATGTATTCGGTCAGGGCGTAACCAGCGACTGCGGCGGTAATCGAAGCAGCCATGACGCGACGAGCCACCCAGCCCCAGGTATGCTTCTCTTCTGAAAGCAAAAGTCTGGCCGCCATAGAAAACGCCCCAATCACTGCCGCCACAACGCCGTCCTTCAGCTCCTTCGGAATGGACTCAGGGTCAAGGGGCGCGCTCATTTGCGGAGGGTCGAGGTCAGTAAGGCTAGGTTTGCCACGCTATAGCAGGCGAACATTAGCGACATAGGGTAATTCTTGGTAATGAAAAAGTGAGCGATTCCCGCAGACGCATATGCTAGCGAGGCGAGCGATGGGACGCCGACTGTCAGGAACGTTTCGACGCTCATTGGATGACGGTCCGACGGTAGCCAAGTTTCCACATGGCAGAGGCAATCCTGTTGGCGGCTTTCTCGACGGCCTCTTCGTCTAAGTATGGCAGCGCGTCGTGCAAAAGTTCGTGAGCTACCGTGTCAATCATCTCCTCCTCTGACTGCCTAGAGTCGCAGTGGATGTCGCCGAAGCCTTTCCAGCAGTAGCCGAAAGGAGTCGGGCACTTCGGATCGTGCGTAGGCTTAACCCTGCCGAGGATGCGGAAGGTAAAGTGAGGCTCGCCGTATTGAACGGCGGGCGGGTCAGACTTTGGGCGAGGGCGGGACATAGTCAGAGGCGTTGGCTTTGTCTTTAACGTAATCCCAGAGCAGGTAGAGCATAAGTGCAGCGGCAATCGAAAGGGTAGTCGCAACGATAACGCTGAAATATTCACTCTCAGTAATTAACGGCACTGCGCCGCAGAGCATCCCGCAGCCGATTAGGGGCAAGCCGATCTTAGGAGAGAGGAACGCAGTGCAGAGAGCACCGGCTACCGCAAGTGCTCCACCAATCCAACTCCAAGTCTGTGAGGCCATGTCGGCCTTGGCCTGCTCTACGGCCTTGGTCAGCTCGACGATGCGGGCGTCCTTCAGCTGCGAGACGCGGAGGGCCTCGGTCGTGTCGGCCTGAACCTTTAGCCAGGAGGTGTCTATCTGCGAGAGGAGTTTCTTGCCGAAGGCTTCGGCGGCGGCGTAGTCCTTCTGATCGGCCTTGGCAGCGCGTGCCCGGGCGATGGCAAGTTCGCCAGCCTCGGGAGCAGGGAGGAACGAAAGGGCCACGGCGGTTTCACTGCGTACGACATCGGGGCGATCGGCGTTCTCCTTGGCAATCGAGATGGCGGCGCTTACCTTAGCGTCGGCGGTGTCCCACTGCTTGGAGACTGTAGCTACAACGGACGGAGAGGTCGGACCGTCAGGCTGGACTGGCAGCGGGTCGGAGGACGTAGCACACCCGGCCATCAGGAGAGCGATGACCAGGAGCGAGCGCATGGTCAGTCCTTGGACTTGAGGGCCTTGAGGATGTCCACGGCCTTCTCGACCTTAGCGGACTTGGCGTTCTTGACGCCAGCGTAGAAGCCGCCAGCGAAGGCGACGACGATGAGGAGCAGAGTGATCATGGGGAGGAGATGACTTCGACTTTGACGAGGGGGCCGAGGTCGACTGGGGTTTGCGCGGTGGCGAAGGTGGCGGTGATAGCAACCTCGGAACACTCCGCAGGCTCGCCGTTGAACGCTGGGAATACGAGAGTCAGGATGTTCATGGGGTCAGCCATGCGGAACTCAGTGGAGATTCTGTAAGTAATCATAGCGAAGTAATGATTTTATTTTGACCAAATAATTGACCAAGCGACGTTGCACCCTGCGTGCCGTCAGCGTAGGTTTCAATGGAATAGCGGTTCTGTGTGCCGGTGCTTGCAGTCGTAGGTGCGCCTGATGCCGTGCCGTAAGAAACCCCATCGACAAACAGTTCTGCCGTTCCGTTACCGTAAGAGATGACGGCCATCTGGTGAACGTAGTTTGCCGTCAGGTTAGTCGCCAGCGGGTAGGTGCTATTAGTGGTAGTCAGCGTCGTCCCGTTATGGGTCAAGATTTTGACGTATGTCTGACCCGCAATGATTTCCAGACCAATGCCACGAGTAACCAGCGTGCCGCCAGAGGCAGACTTGCCGAGCGTGATGCGGATAAGCACGCCACTCGGGAAAGCCGTAGACTCACGATTGGTCACGCAACTAAAGCCGACCGTCTTAGTCCAGTCCACGATGTCACGATTAGTTAGCCCGTTGTAATGCGTACCGGTTGTATAATATGCACCAGCGTAACCAGCAACCGTAACGGGCGTATAAGCAAGGAGCGCACCCCAATAGAGGCTTGCAGAAGCTCCAGCACCAGAGGTAGCCGTTGTGAAGGCCGAGGACATTGGTGTGATTACTCCTTTATCAGAAAATGTGATGCCGAGTAAAGACACAGGGCTGGATGCCGTTGTCGTGCTTGTAGCCTTAGAGGTGTTTAAGACGCTGGCAAACGCCGGAACCGCCGCCGTGACGAAAGCCGTGGTGGCCAGCGCCGTAGTGTTGTTTCCAGCGGTCTGGGTGATGGCCGTCGTACCCGTTGGCAAGGATGGCGTGCCGCTGAAAGTCGGGCTGGCAAGAGCGGCGCGTGAGGTGTCCGTCGGATGGACGTGATCCTGGCGAGCGTAGCGCGTGGACGTACCGACGGCAGCCGTACCATCCACGAGCGGGGTGGCGGCAGCGGCTTGTGCGACGACGAAGGCGGTGGTGGCAATCTGGGTCGTGTTCGTGTCTACTGCGGCAGTGGTCGAGAGAGGTGAGCCGGTGAAGGTCGGACTTGCAAGGTTGGCCTTGAGGTCCAGCGCAGCCTGCAAGTTCGTATTGCCAGAGACTGCCCCAGTGATGTCAGCGAAGGCCACCGAGGTCGCAGGGGTGACGCCGCCCACGTTAACCACCCATGAGGCGTACGTTCCCGAGCCGGTGTGGTGGTTGATGTCCACGGTTAGGACGCCAGTGCTTGTGCTGTACGTCAGCACCTCGCCGTGCATATGGTTCGACGCGTTGTAAGAAATCGTGATGTTCTGGGTCTGCGTGTACGAAAGGTCAGTGCCGATCGTGAAGGTCTTGTTGCCGTTGCCGATCGTGTTGCTTGTCGTCGAGCTGCTCAGGTAGCGGTCGCCGAACGCCTGGGCCTTGACGTAGGCCGTCGTTGCGATGGAGGTATCGTTATCAGAGGTGGGCGGAGTCGGGGCGGTCGGGTTTCCCGTAAAGGTAGGCGAGGCTAAGGTAGCGTAACCTGTGAAGCCGGGGAAAGCGGTTCCCTGATAGCTATTATCTGGAAAATATATTCCATCTGCTAGCATGGACGTAACCCCCGAGGCGTTCTGAACCGTAAAGCCATTGTAACTTGCTTGTGCCTCATCAGGTGCAGCGCCTTGCCAAGAGACAAAGCCATTAAGCGAGCCGCCATTAAGTGACAGGTACAACGCATTAGCCTGTGCCGTGGTCGAGTAATCCGCAGCCGTAGCCGTTGCCATCGTGCCAAGTCCAGAGATGTCGGTATTCGACAGCGTGATCGCACCCGTGCGTCCAGCGACCGAAGTCACAGGGGCCGAGGTGATGTATCCCTGGGCCTTGACGAAGGCCGTGGTAGCGATGCTGGTATCGTTATCCAATGTCGCAGGGGTCGGGGCCGTAGGGTCGCCCGTCAGCGCCACGTTATTGAAGCCAGGGAAGGCGATGGTCTGGACACTGGCGTTTCCGAAGGTGATGCCAGCCGAACCAGTCGGCAGCTCAAAGCCACCGCCGTACGGATTGAAGATGTAGTAATTATGCGTCCCAGCCCCTGTGTCGTTATACGCGTCGATGACCAGGTTTGTGTTTAACAGGTTCTTAATCGTAGGGACTAAGAGCGTGCCGGACATCGTGCCGCCAGCTAGGGGAAGATAAGGAGCAAGCGCTGCTGACGTCAGGAAGCCCGATGGGTTACCGGTAAGGGGATAATACAACGCAGCCGCCTGTGCTGTGGTCGAGTACGCTGACAAGTCCACTGCCAGATTACCAGACGTGACCCCGAGCGGAGCAGAGACGCTGGTAATGAAGTCCGCGGGGAGGGTCAGCCAGCCAGTGTCATAGGATACCCCAGATAATTTCTGGAGCACCTGCCCGGTACTACCGCCAGCCGCCACGCCTTGACCGGGAGCACCAGTCGCCCCAGTAGCCCCAGTAGCGCCAGTCGGCCCAGCTGGACCAGGGACTCCAACGCTGCCCGACAGGGTTCCAGTGACCGTGCCAGTGACCGTGCCGGTGATCGTAGACTGGTCGGCGGCAAACGTGCCGGAGATGGTCCCGAAGGTCGAGGCCGTCGAAGTGATGATCGCGTCGGGCATGGTCTTAGACCGTGACGGAGTCGATGACGTTGACGCGGAAGATTTCGGTCCGGCTTACCGTCGAGCCAGGGAAGACGAACTTAATATCCCAGCGCGCTAGGCCCAGCGCCCAGTCGGCGGTTGAGCCAGCGTAGGCCACCGTAAAGGACAGGCCATCGTTGGCCGTGGTGACCGTCAGCGTATAAGCAGTGCCGCAACGGTCCTCTAGGGTCGAGGTAAGGGTCGTCGCCAGCAGGTTGGCAGGGCCACTAGCTCCGGGTGTCCAAGTAAAAACGCAGGCGAAACTGTTGCCTTGCGAGATAGAAACACTGTTGGACATGGCTACTTATTGCGGGAAAAGTAGGGTTTAGGTCAGGTGGGGGCCACCACCGATGTAATCCAGAAGTCCGTGATGAATGTAATCTTACCCGACACGACCGGGACGCTAATTATAACGGGGGTGTAGCCTGAGCTGATGGTCACGGTGAAGTTAGCAGTACCCGCTGCCGTTATGGTCGTACCAGTTGTGGCCGTCATGCCGGTAAATCCAAAGCCTGGTGGGGATGAATTACCTAGCGCAACGGTGGTCACGTCAATGGAAGAGAAGGAAGCCGTGCCGTTGATGACCGTGCCATCATTCCAACAACACACTTCCCAGTCGATTGGAATGACTAACTTCCCCGTCTGCGTATAATCAAATGATGCCTGATCGAAATAGTAATATTCATTTAAGCCAGTGTGCGTATTCATCACTTCGCTCATTAGGTTGGTGACCGTTAGGCTGGCAGAGCAGCACCCAGGCAGACCGGCTCCTGTTGGCGCGACCATGTAGTCGTGACTTTTTAGCGGAAAGTAACCCGAGTATTGCCAGAAATCATAAGAAGAGGCATTTGCCATGTCGTAGGGCGTGTCTGTATGCCAGCGCGGAAAGACAAGTATACCTGCCGTGCCTCCTCCTCCGGTCCCACTATAATTTCCGACCGTTCCGTTAGGATTTGGTACAGGGTCGAAGTCTGGGGAGGCGGGGTTGTAATTGTAGACGATGTTAGCCGGATACGTTGATTCAATAGCTGCCTCGCCTCCAAGTGGCCTGATGTAATTGGTCGTTGAAACTACGCCTTGGCTTACCCTTGAAACGCACTCGTTTGGGTATTCGGGATACCAGTCATGATAGGCGCTAAATGATGGCTGTGGAATAAATACAGTTGGGTAGTATGCGTAGAATGTTGCGTTGGTGTCGATGAAGTTATGTGTCGGGTTACCCGTAGGTAGCGGAAGAGACCCAGCAGGATATGACCCGGACGCAGCAGGGTTGCCCAACATTACCTGCCTAGCACCAGCCATATGCGGCAAGGTCATATTAGACGCCGCTCCACCAGTAATTAGCGCCACCGGATCCGCACTTAAAGCGCTGAGACCACAACGATCCGCAGCCCTTATAGTTAAACGTATGCAAGGTATCTATATCGGTCTCAGTATCAGTAGAGCCCTGCACAATCCCAATAAGAAAAAAAGCAGTCTCGTCGTCGTCCGTCTGAAGGTCAGTTTTAATCGTAATGTACGGCGGTAAATCCGGGTCGGGATAAGTATAGTCTGGAGCACCCGCTGGCTGGCAAACAACGTAGACGTAATTGGTCGTCGTTGTCTCATCCAGTCCGTCTTCAAAAACTTGGATGTCAGGTGGTGGCAGATCGGTTAACGGATTGTCGTCGTGATCGGTGACGCCGAGGTTGTTTACCATGCCTGGGCTGACGTTGATGTAATATACTTCGGCGGTGCTGTCATAGCGCAGATTGTAGATCTGAAGGGGGCAGACCCCAGCGCCGCCGTTCCACTCACTCCACGGCTGCTCAATGTTAAGGTTAGTCCCGAGGCTGGAGGACGTGAACGTATAGCCTGGGCCGGGTTGAATCGACATGGCTTAGTATTTCTTGTAAACGTCAAGCTCCCAGCCCACGCGCGAATATCGAATCTCGTAGTTAATTTTATAAATTAGGCCAAAGGATTCGACGTTCACCTGAGACAGTATGTTTACTGGATTGCCTTCAAAGCCAGTTCCGACTGGCGCCCAATCAGGAAGCAGCGGGAACGTGCTCCAAGAATTGGTCACACTGGTGGTCCCTAAAAGTTCAATAAGGACGGAGACTTGCGCCTCGTCTTCGATATACATAATCCCAGAGTAACTCGTAGTCGGCGCAAGGTACTGAGTCTTGCCGTAGTATTGCGGGTAGGATGGATCGACGAAGCCAATGAATCGACCGCCGTTTATTTTCTCAAAGCAAGCGCCGTTCAAGCCAAGGTAGGCCGGACCAGAGCTTCCAACATTGGGAGCAAGGTTATTAACAGAGTCTTGAGTATAGGGGGCGGGTCCAGCAATCGCCCCAAGGTAAGGCGAACCCTGAGCAACAAAGAAGTTAGGATGAGCCGTGATATTATCAGCCGTCAGACCGTTGGCTGCCGAGGTGTTGGCATTGGTATGCGAACCGCCGTTAACCGAAGGATCAATGCCGACGTAATCAACCTTTAGGGTGGCAACGCCAAGAGCGTCCCAGCTGATGGAACCTTTATGTGATTTGCAGTAATTGTAGCTGGCTACCGGGAACGGCGTGCCGCGCACAAACGGAGCAAAGCTACCAGTGTTCGCGTCGCTTTTAAACGTGGCCGTAATCGTGATTAACCCAAAGCCATCAGACGTAGTCGTGTAGCCTGGCTGGAGGATGTCAGCCGTTAGGTTGTTGCCTTGGTCAATGCGTGCCATAAATTAGGTGAGTCCAGATTTCTGTAAGGTTAATGGTACTTGCTTCGTAAAGTCCGGCACGTCAGGGCGGCCCACGCTGGGAGCCTGTGCCTTGATATATTCCAGAATCTGCTGCTGGATATCGGTCTGCCTGGTCATGTTCTCAAGCACTGGGTTAGCGCCTACGCCAATCACGTTGGAGAAACCAGCGGGGCCTTGGAAAGTGGAGTCTTTTAGTGCGGCTCCAGCGGCTGGGTTCTTCTTAGCGTCTTCAGCAATTAGGGCTTGGACTTCATCTTGTACCGCTTTGGACCTAGATGCCAGATAATAGGGATTAGTTGTTTGAATCCCAAGCATATTTACTTGAGCTGGAAAACGACTCATAATTTCGTCTCCCCTTAGATCGTTTAGCAAGAAGCTCCTAGTCACGTCCTCACGAGTTGTCTTTGCCTCGGTAACAGTTTCCTTAGCCTTCTTCTCGTTGTTGCGTTTGTTTTCGTAATACCTGTCCTCGGCAGACATCAGTTTGTTAGTGTTATTAATGGCAGCTTGATTAGCGTCATCATGCTTCTTCTGATTATCAGCGATAGCCTTACCGATAAAAGCCATAGCAGCACCAAGCAAAGCCATAGGGCCTAGAAAAGAAAGGAAGATATCTTTGAATGAGTTCTTAAATTTCATTCCGATAGTCTCGACCTGCTTCTCGATGCTACCGACGGCGGCCTTAGCGCGTCCGGCTACCTGCTCGGCGTTAGTTTCTCCATCAATGCTAAACTTTACGGAGTTGCTCATGCGGGTTCGGTTTCAAGTTTGGCGATCAGGTCTTCGTCTTCCTTGGTTAATAGCTTCATGTCAGCTCCTTCGCTGATTGCAAAGCATGAGTGCAGCCAGATGGCCTGCGACTCCGGCATAGTCCACGCGCGCTCTTCGGATACCCCATGATTCATAAGGTTACAGACCACGGTTAATACCCAGGGCATCCCAGTCGTGTTAGTGTGCTTGGCCTTCTTCTCCCAGAACTTAGGCCAGGACTCAATCAGGACGAACTCGGTAAAGCGGGACATCTGCTTAACAAAGTAGGTTTCGCTAGCGCTAAGGCGTCCAAGATAGAAACGATCCTTTAGGCTGAGTTTGCCGATAGGCTCACCAGCACAGATTTTAACGGCGATCAGAAGGTCGAGCGGACGGACGTCTTTTCCGGGCAAAACGAAAGGAGACTCTACAGACTCCAGCTGTAGCCGACGAAGCAAAGAGAATGGGTCAACGAAACGGCCCAGCACGACTAAGCGGCGTGGGTCCGTGAACGCGCTGAGGGCGCGCGGACACATCGGTTAGACGACGGCCTCGTAGCCGACGGCAGTGATCGTGATACTGGAGTAATTTTTAACGCTGCCCTTATCTGAGAGCTTGGTAACCCATCCAGAGAAGGTGGTCGAAGCAGAACCGCTCGTATAAGACGAAGCAGTGTTGACCGTAACCGAGAAGGCAGCACCAAGAATCGGCATTACTGACGTTTTTGCAATCAGCTCACAGGTAATCTGGGTCTTCCTGTCGTCACCGCGCCAGGCAATCGTCAGGCCGTTTTCGTCAACGATAGTAGCCTCCGCGTTGAACTCGCCGTCGTTGGTATAACTTTGCACCACGGCGTTAGCAATGGTCGTATTATGGATGGCGTAGATGGCACTGATGCCCTGGACGATTGCGGCACACATGGTATATCTATTGTTTCTTGGGTAAGGTTATCAGACCGGGTTCACCACGATCAGGATGTCGTAGCCGAACACGGACGCCCAGGAGCGTTCGTTAACCCCTTCGTCCTCGGACTGAGGGGTGACGTCGTAGCATAGGGCATCGCCCCCAGCAACGAAGACCGCCTTAATGGCCGTCAGGTCCTGCATGGCCCCGGCAACGGCAGCGCATCGTGCTCGGTGTTCTTCAAGGGTGTTGTCGTCGGCAGAGGAGAAGACCGTGACGCGGGTTCCGCAGGAGTAGTTACCCAGCCCCTGTGGCATATCGTTAGGAGAGCGGGCCGAGTCGCAGAGGACGATGGCCTTGGGGAGTACGTTAGTATCTGCGCCGTCGCCAGTGTAGATATAGACCCCAGCCAGTTCGGTCTGAGCTGAGAGGTGAGAAGCGATGGCCGCTTCGAGGATTTGACGTGAGGATTTTGTGCCCATAAAAGTGGTTATTTCTTACTGTTAGCGCGCTCGATTGCATCATCTAGGCGAGACTGGATGGTAGCGTTAATCTGCTTAACGCGGTTGCCGTAGACGATGTTCTCAGTGCCTGCATCCGTTGCAACGTTATTGACGTTACCGATCAGGTTCGTGGCTGTCATTGACATGGAACTGCCTGTCTCTGTCATCGTGAACTGGCCCATGGCCGAGCGGTTAGCATCAACCCAAGGGGCATCATACACGCCATAGTTTCTGGCCTTTCCCTTAGAACTGATAAGTGGGGGAATCATGGCAAGTGCCGTTGCCCATGCTGCCTTGACGCGACCGACCTTCATTTGACGTTCAGCGATGTAGGCATTGAGCACGTCGGACGTGCTCACCGTAAACTGCGGACCGCCAACAGGGGCGTTCTTAGGCCAGCGTCCACCGAACTTGGCTTTATACCTGTCGTGGATTGTCCGCAGGTCAGTGGTAGGCCCTTCGACCGGGCGCATGGTTCCGTCTGCCCGGGCTTTGTTTAAATAGTTTTGAGCCTTGGCAAAGGCTCGGCGGGTATCCGTGTCTTGCATAATCTTACGCATGACAGGGGATAGTCCTTTGATGTTCTTTTCCGTAGGCTGCAGGGCGATAAAGTCCATCCAGGAGCGGCCGCTAGGGCCAGTACCTTGGACGGCGTTGATGACTTGCCGAAGGAATACGCCTTTAGACCTGCGGGACTGATCCATCGGAATGAAGATACGTTTGACGTCCTTGGCTAGTTTTCCCATACCGGCCTTGTGTGCAGCTACGCTCAAACCCTGACCACCGCCAGCAGGCATGGGAGGGGTAAAGGTCATGGCATCACGGAGCATCAGGCGCATCTGCTCGTTGGTGATAATCTTAACATCGACCTTAACGTCCTTAGCGAACTGGGCAATGGCCGCGTCAAACTCGGCTTTGCTCTTAGGGTCTATGCAGCCTTTCTTGGCCATTACTGGTTGTCGTCGATGCAGTCTAGCTCGATGACGGCGCTGGTGAGTTTATAGGACTGGCCCTTAACGCGGAGCACCTGGCCGTTAACCGTAAACTTCTTACCTTCGCCTAGGAAGGCCGCAGGAACCCCTGCGTCCAGTGTAGCGACCTGACCCCCTACCCGGCCATCAGAAGCCGTCCAAGGGGCCGTAGCGGCGGCGAAACGCACCGTCCACATCTTTTGGTCAACGAAGCCACCAGCCTCAAAGCGTGGTGTGTTCATGGGACGGGACAGTCCGACGAGGAATACGTATTCACCGACCGTAGCCGGGACGCCTATATCGGCTAGCAGACCTTGGAAATCTGGCAGAAATGTATCATAAATGCTCATGTGTTGGAAGGGTGGGGAATTGGAGATACAAAAAAGCCCCCATCGCTGGGGGCTGTCTTAGGCCGTCAGCCCAGATTAGGGGTTGTAGACCGAGGCGATCGTGCCCGTGGTGATGCCCTTGTTCGCGCCGAACATCAGCTCGAAGGAGCCGACGAGGTTACGCGTGGTGGGGTCGCCCCAGACATTGTAGAAGATGCTCAGACCGAGACCCGGCAGAACCATCGACTCAGAAACGATGAAGTCATTTTGGGTAGCCTGGAAGTCAGGAGCGGCAGCGGCCATCGCCACGGCTTCGGAAGAGCAAGCGAAACCAGCCAGTTTCGCTTCAGACGGGAAGGAGGAAGCGTAGTGAACGCCGCCTTCAAAACCGTAAGCACCTTCAGAGAGGGGCAGCGAGGTCGTGCTGGTCGGGATGAGCTGGCTGTAGATGCCAGGGTTAACGATCAGCGCCTTGCGACCAGCCTTGGAGACACCGGCCCAGAGAGCGCGGAGGTTAGCAGAACCAGGGGTGATGGCCGAATCAGCGGCGGTCACGGTGGCGGCTCCGAAGTTAGCGACGGTGATAGGAGCAGTAGCAGCGGCCCAGATGGCGTCAGCGAGCTTGTCCATGTTGATCTGCACGAGGCGCTCAAGCTTCACGCCATTCTGGATATCGCCATAAGCGAGACCGAACGGCTGGTAAAGGTGGTCGAGGGCGACGGCAGAAGCGCCGAGGGTGGACGCGCCGATGGTCGAGAAGTCCGTCGGGTTGGTGACGGTCGTGCTGCCAGCGGTGGAGAGCGAAACCTGGATGACGTCCGCCGGGCGCTTCACATCAGCGGAGAAATCCGTGGTGAAATGGCTGAGGGCCGCAAGGCGGTTCGCGAGTTTGGTAAGGCCGTATTCGCTGACGGTATCAACGATTAGGGCGCTAGAGATGGTGTTAGCCATAGTGTGTTATATTTGGGGGGTAAAGATTACTTTGAAGAAAAGAGGACAGCCTTGTGCTTCTTGAAGAAGGCGCGGCGTTCAGGGCCTACAGGCATCGCGGCGTATTGCTCGACGATGGAGCCGACAACAGCCTCGGCGATAGGGGCGGCAACCGGGTCAACGCCGGAAGCGGCGAGGATGACAGCGGCTTCGGCCGAACCGGTAGCCTTGGCGGCTTCAAGTTTTGCGATCTTAGCGTTAGCGTCAGCGAGGGCGACTTCTAACTCCTGAACCTTTTGGTCCTGAGAAGCAGCGGACACCTTAGCGGCGTCAAGTTCAGCGGACACGTCAACGACAGAGGCTTCGACCGTCTTGCGGAGGTCGTCGCGTTCGGCGGTAAGGGAGACGACAGCGGCCTCGGCGGCCTTGAAGCGTTCTTCGATAGTCATATACTATTGCGGATTGGGTAAGGTTATGCGTCTTGCTCGAAAGCGGCCAAGGCTTCGGCAAAGGATGAGGCAAGGCCGGTGATCAGGTTCTTGTTGGCGGCTTCGCGGCCAGTGAACACTTGACCTTCCATGTCAGCGCGGTTTGCCATTGAGCGCTTGCGGAGGACTGTCTGCTTGAACTCCTCTGCCATAGCTTCAACGGTTGCTTGTTCCATCGCGCGCATATCCTGCGTATAGCCTTCGCCTGCAATATTAGGCGCTTTATACTTTCCAGCGCGGAAGACCTCGACCTTGATGCCCATAGCATCAAAGGCCGCTTGATAGGATTCGTCCACGGCGATCACGCCGATGGAACCCACGACCGCCGAGGGGCTGGCTAGAACGTAGTCGGCCTGACTACCTGTATAATATGCGCCGGAGGCCATGAGCTTGCGGGCATAGGACATCGTCGGCAGAGGGATGCTCGCAATCTTGTCGGCGAGTTCGGGCGTACCGACCACCGTCCCACCTGGCGAATCAATCTCAAAGGCGATGCGCTTGACCGCAGGGTTAGCCAGCATCTCGTCGATAGCGTCGCCGATGTCGCCCATGTCCGAGGCTCCGGTCATCTTGTCGAACTTGGTCAGGCCCATAGCCAGGAAACCCTGCACTGGGATTACTGCCGTACCGCCCTGTGTAACGTAGGGCTTAACGATGGGGTTAAAGAACATATCCAGCACACCGTCGATAACGCCATACTTCTCGGCGTACTTCAGATGGTTAGCGGCTTTGATGGGATCGCAGAGCATAGGCGCTCCGCTTAGTCCTTCGATAATGCACTTCATGGGGTAGAGGGTGGAGGAGGTAGGTCTAGGTTGTCGGCAACGTCAGTTGGGATTTGGCTGGAGTTCTGGCCCTGCTGGAGCCAGTTGAATTGCGATTGGTAGAGCATCCAAAGAGGGATGCCACGGTCCTTGGCTTTCTGGATTCGCTTCTCAGCTTCGACCGCCAGGGCCTCCAGCGTATCGTCAAAGGTAACGCCCTTCTTGCCGAGGATGGCAGAGGATGTCGTGAGACCCATCTGCAGGTCGGCTCGGTCTTGCGAGGCTTCGCGGCCAGCGTCCACGGTGATGTCGCGGGGCGTAATCCACGTCTTGCGGTTGAAGTCCGGGTCATCGGGAATCTTGCCCTTGGCGATACCGTCAGCGATGACAAAGTCGTAAACGCGGTCGAGGCTGTCGATGAGGATGGATTGCCATTTTCCGGCAAATCGTGAAACACGGCCTGTGACCAGTCTCACTGAACTGCCGCCGAGAACCCCCGGGGTCACTTGATATTCGTAAGGTAGCAGGCGCACAATGTCGCGTTCAATAGCAGTCATCATGCCCATCCACGCAGCTGAGGGTCGGGTCTGAGCTAACTGGGTCAGGTCCTCATTGGTATCTACCACCAGCATCTTGCCGCCCATCTGGCTGGCAATCTTCTCGCAGGAATTAGCGTCGCCGGAGAACTTGGCGGCTGGGTCATCTTGCAAAACCCCGCCCTGCTTTTTTAGGATTAAAGTATGATCCGCGGCAGTGCGAGCTGCCCTGACCTCAAGCTGGAAGACCTCAAGGTGGTCCTGAACTGACAGGAGGCTGGATTGCAGCACTGCATATCCGCGCACTGCGGACGGACGTTCAAACTCCATCACTTGGAGCATGGCAGAGGCAGGAACGTACCGATCCTTATTTGAGTCGTCAGTATAAACATTCCAGCCCAGAATCTCACCATAAGTCCCAAGGTAAGCTCCGTCCACGTTGCGGTCATTGAACTCCATCTTAGGCGACCCGACGCGGTGGGCTTCAAGAATCTGGATAGCCGGGACCCCGGTCTTTGGGTCGTTAGTCATAATTCCCCAGCTGTCACCGTCGATGATGGCCCCGGACATCCACATGGTTTGAAGTTGTCCCAGATTATAGCGCCGGGTGAGATCGCACCTAACAGACCAGTCGCGGAAATACTTATCGTAGGCCACCGCGGTCTGCGGGTTCTTAGCCAGGGACTGAGCCATGAGGCCGTCACCAACAGAAATTAAAACGGCCTCGTCCACGCACTGCTTGTAGATGGGACTATTACGAACAGCCCAGCGCGACTTCGCCATCATGGCAATACGCGTAGCAGAAGTGACCTCAGTACGTTGGTCAGCCACACCGCCGATGAACAGCATACGGCGTGCCCCTGATTGCGTCGTACTTGCAAAACGCGAGTAAGATGCTGAAGGCTGCTTCTTAGCCGCCTTGGTTTTTGAAGGTGTTTTCTTAGGAGCCATTAGAGATCAACGCGCGAATCCCAGTTTACCTGAATGGAGGTATGAGCACCGCCATAACGTGAACTGTCGATACGGGATAAAGCGTAGTTAATCTCTAGGATGCGTGTAGCCGGGGCAAGCCCTGCAGTCTTGTTAACACTGGTCCCAGAGTCAGAGTATGACGTTACAGCCAATCCGAGGTCGGCTATGGCCTGTGCCTTGTAGGCAAGCAAAGTCTCCTCTGGAACGCCGACATAGATGCCTAGTGCCATATAACTATTGGGGGGCAAGTAAGGTTTGCGGTTCGTCTCTGCCGACGAGTCCCCATCGTGCCGCAATAAGCATCCCAAGCAACTCACAGTCTAGGGCATGGTTATGCTTAACCCCTTGGCGCAGTCGCCAGATAGGCTTACCAGCTTCCTTTACCCTCACCTCAGAATCGAGCTGGGCGATATACTCCGGCAGAGCATCACGGGCAAATGTGAACACCTTCCGAGCGCGCGTGCCCCAGAATAAATCCTTACCCGATAAATTGCTAAACACGATAAGCGATGTGGGGTTGCGTACCCCAGGCACATGAATGGCGGTCGGCGTGTTGTAGAATCTACGCACCGCATCACCGGCCTTCGTCTTTACGTTGAAATACTCTTGGCCTGAACCCTTGGAACACTGCCAGCCGCGAGCGGCGCACTGCTTGTAGACTTCCTGCGTAGAATTGCCGTCACCAGAGTCCACCATGACAAGCTGCGGGTGCACGCCGTGCTTGACCGCTAGGGCGTCTAGACCGCCCCAATCCGTCAGGCCATCAGTGCTATTGACCTTGCCGAACCAGACCAGGCGGCTGTGCCCGGTGCGTGACCACTGGCGCACGATTGTCCAGAAGTGGTCCCCCTGACAATCCACGGCTAGGGTCAAAAACTTAACCGAACCATCGGGAGCGTCGGCCTTGTCCACGATCTGGCCGCGTGGGCCGATGTAGGCCACGGCCTCCCAAGGGTCTGCCATAGCGTAGTCCGAGGACTCGGTGCTGACCACCATTGACGAGGTATCATCGCTCCAGGGCTGGGCGAGGTACTGGGTCTTAAACAACTTACGCGGTGTCAGGTCACCCAGCTCAGCGACCTCCTTTGCCTTAATCATGTCCACGGCCAAAGACCCCCAGCTCGTAGATGCCAGAGCGTTGACGTGCAGCCCGACGTACCCGGCCTTCTCGGCCTTGCCTGTAGCTACAAACCCAGCGCCGCGCTCGACCTCGTTGCACGTAGTCCGCACCTCGTCGTTATCCTCAAGCCGCACCTTGCACTTGGAGCACTCATAGGTCGTTCCGTTCTGCACGGCCTCAAGGTCCCAGCCGTCAATGCCCTTAGCGCCTTCCGGAAATCTGATGTAGTCCCAGAGGAACGGCTGCCGATGTAGGCACGTCTCGACCGGGCAAACGAAGTGCCACTCTCTCTGGTCGGTCATCAGATAGAACTTCCAGAACTCAGCGCCTTGGCCTTCAATATCCCCTGGCTGACTTTCGTAGACAGCCTTACTAGCGAACGCCGCCGCCTTCAGTCGGCTCATGCTCATGGCGATTGCCCCGTTAGGCCACTGCCAGATTTCCGACCCGAGGACATAGCGGACGTGCAGGGACTGCAGGTGCTTCTCGGTTGAGGCCGATCGGTTGTGAATCAAGCAGCCGTCCGCAAACCGTAGCGTCCCAGACTTGTCGTTATCGTCGGCGCTCATCTGCGAGCGGATATCGCCAACTTGCTCAAACAGTGGCCGCAGCTCATTCAAAGTAAACCCCTTGGCCTTATCTTGCGAGTCGAGGTAGATAGCCATTGAAGCCCGGCGGTTAGCCATCAGGTAAGTCGCAATCAGTTTCAGTGTCAGCGTCTTCCCGCAGCCGATTGCCCAGGGCATGAACATCCGGCTGGTCGTCGGCGCGTTGAAAATACGCACGGCCTCGGCAATCCACGGCCAGCGCTTAGGGTTGTAGCCACCGTCAAAGACCCCAGCTGGAATCTTCTTAACGTTCTCCTTGAGGTATGCGACCGGGTCACTCAAGGCCGATGGCCTTACGACTGTCAGTCCCTCCTGAAACAGCTCCTCGGCGTTCATGCCTTTGGCTCCTCAAACACTCCAGCTACTCTGGCGACTTTCTCACGCGCGTCTCTTGCCCAATCGCTCAGGACGCCGATGGACTTAATCGGGTCCTTCGGGTTGCAGTTCTCACCACACTCAGAGCCTAGCGCGTCAAGCCGCTCGACGATCAGGCCAGCCAGACGGAGCATCGCCTCTCGCGCTTCAATCGCCCGGATGTGCTCACGCGCAAAGACCGACCTGCGTTCCTGCTCTTCACGCAACGCAACCGCCTGCTTCAAGCTCTGGTTATAAGTTACCTGATACTTGCCCGTCTCAGCGTCACCAGCCCGGAGCATCCGCTCGTACTTCTCGCGAGCGAGCACGACCAAGCTTTCATGCTTGGCAATCGTCTCGTCGAAGTTCGCGTCGGGGATTCCCTCCACGTCTAGCTCGGGCCGCTCTTTTTTCGGTCGCCCTGGCTTACGCGGGGAAGTGCCCGTTTCAGAATCGGGCGTTTTTTGCTCATTTTCAAAACTCATGTTAAAAAAAACGGCGGGGTGGCTAGCCA
>Ga0209190_1000414_pt1 | contig 31389 bp, 46 predicted proteins | sample M_140205_XF_Meta_FD_187315 | JGI IMG/M metagenome (GOLD analysis project Ga0209190, IMG submission 187315) | Freshwater microbial communities from Lake Montjoie, Canada to study carbon cycling - M_140205_XF_MetaG (SPAdes) (version 2) | ecosystem: Environmental > Aquatic > Freshwater > Lake...
GGTATTTGAATTCGTTCAGCGGATGATAAGTCGGTTGGAGTTATGCCCCACCTTCGCACATATGACGCATCATCTCTCGCTTATAGACAAGGTAGGACTCGTAGGGGTAGTTATGCCGCTTATCTTGATATTTCTCATCCGGATATTCTCATATTTTTAGAGATGCGTAAACCAACAGGTGATCCTAATATGAGGACACTTAATTTACATCACGGTATTAATATTACTGATAACTTTATGCAATTAGTTGAAAAATGTATGTTGGATAAAGATGCAGATGATACATGGGAATTAAAAGATCCTCATTCCGGAGAAGTACGTGATACTATTTCAGCTAGAGAATTATGGCAACGTATTATTGAAATGAGAATGCAAACAGGTGAACCATACCTACATTTTATTGATACCAGTAACAGAGCGATGCCAGACTTTCAGAAGAAGCTTGGTTTAAGTATCAAACAATCTAATTTATGTTCTGAGATTATTTTACCTACAGATAAAGAACGCACCGCGGTATGTTGTTTATCATCTTTAAATTTGGAGTACTACGATGAATGGAAATCTGACCCTCTCTTCCTTGCTGATGTTGCTGAAATGCTCGATAATGTTCTACAGTATTTTATTGATAATGCACCTAGTGCCATTTCCAGGGCTATTTACTCTGCTCGGAATGAGCGTAGCATTGGTATTGGAGCCCTAGGCTGGCACGCCTTTTTACAAAAAAATAATATTCCTTGGGAATCGTCTATGGCAGTAGGAAGAAACCTACAAATTTTTAAGCATGTTCGAAAAGGATTAGATGAAGCAAATCTCAAATTAGGGCATGCGAGAGGCGAGGCACCTGATGCTACAGGTACGGGAAGACGTTTTTCTCATATGCTTGCTATTGCTCCTAACGCTTCTTCTTCTATTATTATGGGAAATACTTCTCCTTCCGTTGAGCCATTACGTGCTAACGCCTATAGACAAGATACACTAAGTGGTTCTATGCTTAATAAAAATAAATGGCTTGATAGAGTTATTCAAGATCATTTATCTAGCGATAGTGGAACAATATCTCAAAATGATTATAATGACATTTGGTCTTCAATTATTGCGAATGACGGGTCAGTACAACACTTAACTTGGATGGATGTTTGGACAAAAGATGTATTTAAAACATCTATGGAAATAGACCAACGCTGGGTTATTCAACACGCTGCTGATAGACAGCAATATATAGATCAAGCACAATCCGTTAATCTGTTCTTTAGACCAGATGCAAATATTATGTATTTGCATGCCGTGCATTTTATGGCATGGAAACAGGGATTAAAAACCCTTTACTATTGCCGCTCTGAAAAGATTGGCAAAGCGGATAAAGTTTCTAAAAGAATCGAAAGAGAAGTTATCAAAGAATTGGATATGAAAGCGATGATTGAGGGTGATACTTGTTTGGCTTGCGAAGGTTAAATATGCAAACACCATTTTTACATGAACGATACGTCAGATACACATGCCAAAGGTGTGGACACGACGCTCATTGTCAGGGCTCCTGCCCTTCTAACCCTTGTTCTTGTAATAAGTGCGAATGCGCGGAATGCCGAGATAAAGACGATAATATTGTCAAGGGAAATAATTAAATTATGTAAGAAGAATGCCCATCATGCGGCAGTAAACATCTAAAAATAAGGAAATAAAATGGCAACGAAAAAAGAAACAGTAGTTAACGAAAAAATTATTGAAGCAGTTAACGAAGCAATGGTAAGCGAAGCAACAGGCAAGAAGTGGTACTATAGTAAAACTTTTTGGGCTAATATTGTAGCAGGTGTATTAGTAATAGTACAAACAAATTATGGCTTTGTAGTTCCTGCGGAATATCAAATGCTTTTAATGGGTGCTATTAATATGGGCCTAAGAAAGATTTCTAGCGGCGAAGTAATTTGGTAATATATGGCCTACTCAGATAAGGTAATTGATCATTACGAAAACCCTCGGAATGTAGGCAAGTTTGAGACAGACGACACAATCGGCACAGGTATGGTGGGGGCACCTGCTTGTGGCGACGTCATGAAACTACAAATAAAGGTAGAAGATGGTATTATTAGAGATGCTCGCTTTAAGACATACGGATGTGGTTCCGCAATCGCTTCTAGTTCACTCGTTACAGAATGGGTCAAAGGGAAAACATTGGATGAGGCATTCACTATCAAAAATAGTGCCATTGCTGAGGAACTTGCTCTCCCGCCAGTAAAAATACATTGTTCTATTTTAGCAGAAGATGCTATAAAGGCTGCAGTATTAGACTATAAGAAAAAACATGATTTCGTTAACTGAAAAAGCATACGATAAAATTAAAACCCAACTTCAGAAACGAGGTAAGGGTGTTGGTATTAAACTGGGCGTAAAAACTACAGGTTGTAGTGGGTTGGCATATACACTTGAATATGTGGATAAGTATGAAGAAACCGTAGGCGTAATTAATTACGCACAGAAAGATTTTATAGTTTTAGTTGATATAAAAAGTGATATATATCTGAAAGGATTGACCATGGATTGGGTTAGAAATGGTCTAAACGAAGGATTTGATTTTAAAAATCCAAACGAACGAGACCGCTGTGGTTGCGGAGAAAGTTTTAGAGTATAAATGGCACATATTGTTGCAAATCTTCCACCAGTAAAATGTTTTGTTCGCAAAGAATTTCTTTATGACTTTGAAAAAGGTCACGGAGAACTTGAACCTTGTTGGTGGGTTAGCGTTAAGTCTCTAAGAGGACAGGCATTTCGTATTGAATCATATCTAAACAATTATGGCGCATTATATGACAAATTACCTCTGCATGCATATTGTTGGAAACCTATTGAGGGAGAACCTCTACCTTTAGATTATCTTCAGTTGTGGGATTGCCTTTCATATGATATAACTGTTATAAAGAAAGCACAGTTACAATCAATGAAGTGTAAGTTTAAATTAAAAAATGGAGATTGGATGTATGGTGTTTATCTTTTTACAGTTGATAGTGCTCATCCTGATTTTAACACACTTGATACAGGTTTTAGCGAGGATGTCGAGGATCACAAGTCTTATAATTTCATCCAGTGTGATAATGGTCAGTTTGCTGCTCAGCCAAATAATCGTTTAATCATATTAGAACCAAGTAGTAATCCAAAAGAACTAAAATACCCAGACTTTAAAGTTGCAACAAAGAAATGGTCAGTTGAAACGGATTCAAAATGGGCACTCGGCGAAACTAACACAGTAATGTACGAGGGACAAAAATGATAACCATAACAGAATCAGCAAAGACAAAAATTTTAGATCTTTTTATAGAAGAGGGTAATCCCGATTTATGTTTAAGGACATTTGTACAAGGTGGTGGTTGTAGTGGAATGAGCTATGGGTTTACATTTGATGAGGTAATGAATGAGGATGATTTTGAAATACCTCTCGAAAAAACTAAAATATTAATAGATGCTATGAGCATGCAGTATCTACAAGGTGCAAGCATAGATTATAAAGAAGATATACAAGGCTCACAGTTTGTTATAAAAAATCCAAATGCGGAAACAACCTGTGGTTGTGGTAGTAGTTTTTCTGTATAAAAAGAATAGGCAAAAATGAAAAAGACAAGAATGACGGATGATAGAAATTCGTTTAAACCCTTTAATTACCCCTGGGCATATGATGCATGGTTAAAACATGAACAAAGCCATTGGTTACATACCGAAGTACCCATGCATGAGGATGTTAAAGATTGGAAAAAGAAATTATCAAATGAAGAAAAACAATTCCTTACGCACATCTTCCGATTCTTTACTCAGGGAGATATTGATGTCGCTGGTGGATATGTCAAAAATTATCTACCTTACTTTCCGCAACCTGAAATAAGAATGATGCTTATGGGTTTTGCAGCCCGTGAGGCATTACATATTGCGGCATATTCCCATTTAATTGAGACACTAGGATTACCAGAAACAACTTACAATCAATTTCTAGAATATCAAGAAATGAAAGATAAGCATGACTTTGTTCTTGATATTTCATCTAAGAATGGTACGATTGCTTCAACCGCAGAACATATTGCGGTGTTCAGCGCATTTACTGAAGGTATGCAACTATTCAGTTCCTTTATTATGTTACTTAACTTCCCTCGTATGGGTAAGATGCGCGGTATGGGACAAATTGTTACTTGGTCTATTGTTGATGAGACACAACACGCTGAGGGCATGATTAAATTATTTCGCAACTACATCGAAGAAAATAAGGAGATATGGAATGATACTCTCAAGGAAAAGATCTACTCGATTGCGGAGAAGATGGTTAGTCTTGAAGATAAGTTTATTGAACTTTCTTTCAAATCTGGCGCTATCGAAGGGTTGACAGAGAACGACGTAAAGGAATATATTCGTTACATTGCTGATAGACGTCTAATTAGTCTTGGATTAAAGGGCATCTTCAAGCGTAAAAAGAATCCTTTGCCATGGGTTGAAGAAATGATCAATGCTCCAACGCATACTAATTTCTTTGAAAACAGAGCAACAGACTACGCAAAAGGTGCCTTGTCTGGAAACTGGCATGATGTGTGGGGAAAGGCTGCATGAAAAATTTTGATGAGATAAGAGAAAGAAAGTATCCCGATGGTACTTTAATTAATAAAAAATTACCTCCTGCATATGCTTTAGGTAATAGTAAAGAAAATTGCGCAAATTGTGGGGCATATGTACCAGGAACAAAATATTGTAAAACCTGGGATGCTAAGGTGAAACCTAATTATTGGTGTAAAAAATGGATTCCGATAAAAAAACAAACTACGTAATAGTTCGCAGACAAATTTGTGATGCGTGTGAACATAAAAAAATTATTATTGGTGCAAAATTTTGTGATTCGTGTGGTTGCGCTATTTGGGGTAAGACATTAATTAAATGGGAAAAATGCCCTGAAGGTAAATGGAATGCCGAAGAAAATTGATTATGCACATATGACGGCTGCGGAGGCATATGCAGATCTATCTTATGCGAGAAGATTAAAGGTTGGTGCTATTATAACTAAAGATGATAGGGTTATATCTATAGGTTATAATGGTACTCCTGCGGGATGGGATAACAACTGTGAAGATGTAATACGAGAAACTTTTACTTATGGTGTCGGTCAATCTATCGAAGAATATGAAGGCGCAAACTATACTTTAAAGACTAAAGCTGAGGTAATTCATGCTGAGTCTAATGCTATAGGTAAGTTAGCTCGTTCGACAGAATCGGGTGAGGGAGCCACAATGTATATTACCCATGCACCGTGTTTTGAATGTAGTAAAATGATTCATGTGGCAGGTATAAATAAAGTATTCTATCGTACCCCTTATAGAAATACTAATGGTATAGAATTTTTAAATCAATGTAAAATTGAAGTGGAGCAAATATGAGTAATAAAATTATAGGAATTACTTGCAGTACTTTTGATCTTTTTCATGCTGGTCATGTTATCATGCTTGAAGAGGCAAAAAGACAATGCGATCATTTAATCGCAGCAATCCAAGTCGACCCAACAATCGACAGGTCAAGTAAAAACAAACCCGTACAATCCATAATTGAACGACAAATACAAGTTGCAGCTTGTAAACACGTCGATGAGATTATTGTATATTCTACAGAAAAAGAACTTGAAGATATCTTTATGTCCTTACCCATTGATGTTCGTATCTTGGGTGAGGAGTATAGAGATACCGAATACACGGGCAAAGTTATCTGTGAGAAAAGAAAAATTGACATTTATTTTAACAAGCGAGATCATTACTTTAGTTCATCAGATTTAAGAACAAGAGTATTTGAAACTGAAGCAAAGAAGAGAGGAATCGACACATGGCAAAAAATAAACACCACGAGTGCATCGAATGTGATGCCGTCTTCAAGATAAAACATGATCTTGACGAACACCATTATAATGTAGGGTTTTGTCCATTCTGCGGTGCCACTATAGATGAAGATCAAATAGATGAGCAATACGAAGACCTCGACAACGACGACGAAGACCTGTCCTAAGTGTGGGACACAACACAACAAGCCCGGTAAATTTTGCACCCGGGCTTGTGCCAATTCAAGGCAATGGTCAGAGGAACAGAAACAGGTATTCTCTGAAAAGCAAAAAGATTATATGGCTCGAGATGAGTCAGAATATCACAGATATAAGAAATCTGTACAAACATCCATGTTCATTAAGACTGGCACAATGGGCAAGGGTTTAGCAACCGAGCGACTCGAGGATGTAATGACGGACCCTGAGGACTATTTCATAGTCCCACCCCGTGTAGATACCGATAGATACTCCGAAGATGGAGATATATGGGAAATTATAGAACAATAAATACTTATTTAGATAGGTGTTTATGTGGCTTTATAATAATATTCCCTTTGAGGAAATACCAGAAACTGCGTATGGTTATGTATATTTGATTACAAATACTGTTACTGGACGGAAATACATAGGTAAAAAACTTTTTTGGTTTCGTAAAACTAAACAAGTTAAGGGTAAAAAGAAGCGCATAAAGGTCGAATCAGATTGGCAAGATTATTGGTCCTCATCCGAAGAAGTTAAAAAAGATGTAGAGACATTTGGAACAGATAAATTTATAAGAGAGATATTACATATTTGCCCTAATAAGGGATCTTGTAATTATCTTGAGGCAAGAGAACAAATGGATCGCAGAGTATTGGAAACTGAAGATTATTATAATGGGCAAATACAATGCAGAGTACATAGAACGCATATAAAGATAGGAAAATAACATGCCAGTTACATTTACAGGCGGAGTGGCAATATCAAACGGGGTATCCGTATTTGTGCCACCACCTCCGCTTCCACCACTTAGTTCAATAGATTATCTAATAGTTGCAGGTGGGGGTGGAGGTGCAGGTAATAGCGGCGGTGGCGGTGGCGCTGGAGGATTAAGACAATCTACCGTAACTATTGCCCCAGGCACTCCATATAGCATTACTGTTGGTGGCGGCGGTGCTGCGGGTCAAGCCGCCGCCGTTGCCCTTCAACAGGGTGGCAAAGGTGCCAATTCATCATTAATAGGTGGTGCAGTTAGTATTTCCACTACTGGCGGAGGTGGCGGGGTCGGCGCAGATCAAGGGCCAGGTACGCTTCCGGGACAAAATGGCGGATCCGGCGGAGGTGGTTCTGGAGGACACCCATTGGGGGGCACAGGAAATGAAGGCAGTTATAGTCCGGTAGAAGGATACGCAGGCGGCACAGGCACTACTTCACCCGCGTATTTGGCCGGCGGTGGCGGTGGCTCTGCTTCTGCAGGTGTAAATGCAAATGGGATAACACCGGGTGTTGCTGGTAATGGTGGAGCTGGCACATCATCTAGTATAACTGGATTAAATTACGCAGGCGGCGGCGGAGGCGGAACTAGAAATGGACCAGGTACACAAGGTACAGGTGGCACAGGCGGCGGTGGCGCTGGTAATTTCAGTAATAATGCCGGCATAGATGGTAATACTAATACTGGTGGTGGCGGTGGCGGTGGCGGTTGGGCTAGTTCGTATGGAGGGGTGGGAGCAACCGGCGGGTCTGGATTAGTTGTTTTGCGTCATCCTTCTGCATATTCTGCTGCAAATACCACAGGTTCTAATGTAGTTGTAACATCTTCAGGCGGATATGTTGTATATAACTTCTATAGCTCAGGAACAATCACATTTAGTTAGGAACATAATATGTCAATTACAATCACAGGCGGAATGGCATTAGTAGGCGGCGCGTCATATGCATCTGAACCTCCTCCACCTGTCCTACTTAGTTCAGTAGAATATTTAGTTGTTGCGGGGGGCGGTGGTTCGGGCGCTACGTTTAGCAATGATGGTGGTACTGGCGGAGGAGGTGCAGGCGGATTTAGGGCCAATAGTGCATTGGCAGTTACCCCCGGCACGTTGTATACAATAACAGTTGGTGCAGGTGGTGCAGGCGGAACCGGCGGCTCGGCGCCGATAGTTAATGGTGTAAATGGCGCAAATACTTCGATAACTGCAGCATCCTATGCATCAAATGTAATTGCCATTGGCGGCGGTGGAGGTGGTGGTTCAAGTAACCCTAGTACAGGCAATGCTGGTAATCCAGGTGGTTCTGGTGGCGGTGGCAGTTTCACTGGCCCTGGCACTGGCGGATCAGGTGTGGCCGGACAAGGAAATGCTGGAGGAAGCGGGACTGGAGGAGGCACATACGCCGGTGGCGGTGGCGGTGGTGCCGCGGGTGTAGGTAGTAATGCATACCCTGTAGGGGGTGTTGGTGGAGGGTTTGGTGATGGTGGCGCTGGTTTATACAATTCTATATCTGGTTCAAATGTTGCCTATGCTGGCGGTGGTGGTGGCGGCACATGGAACGGTAGAGGAACTGCAGGCATAGGTGGTTTGGGTGGCGGCGGCGCAGGAGCATTGGGAGGTACCCCAGGTTTGGGTACTGTAGGTACCGTAAATACTGGAGGTGGTGCAGGCGGTGGAGGAACCGCCCCGGGTGCATCATCATTTATTAATGGGGTTGCTGGTGGTTCTGGTATTGCGGTTATTCGTTATCCCAACACATTCGCAACTGCAACAACCACAGGTTCACCAAACGTAATATATGCCAATGCAAATATCATCTACAGATTCTGGCAATCTGGAACAATCTCATTTAATTAGGAAATAATATGATAATAACAGGATTATTTGCAACTGGGGGAGTAACATTAAACAATCCATTTCCAATTCCCCCTCTTAGTTTAGTGGAATACTTACTAGTAGCAGGTGGCGGCTCCGGCGGTGGTGCAAGTGGCGGTGGTGGTGGCGGGGCGGGCGGTTATCTAACTAATACAGCTCTTCCTATCACTATTGGCACACTTTACACAGTAACGATTGGTGCCGGGGGTGCAGGTGTTTCTTCCTCCGTAATCGGCAATCGAGGATCAAACAGTTCAATAACTGCAGCGTCCTATGCATCAAATGTATTTGCCATTGGAGGTGGTTATGGAAACTTAGGCACCATTGGAGAGAATGCAGGAGGGCCTGGGGGATCTGGTGGCGGAGGCGGATCTGGCACAACAAGTGCTGCATTAGGAAGTCTGGGTGGTACTGGAACTTCAGGGCCTCCTATACAAGGATACAACGGTGGTCGCGGTACACAAGTTGCATCGCAACATCAGATGGGCGGTGGCGGTGGCGGTGCAGGTGGAATTGGCGGAAATTCGACTACTGCCCCATCAGGCGCTGCTGGAGATGGAGGATTTGCTCTTTATAATTCTATAACAGGCGCAAATATATCATATGCTGGTGGGGGCGGTGGCGGCGGACATTATATTGGTACAACTCGCGGTGGTTACGGTGGAGGAACCTCTCCTGCAACCGGCGGCGGAGGTAATGGTGGTAACCAGAGTATTTCTGGTACTGCAGGCACTACAAACACTGGTGGTGGCGGTGGTGGCGGTGGTGATGCAGGCGCGGGTGGGGCGGGTGGCGCAGGTGGCTCTGGTATCGCGGTTATTCGTTATCCAGACACGTATGCAAATGCAACCGTAACAGGGTCTCCTAACGTAATATATGCAAATTCAAGTATCATCTACAAATTCTGGCAATCTGGAACAATCATTTTTAATTAGGAAATAATATGTTAATTCTAACAGGTGGCGCAGTATTATCTGGGGGAGCGCAATACTTTGATCCACCTCCGCCCCTTACATTAAGCTATCTATTAGTAGCAGGTGGCGGCGGCGGGGGCGGTGCGTATTATGCAGGCGGGGGTGGAGCTGGCGGGTATATTGCCAATAGTATTATAGTGCCGCCGGCATCAACTTATACTTTTAGCCTCACAATAGGCGCCGGCGGTGCCGGCGGTGGTGGTGGAGGTGCAGGTACAACAGGTTCAAATTCAACCATAAATTCTACAGCATTTGCTGCAAATCTTATTGCAGTGGGTGGCGGTGGTGGCGGTACAAATAATAGCGTTAACTATATTGGAAAAAATGGTGGTTCAGGTGGCGGTGGAGCAAGCCCGACTCAATTTCCGAGACCCGCCGCACCTGGTGGGACAGGGTATCCTGGTCAGGGAAATCCCGGTGCTGCCCCGAACCCAAGAACTGGTCAACCAACATCAATGTATGGGGGCGGGGGCGGTGGCTCTGCTACTGCGGGAAAAACTGGAACATTGCAAGGATATGGCGGTGACGGTAATGCATGGATAAATGGTACTTATTATGCTGGCGGCGGCGGCGCAGCTGCGGATTATAATTATTCCCCTCTTACTCCTAGTCCAGGTGGTTTGGGCGGAGGAGGTAGTAGTGCAGGCTCACTATCTCCTACAGGTACGCCCGGAATTAATGCTGTCACCGGTAACGTAAATACCGGCGGTGGCGGGGGTGCCGGCGCACATCCGGCAGGTGGGGCAGACAGCGGAGCAGCCGGCGGCTCGGGTATAAGTATTTTTGCACATCCTACAGCATATACCGCAACATCTAATATTACAGGTAGTAACACTATTACTACTTCAGGCGGCTATGTATATTATACATTTACTGGACCAGGAACGATAACATTTACCGGATAAACGTATGATACTAAAAGGATTACAAGCAGGCGGCGGAATGGCATTAATTAATCCTCCCCCTCCCCAGGGCAGTGTATTATTTGACGGTACCTCCGGAAGTTATTTAATAACATCAGCACAATCAAGTTCTACATATTTTGGTACGGGAGATTTTACCATTGAAGCATGGGTGCGAGTAACATCTACTCCCGACCAAAATGCGTCAATCTCCAGCGTAAATGGTGATTGGCAAGTAAGTTGGTTCTCTAACGGATTTGTTTTTATGCCAGATACATCATCCACACGTAAAGTTAATACGAGTGGTGCAGGAGCCATATCAACTAATACGTGGTACCATATAGCTTTTACTAGACAATCAAGCTCTCTTAAGTCATTTTTAAATGGCACACTGGCAAATACTGGCACAGATTCGGCAAATTATAACAGCATTTCTGGTATTCGCGTCGGCGCTAATAGAAGCAATAACGTAGGATTTCCAGGATATATAAGTAATTTGCGCATAATTAAAGGTACTGCATTATATACTGCAACATTTACTGTTCCAACTAAACCGCTGACTGCAGTACAAAATACACAGTTGTTGTTAAACACGGTTTATGATCCAAACTTCTTAAAAGATAATTCTGTTAATGACTTTGAAATTACAAATAATGGTGATGTTACCAGATCACCGCTAAATCCATTCTAAGGAAAAATATGATAATAACAGGAATGAGACAACAAGGTGGAATGCGATATTCCCCACCTCCTCCGCCCCCTGGGCCTACGCTGCAGGGATCGTTATCTTTTAACGGCACGAATCAATACTTAGGTATGTCCCCCGGATTAACTATGGGCTCAGGTGCCTTTACCATAGAGGCATGGTTATATAATAATAGCGATTTTACTTCCAGAGGATGGTTGGGAACCGATATCGACTTTGGTATGCATTTATTTACAACAGATGATTATAATATCACTATAGATAGATCTGGAGGTAACGGTGCTATATCTTATGCTTGGTCTCCTGGAACATTTCAGTTAAATACGTGGCAATATTTTATTTTAAATCGTAATGCCTCTGGATTAGAAACAATGTATGTTGGTACACTTGGTAGCCCAGGTGCACCGGTTACTTGCTATCGAGCGTCATTTGCAGCAGGTAATTTTGATCCAAATGATTATGCTCCCGGAACATGCGTAGATTCATATGATTGGTATGGTGCTTCAGATTTTATAGGTAGATACTACGGTGGATATTTCCCAGGATATATAACTAACTTTAGAGCCACTATAGGTGATGCTAAATACGATACTAATAATAGTACAGTATCAGCGCCCAGTATAGAACTAACATCTGATGCATATACTCTATACTTAATGCTAGGTGGTGCTGTTACTACAGATTCATCTGGAACACAAACTGTTACCAATAACAACGGTGTAACACAGAGCGCGACAAAACCATTTTAAAATGCAAAAAACTATAGCATTATTTATCCATGACCCAAAATGCTCAGTGCAAAGCGGTAATGGCATTATGAAATCGTTAGGGAATAAGTATAGTTTTAAACTGTTTTCCAAAAATAAACTAGAAAATAATTTCTTTGACGATGTAGACATGATAGCTGTTCCTGGCGGCATTGGGGATAGCAATAGTTACAAAAATTTATTCAAACATAACGAAACTAGTGTTATTGATTTTGTCAATCGTGGCGGCAAATATCTAGGCATCTGTATGGGTGCCTATTGGGCAGGTAGTCATTATCTTAACATATTAAATAAAGTGGATGCAGTACAATATATCACGCAACCAAAAACTGACACAAGGAGACCACATGCTAAGAATATTGAAATCAACTGGGATGGAATTGACACAAAGATGTTTTTTTACGATGGTTGTGCTCTGGTTGGTAATGGAAACTACAAAACAATCGCTACTTATGCAAACGGTGATGCGATGGCAATTATTCAAAAGAACATAGGACTTATAGGTTGCCATCCTGAAAGCGAACAATTTTGGTATGATAGTTACAGTTGGCTAAAAGGAAAATACCATAACGGTGAGCATCACGCCTTACTGTTAAATTTTGTAGATAGGCTAATGGCTCAATGATTTTTGCAGCTATATTATTGGGAACAGCTTTAGCTATTTCAGGTATAGCAGGATATTTTTCAATCATGGGATTGACTTATATCTTTTCGGCTAGCCCAACTCCTATTCTAATAATGGGCGCAGCTCTTGAAGTAGGCAAACTTGTAACAGCATCCTACGTATATAGACAATGGAACAAAATAAACACATTGATGAAAACGTATTTTATTACCAGTGTTGTAGTTTTATCCCTACTAACATCCATGGGTATATTCGGATTCTTATCCAAAGCCCATAGCGATCAAAATTTAGTGTCAGGTGACGTGCTGGCAAAGATATCCATATATGACGAAAAGATTAAAGCAGCAAAGGATAATATTGATGCGAACCGTAAAGCTCTTAAACAAATGGATGAGGCAGTGGACCAAGTCATGGCAAGAAGCAGTTCAGAAACGGGTGCGGAGAAGGCAGTTGCTATTAGACGTGCCCAGCAGAAAGAACGTGCAAGGCTTCAGTCTGAGATCCAAGCCGAACAGAAAATTGTTGCCGCCATTAGCGAGGAGCGTGCGCCAATCGCAGCTGAAGTACGAAAGGTCGAGGCCGAGGTAGGTCCTATAAAGTATATTGCAGCATTTATGTATGGAGCAACGGACACAAGTGTATTGGAAAAAGCAGTATCATGGATGATTTTACTCATAATCATAGTGTTTGATCCGTTAGCTATTCTATTAGTAATAGGGGCAAACTCTATGTTACAGAGCGAAAAAAAGAGACCAAAAATTAGAAATTTGAGGAATTCAATAGAAATAGACAAAGGTTCAGTCTTTTCCATCAAGAACAAAGATTTGAATTAATATAAATATAAGTATAACATAAGAGAAAACAATGGCTCTAACACAAATTCAACAAGATGGACTATCGGCAAACGCAATTACTGCGGTTCATGCAACAATTAGTGGAGGCTCTGTAACCATTAATTCTTCAGGACAACCCGTTCTTGTAATAGAAACACTAAGTCCATTCCTATTGGCGGGAATGTAAGGAAAAAAATGACAATTAAATATAAAATTCTAGGACAGGCTTTTCCTGCAGCAAATGCAAATGCAACATTATATACCGTACCTGCAGGAAATAGTGCAGTTATCTCCACATTAAATGTATGTAATTTATCTCAATCTAATGTAATATTCAGAATTGCAGTAATTCCCAGAGGTACTAGCCCAACACCATCTAATGCCTATATTGCATATGATACTGCATTACCTGCGCAGGATGCAATTGGATTAACACTCGGTATGACTTTAGATGCAACAGATACTGTGCAAGTTTACTCGTTACAAGGTAACGTAACATTTAATTTGTTTGGTTCAGAGATATACTAATGTCAACAAAACGCCATACGGCAAGAAATTTTAATAATTTTAACAACCGAGTGAATTCGGCAGGCATTCGTCCCTCAACCCTTACTACAGTACAATTTTTACTTGTAGGTGGCGGTGGCGGCGGCGGGCAAGGTGGCGGTACCATCGGTGGTGGTGGCGGTGGCGGCGGTGGTGGTGTTGTGTTGGGCAATGTAGAAATTTATTCTGGCACTGTTCTTACTTTTGTATGGGGTGGTGGTGGTGCAGGTTCCCCCTCAGCTTCTCCTCCTGTGGCTGGAACTACAGCATCCAATACAACTCTAAGCGCTCCAGGAATTACTACAGTAATTGCACTTGGTGGGGGCGGGGGTGGCCCGGGCGGGTTCCCACCCTTAACTCCTACCGCCGGAGCAGGTAAACCTGGTGGCTCAGGGGGCGGAGGGTATCCTCTCGGCGGAACAGGTCTTCAACCATCATTTAATCCTGGTAATCCTGTAGTTTCTTCACAACATGGATTTCCGGGAGGAAACAATCCCTCAGGAGACTCTACGGGAACGGGTGGCGGCGGAGCTGGTGGAGCAGGAGTACTAGCTACGCCACCGGGTGTAAACCGAGCGGGCGGTGCAGCTTTACCTATTTCTGCATTTTCTGTAGATGTTGCGGGAGGGGGAAACACTGCTCCTACTACCTGGTCAATTACCTCGAGCGGATCAAACGGTTCCCCGGGTGGATATGGAGGTCAAACTTCTTCTGGTCATCCCGCACCTGGTACTTCGGGTAATGGCGGTGGCGGATTGATTGCTTTAATGGTGCCAACTCCAAGTTATCCCGGAACTGCGCCCGGTGCCACAGTTACAACTCCTGCAGCTGCTCCAGGAAAAACAGTATTAACATATACTTCTAGCGGTTCTTATACAGTGTAAAATAAAAAAAATGTCAACACAAATAATACTATCGCAAATTAAAGTACCCAACACGGCAAGTGTCGGCGCAGTTGTAACTGTCCAACCAGATGGTACATTTTCCGCAAATGGTTTTGCGTTACCTTTAATGATGGATGATATTTCTCCTCAGTTTGATGGAGATAAAACAGTTTTTACATTATCAGTCGATACAACGACTGTTTCTAATGTTATAAATACTTCAATATTAGATTCAAAAGATTTAGATGTTTCAATGGGAGGTCAGCTCGTTAAACCTTATATAGGGCAAACAACTTGGCCCTGGATAACACCGTATGATTCATTTAGACAAGGTTACAGAGTAGAAGGTGATAATATTATATTTTACATAGCACCTTCACCGGGAAGCGACTGCTCAATAATTATCAGAAACATCAGTAGAACAATTCAAACAAGACGTTACCCGTTTACCCCGGGCGGTGTCGTATTAGGAGACTAAAGAAATGGCAAAGCACGTAATATTAGAAAGTTACACATTCAATCCAACAACAAGATCGGTTGTGGTAACAGGCAAGAATATCCGCAGAGAACAATTATTACTAATTACTAACGTAACACGTAATACTGTAATCTATAACTTTAGCGATCCTAATTTGGGCGCTACATCATATGTTAACGCAGCTACTGCTACAGGTGTTCCTGGGCAAGGTACTGCTTTAGAAACAACAACTATTCTGTTGGCTTATAATACTACTGCAATGAGTAGTACAGATAAGTTGGCAATTTTAGTTGAAGAAACATATACAGAGATTACTCCTGCAGAGACACAACTTGATCCTGTAGGTAAGATGAGAGTTTCGGAGCCACAGTCTCTAATCGACACAGACTTTGAATATGGTATACAGCCAACAAAATGGGAAAGTATTGGGTTAATTAACAATAGACCAACAGCATTCTATACTTCTTCTGCAGCTCCAAATATACCTGCAAACAATGCTGCGCAAACTGGAGCATTGACAGTATCAAACGTATTCCATGCAGGTGGTGGTAATACGCAAATTGTTGTTAGTATGACAGACACAGTTTCGCCAAACATTTATGTCGGTCAACCAATTTTTGTTCAAGGCACACTTGATGTGGCAAATGCAGACGGTTGGTATGTTATCGACACACTAACACCAAACGTAAATTTCTCATACAGAACAACAGCTATTCCTGCAAATGCATTATATGATAGCACAAAAACATATGTATTTGCCGGCGCATATTATTCTAATGCAGCAATAGCTGTTACTAACATATCAGTTACTTCTAGTGCAATTTATATATCTACCCCCAATCCGCATAACTTAAGTGTGGGCAATGGCATTTTTATTGTTAATACCTCAAACGTAACGGGTACAGGTGTTACTGGTCTAAACGGGCTATGGAATGTTACATCCACACCGACTACAAATACACTTATTGCAAATGGTTTTACCGGAACTACTTTTACCCCAGGTGCAGCAACAATAGCAGCAAGTAGCCTAGGTAATGTTTTATATGCAAGACATCCTGGATATGTACAGCATAGAGCATTTGACGGTGGCGTTCAATTTACAAACCAAACCCCATTCCATACCGCACAATTTATTAGACAAACACGTAGATATTTCCGTTATCAATCAGGCAAGGGTATTCAATTTAGTACAGGTTCTATTTTGAAACCTGCGCTATTCGTGGACGATTTATCATCCAGCGGAACTACTGTAACAGTACAAACCAAGATACCTCATGGTGTGGGTGTTGGTGCAAATATAACAGTTTCCGGTGCAACACAGACTGCGTATAACGGATCATATGACGTAACACGAGTGTTATCTCAGACATCATTTACATATACAGTACCAAGTGCACCTGGCGTTAGTCCAGCAACAGGATTCCCAATTACAGTTAATCCAAATACTTGGTATGGATCAAGAAGTAGATTGGGTATGTATGACGAACAAAACGGGTTCTTTTTCGAATTCGATGGTCAACAATTATATTGTGTTAAAAGATCTAGTACAACACAAATATCAGGAATAGTATCCGTTACTACAGGTTCTCCGATAGTAAACGGAACAGGAACTAAATTTGGTACACAATTATTACTTAATGATAGAATTGTTATTAGAGGTACTAGCTATATTGTGGAATCGATTGTTTCTGATACACAATTACTAATTTCTCCTGAATATAGAGGAGTAGGATCAACTAATTGTTTGGTAAGTAAAACTATAGATGTTAAGTATCCGCAAAGTCAATGGAACATTGATAGAATGGATGGGACAGGTCATAGCCTATATAATATAGATTTGGCAAGAATGCAAATGTTCTATATCGATTATACCTGGTATGGTGCAGGAGCAATTAGATTCGGTTTTAAGAATACTAGAGGCGAAATAGCGTATTGTCATCGTATTGCAAATAACAACGTAAATACTGAAGCGTATATGCGGTCTGGTAATTTACCTGCAAGATATGAAACATCAACATTCCCTCCAATGTCAACACTTGGGGCGACTCTATTAAGTTCAGCAACTACAGGCGCAGCATTAACAGTTGTAGACGCTAATTTATTCCCCAATGTGGGTATTGTTGCGGTGCAGCAGTCGGGTATTAATAATGCAAACATCGAATATATTTCCTATACTGCAAAAACTGCAAATGTACTTACTATCGGTAGCAGAGCAGTTTCAGGTGGTCAAACAACAGCATGTACATTCAATTATGCAGCAAATGTACCGCATCAGGTATCATTATATTCTCCACAAGTTGCGGCAACAATCAGTCATTGGGGTTCATCTGTTATTATGGATGGTAAATATGATGATGATAAATCTTTGGTGTTTAACATTGGTCAAAATACAAGTATACAAAATCCTCCAATCAACACAAGAATTGCTCTTATAAGTTTGAGAATTGCACCTAGTGTGGATAATGGTTTTATTGGATTATTAGGTACAAGAGAAATTGTTAACCGCATGCAATTAGTTCTACGTCAAATGGATGCGTTAACAAACGGACCTTATCGTGTTGACGTTATTCTAAACGGAACACCTACTGCAGGTACATGGCTAAACGTCGGTGGGTCTAGCTTGGCACAATATATTCTACATTCACCAGGTACTCTAGTTATTGGTGGTGAGAATATGTTCTCATTCTTTACACAATCGTCAGGTCAAACACAACAGGACATGGCATTGGCCAGAGATCTTGGTACGAACATAATAGGTGGAGGTATGGATTCGCGTGTAAATACGTTATTAAACAAGTACCCAGATGGACCTGATATGATTACAATTTGTGCTACTGCATTGCAAAGTACAAGTAATATTAACTCTCGTATCAGCTGGACAGAAGCTCAAGCGTAATAATGCACCATGGCATTTATAGTATCGGCAACAGAGCCAATAGGCGGTAGTTTAGGGGACGAGTGGTTTAATCCGGACACAAATGAGTTAAAAAAACTCGTCCCGTATTTGGGTACTACACCTACCTATGTTACAATAAACAGAGCAAACACTTTAGTTGGCAATGTTGTCGTAGCCAACACCAACAATTCAACCAATACAATTACTAACTTTTATTCAATTTTTGCACCCGCATGGATGTCTGCCACGGGTGGAGATGTAGTTATTACAGGTGGGTATGCGTATCACACGTTTAACACATCTGGCACGTTTACGCTTACCATGGGCACTGGCATTGGGCCAGTATATAATACTGCACAAGTATTACTAATAGGTGGCGGTGGTGGGGGCGGAGGAGGTGGTGTTACTGGCACATCCTCTGGTGCCGGAGGCGGTGGTGGTGCTGGGGGATTTAATGAAGTAAATCTTTCAAATTTAAACGGAAACGTGTATACAGTAATTGTTGGGGGAGGCGGTACGCAAGGCGCATTTAGTTTAAACGGAGGCCAAGGTTCAAATTCATCTGTAGCATTACAAAATGTGCCTGTGCTAAGCACAGGGGTATTACTAGGTCTTCATGGCGGTGGCGGAGGATACTCATATGGACCAGCAACTAGTCCATTGGGGGTTACAGGCCAAGCTTCCGGCGGTGGTGGTGGCGCTGGAGCTGTTGCTGGTGGTGGTGGTGCCGCCAGATCTGCAAACTTGCAAGGAAATTTTGGCGGCGCAGGTATAGCCCGCACAACCACAAACAACCAGGCAGGTGGGGGAGGCGGTGGCGCATCAAGTCCAGGACAAAATGCCACGCTTGGAAGAGGAGGCGATGGTGGTGCCGGGAAAGCTTCGAATATATATGGTTATGTACGCATCTTTGCAGGTGGAGGAGGCGGTGGAGCTTATCTAACAACCGGCAATATTGCAAATAGCACTGTTGCGGTTGGCGGATCTGGAATCGGAGGATCAGGCGGTGTTGGAAATTCCACAATAACTGCAATTGGATCAAATGCAGTTATCAATACTGGTAGCGGTGGCGGTGGCGGTGGTGCTATCCCTACAGTAGATGTAAGTGGGGGGTTGGGCTCATCTGGTGTAGTTGTTATAAAATATAGAGTAGATGATACATATTCTATCGCTACTGATTATCTTTTAGTTGGCGGTGGAGGCGGTGGCGGATTCCGGTATGGTGGAGGAGGCGGAGGAGGCGGAGTATTACAAGGCACTACTACATTAACATCAAACACGCTATATGTAATTACTGTCGGTGGCGGTGGTGCTGGGGGTTCCTCAGATGTTTCGGGTGTTAATGGTATAAGCACAACGTTTTCTAACACATCATCCACATTTTTTACAGCATTCGGTGGCGGCGGCGGTGGTTCATCAAACCCGACTGCCACATTTCCGCAAACAGGTTTACCATTCATAGGCAGCGCAGGCGGTTCGGGTGGCGGCGGAAGTTCAAAAGGCTCTGTTGGCGGTGCAGGTACATCGGGTCAGGGTAATCCCGGTGGCGGCGGAGTATCAAATAATTCTTCGTTCGATTACGGTGGCGGCGGTGGTGGTGCTGGCGCCGCAGCAACAACTGCTACACCCTCAACAGCTACACCTGGCGGCCAAGCGATATTATCTTACATAACAGGATCGGCTGGGTTCTATGGTGGAGGTGGCGGTGGCGGATGGCTTAGCGGTGGTAACGTAACAACCGGCGGTGTTGGTGGTGGCACCGGGGGCAGAGAAACACCGGCACTTGTTGCAACACCTGGTACAATATTTACAGGTGGCGGAGGCGGTGGCCAGGGCGCAACAGGTCAGGCTGTAGGTAGCGGCGGTTCAGGTGTGGCTATTTTAAGATATCCAACTTTTTATCCCAAAGCAACTATAGTAAACGGTGCCTTATACTCAACTGCGGATGGATACAACATATATAAATTTATAACATCAGGTAATATTTTAATATAACATGGCTTTTATAACATCCAACACTCAACCACCCAGCAGCACACTTGGCGACGAATGGTATAATCCTGTTGAGAACAAAATATATAAAAGTGTTCCAATCAACGGAGCAGCTCAATGGGTTGAATATAATATTCCATCACTAACTGCAAAAAGAGTTATAACTGCAGATGTTCCTTTACCAAGGCTTCCCCTATCTTCTGTTAAATTTCTTGCAGCTGCCGGTGGCGGAGGCGGTGGTAGTGATGCTGGATCCGGTGGCGGCGCTGGAGGGGTATTACGAAGCAATAATTTATTAGTTACGCCCGACGTGGTATATACTGTTGTAGTCGGGGGAGGAGGTGCAGGTGCACCTGCAACAAATCCTTCTAGTGGTGGCAAAGGCTCAAATACCACAATAACAGCAGGAGCGAATTTGTTGATAAGTGCAGAGGGAGGAGGCGCCGGTAGAAGCAGCACCACCGGATACTCCGCCCCAATCCATAATGGAGGTTCAGGTGGCGGCTCGCCTGGCCCTGACAGCACACCAACTGCTTTTGGTGACGGTTATAAGTATGTTGGATCAGGGACTGGAACAACTATATATTACGACTATCCTCTTGGTCTTCAAGGTTTTCCTGGTGGGCAAGGCACCGGCACGGCTGGCACCCGTGCCGCCGGTGGGGGTGGCGGTGCCGCCCGGCGCGGGCAGGATGTTGACGGTACTGAAGAAGCCGGAGGTGGTGGCATGGGTTTACACAGCACTATATCAGGTATAGGTACAGGTCAATATTACGGAGGTGGTGGCGCAGGTGGAGCTGCCGGTCCAGCTTTACTATCTGGTAATAGACTTGGTGGATTGGGTGGGGGAGGACACGGCGGCGCAGCGACCGCCGGCAGTACCAATGCAACAACGGGTAATGTAAATACTGGGGGAGGTGGAGGTGGAGGTGGACGTCCCCTTGGTCTTGGTGCCGCTGGTGGTTCGGGTATAGTTATAATTTCGCATCCCACAGAATATGCCAACGCAAGAATAACAGGTAGTGATGTACAAATAACAAGTGTAAAATCAAATACAGAACTTGTATACACGTTCAATTCTCCCGGAACAATATATTTCTCATAAAAAAAATGGCATTCATAGTATCAAACTCTCAACCACCTAACGGCGCACTTGGCGACGAATGGTATAATCCTGCCGAAAATATAACGTATAAAATGGTACCAAGAAAAGGTACCAATCCCGAATGGCATGGGTACGGCAATACTGCGGCAAACGTCCTAATAGCCACAACATATACACAGACAAACACCGTAGTAACAATTACCGACGAAGGTCAAGGCAATCCATTTGGAGATCCTTATTGGAACTCGGTAACATTAATGTTAGATGGTAACAGTGATACTACGCCTTTATTTAATGCTGATGCAAGCATTAATAATTTTAATGTGAGTATACCTCCTGGTTCTAACGAAAAACCATCAAACTTTACTCCTTATTTGGGAAATGGATATTATAGTACAACATTTAACGGTACTACGGATGCTATAGTATTAAGTTCATCAAACACAACAGACTTTAATTTTGGTACTGGCGACTTTACAATGGAAGCCTGGGTACATATTAATACTAAAGGGTGGAATGGACATATATTTAGTGGGTGGGGCGCCGGCGGAGCGGGAACGTGGCAGTTTACAGTAGATGATGGTAATAGGATAAGTTGGCAAATATACACCCAAAATCCCCCCAACACCGAGCCCAGCCGAACCAACAGGTTGTTACCGTTAAATACTTGGACGCATGTTGCATGGACTAGGGCTACTAATACCGCTTACTTGTTTATAAATGGTAAGTTAGTTGATACTACCGCGGTAACCAATAGTGCATCCGGCATTGGAAATCCAGTAATAGGTTCGCAAGAGGAGGATCCAACCCAACGTTTTTCTGGAGCTATTTCAAATTTAAGAGTTGTTAAGGGTCGAGCACTATATACATCTTCATTCACGCCTAATACAGCACCATTAACTGCGGTAGCCAACACGGTATTACTAGCATGTTGCACTAGGAATATTAGAGATATCATTACAGCCAACGTTAATGCTAACTATACTATCGCAAACATTATCGGCCAACCAAAATTATTCCAAGCTTCTCCTTTTGATCTAACCCCTATTCAAGCTAATGTAACTACGTTGGGTAGTGCGTTTTTGGGTGATAAGGAAGATTATTTTGCTATTCCTGCTGCAAATTCTCTCACCACATTCACTGGAGATTTTACCATTGAAGCATGGATATATCCAAACGATACGTCCATAACTCGTTGGGGAGTATATGACGCCAGAGAGACTGCAGCATCTTCTGCTAATTTTGTATGTTCGATAGATCCTTTGGCTACACCTGCTACTGGGCAAGGAAGGATGAAATTCTTTCTTAATAATGGTAGTCAATGGTTTGGAACAACCACAATATACTACAATACATGGACTCATGTTGCCTGGGTTCGTGCTGGAACAACGCTGACATTTTATGTCAATGGTGCAGCAGGTAATACTGCTACAGTATCCGGAACTATCACAGGAACAGCATCAACAACTCCTGTATACATTGGTACAAAGGACAATGCCTCGGCAACGTATGGCAGCAAAGGATATATTAGTAGTTTCAGAGTTGTTAACGGTACCGCAGTTTATACCAGCAATTTTACACCATCCACCGCACCATTGACCCCAGTAGCAAATACAAGTTTATTGACTTTTCAATACAACGGTAGTTTTAATTCAAAAAATACTGCAATTTTTGATGAAGGTAGTTTTAACGCAGAATTTACAAGATTTGGCAATGTTGCATTAGGAACATTTTCACCCAACACACCTAATACTATTGGCAACTATTATATAGCCAATGTCAATGGTGGTTCTGCATATTTCGATGGTGCTGGAGATTATTTGCAAGATATAAGTGATAATAAATCAAATGCTGCATACTTATTTCCCGGAGATTTTACCTTAGAAACATGGATATATCCTAAGGGTTTAAGTGCAACCAGATCAACAATATTCGGTATAGGTTCACAAAACATAAACAGATATTTAGTTCAGTTAAACAATACAGGACAACTAGTAGTTGAGAAGTGGGGCAATGCCGCAGTGACTATGAACGCTGCTATTACTGGTAATGCATGGTCACACGTTGCCATAGTTCGTAGTAATACCGTTGTATCTGCGTATGTAAATGGTGTATGGGGAGGCGTTTCTCAAGTATTACCTGGTAATATAGGCAACGGAGGATTTTCTTTAGGTTACGACATAGGTGGCGCAACTTCTAATGCATTCTATGGTTACATGTCGGGTGTTCGTTTAGCTAAACAAGCAATTTATACTGTGGGCGGAAATAAACCACCAGCTATTCCCTTTAAATCCAATGCATCTATTATAGATACAAAACCAACAGCAAATACTTCAAATAGTGTTTATTTTAATGGTGCATCTTTTATTCGCACATCGTCAAATGTGGAATTTGCCTTATCCACAGCAGATTTTACCATTGAGGCATGGGTCAATAGAACATCATTTAACAATTCAAATTCGACGATTTTAGATTTCAGACAATCTGGTGCATTTAGTCAGGTAAAACCAACCTTACAGTTTGCGGACGCAAGTGGTATACGTTTTATCGCAAATGGCGCAATTAGAATTAGCAGTACCGGCGCGGAATACGGTAATACTTGGCACCATGTTGCGTTAGTTAGGAATGATGGTTTTACTAGATTATATGTAAACGGTATAACTCAATCAACAGTATATGTAGATCTTAATGATTATGGAGCAAATGCTCAAAGTATTACTATAGGTGCTGCCGGAGATAACAATAGTTTTTCAAACGTATATTTTACTGGTTACATTACTAATTTAAGAATAATCAAAGGTCTTGCAATTTATACACAAAACTTTACACCTGATACTAGACCATTGACACCTTTTGTGGTAAATGCATTACCAAATTGCACGAGCATACTTGCATTACAAGGAACACATACAGATAATAGCGGAAGAGGTATAACTTTAACTACTACAGGTGCAAATTCTGCAACTGTTGCAAATATTGCATCTCCATTTAGTCCGTTTGGTTCATTCATTCCTGCGGTGACACCTGCAAACACAAGTCTATTATTAAACTTTACATCAGGTGCCGTAATAGATTATAGAGGACAAACCAATGCAGAAACAGCAAATGTTGGGTTAAATAGTAATAGTACACCAAAATTTAATAAGGCTATAGGTCCTTTCCGAAGAAGCGATACTTTTATAACTATACCTCACGATACAAAGTATGATTTAACAGAGACTTACAATCCATTTACTATAGAATATTGGATATATCCCACTAACTTTGCAGGATTGCCAGCAAATTCTTTTATTATATCAAAAGGAGCTTCCACTACCACATTTCCTCAATGGGTGTCTAAATTAAATAGTGACGGTAATGTATTTTTTAACCTTAGTATTTCTACTAATTTGTTGCTTCCTCAACAAATTACCCTGGGAAATATTTCATTATCCGGCAATGCATGGAATCATGTTGCCCATACTAAAGATAGTAATCAAATATTAACTACATGGATTAATGGTAATGTTGCATCAATGACACAACAAACTGTTAGCGTGGGTGCTGATACGATTCGTCCATTAGTAATAGGTTCGCAAACCGGTGGAACAACAGCTGGGTTTGACGGATACCTTGAAAATATTAGAATAACCAAAGGTGTTTGTAGATATACTCGCCCCTTTACTCCTAACAGAGCAAATACATTTCTGGGATATTTTATACCAGGACCAGCATCAAATATTATAACTTCAGTAAGCAATGTATCAATAGTTCCGCCTCCTGCCGCGATTCAGCGAGCTTCCAGCGTAAGATACCTAGTAGTTGCAGGTGGTGGTGCCGGTGGCGGAGGTAATGGTGGCGGTGGCGGTGGCGGTGGCGGAGTACTAACAGGTAATATAACTGTGTCCAGTAACACCTCATATATTATTACTGTAGGGGCAGGTGGTGCTTCCACTGCAACACCAGGAAATAACACAGAATTTGGTAATTTAGTCGCTATTGGTGGGGGCAGAGGAACAGCTGAACCAAATCCCTCGACAATAGATAAATCGGGTGGTTCAGGTGGCGGGGGAGGAACTAGCACCGGAGGCGTGCCTCATCCTGGCGGCACGGGTTATCTATATGCAAGCCCCGAAGAAACATTTTATACTCCAACAGGAGCACAAGGCTACCCTGGGGGTGCAGGGTTTTCCCCTGCGGCTCCACCAATTACCGTACGACATGGTGGTGGCGGCGGAGGTGCGGGACAAAAAGGTGCAGAAGCCTTGGGCATTGGTGGAAGCAGTGAAGGCGGTGCCGGAATAACATCTGACATAGCCGGAACTGCAAGATGGACTGCATCGGCGGTATTTGAACCTATGATGTACGGTGGAGGAGGTGGCGGTGGCTCTCTCGGAACAACTCGCACCAATCAGGGTGGGCTTGGTGGCGGTGGCAAAGGCGGCGGTGGCCCGGGCGCGACGCCGGCAGCTAATTCCGGTAATGTGAATACTGGAGGCGGTGGTGGCGGTGGTGGTAATCCGACACCAATTGCCCTCGGCGGTGGCGCTGGCGGTTCAGGTATTGTTATAATATCATATCCAACTGCAGTCGTTCTTGCCGATACCTCAGGATCCAATGTACTTCTTACAGAGGTAAATGGGCAACGCGTACATTCATTCTATAGTTCGGGAACAATTACATTCTAAATTGGTAAACTTTAGATATAATAGGCATATAAATAAATTAGTATTATAGCAATTACCTTTCAATGGTAGATTATTTAGGAGAAAACAATGGGACATTTTGCTAAAGTAGAAAACGGAACAGTAACACAAGTTATTGTTGCTGATCAAGATTTTATTGACACCGGTGTTGTAGGAGATCCTAGCACTTGGGTTCAAACAAGTTACAATACTCAAGGTGGTACACACCGCAACGGTGGCACCCCTTTGCGTAAGAACTACGCAGGTATTGGTTATGTATATGATGCAGGCAGGGATGCATTCTATGCACCTCAACCTTTTCCAAGCTGGATTTTGGATGAGAACACATGCTATTGGCAACCACCGGTCGCACAACCTGAGGCAGTTATGCCAACAACAGAAACAGAAGGAACCTACTATGAGTGGGACGAATCCATCGTAAATTGGAAAGCAATTACTGTGCCAAAATTAGAAACACAAGCTTAATCTTACGGATTAGCAGAGACCCGGATCAGTTGTCCGGGTCGCTTGACAAACCTAGTCAAGTCCTATATAATTATCCTGTGACCAAATAAATCCCTTAGAAAATAGTGCCCTATGCACTCTTTGTCTCAATTTTTGAGAGGGGATCCAAATAGGAGAAAAAATGGATATTAGTTTAAAAACCAACAGTGCAACCATTGTTGATTTTGCCGCGAAATTCTTTAAAATAATAGGATTTGCACTTGTAGTGTCCGCCGTGGCAATTACATGTAAAGTCAAATTAGGCAACCTCAAAGAAACTCAAGCAGCATGGCCACCCGACTATATTAGTGCATCTACAAGAATGAAAGAATTGGATTGCCTAACTAGAAACATATATTGGGAAGCGGCATCCGAACCTTTTGAAGGCAAGGTAGGCGTGGCACAAGTAACTATGAACAGAGTAAATTCTGGTAAGTTTGCTGACTCAGTATGTGAAGTTGTTTATCAGAAAAACATTTTTTATACTAAGGTAGTTTGCCAATTTAGTTGGTATTGTGAGAACACCCACAAAATTAGACCAGTATACAAACCTCTATGGGAAGAAAGCGAATTGGTAGCAAAGAAAGTTCTATTAGAGAATTTTAGATTACCGTCATTAAATAATGCACTATACTATCACGCGGATTATGTGCATCCAAATTGGAAAAAACCAAAGATAGAACAGATCGGTAGACACATCTTTTACGGAGAAAGAACATGAACTTCTTTAACATCAATGCTGTTAGAAATTTTTTAAATGAGCATCTATATAAAATTTCTGCCGACACTATGGGTTGGCTGGCAGTAATAGTAATACATTGTGCCACATTACCTTCATTACTAGCATTACTTACAGGACTAAGTGATAAACCACCGAGCCTTGATGTGGTGTTAATGATGTGGGCAGGATTGGTTTTATTATTCACAAGAGCAGTTGTACTTAAAGATGCACTCAATATAATTACTATAGGTGTAGGTTTTATAGCACAGGCAGTTTTAATGGCTTTGATTTTATTCAAATAATTTATGAGAGTAGCAATTTGCTCAGATATTCACCTCGAGTTTGGTGATATCAATTTACAGAACACAGACAACGCCGATGTATTAATTCTTGGCGGTGATATCTGTGTTGCTGCCGATATCGGTCAACCTGATCCACACAATTTTCTTGAAGGTTCTCGCAGTAATCGCATTACAGATTTCTTTAAGCGATGTTCATTCGAATTTCCGCACGTAATCTTTATCATGGGTAACCATGAGCATTACAACGGAGATTTTGGTGAGTCTAAAAACAAACTACAATCAATGCTTGATTCTAATATGTTAAGCAATGTGTATTTGCTAGACAAGGATACTAAAGTTATTGATGACACTACATTCATCGGTGGCACCTTGTGGACTGATATGAATAATGAAGATCCAATTACACTGTTGCACATGAAAAGCATGATGAATGACTTCCGTTGTGTTCAAAATAGTAATCGGGTAACAATCTTTAAAGATGAGGATGGTAAATTTCATAAACGTAAAAGTCGTTTTGCACCAGAAGATGCTGTTGTTGACCACAGAGAAATGTTGGAATACATTCGCATTATGACTGAGGGTAAATTTAATCAAAAGTTTGTAGTTGTCGGGCATCACGCACCATCTAAACTATCGACTCATCCTCGATACAAAGATGAAGAAATAATGAACGGTGGCTATAGTTCAGATCTATCTGCATTCATATTAGATCATCCTCAGATTAAGTTGTGGACTCACGGACACACACACGAGGACTTTGATTATATGATTGGTTCTACTCGTATTGTATGCAATCCAAGAGGATATGACAATTATGAAGAGCGTGCTGAAAGATTTACTTTAAAGTATGTTGATGTATGACAGATCAAGAAATAATTGATTTTTATACTAAGATGCAGGAACGCTGGGGTGAGAAATTACCTGATCCTGAAGTGTATCCTGCATCATTTTCTTATTATATAAAACTATATAAATTCTTACAGGTAAATAATCTTTTATGAGTATTGATGTAAAAGCTATGATGAATAGAGTCAAACAAATGACCTATCATGAAGTCACAATAGAATTGTATGAGCCATTACATTTTGATGGATCACCTGCACCATTTGACATGACTATAAAAGGTGATATGCTTACAGCCAACATACTTGCAGAATCATACGATAAGGCAGAACAAGTCTTACATGATTATGTAAGGAGAAATGATGTTCTTTAAGCAGGTAGATAAAACTACAATATTTTACGAAAAATACTCTAGTCAACCATATATCCCAACTCTGTTTTGGACAACAAATAGAGAATTCAAATTGGATCCGCTCTACTCGAAAAAAACATATACTTATGAGAATGAACCAATTGACATTGAAAAACCCTTTAAACTATGGGAAATTCCACAGGATAAAGTGCTTGACAACTAATACAAAAGACTATATAATATAGACATATCAACCAAAAGGAAATCCTATGAATCCCCGAGATGTCAAAATAAGCGGTTTAACCTATGAGCAAGTTGAAATGCTCGATATAATGTGGTCTCTTGATGATGTAGATGAATTCTTCGATTGGTATGAGACACTATCCAAAGAAGAACAAAACACTTGCGATATATTACAACGCTTGATTATACTTGAGGTTGCAGACTCAGAATGGGAAAACACAAACAAGTTTCCGCAAGCAAAGACATTACTTAAACAATTCATGCTATGATACTATTTCAAATACTTAAGAAGTTATGACTGTAACCACTAAAAAGATAAGTAGAGATGGCTATTACCAAATAAGTGTAGTATTGGTAGATGGCTTTAAATTTAAAGTGCCTGCAAGAGGTTACAATCTACATTCTTTATTAGAATTTGAAAAGTCATTAGAGATGGTGGAGGAACATTCTTTTAAGGAAATTACCAAAAAAGATTATGAGAAAATGACAGTGGGATTAGAAGAAAAGCAAGCATATAGAAAGAAAAGATTATGACAATAGATCAAGCAGCAAATTTTTTAATTGGCTGCATTTTATCTGGGTTAGGGTTTGTTGTGATTGGGGTAATATTAATATTGCTAAATAATCTCTTCCACAAGTTTTGGAAGCCAATTCAATTTGGTGTATGGGCAGCACCCATTTTTTATCCAGAACAAGTTAATACTAAAATTGAAAATGAGAAAGGTGCTAATAATGAGCGCGGAACAGGACAAACTAAAACATAGTTCAAGACTTCATCAGGATGAAGTCCATATCAAAAAGCAAACAAAGATTGCCAAGTCACACGGTATAGATGTAAAGGAACCACACAAGTTTGTCAAACAGCATGCTTTGGACTGTGGTAATCCTAAATGTATTATGTGTGCAAGCCCTAGGAAAATCTTTAAAGAATTAACTATTCAGGAAAAAAGATTCTATCAACCTAAACTGCACGAAGAGAGTAATGATTAATGAAATATTGGTCTTATTCAGAACCTGATATGGATGTATTGGTCACGCTATCAGAGCAAGCAATACTAACTTCATACTTTCCAAAATGGTATGAGTTAATGGCAAAGGCGGGCAAAAATATACCCGCAGATCCTAAAATAACTGAAAGAATGTGTATTGATGATTGGATCACAGTACACTGGGCCTATGAAACTGATAAGTTTGGAACACAAACCTAAAAGGTAAAACCTTTTTATTGCCTTTTAGTAACCCTTTTACTTGTAAGGTTTCTCTTGACAAGTTTGCCAAAAGGTGTTATAATTATAGCATGAAAAGAAAAAAGAGAATTGATCGTAGACATATAGTATATTGTCTGACCAATTGTGTCACAGGCGATTTCTATATTGGCATTACGCAGGGTTTTCGTCAGCGTGATCTGAAAATACGTGTGCAAAAGCATGTACGACGGGCATTGACTGAGGGCAAATCCTGGACATTGTGCGAAGCAATTCGCTCTTTTGGTCCAGAATCATTCGTGGCACAGCAATTAGCTGTAGTGAGAGGTAAAGTTGCAGCACATGCTATTGAGCGTCAGCTTATTGGTGAGTGCTTACCAACATTAAATACACAGTAACCCGTTAACTCTAATGGTTATTGCTTGAGTAATTTTCCATTAGATGTTATAATAAGCACATAGCAAAAAAGGAAACAAGATGCAAGAAGTAAAAGATCTCCCAGTAGTCCCCAAGGATGTAGCACGAGAAATGCAAGAAGATGCACTAGCAAAGTTTTTAGCTAACGGCGGAACTGTAGAAGTTCTCAAGGGTCGCAAAAATCCTAAGCCAGTCTCAGCTCGAGGCAAATCAAATTCAGGTATGAAGAAGTTAGTTGACCCGACTGCTCGTTTCCCTAAGAAGGATTAAAATGCGTACAAAGACTTTCATCGATGGTTTTAAGAACTCACAGAAAATTCGTGTGATAATTGATGGGTTTGGAATCTACACAACTGTGGGTGGTGTTGCTAGCGTGTTTGCCACTCATAGTCTTCGGCAGGCTGCGTGTGATGGTGTTTTGCGTTTGTCATATTTGCGTTATGAGGCAAAGAGAAAAGGTGAGGCGTTACCAACAGGTTGTGGTATGACCAGTTACAATACGACTCAAATAGGTAAGCAAGTTCAAGTTGATTTATTTTAAGGAGCAAACTATGAGTAAAATGTCAGAATTGGATGCAGAGATTAATGATCTGCTTAGCAGCACGAATCTTATGATTGATGAAATTGCTGCAGTTTTGGATATCCCCGTATCTATGGTTGAGAATGTTGTTGCATATCGGTGGCAACGTATTGTAGAATCAGTCGGAGAAACTTCTTGAATAGATTAGATATTGTAAAACTAGCATCGAGTGTGGGC
>Ga0209190_1000415_pt1 | contig 31284 bp, 35 predicted proteins | sample M_140205_XF_Meta_FD_187315 | JGI IMG/M metagenome (GOLD analysis project Ga0209190, IMG submission 187315) | Freshwater microbial communities from Lake Montjoie, Canada to study carbon cycling - M_140205_XF_MetaG (SPAdes) (version 2) | ecosystem: Environmental > Aquatic > Freshwater > Lake...
TAAACCTGTAATATAATTAATATAATCAGGAGTTAAGTTAGCAGAAGGAGGTTCAACACCATAAAAATGTCTATGTGCGTTTTGTAAACCAACTGCCACTTCAGCTGAAACAATGTTAGGCTGAGTGACAACAAAGCTAATTGTAGTGGAATTTTTTAATATAACTGGTCCACTGTTAAAAAAAGCAACTTGACTGATTTGGTCAACTTGAATAGTGACATTTGTCGCCTGATCAGCAATTAAAGCTAGTTTTTCACGTTCTGATAATTCCATCCTGACATAATCAATCCCATCATACGATCCATCAGTATGCGCTCCAATATTATGTAAAGTTTCATCAACTTTAAAAGTTTTTAAATCACCACTTGGTTGTAATGACTGATCAAGTCTAGCTGCTAATGTTCCAGCAGATCCTATTGCTGATTCTAATATCGCTGTATTGGCATCTACAGCACTATTAATAATTTCATCTCTTTGAACAAGAGCGTCAATTGGCAAGTTATCAACTTGATAATAATAAGGCTGTAACGGTTGATAACTTGGTACGTTTATTATGCTAATGTCTGGCATGGTAACATATTTAGTCTAAATCACAGTAAATTTACACGCCAATTCCAAACAATTTGAATATCAGATGTTTTTGATAAAGGAGAGAATGTTGCCATTGAATAAAGTATGTCATTATTAAGAACTAAAGCCATCTCAGACAAACTATAACCATTTGCATCATCGAATCCTAAAACCGAAGTAAATACAACTTGTGTGTTATTTGTAGAATCAACACTTGCAATCACTGGCTTTGTAGCTCTTGTAATGCCAAAAAGACCAGTTCTATTTGCATCTACATATCTAATTGTTACTCCGTCTGTGCCGCCATCACCAAAAATCATTCTAGAAACAAATTGTTCATAACTACCAATTTTGTTTGCGAGAACTTTTACTAATTCTGATCGACCACCAACGAGAACAGCATTGCTGAAATCAATAGCACTCTCTTCGCCATTTTTATTAATAATTTTACCTGTCACATAGCCTAAGCATGTTGATGAATCGTTCATATTTTCCCTTCGATTTTCTTGTTGTCTCTAGTTAAAATAGTGTAGCCGATGCTTTCTTCTTGAATAGAAACAGACTTAGGTCCATTCGCTAAACCAGCCATAGCAAAAGGAGACACAGTTGTTGTCTGATATTCAATTAAATTATTATTAGACCTATCAATAAATTCAAAATTATTTCCACGAATTGTTGCTGGAACTTCAACATATTGTACTAGTTCATAATTAACAGAAGTTCCACCGCTACTAATCGTTCCCCAATCTTCAAATCTTCCTGAAATGTAAAGATAATCATTACTCATAATTGTAACCTGAGAAACAATTGAATAAAAATAATTTGAATTTATTTTTATTAAATAATTTTCTTTAAATGTGCTGTCACGAACAGCGTTGGGATCATTCGGATCAGTAAATGCTGGGAATGTTATTGGCTTAGCCAAAAGCATTTTATTATAATTTAAATTACCAGTATTATATGTAAGTCTTTGTAGAATTTTACCACTGATGCCAGCTTGATCACCGCTATTATAGCCATCAATATAAAATTCGTTAACTGTAGTTGGATATCCGTCAATATAATATTGCAATAATGTTGAATCAAAATAAAAATAATTGTTACTTGTTAAAAATGTTGTAATATTACCTATTCCAGTACCTGAGTCAACAACAACTCTGCCTCTGTAACCAACATTATAAATCCCTGATAAAGGATAAGTTATTCCATTAGAATCTGTATAAGATTCTAAAACAATATTGTTGTTTTCATCTAATATTTTATATGCAATGCCAGCAACAGAAGTATTACTGAGAGTACCGTTATTAACTAGTATCAATTTATCATTATATGTATTTTCGATTTCATAAATAAAACCTGTTGAAACAATTTCTACTTTCCATGCAGCCATTGCATTGCCGTTTATAACATCGAATACAGTTTTTATAGGATAATATAAATAATTTACATTATCATCTGATATTGAATAAACATTATCTTGATAAACATCAAAATTAGTATCAGCAATAACAATGTTTGATAATATAAACGTAAAATCTGTTGAATTGACTGGTTCTGCAATAGTTCCAACTACTTCAACAATGTTTCCTTGTGCATTTTGCACTGTATATTCACCACTGTTGACATGTGGGGCAAGTATTTGCAAAAATGTATCTGCCAATGTATTGGTTATGCCAATACTCTGCAAATTTTGCAAAGGACAAAACAAAACAATATTTTCATTGAATGCATTGGTTGTCCCAGATTCAATGCTTGTTGCATTGGCTAAAGCATTTCTAAGAACAGGACTGTAAAGATCAGAACCGGGTTGAATATTTCTGTTAAATATATCTGTAACTTCTCCAGAAATAAGAAATTCTCCACCATCATAACGAATCAAAATTTCCCAACTTTCATCTGCTGGCAACATGTAATCTTGTAAATAACCATTAAATTGCAACGTATGCAAAATAGCGTGAAAAGGAATATAATCAGCAATTATTTCTTGAGCTTCAGTCAATCGGATGTTAGATAAATCTTGTATTGTTAATTCAGCATTAAATCTCGAACTTATTGTGTTTCTACAAGGTTCAACAAAATTTTTATCAATATCTTTGGGATCATTGCTGTCTCTTAACGAACCATTATATTCATCCATGTTGTAGGCTTGTTCAGAATAAGGAAATTCTGTTCTAATCTTACCAAAAATAACAGGATCATAAAATGGATTCTTGACATTGATAATCATGTCAAATAATGGATCACTCTCTTCTATTACATAAGTATTCCAGTCTTTTTTAGGATATTCAAAATACCTATCATCCCTTGTGTCAGCTAATGGCAATGTTAAAATATAACTGTGAATTTGAATTTGTTCAGGTTCAGTAAATTCCCTAATTTGATAAGTGATCTTTAAATGAGAACCAAGTTCAAGTGGATTCCCAATATATTTCATGTATGATTTGCCACTAGCTGTATAGATTTCAATGTTATTCAAATTTATTGAGGTGTAATTTGATATATTTGTTTCATACTCTAGTAGAAAATATGTTGGATTTATTGGCAAACTTACTTTTTCTAGTTCAAAAATATTATTGCCAATATAAACAAAGCTTTCTGTAAACGTATACTCAGTGCCTATTTGCCAAAGTTGTGAGAACCTAATTAATTGAATCCCAGCATCATTTAAAGCTTCTGTTAAACCACGCAATGTTCCTTTTGATTTGTTGAGAGGAACAGCTTTTTTAATTTGTTTGCGCCATCTGGTTGGATCTGAGCTTCTTAATTTTAAATTAAACAAATTAGCCAAATAAACAAGCAATGGCTCTTGCAAAACATTAGCATCAAGAAGGTCAACAATTTGATTTGCTAAATCTTCAATGTTTCTAAAGCCAATATTAAGAGATTGATTTAATTTGTCTAAGATTTCTGGAGTTCTATCGCCTGAAGAATATGTTGATTTATACATTTCTGGCAAATAACGAGTCAATAAATCATAATATTTTTCAGGAGGAGTTCTGTGCATTGGAGTACTTGTGTACGAAGCAATGTCACTTTGTAAATAGAATGCTAAATGTGCGCTTAATGTATCTCCAGAAGGGTTTGGCTTCCATTTATAGCAAATAAAATAATCACCTTCCCTAACATTTAAAGCATCCCAAGAAAACTTAAACATGCAATAAGGGAAATCATCAGTTGTAATTTTCTCTATTATAGAATCAGTATTAGGCTGTCCTCTAACCCATAATGGACTCGTAGCACTTCCTGATTGAAAGACAATCAAAGAATTTTGATAATAAAAAGTATTTGTTACAACACTCGACTGCCAATCAGCTAATGCATCATTTGCAAGCTTAATATTAAGCTCCGTTGGATAATTACAAGCAATATTTTTTAAATAAATATATCTTTCTTCCAAATTAGCTTGAGCTATTTTTGTATCATATTCTTGTATGTTTGGTGAAGCATAACTTCGTTCAATAAAATAAATTGTTATATTTTCAATGTAATACGGATCTTCAAAATAACATTTATTCGCATCAGGAGTTAAAAATATAAATTCAACTCTGTCATTGACTTTAGGATTGTCGTTATATAACTTATTCATAAGTAAAGCTTACCGATATAGTTTCAGGTCTGATAATTTCAAAATATCTTGCCCTAACAATTTTACCGCTATTGTCAGGATCACTCGTTGTAAAATAAATATCATATCTTCTGGGTTGTTGCAAATCTGAAAGAGCCTTGATTATATCAACATCTCTTAAATTCTGCTCATAATCCCAATTATTCAAAGAAAATAAATTTTCTGTTCTAGATATGATGTTAGCTTTGATATCATCTTCAAACTTCTTGTAATATTTATCTATAATGACATTAATAGAAATATTTGATAAAATAATTTCTCCATCCAATACATTTAAATAATCTGTCATCATTTTATTATTATTCATGTATTGAGTGAATTCATATTTAAATTGACTTGATGCCTTTTCAAGATCAAAATTATTAACTTTAGATAAAATATAAAGTTCAACAATATTAGCACTACATCCTGAATGCCTCAATACTGCATTAGCTTTACCCATAACACCATTGTATGGTGTTACAAACAAATTTGAATAATTTTTATAATCACTTCCAGAAACACATCTGTTTTGAGTTTGATTATAAATTGGCAATTTATATCTAATGTCATCAATTGTGTCGCCAGCATATCCATACTCGCCTCTTGTATAGTTTGTCAAAGTAACAGCGACATTATAAATTTCACCGGGAATTTGAACCAAAGTCTGCGTAGTAACGAAATTACTTACGATATTTCCTGATGTGCCACCACCAACTCTGTAAATAACCTGAACAGAAGACCCAGAAGGAGGGATAAAGCCCGCTCTATTGTTACCAAAAACAATATAAACAGAATAATCAGAGTTGTATTCTACTCTATATTCTCTTCGTGGAGAAGATTCAGTAAAGTATTTAACTTGTTCCCATCTAACGCCATCAACATTTACACGAATTGAATCAAGCAAAACAGGTTTGTAACTCAACAAATAAGCCTGATCTGTACCACCAACAGCAGCAAATACATCATTGTATGTTTTGCCCTCAATCCCAACAATGTTACTGTTGATAAGTGTACCAGCAACAATATAAATGTTTTCATCATAAATCGGTCTGTTAAGAGAATCTGAAGGAAATAATTCAATAGTTGTGTTGACGTTATTATTAAATATTCTTACAGCATAAGGCGCAACTATCTCCAAATCAACATTATATGGTGTTTGAACTCTTCCAGACCATAAGCTTTTACCAGCAATTGGTGGCTGAGGTGTATATCCAACCAATTGTGCTAATCTAATAGCATTTTCAAGTTCTGTGACAGTGTCAATGAACACTTCATTGGCAATTTGGTCTGTTTTAAAAGAAAGCGTATCAGCGATAAATGCCCAGTTTTCAATAAGCATCATCCCAAGACTTGATTCAACAAAGTCGTTAAATTCAATACCAAATTTTTCTTTGATATAAGACACCAAGCGAGACTTCATAGACCAAAAGTCTTGATTGGTATAATTAAGAGAAAATATTTGAGGTCTAGTATTATTTGCGCCAGTTTTATATGGTTTCAAATCAAATGGACATTTTTCCAAATCAGCCCCCTTCAAATGGTATTGCTAACACTAAGTTTTCAATAACATTTATTTGTTCTGGATTTATATAGTTAATTTTCACCAAGACTCCATTCTGATTTGTTGTAGCTATTCCAGTACTTCCTTTTTCTGACAGATTTTCAACTGAAATTGATTGTACTGTTATTCTAGGTTCCCATCTAGAAATTGCATCCGCAATTTCTTTGCTTATCTCACTTCTTGTTCCCTGAGTATTAGGTGAAAAAAAATACTTGCGTAAAGCTGTTCCAAATTGTGGCAACATAACCCTGTCACCCGGATTTGTCAAAATCAATTGAATCAAATCGCTTTTTATATTACTCGAACCAATTTGAGAATAAAAAAATCCTAAAGGATTTTTTGTTACTGGAAATGGAAAACCTTTCAAATCAGTCATTTAAACTCCTTATTACTAACAACAAACTTTTTAACTAAGAGTATAGCCGCCAGTACACAAATCATCACCTATAGGACAATTAGTATCAGCTATATTTAGGTTCCCAAGTCCAATACCCACAGCAGCATTGCTACAAGAAGCATAAACTCTGTCACTTGCCCTTACGCAATTACCAACTAAAACTAAAACTGGGAAAAGACCGGGCACACATTCTTTTAAGTCCGTTGTCGCTTGATTTGTTGCTGTGTCTAATTCTGGACGCAAAAGGTTTTCAGGTGGACTTGGATCATTCTCATTAGGAGGATCTGGTGGTGGCGGGAAATCCCTACCTGCTAATAAATATATCTTTTCATCCACTTTGATTATATGGTTGCCTCTTCCAATATGGAAGAAATTATTTTCAGTATAATCCAATCTATCCGTTGCTGTATAAACAATTTTATGACCTTCAATTAATTCAAGAGCATTTTCCTGAGCATATAAGAATAAATTACCACCAGATCTTACTTGAATATATCCAGATTCTTCTATGCCTTCATAACCTTCTTGTAATTGTATAACATGCGGTCTTGAACCATTATATAAAGTCTTCTGAGGAGCAATTATATCAATTGATTGACCTTGTGTTGTTTGTTGACTTGGACTATCGTTTAAAGTTATCTGCAATCCATATCCACTTCTTAATTGCATGTAAGCGGAATTAGCATTATTAAAAGGAGTAGCACCTTCTGTTCTACAGGCATAAACTCTTTCATTGCCACCATCTGACAAAGTAATTTCATGTCTGCTTGTTGAAGATATTTTAATTCCTTGATTTTCAGAAGCAATGCTATCACATTCAGCACCATCGACCTCATCACATAAAAATATCTGATTTCCTAATGCGCTTGTTAATTTTATACCATTGCTTGGTCCTCTTACTTGATTTACCCCTTCTCCAAGCCTTTCTGCGTCATTCAATTCAATTGTGTGTCCAGTGGTAGACTTCCAATAAGTTCTTCCAAGAAATTTGTCATCACAACCAAAATCAAAAGGCTGTGTACTTCTGTTCCAATCCATATCTCCTCTAGGCTGATGAACAGAATCATCCATGACAAAAGAATGACCAGAAATTGATAATATCTGCACACCAGTCTGAGGTAAATCACATTTATTATTTTGTGGAGTTTGTGGACCTTTATATGGTCTACATTCACTTTGTTGCTTGAAAAATGGATTCCTACCAATTTGATTGTTTTCAAATTGATTATCTGGATCACCACCAATAATTGTTGCTCTATCTTCGGCACTACAACCAGTTTTTTCACTTTTCACTGCTTGTGCCGGTGGAAGAGATGGCTGATTTCCTGAAAGGTCAATTGATTCACTTCCATTTGGATTTGCTGTAAAAACTGCTGCGTTTGGTAAACCAACAATACAGCTTGTATCACCATCTTTTTCATTGTTTACACAAGTAGGATGCGCCCATTGACCACAATAATGCATATGATCGTCTTTAAAAATCATCCAGTTTCCATTACCACTCATGATTTCAAGACGTTTCCATTTTCTATTACACTTTGCATCTCCATCAACCATCTTCATCATGTGCTTTTCAGGAGTTTTAAAACCATAAATATTCGGATATGTCATACGCATAATAACGCTTGGATCATTTGACAAATCTTGAATAGAATCAATGTCAGGACCATTATAAGATTCTGTATTCCAAGGAGGCAAAGACTGAGATCCATTGTTTTCTCCAAGTAAATATCCATTTCTTCTTCCTTGATATAGTTGTGTAAATTCTTCTACAGGAATACCAAATGAATCAAAATTGCCTATACTAGACTGTCTTTCACGGCACCAAGTAGTTCCTAAATAATAAGTAGCGCCACTACATCCGTTTTCAAATGCTATAAGAACTGTTGATCCTGCTGGTGGAATCCAAGATGATCCGCAATCATCAAAACCACCAAATGACGATATCGGAGCAGCCCAAGGCAATGATCCTACCTCAGTTTTTGGATTGTCAAATAGTGGAGAAAACCATTGTATTCTGTTTTGTTTCCATACATCAAAAGTACTCACACATATTGCAGAATATATTCCATAATTATTTAATGGCTGGCGGACAATAGATTCACGCATTTCCTTTGTTACTTTATTGAGATCAATAACATTTTTCTCTAATTCTTTCATTCTTTCATTAAATTCATTCACAACATTATTCATTTAAGCTCCATTATTTGCTGCTTATCAAGGATTCTGAACCAGACTTAATGTAGTAGTCCATTTCCCATCACTTACTTCATGATCACATGCTTTAATAAAGTACAAACCTTTAGAAATTTGAGAATTGATTGCTGGAGTAGCTAACCAATCTAATTTTTGATCCGCTAACACAAAAGGTGTTTGACCTATGGAAAATGGATTAATAAATATTATTTTTATTGAACTACCCAGCCAATTAAGAGTAAAAAGAAATCTTGGATCACCTTGAATTTTTAATTCAGCTGTTATTGTTCCAAAAATTGGCTTACTAGAAATATATGCTGACATATTTGCTTCTGCTGCCCTTGCTGCAACTGCTGGAAGTTCTCTAGGGTGAATTTCTCCATCAAGCTTATTTTGATCTATTGCACTCTTTACAACAACATCTTGTCCTTGGTTATTATTGGATTTTGGATCAGCAGGATCACCCGGTTTACCCGGACATGCGCTTGCAACAATTTCAGCTTTAGGTGCTACAGCACCTCCAGCAGCTCCTCCTTGTACTCTATTTGGAGTTCCAACAAATTCTATTTTTGGATTAAAACTAATAACTGGACTTAGATCTCCGCCATTAATGGCATATGTGCCAAGAAAATTTCCGGTAACATTACATATGTTTGTTTTTCCCGCCTTTTCATCACAAAAAACGCTTTCTGCCTCTACCAAGTATAACGTGTCATCATTTGCTCCACTAGGAAAACACATAAACACGCCATTTCCAGCTGTAGTCAAAAATGTATCTAAGTTTTTTCTTATTGCATCTAATGGAGGTAAATTGTAACCAGCATATACGCCTTTACGGCTTTCATTTGCGTCAATTGGAGCACCTATTTCTGATGTATATGTCCAATCACCAGCTACTCCTTTTGGTGGTTTAACCAAAACAACACGCGCATCTGCTGGGGCAGCCCCCACCACTCTAGGAGGGCAATCACCATCTAACATTAATTCTGCTGCTTTTAACAAAGGAATGACATGTCCCGGCTTGCCAAATCGATTGTTAACTTTGGTTTGATTAGCACCAATATCCGGTCCTTTTAATGTTAATTTATATTTTGGACAATTGGTTTCATATGAAACTTCAATTTTTAAAATTTGAAAATTTATATATGGACCTATTTTTTTTTCTGGCAAACCAGCAGGAACTTTAGCTTGATAAATATACTTTATACCATCTGCGTTTGTAAAAACATAACCAACATTAATGCTAACAATATGAACATTATGTGCTGGAATAGCTGCTCCAACATCTACTTTGCCATCACAGCTTCCGCTAAACATTTTATTATAAAATAAAAGGAAATCAAGACCAGAACCATCGATTATTTCAAGTGTTGCTCCATGAGCTTGTGATGCTCCCATGGTAAATGATTTTATAAAAGAACTTCTAGAATTTACTCCATTTTTAAAATTTCCTGTAGAAACATAATACAACAGTGTTTTAGCTTCTCCCGGTGCTAAAGATTTAGCACCGTAAAAAAATGCCTCCACAAAAGGAGCATGCATTTGAGATTGAATCTCTGGAGCAATACCTGCATTGATACCAACATATGGTAAAGGTCTTCTTAAATTACCACACTGTAAATAAGAAACACCATCTACTACAAAACTTGGTAATCTGGGATATTTTAGTTGTAAAGCCATTTCAAAGTGTATTTATTGGTAAGAGTATAGTTTTTCCTGCAACAAAATCTTTTATATCGTATATTCCATTAACTTCCATAATCAACCACCAAGAATCTGGATACCCATAAACTTGCGTTGAAACAAGATCAGGTCTATAAGCAAATCCCTCCGGTATAACTGCATATTTGTCATAAGGAGAAGCATTTCTTTGTTTCTTTTTATAAGTTTCAAAAGTAATTTTCTTCTCATCACCATAATTGTAAACCTTAGATTCTAAGTATCTCGACAATGAATCAACATATCTGCCAGCATTTGCCGTTTTAGATAATTCAATCTTATAAGCCATGTCACACTCCTAATTTAATTATTCTATCAGCACCCGGAAGATATCTGCTATCATAAACAACTTCAAAACTTAAAGTAACATCAAGCTTGGCTGGAAAAAGAAAGCCTGAACCATCGTCTTCTGAATACCAAACTTTATCATTTGGAAAAGTCACACTATAACTGGTTAAAATTACATTTAATTCTTCATCATTTTTACATAACAAATCACCACATCTTATGCTAAGAATAGCAGGAGGAATATATGGTATTATATTGGCTGGATCTTGTCTCGGATAAACACAAGATTCCAAAAGTCTTAAATTTTTTAAATTTCTTTCTCTACTTGCATAATCATAAGAAACAAATGTAAGCTTCCAACTTATTTTTCTTGATCCAGCAGAATTGAATGTTTTAAAAGGCGATGTTCTGCCCATGCCATTTTGTTCGTCATAACCGGCATCTTTAGAATCTGTTATGTCTGGAAGACTATACATGTAAATAGTTTCTTTTTCAACCCTGATATAACAAGGAAGAATGAAATTTAGTTTACCTGTGGCATCAGTTGCTATAAGACCCATAATATAATCCAGTTAGTTTAATTTATTTATTATCATCTGTTTGCATTTATAGCATCAGATTTTGTATAATCACCACCACCAATGTTTCCATGAATAGCATCAGATATTGATTTATATCCAAGTGCTGTTGCATTTGATGTACTTGTAACAATTACTGGGTTTTTCATCAATTTCACCATTTCTTTCAATTCTTTCAATATTTCACTAGAATTCTCTTCTTTTACATCAGACATTCCAGCTGCATCAGATGGTACATTTGCCATCTTAGCTCTTAAAGTTGAATTTGTAGCAATTAATTGATTTTTAGGAGATGTTGGGACGATACCCATCTGCGTTGCGCTGTCTACCACAGCAGAATGAATTGCAGATGGAATAGTTAACAAATCAAATTGAGAAATTAATTTTGTAACACCTTGGGACATTGTACTTGCTGTTAATCCACCAATGTCAGAAAACATTTTTGACATAACGCTTGGATCAAGTCCAAAAGCTGATTTACTCATGTTTGAACCATTGGTATTAGGTGGTATATAAGGACCAGCACCAATTGCTTTCATAATATCTGCTTCTTCTTTGGGGACAACTATTTCTCCCTGATGCAACATCGCCAAACCTTTATTTTTTACCTGTTTTGTTCCTTCTGCATATCCAACCCAACTCCAAGGTAAATAATTTGCAGCAGCTTGGTATAGCCCTGTACCAGCTGATACAGCAAGATCTCCAGCATAACTTCCGGCTGCTCCTATATAACCGCCAGATATAGCATCAACGCCTCCTGCAATGGTTCCTGCAACACCTCCCACTACTTTCCCAGTTCCTGATATTACATTTCCACTTGCAATGTCTCCAAGACCTTCAGCAGTTGTTGATACACCTCCTGTCAACCAATCTGGCAATAATGCAAATAAAGGTTTGAAAACATTATCATTAATCCAAGTTGCCATACCACTAAACGCCCCCGTCACACTATCGTAAATAACACTGCCAATATTCACTATTCCGGTTAATGCCGATTTAACAGCTTCCATAAGATAAGATGGAATGCTTTTAATACCTTCCCATATACTTTCCCAAGGTATCATTTTAAATACTTCTGTAACTGCTCCAGCAAGAGCACCTAAAATCGCACCGGGGATTGCTCCTACACCACCAAACATTGCGCCTATACCAGCACCTACACCACCTCCATGCACCATAGCACCAATTATACTAAGAAATTTATCCAATGCTGATCCCTTTTCTATTCCAAACATATCACTTAGAAAACTTCCTGTTTTTGCGCCACCCGTAAGGAATCCAAATATAGATCCCATAACTCCACCCTCAAAAAATCCTTCAACAGCTCCCCATAAACCCATCAATGGACCAAGTATCTTTGAAAAACCTTTCAGCAAAAAGCCACCAATTGTTTTAGAAAAATTACCTAATCCTGAGAACATTTTTAAGAAACCACCACCTGTTCCAAAGAACGAACTAACCCACGCAAAAGCTCCATAAATGCGAGTTCCAATTGATCCAAGCATTTTACCAAACCATCCAAACATGCCAGAAAGTCCAGTCATTTTTATTCCAAAAAATGATAGCATTCCAGCTAATCCACCAAAAAAACTAACTAGAGTTCCAACTGTGCCAATAAGAGCTTCTAATCCAACACTGAACCAAGCAAATATGCCATAACCACGTTCACCTAACAATTTTTTAAGGGATTCGTTTAACAGTCCTAAGTTTTTACCAACGACATCACCTGTTTGCATCATGTCTCTCATTGCTTTAATAGATGGATCATTCACTTCTGATTGCTTTGTTAGCAATTCTTGCTGTCCTTTGTTTATCGTTTCAACAAGTTCTTGGAATGATTTTGGATCTGAAATAGCTTTCTCAATTGCTGTGGCATCTATTTGCATTTCCGTTTTTCCAGCGGCTTTTAATCCTTTGTTTACTTCTTCAACTCCTGTGGTTAATGCAAATCTAATTTTATCTGCTTCGTCAGCAAATCCACCACCTTTAACAGCTTCTAAATCTTGGACAAATGTGTCTGCATTTTTGCCTAATCCGGCTAATGCTCCTTCCATGTTTCTAGCATCAGGTGCAACTTTGTGTAATTCTCCCAAGAAACCTAAAACTGCGGATGATTTCAAACTACTTTGTTCTGATTCTAATTTTTTTCTTGCATCATCAGTAATAGCTTTTTGCATTTTTGAGTTTATATCTGTTAGTTTTGTTGATAAACTTTTTCCTGCTTCAGCAGCAGCATCTCTAAGTCTTGAAATTTCGTTGATCTGCTTTCCATACATTGATTGCATTGCTGTGTTTATTCTTGCCAATTCCATATCTGAAAGTTTGTCTATTTTTTCTTGGCTTTCAACACCAAATTCTTTCAATACATTGTTTAACCCTTCACTCAGATTTTTTATGCCTTCAGGAGTTTTGTACATAACACCTGATTGTAAATCTTCAATTTTACCGATTGATCCAGCTGCTTTATAAAGCAGATTTGCTGTTTCATCTGTACCATTTAACAAAAGGCTAACACTACTACCCAAATATTTTGATAATTCTTTACCTTGTTCAGCAACACCAAATTTTTGAAAACTTGCAGCTAATCCAACAACATTTGCTGCTGCTTTAGTTGTTAATTGACTGCTTTTTTGCATTTCTTCAGTAATTGCCTTGCTAGTGCCTAAAGCAGTTTTTAATGCTTGACCAGTCATGCCTGATGCTCTAGCAGCTTCAAGCATGCCTCTTCCAATACTTGCTATTTGAACAGTAGAAAATTTACTAACTAATGCAAAATCTCTAAATGTTTCGTTTAATTCGCCAGCTTCCAAACCTAATTGCGTTTCTGTATTCAATTGAGCAACAGTTAGATCAGTAAGTTTTTTCTGATCTCTAATGCCTGCTTTAAGATTTTTTGAATATTCTTTTTGTGCAACTGTTCTGTCTACGCCTGTTAGATAAGATGTTGTATCCAAATCAACATATTTTTTAATCATTTCTTCAGTTGTTGCCGACAAACCTTGTGTCTGATATACTGCTTGTTTAATATCTACAGAAAATTCTTGTGCGCCTTTTACGCCTCCACCCCATACTGTGTCTATTAAGCTTTTGCTTTTTTCTCCCATGCTGAAAAGTGAATGTTCAACTTTTTTAAAGCCTCCCAATAAATTTTTACTAATTAAGTCTGCTTGAGAAAGCTTTTCCATGAATTTAGATTTTTCTTCGTCGGCTTTGGGTTTAGTTTTTCCTGTTGCAGAATCAATTTCATCAAAGCCACCATATCTCTTGTACGCTTTTGCATATTGTTTACTACTCATCATATTTGCGTCAGCGCCCTTTGTTCCAGCTGGCGCTCTTAATTGATTAAGTATGCTGCCAAGTAATCTATGAGAAACAGCATCAGCTACGAAAATACTTCCTTTTTTCAATCCGTGCTCGACAAGTTTTCTTAGATTTTTACCGCCGCTGGCTCCTCCTTGACTTTGAAATGCTGATTGATTAAATTTGTACATTTTATCTTGGAAAGAACTTGATTTTTTTGATTCAGATCTGTCTTTATCTTGTTTTTTCATGTAATTGATAATCGAATCAAACATTGCTTTTGTTTGTTTGACATTATTTTCAAATTTTGCTGACATTGAAGCCAATAACTTTGCTAATTCTTTATCATCTTTAGATGATGACGTTTGACTTGTTTTGGTATTACCAAGCAAGTCTGACGGATTCAAATTTGGCACTTGTCTTCCAAAATTGTCTATTGCCATATGCGACTCACTTTTCCATCATTTTTTGAACAGAAGTATTTACCAACGTAGAAATTTGATTTTTTATACTTTCTCTAATTGCTTCTGATTCTTGTGGATCAATTGATCTGCTCACAGAAATTGATTTCAAAATCAAATTGCAATCCAGTACCTTCAAACTTCTTAGACCATTTCTCTTATATGTTCTGTATCCATTAACTAGATATTCGTAAGGTTTAACATTTTGATAATTAAAACCCGGACGACATCCATTAAGTTGATCTTCTTGCAAAACTTGTCTGATTTGATTGAATGTAAGATAATGCAAATTTATTCCATGAATATAATTAGGACTAACATATGTTAAAATAACTAAAGGATAAACATCATTTTTGGCAAAAAGATATTGAAACGTAACAAGACTACCGCTAGCAACAGTTTTTAGGCTAGGACCATACCTGTTAGCCCCAACATTTCTTGAAATGACATCTTTGAATAAACTTCCATAATCATTACGAGCCATAATTCATTTTCTCTTTTACAGCTTTATCTAACAAATTTTTCCTAACAATATTTATTTCATCATAATCAGGACTTTTACCTAAAAAACTAATATATTTTGGATTAGCGACTTTTTCTCCAGATTCATCTTCAATATATTTCTTTGTCACATCAGAATAGTCTTGTTTAAATACTTTATGATATAAATCACCTTTACCAAACAGATTCAAGAAATCATGAATCTTGGAATGTGGCAATCTTGTTGGCATCGTCAATAAATCTTGAATTAAATGCGTATTATGTGTATTACCAGAACACCAAACAGCTAACTTCATGAATTTACCTATTTCGTCTACATCACCTTTAGTATAACCTTGTGTCAACAGTAAATTTTTTGTCATATCGACATTATTTGGATGTAAAAGATAAGCAGTTGTTAAAATTTTGCTATTTGGCAAATCATTGATAATGTTTGCAAAATTACAATTTGGAAATAATTTATTTAATAATCCAGTCTGTTGTAAATTTTTCAAATACTGAGTCGGACTTACATCTAAGTTTTCAATGGTATCAACATAATATTTTTTAAGTATTTTGCCATCTAAGTTTGTGTCTTTGTGAGAATTTTTAATAACTGACAAAAATCTTTCTGGTATTTTCTTTTCATTTGAAAATCTGCAACAAATATCAGCAAGTCTAAAAGGAAGATAATGATCTCTTTTAAAGGTGATTGCAGGATCTTCTACAGTTGTGATTTCTCCAATTTTAAGATCATGTGCGCCACCAACTGGATCACTTAATTCAGAATTTTCACCATCAGCATTTTTAAGCTTCAAATAAAGCGCATTAATTGTTAAATCTCTTGTATATGCATCTTGTTCAACATTGTGTACAAATTTTGCTTCCGTTGGAACGAGCAATCTGTTTTTATTGTTTTTATTAAATGTTGCAATGTAAGCTTTTTGTCGTCCTCTTTGAACAGTTATTTCCATAATATTGTTTTTAGAATCTTGCCTTGATGGGTAATAAACAAAATCTTTACTATCAAATTGATGATCTTCAGAAACTTTTTTGAAAGGTGTTTCTGAGTTTTTAAGAATAAGCATAATTTCATCTGGAGTAGCATCAGTAGCTAAATCAAAATGTTTAAATGTTTTACCTTTAAGATGATCTCTTAGCGCACCACCAGTTAAATAAATAGTTTTTCTTTTTAATGTTGGATGAACAACACCTTTGCTTTTATCCAAAGTTGTATAACCAATTTTTACTTTGTCGCTATTCTCAAATGCTTCAATAATTGGTTTAAGCAAGGAATTGCTAGTAGAATCTACCTTGAAGGGTTTAAAATTGATTGTTCCCTTAGTATCTTTCAATCTTATCTTCGATAATAGTTCATCGCTCATTTTTGCCATCCCATTCTATAAAGTATATATCCAACTGCAACAGACAAACCAATGTTATAAGCTAATGAAAATATATTTTTAAAATGGAATTCTGTTCCAACTTTAAATTGATATAAATCATTTTGTTTCTTTTCTACTTCATTCATTCTATCAGTAATATCTTCTATACTTTCGACAATTTTTGTCATTCTTTCTTCGATTATTAACATTTTTGTTTGTATGGAAATATGTTTATCAATAATTTTTTCAAATTTTGTATCTAGCTTTTCTTGATTCTCTAGTAACATTTTAACCCTCTCATCTACCCTAGATGTAGAATCGCAGAGAATTTCAACTTTACTTTCCAGACTATCTTCTGGATTATTTTTTCTAGCAGCAACCATATTTATATGTATTATTCTTCACTAAATTATAAATAATATCATGAGCAACAAATCAATTATTCCATCTATACCTATTCTTTTGCCTTCGCCTGAACAAAATTCAGTAATATCAGATGAACAATTATTAGGTATTTATAACGAAATATTAGAAGATTTGCGTAATGATCGCAAAGAAGTTGATGCAATTCTGTCAAATTTCGTTGAAATGGTTATGAATGAAGGCGATTCAACATCAGCAAGCAAAGAAGCATTGGTAAATTTAACTAAATTAAAATCAGATATTGCAATTGGAAAAAGCAAAATTGCTGATTTAATGACATCTTTGAAGATAAAAGAAAAGCATGCTTCTAAGATACAAGCTACTCAAAATAATAATATAACAATAACTGACAGAAGAAATTTGATCGAAACAATAAATAAATTAACAAACCATAAGGAAGACAAAGATGCCGAATTTGATCAATCTCCAAAATTGGCTGATGAGTGAGCAGGAAAATCCAGCACCAGCGCCTGATGCTTTTATGGGATCTGATCCCACAAGCCTTCCTCCTCAGTCATCTGACAAAACTACCCAAGCAAGTATTCCACAGGTTCGTTCACCTATGGACAATCAAAATATCAGGGAACCTAAAGAACCAGATATGCCCAAAGATTCCAAGGTATCTGATTTCAGTTCTTGGAAAAACAAATTCTTCAAGGAAAGCATTAAGAATGATGTTGGAACCTTGTTGCAAATGATTATGAATGTTAGAGATGGCGAACTTTCTACTTATCAAAGAAAATTTGTTGAAGATAACCTTCAAATTGTTTTCTTAAGACAGAATTCAAATATCAATAAAGCTTCAGGCGATATGAGAAAAAAGATCAGAGATGATCTTGATATGGCAAACCCCGGTGTGTCTTTGACAAATCACTTTGCCACTACACTTTCCTCAATGCCAGAACTTATTAACACTTTTATAAAAATTTCTGGTTATTGCAGCAATAAAGCAGATCTTCATAGAAAATATATTGCTTCATTAATCGGAGCAATCCAAGTTGGCTCAGGAGCACAACAAGAAGACATTGTATACAACGAAAAAACCTATTCTATTAGAATTTCAACCAGATTTAACAGTAAATTTGGTTCAATTGATGCTGGACGTTGGGCACTGCAACAAGATGATCCACAGAAATATCTTGCTGATGCAGAATTAGAAAAACTTGATAGTGGCGCACCAGAAGAGAAAAAAGTTCTAAGACATAGAATTATTATTGAATCAATAGCCACTTCCTTCGAAAAGAGAGTTTTTATTGTAAATGTATTGGCAGATAACGGAACTCTTTATTTCATCGGCATGGATCTTTCAAATATTCTTAGAAGTGGCTATGACAATGGAGTGCTAACCGTTTCTTCTTATCAGAATGATGCCTCTGAGGCGTTATTTGATTCAGATGGCAATCTTATCACTTTGCAAGATATTAAGATCCAGTATCAAAAAGAAACGGGCGAAATGGACGAGAACGGCAATCCTCTTAAAGACAAGACTGAATTTTTGGTTAAGAAAGATGGATTATTATTAATTAATGCTTCATTGGAAACTTTGTTGGATGCTGCTGGCAATGTGAATGGTCTAAGTGTCAAAGAATTGCCATTTAATGGTAACCCAAGTGATTTGGTTAATTTGACCAGATGTGTTGCAAGTACTCCAGAACTTATTTTAAGGAATTGCTAATGATGATCTTATTCAACGAATATGTGAATCGTCATCACTTTGTGGCAAAGAAGAGACTTCGTCTTTTGATGTACACTTTGCAAAAAGATGGTTTAAGAGTTGAAGACTTTACTCACGATGAACATGAGCCTTATATATTTGTTTACGCATATCCCCTTCCTACTACCTTTGAAGGCGTAAGATTTTACATGCATGGAGATATCCTTGCTTTTAAAACTCAGAAAAAACCTGAAACACAACCATATGGGGAAGCATACGAATTAGACATTCAAACTATGCTAGTTGATATCTTTGATAATGAAAAAGATAAGACTGAAAAACATATTACTAAATTTCTTTTAAAACTAATTGGAAGAGAATTAAGAGATCATTTCAAGAAAGCAAAAATAGCAGAAGAAGACATGCTGACAGGACAAGTTAGTAATAGTAAAGACGCAGCAGGTCAAATTATTATCAAAAATAGCGGAACTGATTATAGCAATACAATTTCTAGCAAATGGAATTAAAATGATATATGTTGGAAGATAAAAAGTCGTCATTAGAGTGAAAGAAATATGGAGGAAAACATGCATCACGAAGAAAATGAACCAAGATCTTATATGGCTTATCGTAACCTTCATGATATTTATGAAAATGTTGAAGAACTGCTTCACATGTTAGATGAAGACGAAACTTTAGAAGATTGGATAGAATATAAAATAACGACAGCAAGAAATGCCATTTCTGATGTTTACAGTGCAATAAGATACGATAAACATCACGAAGAACATCATGAGAAACATGATGATGAACATCATCATCATGACGATAAAGAAGACGATGATCATGAAAACATATTGATTAGTTTTGGTGAATGGGTAAATAGAAAGACAAAATAAAACAGAGTGGAAGAATATTCCTCCACTCTGCTCTTTTTTAATAAATTTTCAATCAACCAACAATCATACTTTTGATTTTAGAAACAATCATGTCATAAACCATCTTAACCCACATAGGTTGAGGAAGAAGGTTCCATCCAACGATTAAACCACAACCGAACCAAAACATTGAATCCATCATGGTATCACCTCCAATAGTATATATTGGAGATATCTAAAATTATTAATTAAGCTTTATGTGCATTCAATCATTTTTGTTTCACCGTTTTCAATCACTTCGATATATTCACGCCAACTAAGAGTTTTATATTTTCTCGTTATCTTTATTTCTCCAGCATGTACTTTTCTATGGCAATTTGAACATAGACAAACTGTGTTTTCATGATGGTAATCTCCTCCATTAGCTCCCTCTAGTATTCTATGAATATCTAATGTAGCAAGATTGTTTTCTCCGCATAAAACACATTTTCCTCTAGACAATTTGTATGTTTTCTTATTTTTAATTCTCATGGTTTAACTAAATAATTATAGATAATTTATTTATAGAGGTTGTATGAAAAAAGAATTATTGGATATCATCGCAAGAATTGAATCACAATTATCAGAATTAAAAATAAAAGTATCTTCTATTGTAGATCCAATTGTGCCAGTAGTAACGCAAAATATTGTATCTGAAGTTCAAGTTGACAACACAGACAAAATCAAAGAATTGCGTGATTTCGTTAACAATCCATCATGGTCAGTTGCTGTCCCGCCAGATTTGATTTGCGATGAAACAAACAATGAAGACAAAATGGATCGTGCAAGAGGAATCAGAGATGTATTTCATCCAAATTTTTCATATGAAAAAAAGAAAATTTTAGATTTTGGTACTGGTTATGGTCATTTAGTACAAGCTATTTCAGAAAAGAATCCTGCTGTTGTTGTTGGCTATGACATTAAAGATAATTTTCAAATTGCTTCAGATGAAAAACAAATTTTAACAATACATTGGAGTGAAGTAGCAAAAAAAGCTCCTTACGATTTAATCTATATTTACGATGTAATTGATCATGCAGAAAATGAATCACCACAAGAAATTTTAAAGAAAGCTAAATCAGTTCTTAGTCCATCTGGTGTTATTAGAATGAGATGTCATCCATATATCAGCAGGCATGGAGGTCACACATATAATAAAATTAATAAAGGATATGTGCATCTTGTATTATCTAAAGATGAACTTTCTCAGTTGGGACATGATTTCAAAAATTTCCCAACAATTTTTGTTACAACCCCATTAATGACTTATGGCAAATTTATTGGTGAAGCAAATCTTCGTATTATTGATTCAAAAACAGTATCAGAACCAGCAGAAACATTTTTCCTTACAGGAAATGTAGCCGAAAGAATTAAATCAAATCTCAATATTAAGCAATTGTTAATCCCGCAAATGGGCATGCAATTTGTAGATTACACTTTATCTTAATAAATCCTTTTGTTGAAATAGTATATATTTTTAACAAAAGGAGAATTCATGGCTAATGTCGTTGCAGGACTAGGCATACAAATATTCGATAACACCTATACAGGTGGAGCCAGCGACAAAATTGCAAGCGTTTCCAGCGGAAGACTGTTAGTTGAAACAGGCAATTTAAACATACAAGGCTTAACCAGCGGCACTCCTGTTATAACAACAGAAGAAGAAATATCTAATAACATAATAACTGCTTATGGAACTTCTGCTAACATAACATCCACAACAAGTTCAATAGTTTCATATTACAGTATATCTGGTGGAACAACATTTTATCTAAAAGAAGTAATTGCAAGTGCTTCATCTGGTCCTGTTAAGGTAATTGTTGAATATGCTGCTGCGGCAACAGGTCCATCTTCTGGCACATATGCTGTGGGTTTCTTTTCATCAGCTAATCCAACACTAACTATACCATTTTATCAACCAATAGCAATATCCGGTCCTCTTTACATAAGAGTCACCATGAAAAATGACAGTGCTTTTACACAAGATCTTTATTCCACAATAATTGGAAGATTTATATAAAATGCATATTAATTATATATTAAATCTTGGAATTTCAAAAAAATCGTACACAGGTAGCGGTTCTTTTGAAATAATTGGCAGTGCATCTACCAAAACGGCAATACCATATATTGGTTCAGGCGTTATGGATCTTTTCGGAAGCGCAATTGTTGCTGGTCCGAAATATTTCTATACCGCAAGTGGTTCATTTGAATTATCTGGATCTGGATCTATTAAGATTCCTGTAAAAACATTTAAAAATATTAAATTTAATATTAATCAAACTGGTACAACGGCAGATAACCAACAATATAATGTTACGCAAATTCAAGGTACAAGCAATCAACCTATTTACTTTGCTTCTAATACTTTGCAGCAACAATATTTCAACAATAATAATCTTTTCACTGATCCTGAAATCGCAGAACTACTCTCATTAAAATATTTGAAAGAAATTTTACAATATCAAGAAAACATTAATGTTATTAACGAAAGACTTAGCACAGCACCATTGCCTGTTGATGATTCAGAATTAATGTCTCTAAAGTTTTTAATTAAGGAAAACTTCATTAATCTTGAAAATCAAGAAAATCAAATTATCTCTATATTTGGAACATCAAGCTATCCAAATTATCAAAGTAATTCAGAAACAGCTAATAATGTTACAGCACTTACGCCTCCAGATAATGTTGCATACAGATCATCTAAATACAAAAAACAAATTGATGAATATAACGCTAAAATCAACATAATAGATAGCAAGTTAGCAGGCATGGTTCCTCAAACAGATATACCGAGTTACACAAATGTTAAATTCACAATCAAACAAGATGGTTACAATGATCTTAATCAACCAGTAATGGTAAAAAGCATTATTGGAACAAGTTCAAAAAAATATTTTGATTCCATAGAAGGTCTTTATGCAGAAAGTCAACTATTGGATGACAGTGAAGCAGCAAATTATTTTTCTAAGAAATATGAAGATAAAATTAGTACATATATGAAAAAACTTGAAGAAATAAACGGGAGACTAAATGCCTAGTTTTTATTACACAGGAAGTGGTAGATTTCAAATATCTGCGTGTTCCAAATACTGGAAAACAATTAATTATCCACACAAATGGAGTGTAGGTGATGTTTTATTCTCTAAATTGAAAGCAATGGTCGGACAATTTGAAAAAGTAGCAATCAAAGAAGTACGATTAATTATGAATTCAAGCACAGCTGGTAAAATGACTTTTATTTATGTCGATACACTTAATTCTCTATGGAATGAATACGATTTAGTCCAAGAATATGACGCTTTGCTAATTGCTAAAATGTATTACGAAAAACAAATCATAGAAACAACAAACGCAAATTATCCTTGCATTCTTTGAAAAATTTTACTTTAGTTTTTATTAAATTTTCATAGATATCGAAGCTAATTTTAAGTGCATTTTTGATATAATCAATTTTATAATTTTTGTCGATTGATTTACTCTTCCCGTATGATTTATAATTTTTTTTAAATTCACTATAATTTGTAAAAGAAAAATTTTTAAAATTAATGTTTAAATCTTCAAAAAAACAATTCAAATTATTAAAAACATTAGAATGAAGATATACTTTTTCTATTAATTTAAAGTCATTGTGCATGTAGATGTAATTTGGAAAAACTTGATGAAATTGAATGTCGTTTTTTTCCATATAATCAATTAGCATGTGAGGGTTTTTAGCGTTAGATGAAACCATGAGCTGGTAAAAATAACTATCCACAAAACCAGTTTCTGATATTTGGTTTGTATCGCAAAGTGCTTTTATCCAAAAAAAACAAGAATAAAACATTTCAATTGGATTGCGAATTAAGGTGAAACTTGTGTCAAATTTTAAATTATTATCTGTAACAAATTGATTTAAACTGTATTTCCAAGGTTCCCAATGATGATAGTAAATCATTTCATGATTAAACTTATAATCCTGTTCTGAAATATTATATTTTGTTTCTTTGTACTTTTTCCCGTCAATCATGCTTGTACCGTGTCCACAAATTAAACAACTTTCAAAATTTTCAGAAAATATTTTCCCTAAAAAAAGTCCACCTGTTTTTGGAAGGTGGTTGTATAAAATTGTCATTAGTTCATTTCCATTAACTCATGGACAGTTTTTATTTCCAAATTATTCCATAAGTTTTTGTTTAAAAAGATATGATCGCAAGGATCTGAACCAACTGGAAGGTAGTGACCTCTACATCTGTTATTGAACACATATGTTGGTATTCCACATAACAATGAATAAGATTTAAGCCATGTATCTGCTGATACAACTTTTTCTGATCCATTAATTGTTTTCAAAAGCATTCCTAAATCTACAGGAACAATTGTTTTTTGACCATATAATCTTTTCGAAGTCATAAACCAATCTTTCGCACAAATTGGTTTCCATTTATAAAAATCTTTGTCCGATTCAGATCCTGTTGTAACAACATTGTATCCAGCATCAATAAACTTTTTAACTAAATAATTATATTCAAAAACTTCAAGATATCTTTGTCTGTCATAATTTTTCATTGATCCGCTTGGCTGTATGACAATGACTTTTTGATTATTGAAAAGAGGATTTTTGCCGAATCTATCAATCCAGTCTGTTTTTAATATCATTCTCTTTTTATAATATTCAATGTCCCTAGCCCAATCATTGAAATCAAGACCTCTAGGTAGATGAGCACTTGGTTTAAAATTAATTTTTTGTATCATGTAGTCATTAACTGTATTGGCATATTTTGTTCCCATGAGATTTCTTGAAACAAAATGCTCTAACTTAAAGAACTCAAGCAATTCTCTGCAAAAATCCATACTACAATTATTTGCAAGAAATACTATTTGTGCCTTGTCATCTTTATAAGCATTAGCAATCAAAAGAATTAAATCGCCAGCACCGCCAAAATTTAAATACCAATTTTTGTTTTGATTTAAAAAATTTAATACAGATTTTACAGAAGTATTACCAAAGTTCTCTTCTAATGCTCTTTTGTTTCGAGCAGATAATTGATCTCTCTTAATTGAAGATTTAATTACATTTTTATTGAAATATAAAGGCTCTTGCTTTTGCGGAAGAATTGTTTGATTTAATTTTTCAACATTTTTATTTTGTTTAAACTTATTCTCAAATTGCGCCTGCCTAAGCAGGCGCTCTATGTCTTCTCTCTTGTTATTACTTTGATGGTGCATTATGCAGTTGCTTGGTTCCCATTGTTAAACATATTTGGTTGATTTCTAAAAGGCATCTGATTACCAGTATTAACTTGCTGATTACCAGTATTAACTTGCTGATTACCAGTATTAACTTGTTGATTACCAGTAGGTGCTTGTTGATTACCAGTATTAACTTGCTGATTAACAGTGTTGAACATAGTTCGTGGATTTTTAAGTGAATTTTTCAACATTTTAACAAGTATTGTCTGCTCAGAGGGATGCTTAAATTGCGATAAAAAAATAGTCAGGGCATCTTGAACATTTTTTAAATTATAATTTTTTTTAGCTCCGGCTTCAGCGGCTCTAGAAGCATATGTGCCAACTTGACCAAGACTATTCATAGCATTTTCATTGAATTCATTACACCACTCATTAAATTTCTTGATTGCCATAACTACTCCTGTTCGGTTGCTGGAACATCTAGGTTATTATTTTCTTCAAGATGATTTGAAAGATAACGTAGATCTCTCTTAATTTTATCCATTTCTTCTGGATTGCTAAAATCATAAATATCTTTGATTACATCTGAAAGAAGAACCATTTTGTTTCTGACACCATACATAGTAGTAAGTTTACTAAGTCTCTCTTCTGGTCTTTTTACAGCAGATGTGTTTCTTTCGCCCGGAACATTACTAAAATCAAAAGCACTCATGCCTTCAGCGTCTTGTTGAGCACTTTCAGTTTCATTATAAGAATTACTTCTAAAACTCATCCACTCATTGAACTTCTTCATGTATCTCCTTCGTAATCATCGTTGCTAACTAGACGGCGTTTTTTAGGTCGCTCAGGAAAATCTTCTTCATTATCATAGTGTTTAGAAACATTACTATTAATTTTATTACGCCAAGTAGCAACTTTTTGCTGACTTATATCAAGCAAGGCAGCAAATCCTCTACCATCACCTAGTATACGCATAAAGTCTTCCCAGAAATCTTCACCACCGATATCAATACCTCTTGATATTAAATCGGCAATTTCTTTCTCTTTACGCTTTCGATTTTCTTCCCTGAAATTTTTTATACTTTCATTTAAACTAGCAAAACTTGGCATTTTCTTTCCTTTAAAAAAATTGTGCAGATTTAGTCCGCACAATGATCAAACCCAACTCTCGCTAACAACAGTCAAAACATCGTTTGCTGTGCCAGATGCATATGTTCTCTTAAGATATAAAGCATTTAAACCATAAGCTGTAAATGTATTGTTGTTTTTACCAGCAATATTGCCGCCAACGCCAGTATTTGAATAACCAGTAACGCCAGCACCCAAGGTTGGCAACCAAGTGGTTCTTGCATCAACTTGTGAATTAGTCTCAGTCACAGTCTCGTTACCTACGAGATTGAGATTGTAAGGAAGTAAAGAATTTTCTTTGTTGCTAAGATTTATTGAAAAAACAATTGTAGGTTTTGGATTAGCCATTTTTTCTCCTTTTTTTATATCTATTCTTTTTATTACATTTTTTTCCTAAAAAATTACAGTCAGACTTTGATTCTACACCTAATGGACGTGCTTCAACAGCACCATATTTGCTTAAAACACCACTGTTTTGCATGATTGCATCATTGTGGTGACTACCAACAACTGGTCCGCCAGCCCATTCCCAAAAAGTTAACATACAATATTTATGTTTTTATAAACAAATTATTATTAAAAGGTTTGTAATTTCTTTTTTTTAATTCTAAAGATTGTTTTTTATCAGACAAAATAACAATAGAAGCACACTTGATTTTATCAATTATCTTGTAATTGATTTCATCTTTAAATTCAAAAAACATAAAGCAACTATTACTGTCAAAAGCTTTAAGAGCAGCTTCAGTAGCTTCATGAACAATAAAAGAATTTTTTATTCTAGCAGAAATCATTTTGATGTTATTGACGTTTTCATCTATATCAAGCTTTGTCAGCATCTTTTTTAAGTTCTTAGTCTTCTTTTCAATGTAAAATTTCAAAGAATCATCACTTGAATCAGGTGGTTTAATAAAATTATACTTTTTGATATAATCAATAAAAATTTCAGGAATATCTCTGATTTTTCTCAATAAATCACAATGTTTATGACAGTTGCAATGAATAATTTCTTCTTCTTTTTTTTCTTCAGGTAAATATAAATTTTCCGAAGAATTAAATAAAATGAATTCTGGTTTTGACAATATTTCTTTTATTTGTTCATTATGCTTTTTATTAATTTTTTTAATTTTGTTCCGAAAAACATTCTTTACAAACATATAGCCTACTTGTTTGGGTCAAAAATTGATTTGTTACACGTCTCGCAAATTACTTCGTATTTTCCATAACCTCTTTTTGAACCATTCCAGAAAAATTTGCCTTCTTCTTTGTCCTTGCAACAAGAAACACACTTGGCACTCATTCTACTCTTGCCATTGTCATTAATAATTTCAAAATAGCAGTCTTCACTCATCACTTATAATGAAGTTATTGTATAATAAAATTGAAACAAAATTATTTCTTTTTAGACTTCTTTTTCTTATTACATCCTAAATCAGACATAGCTCCCCAAACTTGAAAATTTGGATTATTCCTATCCTTGCAAGTAACAATAGCTCCAGTTCCAGCCATTTCTAATTTTATAAGCCATTTCTTAAATTCAATATTCATAGACATATATACTATCATGAATTTAAACTTTAAAAACTGGCTCACTGAAGCCGCACCAGCAGCTCCAGCTCCAGCAGCGGCTACTGCTCCATCTGGTGGTGGAGGATCGCCGGGAGGCGGTTTATTCGGCACAGGAACAGCATTTAAATACACACCTTCCAATAGTAATAAAAATTCTTGGGCAAAGACACCAGACCAATGGTACAAAAGAGATATAGCAAATAAATTTAATAAAGGATGCAGCGGGTCACCTTGTCCCAAAAGTCTAACTGGTTGATTCAAAATTTAATTCAACACGCATATATACAAATGTCAAATGTGTTAAAAAACAATTTATGACAAAAACACTAAGTATTTTTAATAAAATTTAGGAGGAAAAATGGGAGCTACATCAGTAACAGGAGTTGGTCAAGGCAGCGCAGAAGCTTCATGCAAAGGCGCACCGGGTCGTCAGACCCTCGGAGTTGGTCATCTAATCGGACCACACGTTGTTAGCGCAGGAACAGCTACACTATCTGGCGGTACAAAAGCACTTGAAATCGCACCACTTACCGGCGTTGCAGCTGATTATATCGTACTTGCTACAGACTTCACCGCTGCAAATGCAGTTAAAGCTGTTCTTACAGTATCTAGCGACATCTGGACTATTACCTTCACTGGTACAGGTTCCGATGTTATTCAGTACGCAGTTGTAAGCGTTGGCAACTGAATTTAAAAACTAAATTAAACATTAAACCGTATTAAAGTTATTTTAATACGGTTTTTTTATGTAAAAATAATTAGAAATCCTTAGAACAATCTTTGTCTGCAAACAGTAATAGCAGGAACATATGCTGCATTGTTAGTGGAACAAGCATTGCTATTACTCTGCCTTAAACTACAACCTGCTGCAAATAGTCTTGATTTAGGACAAGTACAACTTGTTGTTAATTGACAAGGCAATCCACCAACATTACAAGTAATTGGTGTGCATAATGTTACTGTTGTTCCAATAGTATCCATAAATCTTTGTGCAGCAAGCTGTGCATCTTGAGATGATAAAGGTAAGTTATTACCACGACTTAACATTAAATAATAAATTTCTTTTCTACCAGTTAAACCTTGTAAACAATGATCATCCCACTGAGATGTTTCATCATAAAGATGTGTAATGCCATCAGCACTGCCGGGAACTATAATTATATGATTAATCGATGGATCATCATAAGGATTCACAGTTTGCCTTCCATAAACACTTTTCAAGAAACATGTATATGTCTGTCCATTAGAAGAAATACTAAATACATCAGTAGAAACAGATCCGTATGTGACAGGATAATCAAAACTTACACCTGTTCCTCCAGTTATTGAAAATTCATTAATATTTATATTTGTGGCAACAAGAACAAACATACCCGGATACATTTGCGTAAAATATTGACTAGTTCCACCAAAATAGGCAGCACCCAAATTTACAAAACTGTCTAAAACATCAGGCTTATAAGCCCAACCATAAGTACTAGTGAAATCATAATTGCTATCTTGTGAAACCGATGATTGTGTGTGAGTAGATGGAATTGCATAAAAATCATAACCACCTCCCTCACCACCAAATGGAGGTTGCTCAAAAATTCCACCTTCTTTTAACAAATCATATGGAACTGGTCCCATACCTTGATAATCATGAGCATCTGTGTTAAAGAAACTTCCATAATCATAAAGATCATTGCCACCATCTTTGATACCAAAAGATTCATTCTGTACAGGCAATCCTGTTGTTAAAGGTTGTCCATAATGATCTAATTTGACTATACCTTTATAAGGTTTTGAAAATATTCCAGCAACCCAAATTTCATTTTGACCTAAGTATTTAATATCTAAAACAATTCCATTAAAAGAATAAGGTGATGAAAAAGTTTCATCTAAACTTCCATCACTATTCAATCTTTGAATATATCTTCTGTATTGATCTCCATAAGAATAAAACCAGCCACCAATCAAAACTTTTCCGTCAGGCTGAGTTTCAATTGAAACAATATAATTTGGATCATAATTTACGTTTTCTGGATAAATAAAAGTATCATCAACAGTACCATCTGAATTTAATTTTATAAGATTGTAATAATTGTTAATACCATCAGTAGCAGCACCTTCTCCTGCACAGAAGATATTGTTATTTGCATCTTCATATAAAGAACTAAAGTCATTATTGGTAAAAACTAAATTAGTAGTCCAAGTTTCATCCTGAGTTCCATTAGCATTAATCTTAAGAACATGACCATCATTGCCTATAGAATATGGAACTAATATTTTGCCATTAGATAAAACTTCTATATCGGAAAATTCATTGAAATTGAAACTACCACTTAAAGCAACGAAATTATCATTAAATTCTGTGTTTAATGTTCCGTCAGTGTTTAGCTTGGTAACAGCATCAACAACAACTCCATTGTATTCATTGTTGTCGTTACCATAAACTATAATGCCATCATTTACTGCTATGACCTTATTAACAATACTATTAAACAAACTTGTGAAACCAGAATTAAAAGTACCATCAACTGAACCATCGGTATTCAATCTTATGATATTTTCATAAGTTTTTGAATCATATTCTACAGAAAAAGAACCACCAACAACAATTTTTCCATCAGCAGGTTGAATTGTCACTGAATTAACATAACTATATTGGCTAAAAATAGGAGCAACAAATGTTTCATCAAGAGTTCCATTTGCATTTATTCTTATAACTCCCGGTTCTATTACATTGAAAAAAGAATTAGTCCAAGCTCCTCTTTGATCAGTGCCTAAAGCCCCACCAAGAATTAGTTTTCCATCATCTTGAATAGCAATAGAATTAGAATAAGTAATTCCTAATTCACTTACTTCTGGCTCATCGCTAAAGTAAAATAAATCAGGAACCACATCTGTAACAAAAGAATAATTTGAATTTAAACTGGATAACGCACTGTTAATATTTATCATTTCATCTCCTTTGCACTAGTCATTTTAGCAAGAACGATTGATCTCTTTGACAATTTTTCTTTTTTATCCTTGAGCCAAATCATATCCATGATTCTGCTTTTACCCTTTGGCATTTCTATTGCTAAAATACTTGCAATAACATCTTGCCTAGAAGCAACCGTGTGACATGTAATATCAAATTCTCCAACCTTAATTATTTCAGATGCTCTCTTAGTTGGTAAAACAAAGAAGTCAATAGGTTTGTTCTTGTAAGTGCCTTGATAAATGGTAATTGAAGAATGAAGTTCAAATTTAACAAGATGAACATTTAAGTCACCAAAAACAATTTCTTTAACAGGTGTTCCTTCATAAGGAATTCCGCATTTGGCTAAAAGAGCAACATAATCTTGCTGATCTATTTCAAAATCAATATCTTTTAAGACTCGTGCATCTTTACTAACATCATTAGACAGATGTATGTGATCAACAATACTGCCAGCCAAAACTGCATTGGGAATAAATTCCAATGCAGATGCAACAATATTCCAATTTCTAGGTAAAACTAATTTATTATACATTTTTTCTCCTTAGAACAATCTTTGTCTGCAAACAGTAATAGCAGGTACATATGCTGCATTATTAGTAGAACAAGTATTACTATTGCTCTGCCTTAAACTACAACCGGGCGCAAATAGTCTTGATTTAGGACAAGTACAATTTGTAGGCAATTGGCAAGGCAATAAACCAGTATTACAAGTAATTGGTGTGCATAATGTTTGAGAAAACATTGCAATATTTAAAAATTCTACAGCAATAGTGCTAATATATTCTTCGGTTAAAGCTTCACTTAAGTCATTAACAGCAAAAACTAACGTGAATACTTTATTTCTTCCTGTTAATCCTGTAAGAACTTGATCCATATCATTTAATTCATCATAAAGATCTTGAGTAATGCCTTCA
>Ga0209190_1000418_pt1 | contig 31109 bp, 28 predicted proteins | sample M_140205_XF_Meta_FD_187315 | JGI IMG/M metagenome (GOLD analysis project Ga0209190, IMG submission 187315) | Freshwater microbial communities from Lake Montjoie, Canada to study carbon cycling - M_140205_XF_MetaG (SPAdes) (version 2) | ecosystem: Environmental > Aquatic > Freshwater > Lake...
TCAAGGATGTATTATTATTCCAACATACAATAACGAAAAAACGTTAAGGCGGGTTGTTCTTGAAGTAATGACAATTGTACCCAAAGAGTCCATTATCATCGTAAATGATGGTTCAACAGATTCAACTAGTGAAATTCTAAATGAATTTGAAAATCAAGTACTGATTCTTAAAAATGAACAAAACAAAGGCAAAGGATTTTCCTTGCGCAAAGGATTTAAAAAAGCCATTGAATTAGGGTTTGAAAACGCAATTACAATTGACTCAGATGGTCAACATTATCCTGAAGACATTCAGTTAATCATAGAAAAAGGATTTGAAAACAAAGGAGCTGTAATTATGGGCTCCCGAAATATGGAGCAAGATGGAGTTCCACAAAAAAGCTCGTTTGGGAATAAATTTTCTAATTTTTGGTTCAAGATTGAGACATGGATAACGTTGCCTGACACACAAACTGGTTTTAGATTATATCCGCTTAAACCGTTAAGGAAAATGCACCTATTCACGAATAAATTTGAACTTGAAATAGAGGTGATTGTTCGATTAGCTTGGAAGAATGTAAAATTCGTACCGGTACAAATCAGAGTGAAATATGACCCAGATGAACGTGTGTCACATTTCCGTCCAGGACGAGACTTTTTTAGAATTAGTGTGCTCAACAGTATCTTAGTAACATTTGCTTTAATCTTTTATTATCCGAAAAAATTCCTGTCAATAGAGACCTTAAAATTGATAAAACACGAGGCAATTAAACCGGAAGAAACAAACTTAAAGAAAGCATTTTCAATTGGATTTGGCTTTTTTATGGGAATCATTCCGTTATGGGGTTTTCAGCTATTAATTGGAATTCCGCTTGCTGTTTTATTTCGAATGAATAAAGTATTATTCATTGCATCGGCGAATATTTCCATTCCACCGATGATTCCATTAATCATATATTTCAGTCTATTGACGGGACAATTGTTTGTTCAAGGTAATTTTGAGCATTCACAATTATTAGATTTTTCTAGTGCTGTTGTACAAAATAATATTCAACAATATTTTATTGGCGCAACGGTATTAGCAATATTGTCTTTTATTGTTGGTTTTATACTTTCTTATCTGTTCTTATCAGCGGTTCGAAAGAATCCTACTCCACAATAATATATTCTGCACCAATTTTCAAATAAACAGTTTGTTGATCTAGAATTTGAGCACTTATTCTTATTCGGTTGTTTTCTTGTTCTAAAACATCTATTTTAACAATCACCTCAGAAGAAGTAAGCGGATTTAAAATTGCTAAAAATTTGCAATTTGACATTTTCGACATTTTCAATGTTTTCTGTATTGCTTCAGATACAATTTCTTTAACAATTTCCATTTCCACAACACCAGGAGTTATAGGGTTATTTGGAAAATGTCCTTCGAAAATTGAATGATTAGAATCAATTTTAATTGAAGCATGAATCTTGTTGTCAACGAATTCAAGTTCATTTATGGTGTAAAAATTATCTTTTAATATCATTTGAAATCACTGAATTTTGTGTCACTAATTGAATTATTTAGAAGCATGTTACTAAAGGAATATACTAATTTTTCATTTTCTGATTCTACTAAACTCATTTCCTTTAGTAGAATGTCTTTTTTATCAAAAATCAAAATTACATTATCTATATATTTTGATAAGCGCTCTGAAGTTGGTTTTAACACCAATTTATATTGGGCAGAATTTTCATAATACGAAATTTTAAAATCTTTGTCATCCAAAAATGTTCCTGACAACATTTTGACCATTAAACTTTGAATTTTCTTTACAATAGCTTTCGTTGAAGGGTCTTTTATTTCTTTTCCTTTTTCACTATATCTAACTTTATTTCCATCAATCAACAAAATCTTTTTTACAGGACTGATATGCTCCCATCTAATCTTTTGAGCTTGTTTATAATAAAGTTTACCTGTAGCTTTTTGAGTGTCTTCAAACATTTCTGAATATACCGTTTCTTTGAAGTCAGCAATCAACGATTTTGTCAATTTTTGTTGTTTTTGTATGGCAGACTTACATTTTGAAGGATCAGTTATCTTTTTAAATTCTTGACTGAATGCACTTGTAAACAAAAAGGTGAAAAATAGTACGTTAAATAATTTAGTCATTCAAAAACGAATTAATTTGATTCTTATTGGCAAAGATAATGCCTTTTTCTTCTGACTCTTTTAAAAACAAACTTAGTGCTTCTGAAGTTTGTTTTAAATTATCATGCATTAAAAGAATGCTTCCAGGTTTTGCTAAGAATAATAATCTTTTAGCTAGTTTTTTGGGATTTCGAATAACCGTGTCATAGGAACGTTTGTTCCATCCTATAATATTTAGCGATAACTTATTCACGACTCTAGCAATAATCGGATTTGTATAACCAATCGGTGGTCGGAATAAATTTGTTTGAATTCCCTGGTTTATCAATAAATTATTCAATTCAACAATTTCTTTTTCAACTTTTGCTCCGTTTAATAATGCAAACATTGGGTGATGTGAAAAAGTATGATTTCCGATGAAATGTCCTTCATCCATGATTCGTCTAATTAATTCATTCTCGGATTTCGCTTTGGTTCCAATCACAAAAAATATAGCAGTTACATTATATTCTTTAAGAAGATCTAAAACAATGGGTGTTGTCTGGGGATTTGGACCATCATCAAAAGTTAACAAAACATGTGGTTTTGGAAATGCGTTCTTAGATTTAACGAAATAATTAAATGTCATGAATAATACACCATAACTTAAAATCAAAAAGAAAAACATGAAAACCACAAGAAGAATCCATGTTAAATTTGAATTACCCCAATACATGAATGAGAGTAAAACCATATTCAACACGAAAAGACTTACGTTAATTTTGTGCTTTGTCATTTTTTAACAGAATCAATCCTAAACTATTATTACAACCGGAATTTACAATCAAAGCATATTTTTTCGCCTCTTTTATGAGCCAATCATTTGCCATATGAACTCCAAAAGCATTGGACGTAAAATATAAGCCCGAATACGCTTCATAATTAACAACCATTTCTTTAGGGAAATCAAGCGAATTTTGATTTGTATATATCCGATCAATTTCTTTGCTTTCAATTTTTAATTCTTGCAAAAAAAGATCAATTTCCATTTCAATTTCCTTCGCTTTTATAATTGAACGACATGCAAGAAATCCTATTTCAGATTTTGACTTCTTTTTCGAAAGGACAAAAAATGTAGTTCCGGAGGTTACAATCGAATTTTCAGGTAAGACAATTGATTTTAATTTATTTAAAAAGTCGATAGCTTCGTCAGCAACACCTAATAAAACAAAATCCTTGCCCTCATCACAACACAACATTGAATCAATTAGTGCCATTTCAAGCGACAAATTGTTTTGTGTGTGCGTCATATTATAAGAATGATTTTTTAATTCAAGTGAAATCAATCCAGCAATCGTATTGTGGGTAGATTGGATGAATGCGGTTGGTGAAAGAATATCACCCTCAACAGTATTTATTACATTTAAAAACTTCTCAGTGTCAGTCAGACATCCTAGCGCTGTTCCAACTGAGATTGCTTCAAATGGAATTGTAATTGCTTCTTGACATTCTTTTGCGGCAGCAACAGCCATGCGTAAAATTGGACTTAGCCTTCTTAATGAAGCAGGAAGGACATATTTTTTGTAATCTGGAGAGATCAAAACAGTATCCTCAGCAATTTCAACCAATGAATCATTAACATCCTTTTGAATAAATGAATCCTGATGCGTAATTGACACTATTTTGTGGATGTAATACATTCTTTATATTTTTGAAAAAATCAATGTTGAATTATTCCCTCCAAAACCAAATGAATTCGACAAAACATGCGTTACTTCCGTATTTTTTTGAATATTTTTTATAGGTATCAATCCAGTTTCTTCAATTGGTGTAGTGTGATTCAAATTAGGGAAAAGAATGTTGTTTTGTATACTTAAGATTGCAAATACCGATTCAATTCCACCGCTTGCAGCTAGCGTATGACCCGTATAGGACTTGGTTGAACTAAATGGAGGCACCTTACCATTAAAAACATTTATAAAAGCTTTCGATTCAGATAAATCATTATTTGGAGTTGCAGTGCCATGCGCATTGACATAATTAATTTCATGGGGTTCAAGTCCGGCTTGTTTCAAGGCTTGCTTCATTGATAGAATTGCCCCATCTCCATCTGGTGAAGATGCAGTTTGATGATAAGCATCTGATGCATTGCTCCAACCTGATAATTTTGCTAATGCGATTTTCCCAGTTGTTTTTATAGATTTTTGAGATTCCAAAACAATGTAACCTGCTCCTTCTCCAAGATTCAATCCTTTTCTTGAATTATCAAAGGGCTTGCACCATTCATCGTCAAATATCATGAGTGAACGAAAACCAAAAATCGTGAATTGTGTTAAACTATCTGTTCCACCAACAACCACTCGGTCCAATTGACCTGACCGGATTAAACGTGCTCCCATCATTATGGCATTTGCAGCTGATGAACAGGCAGTTGAAATAGTATTTACAAAACCAGTTATACCAAGTTCAGCTGCTATTTGTTCAGATGTGGTTCCGCTTGGATGATGAAAATATTGTTTAAAATTCGGCTCTTCTCCAGCCATTTGTTTCCGATATTCAACTTCTGAAATATCCATCCCACCAACTGAAGTTCCAGAAATTAATCCAGTTCGAAGAGCGTCAAAATGACTATGATTTTTGAAAGCCTCTTTGGCGGCAACCATACCTAGTAAAGCTGTTCGCGACCCATCTGTCTTTAAATCAAATTCTGCTTTTAACGCATCATTTGACAAACCGATTTCACCAACTTTAAATTTTGAAGTATAACTTTTTAAACCCTGTTTTATGGCCGTTCTTTCTTGTGTCAAAGAAGAAAAATTCTCTTCGACATTCTTTCCTATAGCAGAAATCACTCCATAACCAGTGATAAAAATGTCCATTTTTCTTATTTTTTACTTTCAATAAAAGCAGCCATTGAATCAACCGAATGAAAGATTTCTCTTGCTGCAGCTGGATCTTCAATTTTTATCCCATAGAAACTATCAAGCAATACAATAAACTCCAATGCATCAATTGAATCAAGTCCCAATCCTTCATCACCAAATAAAAAAGAATCATTTTTAATATCTGCTGGAGTCAAATCTTCTAAATTTAACTGCTCAATTATTTGAGACTTTAATTGTTCTTTTAATTCACTCATTTCTATAGTTATTTAATATTTCATTTAATTTGTTTGATAAATTCTCATTAACAACTTCAGATTTAGCAACGAGAAACATAAAACATTCATCTTCGGGAGAACCTGTCATTTCAACCCAACCACATAAACAATATTCATTTCCTCGTAAAAATGACATTGCAATTTGATCATTAAAAAAATCAGAATCAAATTTAGTCAAAATATAAAAGATATTTTCACCAAACCATTTATGCTTTATAGCTAATTCACCCGTTAAGATGTTTGGCAATGTATAAACAAATAAGGAAGGGCTGGGATTTTTTTTATGCTCATAAGATTCAATAAATCGTATATCAGTTTCTTTACTTGAGCTAGCATTTGCAAAAACAAATTGTAATTCATTTTCAACATTCAATAAATCCTTATATGAATTGCGGAGAAGATAATCACCTAAAAAAGCAGCCTTTGAAAGCAGATCCATTTTATAAAACTTAGAATAGTCAATTTCTAATTCCGAAAAATAGCTTTTTAAATAATTTTCCTCAGTTGCTATTAACACATTCTGACCATTTAAAAATGCACCTTTTGGGTTGATATAACTGTGACCGATTATTTTCATTGAATGCATTTTAAAAGTACAGCAGCATTTCCACCACCAAATCCAGAAGCTGTTTTCAAAACTGTATTAACTTCCATATTTCGATTTTCAGAAATTACATTTAATGTTTCTGTTGTTCCAATTTCAGAATAACCAATGCTTTTAAATAAAACATTTTTTTCCATAGAAACCATACACATTATTATTTCAATAATACCTGCAGCCCCCAAGGTATGGCCAAAATACCCTTTAAAACTATTGGTTGGAATATGACACAAACCTAAACGACTAAAAGCAATTGCTTCCATTTCATCATTATACAATGTTGCTGTTCCGTGAGCAGAAATAAAATCAATTTCTTCCTTTGACACTTCTGATCTTTCTAATGTCTTGTTGATTGCTCTAAATAATCCTTCACCAGTCCGTGAAGGTCCTGAAATATGATTCGCGTCATTAGAAGAAGCCCCTCCAACTACCTCTACATTAAAATCTTCATCAGGAGTGTTTTTCATTACTAAAATTCCACACGCTTCGCCTAAAGAGATTCCTTTTCTTTCCTTGTCAAACGGCCGACAAGCTTCATTACTCAAGGCAAATAAACTTTGAAATCCATAAATTATGAAATCAGACAAGACATCAATACCAATAATAATTACCTGATCAAATTTATTCAAACGAATATAATCTGCAGCGGTATTAACGGCTAATACTCCAGAAATACATGCATTTGAAATTATTATTGGTTCATGGAATGGATGAATGATTTCATCAATAATTTTTCTAGTTGATTCAAATGCATCTGTTGTAATAGCTGCTAAATTTGCTTTTGTTGTGCTTACAATTATTCCAGTTTTTGGATTTTGAAGAAATGAGCTTGAATAATTTTCAATTAATTTTTCACAAGCTTGTTTTAACAATGCATTATATCGTGAATTTTCTAAGCCTTCAATTTTAGCTAGAAATAGATTTTCAGCATTAAATCCTGTTTTTTCTTCTTTCCTAATACCTGATTTATTTTCAAAAAAAGCTAAATAATGTTCTTCAATACTATCCCCTAAAGGACTAATGATTGCACCATATTTTAAATAACACTTCAAGCTTCTTTCCAATTTTGATTCTTCTCCCAATTTTCATAAAACTCGGGTTTTATCAATTCAAGTGTCCGATCCTGAACATTCATGAATATTTGAGTTGTACTTCCTATAGCAGCAATTTTATTTGTTGTTAGGTTAAGTACTTCATATCGGAAGATGATCTTTGCAGCGTAATGTTTTTCCAAAATCACTTTTACGAGAATCTTTTCACCGTAATTAATGGTGGATTTGTGATTAATTTCTGACTTAACAATTGGAGTAAAATACCCTTCTTTATAGATATCTAGGTATTCAACGCCGTATTTTATTCCGAAACTTTCACGCCCATCTTCAAAATATTTCAGGTAATTTCCATGCCATACCACGCCCATCGCATCAGTTTCACTGAACCTCACATCGATATTAATTGTAGATTCCAAAATTTTCATGAAAGAACTATTTTCATTTGACATTTCAATATATCGATGTTTGATGAACGCGCAATTCCCTCAATTAAATGGATATTTTCAAATGTATTAATTATACTCACATGGGTTTCAATCACTTCATTTGTCTTTATTTCATTGAAAACCTCCAATTTTGTAATTGCGCCAATAAATCCTAAACGCGGTTCACTTTCAGCTTCTAAACTACTCAAATATCCAAATCCAGCAGCACAGGTTTGTGCAATATTTTCAATGATAGCAGCTTCTGACAAAATGTTATTTTCAATAAATATATTGTCATTATTGATAAAAAACGAACTGGAGAAACCAGTTTCATTGGCATCAATCAATGAATCAATCATTATAAATGGTTCCCTTTGAGGGATATACGTTTTAATATTTGTTTTCTCAACTAGCATAATAATCATAAAAATTAAACCATTGTGTTGGATTTGAAATCACCATTTCCTCAAGTTTTTTAACATACGATTCTGCAATTTCTTCAGGCGAATTATAATCAGAAACAGGTGTAGTTGCACATAAATTATAATGCGTTCCTTTTCCTTTAACGGCAAAAACAAAAGTGATTGGAACTTTAAATTTATGTGCCATAATAAATGGCCCTGCTGGAAATTTAGCAACACTTTTTAAAAAATTTACACTTATTGTTTTTTGTCCGGCCATAACCCTATCAGCATGTAAAGCAATTAATTCATTTCTTTTTAATGCTTGATGAATTAAAACTAAATGTGACATATCATTCTTTAGAGGAATCAAATTATATCTCTCCACCTCTGTCGATTCAGTTAAATATGTTTTAATTTTCTCTACCTCTGCATCCAGCATAAGAATATTAATTTTTGAAGTTATTCTTTCTCCAATTAAATTTCCAGCATTTTCCCAATTTCCCACATGCCCTGAAAAAAGAAAACCACCTTTACCATTTTTATGAATTTCCTTTAAGGCTTTTTCATTGTCAAAACTGTGGGTATAAATTCCTCTTTTTTTTGTTTTCAGCGCTATTCGATCTATTAATACTCTACCAAAAACATTGAAGGTTTTAACCGAATTGATAATAGCATTAACTTTTGAGAATCCAAATCCAGTTTGATAAAAGCGAATTAAGCCGTTTCTATTTTTTCTTGAGAAAAGAACAAAATAGGTTGCTACCCAGATGCAAAAAAAATATGAAATCCAAACTCCAAAGAAATTGATGCAAAAAACAAAAAATTTATATCCTAAGAGTGAACCTTTTGTTTTACCATCCCATTTTTCATTGATAGTTTTAGACATTCATTAATTTTTGTTCAACTAAATTGTAAAAATCATCAAAAGTTTCCACTGTTTTGAAATCATCTGCAGTAGGTTTAAATCCTAAATTCTCTTCTATTAAGACAACTAAATCAACATAGTCAAGGCTGTCTAAATCCAAGGTTTCTCTCAGGTTTTCATTATCCCTTATTGTATCGATATCTACTTCAAATTCTTCTGAAAGAAACTTTTTTGTAATAGTTATGATCTCTAATCTCTCCATTTTTAAAAGGTAATTAAGGTTTATATTTTTTTATTATTAGCGAAGAATTTGTTCCTCCAAAGCCAAATGAATTGGAAAGAAAACAGTCAATCTTTTTTTCTCTATATTCTGGAACGACATTTATTTTTTGGGAGTCTTCATCGGGATTCTCAAAATTAATATTTGGGGCAACAAAATCATTATTCATCATCAATAACGAATAAACTATCTCACTAGCTCCAGCCATCCAACATTCATGACCTGTCATACTTTTCGTTGAACTTACAGGAATTTTCGATCCAAAAACCTCAGCAATAACTTGTGCTTCTGTTTTATCCCCAACTATAGTTGAAGTAGCATGTGCATTGATATAATCAATTTCTGAAGGACTCACGCCTGCAAGTTTTAAGGACATATTAAGTGATCTATATTGCCCATCAAAATTTGGATTTGAAATATGATCTCCGTTTGAGGAGAATCCATATCCTACAACTTCTCCATAGATAGGCGCATTTCGTTTTAATGCTGATTCTAAAGACTCAATTATTACAGTTGCAGCGCCACCTGATGGAACCAAGCCATCACGATCTCGATCAAAAGGACGACTAGCATTATGTGGTTGATCTTGTTTAATTGAAAATGCTCCCAAACCATCAAAACTTCCCATGGCGAAAATATTTATTTCTTGGGCCCCCCCACAAATAACTCTTTCTTGCAAACCTTGTTTAATTAAGAGATAACCCATTCCAATTGAATGAGATCCCGAAGCACAAGCTGCTGATAAAGTCAAATTTATACCTTTCAATTTATAAATAGTTGAAAGGTTCATGTTTACAGTACAATTCATGTTTTGAAAAATGTCACCACTTCCTATTAAGGTAGTATCTTTTTTCTCACGAACTTTATCAATTGTTTCAATAACAGCTCCGGCAGTAGAATCATTTCCGAAAATAATACCAGTTTCATTTTTATCAAGAAAATCGACATCCAAATTTGAATTTTCAAGAGCCTCTTTTGTAGACATATAGGCAAACATGGCAGGCTGATGCATTCCCATTCGTTCTCTTCTTGAAAGAAACGGTTTTAAATCGGGGTCCTTCACAAATCCTGTCAAACTAGATCTGTATCCAAAATCATTTCGAATAGCATCGTAAATAATTCCACTTTTCCCATTCTTTAAGGAATCTAAAACTTCCGTTAAATTTTCACCAATACAAGAATAAATCCCAACACCAGTAATTACAACCCTGTTTTCCATGAATTAAGAATATATTCCACCATTTATATTAATGATTTCGCCAGTTATATAGGCGGCTTTATCAGAAGCTAAAAAACTTGCTAAATGTGCTACTTCTTCAGCTTTTCCAAAACGATTTGCTGGTACCATTTTTTTAAACTCTGCTTCATCAAAATCTGCTGTCATGTCAGAAACAATAAAACCAGGGGCAATCGCATTAACAGTTATATTTCTTTTTGCAATTTCTTGCGACAACGCCTTTGTGGCTGCTATCATAGCTCCTTTTGCAGCAGAATAATTTGTTTGACCTGGAACACCTTTTAATCCACTTAAAGAAGCAATATTGATGATTCTTCCAGAACGGTTTCTAAGCATTTTTGAAATAACAGCTTGTGTACAATTATACATTCCTTTCACCGATGTATTCATTACATCATCCCAATCTTTTTCTGTTACCCAAGGGAATAAATTATCTCTTGTAATTCCAGCGTTATTTACTAAAACTTCTATATTTTTATCAGTATTAGCTGCCATCCAAGAAGTAATGGCAAGATTTACTTCTTCACTATTTTTAACATCAAATGGTAATAATTCTGCACTACCGCCCAGGTTCTCAATAGCTGATTTTGTTTCCAAAGCAGCATCTTTATTAGCAGTATAATTAATGATAATATGCAACTTCAAATCGGCAGATAATTGCAAGGCAATTGCCTTTCCAATTCCTCTTGAAGCACCAGTTATTAATGCGCATTTCATAATTGGGTAGTGGTATTAGTTAATAGTTCGATAATATTACGAATATTTTCAAATTGAGCAATATCTTCTTTTATAATTGGCATTACTTTCCTGATTTTTGTGTAAACTTCAATCGTTTTTGGGGAAAGTCTATCTTTTTGTTCTTGAGTTAGAATATCAATTGCTTGACAAACGGCTATCATGTGAATTGCCATTACTTGAAAACCGTTATCAATAACTTTTTTAGTAATAATTGCACTATTTGTTCCCATACTTACAATGTCCTGATTGTCATTGTTATTTGGGATGCTATGCACATACATAGAATTTGAGAGCATTTGACTTTCTGCAGTGGTGGATGTTGCCGTAAATTGCATTCCTTGAATTCCAAAATTTAGACCTAAAACACCCTTGTTTAAAAAGGCAGGAAATTGATCATTTAAATTGTTATTCAAAAGGAAATTCAATTGTCTTTCAGCTAACATCGTCATTTTAGTTACAACTAATTTGACTTTATCCATTTCTAACGAAATATAATCACCGTGGAAATTTCCCCCATGATATACATTTTGATCTTCAATACTAATAATTGGATTGTCATTCGTAGAATTCATTTCATTTTCAACAATGCTCCTAGCGACATCCAACGTTTCTTTAACAGGACCTAAAATCTGAGGAACACATCTAATGGAATAATATTCTTGAATTTTCTTTTTAAATTTTACTTGTTGAAGAACATCATTGTCTAAAAATAACTCCTCCCTTTTTTTGATTATTTTACTGTCTGCCAATAAATCACGCATTTCTTTAGCCACATACATTTGACCTGGGTGGTGCTTCACCTTATTTAATCCTTCAGAAAAAGAATCGTCATAGGCTTCAACAATTTCATTTATAATTGAAGAAGAAATAATACCCCAATTTAACAAACGATATGCATAAATTAAATTCACAGCTCCAATTCCCGTCATACAAGATGTGCCATTCATTAGTCCTAAACCATCTCTTAATTGAATCTCGAGTGGTTCTATTCTCAATTCTTTGAGTACATCTGCAGTTGGTCGTCTAACACCCTTGTATCGGACATAACCTTCACCAATTAAGTTTAATGCTAAATGAGCTAATTGAACTAAATCTCCACTTGCTCCTACTCCTCCGTGTTCATAAATTTCCGGATAGATTTCATGATTCAGAAATGTGGTTAATTGTTCAATAACACCATAACTTATACCTGAATTACCTTGAAGAAAATTATTGATTCTCGAGACTAAAACAGCTCTAACACTTTCGTCGTCAATTGGCTTTCCCAATCCAGAAGAGTGACTTCTAATTAAATTATATTGAAGTTGATTTAATTTGTCATCATCTATTTTAAATTGAGCCATTGGGCCAAAACCCGTGTTAATTCCATAGATGATTTTATCGCTAGAAAAATTCTTTAAGAATGAAAACGAATTATTAATTTGATTTTTAATGGAATCATTTAACTCTAATTTATTTAGATTTAAAGCAATGTTCTCAATGTCAATTAAATCAACTTTACCTATACTCATTATACTACCTAATTATGCCAGTTTGACTTCTAAAATTGTATGAAAACTATCCTGATGCAGATTATGCTCTTTAACGCATTTTAATCCTGCTTTTTCTATGATATATTTTAATGTTCTTGACGAATACATTCTACTATTTCCATTTGCCATTGCTGTAAAATACAATGATGTTGCAGCAAGACTTAGTTTCGCTGCTGGAAAAACTTGATCATCGAGAAATGTCTCCATGATATAAATTGTCGAATTTGGGGATGCATTTTCCTTAATTTTCAGCAAGATCGACTCTATTTCATTTTCACTAAAACAATCTAAGAATTGACTCATCCAATAAATATCTGCTCCACCTGGAATAACCGAAGTTGGATTTAACAAATCAATTTCTTGAAAGGATATACGGTCCTTTATAGCATCATTCTTTTCAATAGTAGCTTTTGCAACCTTTAATTGACCGGGTAAATCAAAAATTTTAACCTGAACATCACTATCGAAATTCGCACTTGCAATTGCCCATTTACCAGTGTTTCCTCCAATGTCAAATATCATTTTTGGTCTATTTTCGAAAATAATAGCCAAAGCATCTGAAAATGAATTGTCTGAATAAAAATGATCAAAATCAAACCAAGATTTTTTAACTTCTGCGGGTAACTCAGACAAGCCTTCATATACTGTTTTCCAATCACCAAATACTTTCAATCCTTTCGGTGAACCATCTGTAATTGCATCTTTCAAAAAGAATAATCCATTGTAACAAACATCTTGTGTAAACTTCAAATTCACCTGTGTCATTTCATCTCGTAAGATAAAATAACCAAGCTTAGATAAAAGGAATTTTCCCGGTGTAATTTCATCAACAATCCCAGCTGATTCGGCCATTTCTACTAAAACAGTAACGCCGTATTTTGAAACATTTGTTTGCTCTGAAATTTCATCAAAGTCCAACCCGTTCTTAGAATTGTTCAAGGCATCTAAAATCCCTAATTCCGACATGGAATGCACTGCTTGAAAAATGAAAGGGCTAAAAACGATTTTTTGAGCCTCGTAAAGTGCTGAAATGGCTTTCATCTATATATATCTTCTATCTGTTTATCTTGAGAATTACAAATTCCCATTTTTTAAAGAATAGCAAAGATGTGAATTTTTATTCATTAAATTGCCCAAAATGAGCATAATGCCATCAAATTATTGTTCATTTTATTATCTTTGGTGCTTATGGCGAATAAAGATTTTGATGTAATTATAATTGGAGCTGGAATTAGTGGCCTCACTGCTGCCGCACTTCTTTCAAAATCTGGACTTAAAGTTTGTGTTTTAGAAAGGCATTATCTAATAGGCGGTTATTTACAAGGTTTCGAAAGAAAGGGATTTATTTTTGATACTGCCATTCATTGGTTAAATCAGTGTGGTGAAAATGGCACTGTAACAAAAGTTTTTGAATATTTAGGTGATGATTTCCCTCGACCAATAACAATGAAAACGATTCACAAACATATTACAAGTGATTATGAATTTGTCTTAACCAACAATCCAGAAATATTAAAGAATCAATTAATAAAAGATTTTCCTCTTGAAGAGAAAGGGATTAAGAATTTCTTCAAAGCAGCTCAAAAAGTTGCAGCTGTTTCAAATAATTTTCCTAAATTCTTCATATCAAATGAGGCAATGGGGGGAATTGGAAAGTGGACATTTAGTTTAAAACAATTACGGATTATTTTTCCAATTATTAAATACGCTTTGTACGGAGGCGACAAAGGAGTGAAAAAGGGATTGAAAAAGTTCTTTAGTAATGATGAGATGTTGAAGTTGTTTTGTTCAGAACCAGATCTTCTTTCATGCCTTTTCCCAATAGCATGGGCTTATAATCAAGATTATCAAAACCCACCAATTGGAGGTAGTAAAGTAATACCTGAATGGCTGGAGTCAAAAATAATTAAAAACGGATCTGAAGTATTGACCAGTGCTGAAGTTGTTAAAATAGACATTGAAAACAATGAATTTCGAGGAGTAACTTATAAACAAAGACACAAAGAATATTCATTAACTGCGACTCACTTAATTGCAGCATGCGATATAGATACCGTTTATAATAAATTGTTGCCTGATACAGCAATTCCACAAAAATTAAAAACGAAGATGGATAATTCAGAACTATACAGTTCATCTTTGACAATTTCTATCGCGTTAACGTGTACGGCAGAATCGTTAGGCTTTGGTGATGTTATGCTCTACATTTTCAATGAAGAAACCGCTAGATCTGAGCATTTATCAGGAGACCCACACAAATCATTTATCAGTATACTTGCCCCTACTGTCAGGGATAAAACGTTAGCTCCTGAAAATATGGGAACTTTAAATGTTTTTGTTCCGGCATGGATGATGTATGAAGATAATTGGAAAACAACAGTCAATTCAAAAGGTGAATTTGTTAGAACTGATGCGTATAAAAAACTGAAAGATGATTTTGCTCAAATTATTTTTGAAAGAATAGAAAAGCAAATTTGTCCTGATCTTCGGAAACATATTCTTTTTTATGAAGTTGCAACTCCTATTACTTATCACAGATACACCCACAATAAAGATGGATCAATGATGGGAACACGACCTGGTAAAGTGAACATGAAATCCAAAGTAGCACATTACAAATCACCTGTAAAAAACATTTTCATCGGAGGACATTGGGCTGAGCTTGGTGGCGGAGTTCCAATCGCTGTTAAAGCAGCATACAATGCAAGTTTAATGGTGTTGAAAGATTTGAATAAAGAAGAATACAATAAGCTCATTGAATATCCAAAGACATGGCTTTAATCCCCAATTTAAAAAATAAGCTGCACTTTTAATGGGTAATTTCCTGTCAAATATTGTTAACTATTTTATTTCAAAACCGTGGCTATTTTTAGTTCTGTTTTTAGGGATTTTAGGCTTATTAATTAATGGATTATTTCAATTAAATATTAACGAAGATTTGTATTCAGTTTTTCCTAAAAGTGAAGAATACAAAAAATTCAATACTATAATTCAAGAAAATGCTATTAACAAGCAAATAATTTTTTCAATTGATGCTATTGATGATCCAGAAAAATTAGAAGAACAACTTGATAAATTAAACACTGACCTTGCAATAAAATTTAAAAGTAGTATTAATGACATCACTATTTATAGGAATGTCAACGAAAAAAACCTCATCAATTTCTTACAGAAAACTACTGTTTTAAATTTAAACGATGAGGACTATATTGAAATCGAGCGAAAATTAAATAAAGATTCCATCGAATTTATTTTAAAAAACGTTTCCAAAAAACTAGCTGGTGGAAATGGGTTTTTTCTTAAAAGTTTTTTTGCTTTAGATCCATTGGGATTAACATTTAAACAATTAGAAAAAGTAAAGCCAGAACAAGGCAAACAATCATACATTGTAAAAGATGGTTTAATTTACACGAAAAATGAAAAACGGATTTTATTTTTTGGATCCATCGTAGGCGATTCAAAAGATATAAAACGGTTAAATGAACTCAACAATGATTTAATAGCTTACAAGAAAACTATAAATAACAAGGAGAAATTAAACTTTGACTATTTTGGAACATTCCAAATAGCCGTTGAAAATGCAAACCAAGTCAAAGCTGACACTTATTTAACTTCCTTCTTAAGTATTGGTTTAATTTTATTACTCTTAGTAATTTATTACCGAAGTATTCTTGCACCATTTTATTTTGTTTTCCCCGCACTTTTTGGAGTTTTGAGTGGGATGGGAATGGTTGGATATATTGAACCAAATATTAGTGCAATCTCTCTAGCAACATCATCTGTATTAATTGGAATTGTGCTGGATTACACTTTCCATTTTTTTACGCATTATAAACATACAGGTGATTTACTTTTAACAATCAAGGAAATTAGTTCCCCAATGATTGTAGGAAGTTTTACGACGGTTGCTGCGCTGGCAGCATTGCTTTTTGCTGAATCAGTTATTCTTCAAAATTTCGGGTTAATTGCACTTTTCACATTGGTTGGGTCAGTAATCTTTACGCTGCTATTTCAGCCAATTTTATTTGCACTATTGAAATTAAAAATCCCTACTTCAGCGTTAAAATCTAAAGACAAAAAATTGCCAAAACTCTTTTTGAGATTAGGTTTTTTATTAGTAGGAATAATCACTTGCATGTCCTTTTTAACAGGTTTAAACATTTCATTCGATGCAGATATAAATAACCTTTCCTTTCATTCAGATGAATTGAAAAAAAAGGAAGATTTCTTCACTGGGATAAATCCTGGAGAAGAAAAAAAGTTCTACATCATTTCCTCTCAAGCATCTTTAGAAAAGGGAAAAGAATCAAATTATCAAGTATATGATTCAATTGTTCGCAATCGTCAAAATTTTGAAATAAGTGAAATTATTTCCACAGCACCATACTTACCTCCAACAAGTGCGATAAACTCTCATTATCGAAAATGGCTTTCCTTTTGGGAAAACAAACAAGAATTTGTAAAAGCACAAATTACTGAATCTTCTGTACCTCTCAATTTATCAAAAAAAGCCTTTAATCCATTTTATAATTGGATTCAAAATAACACTTTTGATGCGTCTCAAGGAGAAGATTTAGTTGAAGAAATTGGGCTTTCAAAATTCAGTTATTACAAAAATGGTAAACATACTTTTATTACGAGTATCGTATTAAACAGAGATAAATTACAAGAATGTAAAACAATGTTAAAGACAATTCCAAACGTATATATTTTGGATATTTCTGAGATGACGGAACTGATGCTTAACTCTGTACAAAAAGACTTTAATTTTTTACTTGTTTTTTCAGCTTTATTAGTCTTTGTTACACTCTTATTGATTTATGGTAGAATTGAGCTTGCTTTATTTGCATTTTTACCTTTAGTTCTTGGCTGGATTTGGATCTTAGGAATTACAAATTTCTTCGATATTAAATTCAACTTCGTAAACATCGTAATTACGACCTTTATTTTCGGTCTAGGCGATGATTTCAGTATTTTCACAACTGACGGATTAATTCAGCAATACCGCACAGGAAGTACTTCCTATAAATCTTATAGATCTGCTATTGTCTTGTCGGGATTGACAACAATTTTTGGAACAGGGGTCTTATTTTTCGCCGATCATCCTGCTATTCATTCAATTGCTTTGATAAGTGTTGTAGGTATTTCAACGATAATGCTGATTACATTATTTTTACAACCCTACATTTTTAAGTTTTTTATTTTTAATCGCATCAAGAAAAAACTTAATCCGGTCACATTTTTCACTCTAATTTTCAGTATTATTCTTTTCAGTTACTTCTTCATTGGCAGTATTCTTTTAAGTATTTTCCTGATATTCATACTAATTCCTTTCCCTATAAAAAAGGTAAAAAAACGTGGTTTTCTGAACTATCTTATTTCAAAATTGACAAAATCCGTTATATACTTCGGTTTTCATCTTAAAAAACGGATTTTTATTGACAACGTTGATTTCAACAAACCAAAAATTATTGTTGCCAATCATTCTTCTTTTCTTGATATTTTGCTTGTTTTAATGATCAATCCTAAGACTGTCATTATGGTAAAAAGTTGGGTCTATAATTCGCCCGTTTTCGGGGTTTTTATTCGATATGGAGGATTTCCTTATGCGAAGGAAGGGGCTTCAATGAATTTAATTGAAATTCAAAAAAGAATCAACGAAGGATATTCCATTGTTATTTTCCCGGAAGGAACAAGAAGTACTGATGGCGAAATGAATCGTTTTCACAAAGGCGCATTTTATCTCGCACAAGAATTAAAATTAGACATTCAACCTTTATTATTAATTGGAGTTAGGGAAGTCAATCCGAAAAATGATATTTTGTTTAATCGCGGCCATTTAATAGTTAAAGCATTAGACGCTATTCCATATTCTGATCATGCAAATTATAACGAAACAACAAAAAGAGTCAAAAAATTAATGAAGGAAGGAATGATTCACTGGCACGAAGAACTTGCTGGTGTTGATTTCTGGGAACCGAAAATAATAAAAAATTATCTTTTAAAAGGTCCAATTCTAGAATGGTATGTTCGTGTAAAATGGAAGTTAGAGAAGAAAAACTTTGCCTATTATGACACATTAATTGATGATCGGAATACAATATATGATTTTGGTTGTGGTTATGGATACCTGAGTTATTACTTACATTATAGAGATAAAACACGGAAAATTATAGGAATTGATTATGACAAAGATAAAATTGAAGTAGCTGATAACTGTGTGAAATTATCTGAAGAAATTAAATTCGTATGTACTGATCTCAGGACCCAATTAATTGAAAAATGTGATGTCGTTTTTTTAAATGATGTGCTGCATTATTTAGCATTCACTGATCAACAAAAAATATTGAATGACATTGAAGACAAATTAAATAACAATGGGATTATCTTTATACGCGATGGATTAAAGGATGACAAAAAATCTCACAAAATGACCAAAATAACAGAAATACTTTCTACAAAGATTTTTGGGTTTAATAAATCTGAAAATCCATTAGAGTTTATTTCTGAGCTTCAAATAAATGAATTTGCAAAAGAAAAAAATCTGAGTATTGAAATTATTAAACATTCGAATACCACTTCAAATGTTCTAATAATTTTACGGAAAAAAGGACTTTCATGAATCAAGAGAAACAATATGATTTTATAATTGTTGGAAGTGGAATTGGAGGCCTTTCATCAGCTGTTGTTTTAGCTAAAAATGGCTATTCAGTTCTCGTTTTAGAAAAAAATAATCAAATTGGTGGAGCATTACAAGTATTCAGTCGTGACAAATGTATTTTTGATACTGGTGTACATTATATTGGTGGTTTAGACAAAGGTGAGAACCTTTATCGCATGTTTAAATATCTTGGAATTTATAATTCATTAAAATTAAGATCTTTAGATAGAGATTGTTTTGATTTAATAAGAATGCCAGATGGTAATTCATATCCTCATGGCCAGGGATATGAATCTTTCACTTCACAACTTATAAGCTTATTTCCAGAAGAAGAAAATGCTATTAATTCCTTTTGTGAAAAGTTAAAGGAAATCTGTGACTTTTTTCCATTGTATAATTTAGAATTAGGAGACGAACAAGCTTACTATAATAATCCTGAAATATTATCATTAGGCGCATGGGATTATGTTAATTCAATAACTAATAATCAAACATTAAGATCTATTCTTCTTGGCTCTGGTCCTTTATATGCTGGTGATCAACAATCTACGCCTTTATATGTAGTAGCCCTAATTATGAACAGTTACATTAAAGGAAGTTACCGATTGGTTGATGGTGGTTCTCAAATAGCAAAATTACTTGTTCGAGAATTAAGAAAATATGATGGTGAAATTTTAAAGCGAAAAGAAGTTATTAGCGCTAATTATGGAGATGATAAAAATATCACTTCTGTAGTTTGTGCTGATGGAACAGAATACCGTGCAAAAAACTTCATTTCGAATATGCACCCATCATTGACAATTGATGTTTTTGGGAAGGAAAAATTTAGGCCAGCATATCGAGATAGAGTTCAAAAATTGGAAAATACAACATCGTCATTAATGGTTTATTTTTCACTTAAGGAGAAATCTTTTCCATACTATAATTATAATATTTATGAGCACTTTTCTCATGATTGTTGGAATTCAATAAACGACCATTCTGAAAATTGGCCACATACTTTATATGTTTGTACACCTGCAACTTCAAAGTCTGAAGAATTTGCAGAATCTTTGTGTATTATGTGTTATATGAATCTAAAAGATGTGAAAGAATGGGAGAATACATTCAATACTACAATTGATCCTTCTGAAAGAAATGCTGTATATCTTCAGTTTAAAAAAGACAAAGAAGAACAAATAATCAAAAGATTGGAAACGCGATACCCTGATTTTAGATCATGTATTAAAAATGTTTACAGCTCAACTCCACTAACTTATAGAGATTATATAGGCACGCCAGAAGGTTCACTATATGGTATTAAAAAAGATTACAAGAATCCTATTGGCACCACCATAAATTCTAAAACACGCGTGCCAAATTTATATTTAACAGGACAAAACATAATATTTCATGGAATATTGGGTGCCACAATTGGTGCTTTTGTGACCTGTTTTAACTTTGTAAATCACATTGAAATAATAAAAAAAATTAATGACTATGAAAAATGATTTCGACATTATCGTAATCGGTGCAGGTCCAGCTGGAACGATTGCATCGTGTAAACTCATGAAGGAAGGATTTACTGTGAAGATTATTGAGAAAATGGAATTTCCAAGATTTGTGATCGGTGAAAGTTTATTGCCACATTCAATGGATTATCTTGATGATTTAGATTTATTAAAATGTGTTGAAGATCAAAAATTTCAACTAAAAACAGGTGCATGTTTTTATCACAATGAGCAGCGATGCGATTTTCTTTTTAAGGATCAATTTACAAAAGGATGGGATTATACGTTTCAAGTAAAAAGAGCGGATTTCGATAATGCTTTGGCTCAAGAAACAACAAAAAAAGGAGCTGATGTTGAATTCAATGCTGAAGTTTTACTTGTTGAAAATGGTCCATCTCAGCAAAAGGTAAAATATTTAAATGCTCAAAAAGAAGAGATTAATTTAACGTCTCGATTTGTTGTCGATGCAAGTGGATATGGTCGTGTTTTGCCTCGTATGTTTGATTTAGAAGTCAAAGTGCCTACGCCGCCTAGAGGAGCTATTTTTTCACATTTCGACGATAGTAAACGAACAGAAGAAGATGGACGAAATATTTTTATTCATGCTTTTAACAATAATACATGTTGGATATGGTCAATACCATTTTCAGATGGTACAGCATCTGTCGGAATTGTTGGTGATTCTTCGATTATAACAAAGTATTCAGAAAATGATGGTGAAGGGTTCAAAAACATGGTGGGTGAATTTCCAGGTTTGTCTGGAAGATATGCCGACGTTGAATACAAATTTGAACCACGTGTAATTTTAAATTATGCCGTTTCTGTCAAACAATTATACGGTGAAGGATATATTTTGTGCGGAAATAGTACAGAGTTTCTAGACCCTGTTTTTAGCTCAGGTGTAACGTTAGCTATTTCTTCGGGCTATAAAGCGGCTACAATTGTAAGTGAACATTTAAAAGGTAAAGAAGTCAATTTCGAAGATTACAGTATTGAGTTGAAAAAAGGAATTGATGTTTTTAGAAGCTATGTGAATGGATGGTATGATGGAACATTGCAAACAATATTCTTTTCAGATAAAACTAATGAGGATATGAAACGTCAAATCTGTTCAGTACTTGCTGGATATGTTTGGGATGAATCAAACCCATTTGTTAAAAAACATGGAAAAGTATTAAATACGTTGGCTAAAATTATTGAGATGTAACCTAAACAAAAAAGGTGTGAATATTTTTCACACCTTCATTTTTTTTTAAAATCAGTTTTTTTTATTTTGGACCATAGGTCTTTTTCCAGTTTTTGTATTTGATATCTCTTATTGAGATAATAACATCATAGTATGTTTTTGCCCAATAATTTCTTAAGCCAAATCCACCTGGTTTAGTGACAAAAGATTCGTATAAAAGCACTTCATTATTTGTTAAATTTATTGCAACAAAATGATACTTAGCTTCCTCTCTTGTTTTATTTAAATATTCAGCAACCATCAATAAACCTATCCCTGCCTTTTCTTCAAAATTGTATTTCTTGATAAAAATGGCAATATCTTCTTTCGTATAATTCGGTTGATCATCGGATTCCAAATCTTCAATAGCTGTTTTGTTATTAATCTTTTCGATTGCAGAAATTTTCAAATTGATATTTTCTTTTCGAATCATTCCTTCAATGTTATATTTCTCATACTCGTTTAGAATTAAATTATTCCATCCAGAAAAATATTTATCCTTAATAGCAGCTGCACCAGTAGTTCCTGCCTCTGCAAATTGAGAAAACTCGCCAATCAACTTAACATGCGAAAAATCAATTCCCAACCATGTGATTTTTGTTTCAGATTTAGTAAATAAATCCTCGATTTTTTGTGAGATCCCAAAACAACTAATTAATGAGAAAACGGTGATTAAGTAAACAACTTTTTTCATAATTCAACTTTTAAATAAATACTATTTTTTCTGGTTTTCGTAAATTCTTTTTATATACTTGAGCTTGAATCAATTCCAAATCTTCGAATTTAAAAGTAGGAATAACTTTTAATCTTGATTGACATTTTTCAACAATTAATTTAAATATTGTTGAATCCATTAACTCTTTTTGCAATAAAATTGTGATTAGATCATTTTGAAAATCATCTTTGGAGACGATAATTTTATAACAAATCACCTCGACTATAACATCAAAAACGTCAAAAATAGTTTGCGGAAAAATAGTAGTTCCTTTGAATTTTATCATTTGATTTTTTCGGCCTACTATTGGTCCTAATCTTGGTGAACTGCTACCACAACTGCAAATTTTCGTAAAGCGTTTTGCAATGTCTCCCGTTTTATATCTTACTAAAGGAGTTCCAGTAGTTACTAAAGTAGTAATAACAATTTCTCCTTCCTCACCATCTTCAACTTCATTTCCATTTTCATCTAAAACTTCAAGAAAGAGCAAATTTTCATTCAAATGACAACCTTGCTGTGCATGACATTCTGTAAAAGCTGTTGCCATTTCAGTGCACGCATACGTTGAATAAAGGTTTACATTCCAATCTTTTGTTATTCGATTACCAAGTACATTTAAATTAAACTTATCATCTCGAATTGATTCACCTATACAAACAATCGTTTCAACTGAATTATCGAGTAAGCCAATTCCATTTTTTTTCGCGTAATCAATTAAAATCAGAATAAAACTTGGAACTGCAATTAAAACTCGCGGTTTATATTTTAAGATAGATGTCCATTGAAGCTCTGGCACCCCTGGTCCAATGCGAATAATCCCGGCTTTCAATTCCTGAATCCCCATATAATAAGCAATTCCGGCCATAAATTGCCGGTCAATTGTAGTCATCAATTGAACTAAATCACCTTCTTTTACTCCTGCCAATGAGAGTGAATCTCTTTCATTTATTGCTAACCGTTTTAAATCTGATCTACTTAAATAAATGGTAACTGGATCACCCATTGTTCCAGATGTTGTAACAAAATCAGCAATTTCTGACATTGGAACAGCTAAAAAATCTAAATTATTTTCAGAAAGATCGTCCTTGCATGTAAAAGGAAGTTTTCTCCATTCGTGAAAACTTAATTCGCTACTAACAGTATTAATACCTTTAAATGACTTTTTGTAAAAATTGGAATTTTGCAAAACATACGTTAATGTTTGCGTCAATGCTATCGGAACTAATTGTTGAGTTTGCATCACTTCTTTTTATTTTGACAATCCTTTATTAAATTTTCTAATCCCATTTTAATATTTAAGGATGCTACGTTCTTAGTAATTGCAATCGTAAACATTTTATGTGCAGCATTGTAATTTTTCTTTTTCAAATAATATTTTCCTAACATTTCAAAAGTCACATACGATTCTTGATTGTTAGTGATGAAATCTTTAATTTCTGTTGCTGTTAGCGTTAATTCCTTTCCTAAAATCACATAGTGGCTGATCCGTTTTTTTGTCGCCTTAAAAGATTTAAACTGCTTATATTCAGACGATAATAAAAATGTGGAAGGTTTCAATTTTTCGGTTATTGTTCCTTTCTTCAACTTAAAAGTTTTCTTTAAATCGAATCCAATAAATTCACCTAATTGGTAATTGGTTGTTGAAACATAAAACATGTAACTTTCAGGCAATATAATAACGCTATGGTGAGCGATTAACTGATTGATCGCACGAGGATTCCCCATGCCTAATGTATCGTTTTTAAACCCGTATTGATCTCTTAATATTGATAAAACACGTGTAGGTGTAAACTTAGTTCTATCTGCCAATAACTCTCCTACTCTATTAAAACGAAATTTGCTGTCACTTTCCTTGATATTAGCACTATTCACTTTATCTTTTTTGAAGGTGGATGATTGATAATGATTTGAACAAACCAATTTACTTTGCTTTGAATCATACACGCCAACTTTAGTCGGCGATTTTTCAATCAGTATTGCTTTTTTGTCAATAGCTGAACCGATCATCAACGTTTCAGAAACAAATGTATGTCGCTTTTTAGCAATGGCGATTGCCTCGTCTATCGTTGAAGCATATTGTAAGATTTCACGCGCCAAGATTGAAATTGGCATTTTCGCACCAGTTGGCAAATCGGATTTAGAGGCATTAATCGTAACACTTAAACCTTTTTCATTAAGTCCAGAAGCGACGCCCGTAAAACCTGCCCATGAATAAGAAGCAAAACTATACCCTTTTGTAGGGTTAACGAACAATAAAAGCTTATCATTTGCAAATTCATCTCCGACATAAAAATCGAAATTTCGTCCAATCATCAAGTTACTATCAGCAGTCATTTCATCCTTTAAAGCAAATGATGTACAACCAACCATGCTGTAATCATTTAAAGCATGACCAATGTCATGTGCAGCATGGTAGTTTAAAATTCGGGTATATTTTGAAGCGATGTAATCGTACCGACTAGAAAAAGATTTAGAAATACCGTAAATTTCTTGTTGATTTTCTAATGGGATATTTTTAGGTAAATCAGAAATAAACATTCCGATAAACAAACGCAGAAACTGTTGAGCAAAATTACTTGGGACAAAATCATTTATTTGACCAACAAAAATATCCTCTTGCCGTTGAATTAATTCTTTTGATAATTCACCATAAATAAGACCTCTTTCATAAGGATCTCCTTCGATATACATTTCCCAAATACCGAATTCATTCTTTTTGAGATAATTATTTTTTAAAACATAATGATTCTCCGAAATCTTAATACGTTTGCCGATATTTATATCCTCAACAATTGGAATTTCAATTTCCGCATTTAAGATTAAATAAACCAGGGCTAAGTGAAAAATAACAATTACTTGCTCTATGATAAACAAGATAAATCGTATAACATATTTTAGAAGTAATTTTACAAAAAGAATAACATTGCTCATCGTATTGCAAAAATAATCTAATCGTAAAGTTTTTAAGAAAAAAAATAATTTATTTTGATAATCAAATCGCTAAATACAGCTAATGGGAGAATTATCATTTCTTACGAAGAACCCATTTCTAATGAAAAAAAAAGGGTCTTCGAAAAAAGAGTAATTTATAAACTTATAAGTATACTTGACATTCAGCCAGCAGATTTGCACTATGGAGAAAGAGGTAATCCAGAATTGTTAACATCACCCCTTAACATTTCTATTTCACATTCAAAAGGTTGGTTTGCAGTCTACATTGGAAATAGTGCTATTGGAATTGATATTCAAGATCAAAAAAGTAACATTTCTAAAGCTAAATCCTTTTTCTTAAATAAACATGAAATTCAGTGGTCAACTGATATCGATTTACATCTTATCTGGTCATCGAAAGAAGTAATTTATAAAATTTTAAAAGGTGATGTTGAGGATGTTATGATCAATGTAATTATATTGGAAATTGACCATCTAAATCATAAAATTAAAGCTCAGTATATTGATTCTAAATTTGACTTATTTTTTGACCTGTTCGATTCGGTTATTTTAGTTTATAATTGAGAATTATATTAATTAAATATGGCTTAAATTCAGTTAATTATTTTCGATTTATTCCAATCTATTAATCCAATAAAAGTGAAATTAATCAAGTTGTCCCACTACAAATCTAATTCATTTAAATAGCACATAGCTTGAACATAAATTGTACTTAAATATGACTTAAATAAAACCTACATGTAACTTAAACCAATCTAACTTCAACTTAAATGCATTTAAGTTAAACTGGAATGAGGTGGTCAATATAGCTGGATTAGCAATCAGAATCACTCTTTTAACAGACTCTTTTTGAATTTATTATCGATTAAAGTAAATAAATTGACGTGAAAAATAGATTGACGTGAAAAATAGTTACATTTACAAATAGTATATTGTGGTACACAAAACAAAATTACGATTTTTAGAGAGAAGACATTTTTATGACTTCTTTTTATCTGACAACAATGATTTTTAATTTGCTTAATAATTTTTTAAACACCAAAAACTCAAACAATGAAGACAAATCGTATTCAATTTTATTTCCTGACCCTTTTGTTGATGACCTTATTTTCATCCTGCTCGATCCAAAAAAGAACCTTCAACCAGGGGTATTATTTTAATTGGCATTTTTCTTCCAAAACAAAGTTAGCTGAAAAACAGACATCCGAAAATGAATCGGTAGTAAAAGAATCGTTAGCTTCCGAAAAAGAATTCATTAAGGAAAGTAGCGACTTAAATCAAGAGAACTGTGCAGAAAAAAATCTGAAAAACGAAACATATAGGCACCTTGACGATCAAGAGTCTGTTGTGGCTGCCACGGAAAGAAAACATTCCTCCTTCTCTCAGATTATGGATTTGCCGAGATCAGTCATTAAGAGCGAGATAAAAAGTGAACTTCGCAAACTGAGAGATACTCAATTCATTTCTCCGCCTGCAAGAAAAATGTCAGTCGTTCTTAAATTGGCGATCATCTTTAGCGGTCTGGCGATAATTTCGCTAATCATAGCATTCTGGTCCTGGTACTTTTACGTACTTGGCGGCTTGGTGGGAACTGCAACAGTCCCTACTTTCCGGATCTTCCTAATTGGTGGTTTAATTTCCCTAGCACTCGGACTATTCCTGTTCATCCTGCACTGGCTGACAAACTAATACTGTCTTTTAACAATACTAAAAAATGGAAATAGAGCATGTTGTATTTCCATTTACTATTCCTGGAGTTTCAATTAAGTGGGAAGACTAAAGAATATACTGGTAAGACCGCTAAAGCGGTTTACCGCAATAACGTTAAAAGCACGCCTTTTATGGCTCAAAGGTTAGAAACCCCTAAGAAGTATCAAATTTCTTAGGGGTTTTGTTTTTAAATCAATGTATCCTTTCATATCAATTATTCGATCTTTCATTGAATTTTTCATTTTAGAACAATAGAATAAATAATAAAATGTGTTGTTTTTATTGTAATTTTCGAATTATTAATTTTTTAAAGTTTAATGAAGCTTAAATTCTATATCATTCTATGTTTACTTTTTTCAATGAAAGTAACTGCGCAACAAGTGATTGCAAATGCAGGTGAATTTTGGAATAATTCTGAGGGAAGTTTGTCTTGGACAATTGGAGAAGTAGTAACTGAAACAGTCACTACAACGAATTATCAGCTAACTCAAGGTTTCCAACAAATTCAAGAAGGGTATTTAGTGCTATCAGACAATCTTTTCTTAAATGACATAACAATTTTCCCTAATCCATTTAGTTCAGAAGTAAAAATTCAAACCAATTACAAGCATGCTGTTTTTGATCTTATAGTTTTTGATTACCAAAATAAAATAGTGTATCAAAATAAGATCCTTTTCTCTCCAGCATGTGAACAATTGACTATCGATTTATCGGCCTTAGCTGCTGGCTACTATTATTTTGAATTAACTACCCCATTCGAAAATAAACGATTTATTCAACGCTTAATTAAACTTAAAGATGATTAATAACGTATTGAAACTTTCTTTCATCGCATTTTGTGCAATATGCTCAACCATTTCAAATGCGCAAGCTCCAAATTTGATTAAATATCAATCAATCGCTAGAGATGCAGCAGGTTTAATTTTACCAAATTTGCCTTTGGGTATTAGGATGTCGATTCATGATCTAAGCGCATCAGGTACAATTGTTTTTCAAGAAACTCATTCTGTTGTGACCAATGAATATGGCCTATTCAATCTGTCGATTGGCGCTGGAACTTCTTTGACAGGTACAATTAGTGGCGTTGATTGGTCAAATGGAGCAAAATATATTGAAATTGAAGGGGATCTTACAGGTGGAACAAGTTATTTACCCTTCGGAACAAGTGAACTTTTAAGCGTTCCCTATGCTTTGTATTCTAATTATTCAGGAATTGCGTTTTTACCAAATGGAACTTCAGCAGGAAACACACCCTACTGGGATGGTTCAACTTGGGTAATTAACAATAGCAACATTTATAATATTGGTAACAAAATTGGTATAGGGACTACTTCTCCTGTGCAAAAACTTCATGTTAATGGACACATAAACATCCCATTAGACAGCAGTTATATGATTAATAACAGAAAAGTGTTATGGGTAAAAGGAATTGGAAACGTATTCGTTGGAAATAATACTGGTGCATCTAATACAATTGGATTTAACAATTCTTTCTTTGGATTCAATTCAGGGACATTAAATTTATCAGGCTCACAGAATACATTCATTGGAACAGAAACAGGAGCAGCAAATATAAATGGTGATATGAATTCATTCCTAGGCCGTAGGGCCGGTTTCAGTAATATTGATGGGATTGAAAACACGTTTATAGGTGCTTATGCTGGTCAATCAAATACAGACGGTAATCACAACTCATTCTTGGGAGTAACTACTGGAAGTTCTAATACAAGTGGTGCAGAAAATACATTTATTGGAGCCCATGCAGGTTACTTTAATAACATGGGTAGTTTTAATGTATTTCTTGGCAATTTTACCGGACTAGCCAATATATCTGGTAACAATAATACATTTGTAGGATTTGAAGCAGATGGTTCTAGTAGCAATCTAACAAATGCAGCTGCTTTTGGAGCTGGTGCTATTGTTAATGCTGACAATTCTATAATTGTTGGCAATACATCTGTTACATCAATCGGTGGACAGGTTGGTTGGAGTACGTTTTCTGATAAAAGATTGAAAACAAATATTGAAGAGTGTAAATTAGGATTGGAGTTTATCACAAAATTGCAACCGGTAAACTACACTTACAAAGCCAAAGGACAAGAAAATTTAGTCTACTCAGGACTTGTAGCTCAAGATGTAGAACAATTATTAAACGATTTAAATACAGATTTTAGCGGTTTGGTTAGACCGAAAAATAAAAATGACTTTTATTCAATTCGCTATGCTGAATTTGTTGTGCCTTTAATTAATTCAGTTCAAGAACAAGAAAAAAAAATTAGTGATTTAGAAAACCTAAATCTTGAATTGATCAAAAGAATTGAAGATCTTGAAAAAAAATTGACTAAAATTTTGAGTAATTCTAATTAACAAGCAACTAAATTTCAAATAAATGCGTCTTGAAAAGAGTTATATATCCACCACTTCTTTAACTAAAAAAATGAAAATTAATTTATCCCTATTATTACTGCTTGGTTTTATTCTATTTTCGTCTAAATCTCATGCTTGCAGTCCATGTGGAGCCCTTTCTAATGTTACACAAAATATAAGCGGAACCAATTTAGAATTATCCTTTACCAGTAACGCTGGATGGGATTGTTGTTACACTGTGCAAATAGAAATAATTTGTTCAAATGCCTCTTTTACAGGTGTCCCAAATTATTTTTCTGCAGAGATTTGTTTGAACGGTGGCAATGGATTTTCAGTAACCAATAACTTGGTTACACCATACCCTTTAACAATAATTGATCTAACTACCTTCTGTCCAGGAACGTATAAATGGCGAGCTGCTGAAACATCTTGTATGATATACACCCCAGAACAAACATTTACAGTTACCGGTGCTAGCCCAATTGTTGTTGACGCAAGTTTGGCTGAAGACACAATTTGTATTTCTGAAAATACACAGTTTTCAGCATCCGCCTCTAACGGGTGTAACAGTGGAACTTTTAATTTTTCTTGGGCTCCCGCTGCAGGATTGAACAATCCTAACATTTCAAATCCTATAGCAACACCATTAATTACTACAATTTACACATTGACTGTAACTGAAATTGGATCTTGTACTGCACCACAGACTGTCGCTCTTACAGTCAACGTGAATCCTTTGCCAACCGCAACAATTTCAGGCACTATAGATCTTTGCCAAAATTCACCTCCATCTAATGTTATATTTGTTGGCGCAGGGGCCACAGCTCCATACACTATAGATTATACGTTGAATGGTGTAGCTCAAACACCTATTATTACGAGTGGAACAACAACAATTCAAGTACCAACAGTTACCCCAGGTACCTATACATATGCTTTGACGAATATTTCTGAATCAAGTGGTGCTCAATGCTCACAAGCTCAGAATCAAACTGCGATTGTAACTATCAATCCATTACCCATAGTTAATGCTGGATTAGATCAAATATTATGCGAACCCAATGATCTTACGCCTTCTGAAGTAACTTTGACAGGTGCAGGAGCAATGACTTATTCATGGAATAATGGCGTAACAAATGGCGTATCATTTACACCACCAGTCGGAACAACCATTTATATATTAACAGGTACAGATGCAAATGGATGCACTGATACAGATGATGTTATGATTACTTCTTTGACATTACCAATTGCAAATGGCACAGCTAGTGATAATTATGGTAATGCTCCGATGATAATCGATTTTACAAACACAAGTCAATACGCAACAAGTTATATTTGGGATTTTGGAGATGGGAATATTCAAAATGTAAGTACTTCAGCTAATATTTCAAACGTTTATGGTACAGCTGGAATTTATACAATTGTTTTAACTGCATCGAATGGAATTTGCACTGATACTTGGACAACTCAAATTGAAGTTATTCCGCCAATGATTGTTATTCCACCAAATGTTTTTTCTCCAAATGGCGATAACATAAATGATTTCTATTTTATAGATGTTCAAAACGGAGCTGAATTTGAAGCGCTAATTTTAAACCGTTGGGGA
>Ga0209190_1000425_pt1 | contig 30960 bp, 29 predicted proteins | sample M_140205_XF_Meta_FD_187315 | JGI IMG/M metagenome (GOLD analysis project Ga0209190, IMG submission 187315) | Freshwater microbial communities from Lake Montjoie, Canada to study carbon cycling - M_140205_XF_MetaG (SPAdes) (version 2) | ecosystem: Environmental > Aquatic > Freshwater > Lake...
TCAGCGCTGCGCGAGACGTAGCCAGTGCTAGTGGCGGAACTGCTGATGCGTATAGCGTTCGCTCCGGTGCCGCTAATCGAAATCGTATTGCTCGGCGTCTGGCCAGCGGTGCTCGGACTCAACTCGATGACCGAACAGGTGGTGTTAGTGGCGGATGCCGCCGCCTGCAAAACTGCAATATTTCCCGCTGTAAAAGATCCCGCGTTAGACACTCCAACAGACAGCAGCACCGACGCGCCGATCAGTGAAATCTGCTTTAGAATAGAAGTGGCTCGCGAATGGAATATTGATAGAATGTTAGTGTTCATGATGTTTGAAATAGCGCGCAGGTTCGGTTTCACAAAAGTGAAAATGACCCGGCAACTTGAAGCATCAAAACGTCCATGGTGACGATTAAGTCACACAGTCTCCAGACCCTGAAAAATGAAAAAAGGAGTCAGTGTGCACCTTGACCCCTAATTTTTCATCCGCGCGCCGATAAAAATACTAAGCAAAGCTAAAGTAGCAAAATGTATTTTTTGAATACAGGCAACTTCAACGTAGATTCAAAATCGTAATCACGATATGAGTGCAGGTGATTCAAATAATCATTTAAACAAAAACTAAAACCTACCCCCATACCCATGAAATTAACTTCACGCCTCGTCGCCCATTTCAAACATGCTCGCTTTTTGATGGTATCATGCTCTGCATTAACCACGATCAATGCTACGGCTGGGACAATTAACACCTTCACTGCGACCACAGATAATCTTCTGGGTACTGCCTCCAACTACTCCTTAGGTGCCGCTCCCGCCACTTCTACCTCCGCTGGCTCCTACAAGGATGTCCTCCTGACCGGAACAGCCTACAATCTTCAACAAACCAACACCAACACGATTACGGAATCGCTCAGCGTAACGAATGGCAGTTCCTATAAAATCAGTGCGTACGCCTCTAACGCCAACGCCCCCACCTTCAGGGTAGGTTCGACGACGACTAGCGGCACAACCGAAAGCATCGCTGCATTCACAAACGCTAACGTTCCTTCGTCTGGTGGCTCTCAAGATTTAATTTATATCGGCGGTAGTTCCACTTTGCTCATTTCAGAAGACAACGATCTTACCCCAGCTCAACCCTTGACATTGGAACTCCGGCAAGGCGGAAACTTCGATGTCACAAGTGGATCCACCCTGTCTATCGACGCAGTGATCAAGCAAAAATCTAGCAATACAGCTATCACGATCAAAGGCGGAGGCGTCACCAATTTCACTAAGGTCAACACCTACACAGGTGCCACCACCGTGAGCGCCGGCACTCTCAATATCGGCTATGCTGGCACGATTAATACATCGAGTTCGATCGCTGTGACGGCCGGTGCGAAGTTTACTTACAACAGCAGTGTGGAACTAACGAAGGCACCAGTTCTGAATGGCGTAAGCACTAGCAGTCGGGCAGTCCTTGGCGGGTCTGGCACGGTCAACGCCACCCTAGTCCTCGACAACAAGGGAGACACCCTATCCCCAGGGAATAGTCCTGGAATTCTTAGTTTCACCGGAAATCAAACATGGAATTCCTTCAGCTACGACTGGGAGGCCAATAATTTTACTGGCACCGTCGCGGGAACAAATTTTGACCAGATCGCAATCGCGGGCGGGCTCACCCTCAGCGGTGGCTCAGGAAGCTACGTGCTCAATCTTCTCTCCCTCACCGGAGCGAATGTCGCTGGAGTGATTCCTAATTTTTCCGAGGGCAGCAGGTCATGGACGGTTCTCTCGACCACGACCGGTATCACTGGCTTCAATGCCGCGAACTGGTCGATTAACACCGCCGGATTCACCACATCTCCATCGTTTGCTGAAAGCTTCTCGTTGGTTAATTCGGGCAATAACCTCGTTCTGACCTATGTCCCAGAACCGGGATCCGTCGCCCTCGCAGCGACCGGGGTGCTGGGCTTGTTAGTCCGCCGCCGCCGTTCCATCCATTGATCGACTACCACATGACCTGTAGCCAAACGATGCTCTAATTAACTTGGGATTTCGGGTTGATGTCACCAACCGCGATGTCGGTGATGTTTCCCTTCAAGTGATCCGTGAACCTTTTGAGGTTGTGTCGGGCGCTCCGAACGTAGATGTCGCTGACCCCGCTTGACAGCCGAGAGGCGATAAACTCGTTGGCCACCTGAGCGGTGGCGCGGATGGCGACAAGATCGGCACGGTTGGCTGCATAGAATCGGACGGCATCCGCAATCGGGATCTCACCGGCGGTCCGGCGGGCGCTCACCCATTCGTCCATGGCGGCAGTCAAGGAGACCCCGAATCCGGCGGCGAGGTTCTCGCAATGGGAGAGCATCTCCAGATTGCGCTTGGTCGCCTCGTTGCCGGTGTCGAAGCCATTCGCCAGCCTGACGGTGATCTGATTCGCGATCAGGCGGGCCTCTTCCAGACAGGCGAGGTGACGGTGCTTCCGGTTTCCACCCTCCTTCCAGTGGAGGGAAAACATGGGGTATCCATCCTTGCGATTCACCGTGTAGATCCTCACCCGGCAAGGGCCGGTTCCGATCTCTACGACACTGCTACGTTTGCGTTTCCGAGTCATCGGACGCGGTCGCCGTGTCAAGTGTGCTGGAATTTCTGTCGCGGACTTCCCGAAATCTCCTAAGTCCGTTGATGTCGAGTTACTTGTGGCGTAACTCCTTGATAATGGTCGGGCTGGCGGGATTCGAACCCACGACCCCCTGCCCCCCAGGCAGGTGCGCTACCAGACTGCGCTACAGCCCGTTTCATAAACGGATGGCGAAACAAACAGGCTAAATGCGGATTGGCAAGCACGGAAATCCATGGCATTTCCATCATGTGAATCGTATCAAAACAGCCATCGTTGGAGCCAGCGGATACACCGGGATGGAACTGCTTCGCTTGCTCCTCGGTCATCCAGGAGTCGACCTCGTCGCTGCCACCTCTCGCCAAGAGTCGGGGAAATCACTGGCCAGCGTTTTTCCGCGTTTCGGCAATGCCAAGGGTGCCGATCTCGTTTTCACAGCACCAGATGCAGATACCATCGCCGCAACCGGTGCACAGGTGGCCTTTCTCGCTCTCCCACACGGAGTGGCGGCGGAAATTGCCAGAGATTTGTTAGAGCGTGGACTAAAAGTCATCGACCTAAGCGCGGATTTTCGTTTGCATGATGCAGCGGTGTACGAAGAATTCTACGAACACAAGCATCCAGCGCCCGACTTGTTAGCGGAGGCGATTTACGGTCTACCAGAAATTCGTAGTGCTGAAATTAAGGCTGCGCGTTTGATCGCAGCACCAGGATGTTATCCAACAAGCATTCTTCTACCGCTGTTGCCCCTGCTACGTGCCAAACTCATCCAGACCGACAGCATCATAGCGAACTCGATGAGCGGTGTGAGTGGCGCAGGACGCAAAGCAGACCTCAGCCTGCTGTTCTGCGAATGTAATGAAAGTGCCCGCGCCTATGGTATTCCGAAACATCGTCATCTATCAGAAATTGAACAGGAACTCAGTCTTGCTGCAGGAAATCAAATAATTGTTAGCTTCATTCCGCATCTCATCCCAGTAAACTCTGGCATCGTCACCACTACCACTGCCAAGCTCCGCGACGGCGTCTCACCTGAAGCGATCGGCACAACTCTGGCAGATGCATACGCGGGCTCACACTTCGTCCGACTCCTCGGTCGCGGCGGATGCGCCGACACTAAAAATGTCACCCGCACCAACTTCATCGACATCGGTTGGCAGCATGATCCACGCACGGGACGAATCATTTTGATGAGTGCCGAAGACAACCTCGGAAAAGGTGCTGGCGGACAGGCGGTGCAATGTTTCAACCTGATGTATGGCTTCGATCCGACGGATGGATTGCAAAATTTTTAGTTGCTGTTAAGGCTGCTTCGCGAATCTCTTTTTTACATGGACACCCCATTCACTCGACTCAAAGGCGGCGTTGGTGCACCGCAAGGTTTTCTCACCAGCGCCGTGAGCTGTGGCATCAAAAATCCAAACGCCGCACGCCTCGACCTTGCGCTTATCTACTCGGAAAAGCCATGCACCTCCGCTGGCACCTTCACGACGAACCGTGTCAAAGCGGCACCCGTGCGCGTTTCCCAAGCCCACCTCCGCAAGGGCGATCTCCGCGCCATCATCGCGAACTCCGGCAACGCCAACGCCTGCACCGGCGTGCTCGGCATTCGCGACGCCAACGCCATGTGTGACGCCGTTGCCAATCCGCTCAAACTCAAACGCTCAGAAATCGGCGTGGCATCCACAGGCGTCATCGGTCTACCCATGCCGATGTCACGCTTCGAACCAAAGTATGACGAACTCATCGAACGTCTTGGCCCGAAAAATGGCTCCGATGTCGCTGCGGCGATCATCACCAGCGATACCCACGCCAAAGAATTTGCGATCTCCTTCGACCTCGGCGAGCACCGCGTCCGTATCGGTGGATGCGTGAAAGGCGCAGGAATGATCTCTCCCAGCATGGCCACCATGCTATGCTTCATCTCCACAGATGCTTCGATCTCCAGCGAAAACCTGCGTAAGTCGGTGCTCGAGTGCGTCGAAGATAGCTTCAACCGCATCACCATCGACGGTGATATGTCGACAAACGACAGCGTCATCGTCCTCGCAAATGGTGCAGCGGGCATGCCGATGATCCGCCGCAATAGCTCAACCTGTAAAATCTTCCGCCAAGCATTGCGGCTCGTCATGTTAGAACTGGCCAAGGCAGTCGTCCGCGACGGCGAACGCACCACTAAATTTGTCACCGTAAAAGTCGAAGGAGCTCGCACTTATCTCGATGCCAAAAAAGTCGCCGAGGCAGTTTGTAAATCCGCTTTGGTCAAATCATCTTGGAACGGAGGGGATCCAAACTGGGGTCGCATCATCCACGCCGTAGGATATTCGCGGGCACGCATTCGCGAAGAACTCGTGGACATCCACATCGGTGGAAAAGCGGCTTGTCTTGGAGGACTTCAAGCGGAAACACCAATGGATGAACTGCGCGAAGTCGTTTCTCATCCCGAGTTTGAAATCACCATCAATCTCAACCAAGGCGAATCCATTTACACGATGTACTCGAGCGACCTATCACCCGAATATATTGACTTCAATCGCTCAGAATATGCTTATTGGAAACAAGCCCGTAAAGACGGGCTTGTCTAACGGCAGAACATAAGTGGCTTTCTATTCGGGAGCTACCGGCACGACAAGAACAGGCACGGTGGCTTTTCGTATCATTCCTTCTGCTACACTTCCTAACAAAAGCGAGGCAATCACCCCATGACCGTGAGAACCCATCACGACAAAGTCTGCGTGGCTTTCTTTAACACGATCGCTCAATGAGTGCAAAGGACTGCCCTCCGTCACGTGAGAGGTTGCCGCCGGAATCTCCGCACGAACCTTAGTAAGAAGTTCACTTAACTTATGCTTCGCGCGACGTTGTGCCTCGTCACGGAAAACACTCATGGCTGGAAATTCATCGGGCGTAAAACCATAGGCGGTGTAACTGGGCTCGGGCTCGACGACATGAAACAATTGCAAACCTGCACCAAAAGCTTTTGCAAGACTGGTGGCCATTTCTATCACAACAGGGGTGGCATTCGAGAAATCAACTGCGACAATAATATTTTTCATAGGTTCCTTAATTAGTCATGCTGCCAACTCTTGTAAAGAAACAAGCTGTCATAATCTAAAAATAAACAATCGAAGCAATCCTCGTTTGGCAAAACCCTTTTTTTACTTCATGAACCCTCCCAGATGATTCGTTTTCTCCACACCCGTATCCGCGTTCGCGAGCTCGATCGCTCTATCACATTTTATCAATCACTGGGTTACGAGATCGGCGAGCGCAAAGCCTCGCCACAAGGCAACAGCCTCGTCTTTCTAAGGATTCCAGGTAACGATGTCTTTCTCGAGCTTTGTCACTCTCCAGATTACACCGCCACTTGTCCGGAAGATCTGATGCATACCGCTCTCGGCGTGGACGACATCGTTGAATATTGCGATCATGTCGAAAAGGCTGGTATCGAAATCTGGCCGTCTGGCTGGCGCGAAAAATTCTCTGGCGATGTACGAAAAATGGCTTTCGTCACTGATCCCGATGGCTACGAAGTGGAGATCTTAGAGCATTAAGCGCAATTCTAACCGCTTAGTCATAAACATTCACCACCCCAAGATTCGCAATGGCCACGCTTTCAGAATCTTTCGTTGACCTAACAACAAATCGAGGCTCAATGCGTGTTCATCTCTTTATTCCAGATGGCGGCGGTAGGCGCCCCTGAATCATTTTCTACTCGGAAATCTTCCAAGTCACCGGCCCGATCCGGAGTATGGCAGCTACTCTGGCAAGCGAGGGCTATCTGGTGGCGGTTCCCGAAGTCTATCATGAATTCGAGCCGCTCGGCACAGTGCTCGCCTACGATGCTGATGGCTCGGCGCGAGGGAATGATTTGAAAACGAAAAAGGAAATCGCCTCTTACGACGAGGACTCGGAAGTGACGGTGAAGTTCCTCCAGAGCCATGAATCCTGCACCGGACGGATCGCCAGCTTGGGCGTCTGCCTCGGCGGTCACTTGGCGCTGAGAGCCGGACTCCATCCCGACGTAAGCGCGGTGGGTGCGTTCTATCCGACGGACCTTCACACCGGAAATCTTGGGCTTGGAAGATCCGACAACACCTTGGAGCGTCTGGCGTCCGTCGAAGCTTCGTTGTTATTCGTCTTTGGTCGCCAAGATCCACACATCCCTGTGGAAGGCCGGCGGAAGATCCACGCCTTGCTAGAATATGCCGAAGTGGATTTCGAGTGGCACGAGTTCAACGCAGCCCACGCATTTCTCAGGGACGAGGGCGTGCGCTACAACCCAGCACTGGCGAGAGTGGCGATGGATTTATTGTTGAGGTTTTTAGCAGAGAAAATCAGATAGAAATCAGTTCTGCGGATTCCACCATCCGTTGTTGGCTTCTGGCCCACACCAACCGAGATTCCACTGATCGGCATCGCCACCGTGAGGATTATCTCCCGCGGAGACCTCGGTCTTGGACTCTGCCGTGACGCTGCCGTCACACCATGCGACGAGCGCTTTTCCGTTGGCACGGAAGTGCACCGTGGGACTTAGCCGCTGACCAGTAGGCCCTTCGCCAAAGTCCGGATACGGCGGCTCGCAATAGGCGCTCTCTTGGAGCCCCCCCACTCGAGCATACGCCGCAGTTGTGAACATGATTGTTCTGCTTGGATTGTGAATGTTTGAAAGCTTTTCTGAAATAAGAATCTTCGTTTTTGGATCGAATTCACCTCCTGGCCGTCCTCCGATGTAAGTTGCGTTGTAACCATAACCACCGCTGCCATCTTCAAAACTGGAGGAACCGTCTAACATTACATGAAACAACGGGCACTGAGTCACTTGCATGCTTTTACCCAAATACGGTGAAAGAAATCCAAGCGTCGGATCAAATTTTGATCCGTTAGATGATCGAGCTCCATGCCAACGTCGATTGTTGAATTGATCCGCTGCGGGACAAAAGGCTCCGCTATCCGATGCATAAATAACGTTGGCCACCGCGAGGGATCTCAGGTTGCTCGTACTCTCGATAATCCGCGCTCGGGTCAGCATGGCTTTTCCAGATGAAAAAGAAACCACTGCTAAAACCACTAATATACAGACCACCACCAATACCTCAACCAGCGTGAATCCGCGGGCTGGAATGGGTTTATGCAATGTGGCGCATTTCATCTCTTTAAAATCCATTAGAGCGATTGATACACTTTAACCCTGAAAAACTGTTTTGTTTGCGTGGCGATCGACACTGCAGAACGAAGTCTAACCTCGCGAACGACTCCAACACTCTGAATCGTACCTGCCGAAGTCTCGCTAATGACCGATAAATTTCCAACCACGGGAACGACTGCAGCCCCTGCGGAACTGATTGCGATGGTCGACCAATCATTCGCCAACATCGAGGCGGAAACTTGAACCTCATATGTTAAATCTATCAGTCGCTCGTCGCGAAGGAATCTAAGCTCCGGATAAATGCCACCCACCGCCGTGACCAGTCGGCACGATGGTGATACCCCAGCTGCATCGGCAGCCCATGGCAGTCGTGCAAATGCATACTCTATTAAATTTGTAAGGCCATCTCCATCAGGATCATCTTCTGCGTCGCGGTCTGCGGGGTCGAGCTTTGCAAGCTGCGGCCAATCAGCATAAGTCATCCGAGTGGAAATGCTTCCTAACGCTTCGAGATCAAAGCCACCGGAACCAGTGGTACGCCAACTATCAAAAATGGAGCGTCCAGCTTGGTCTTTGAATGCACCATTTCCAGGGATATCGACTATACGAATGTGCGTAATTTGCGATAGCTCAAGTTGAGCGAGGTCAAAGGGAGTTCCCCATGATTTTTCGTAAGAATTGGCGTGTTTACCCGCCAAGTTATTCACGTTCGTTGGGTTGATCGTTCCGTATCCACCCACCGCTGCCGTGGTGAGCGAAGTTGAGGGAAAACGCAAAAAGTTGACCCCGTCCGCCGAAACCTCCACATAGGCTAGCTCTGCAAATATACCACCGATCCCCGCTCCTCCTTGGTTCGATTGCGATATCACGCCGTTTTCATACACGACGAAGTCCGCACCCGAGAAATTTTGAATCGGCTTGGAAAGCTGTAGTGTGATCGAACCTGGCAATACTCCCGCAGTGATCTGCGTAGCCGTTAGATCTCCAAGTGATACCGTATCGAAAAGGTCACCCGTGACCTCACCAAGAGCCAGCGAAGAATTACTAAACGATGATCCTCCATCAGAGCGGTAGTAGTGAGTAACGCTTGACGCCCAATCGAAGAACACTGGATTCACATAGTTGCTTGGGTTTTGGTAGATTGGATCGCCAAATTCATCGAACCCTGACATCAAGCGAGCAGCACCGACTCCGTGAGGACCGACAAATCCTGGAACAGGGGCATCATAACTGTTTAATGCATCATTGAGCGCAGCAGAATAAGGTCCGCCCTGAAGGCTTAACGAAATGCCAGCCCAAATAATCCAGCAGCGATGTAACGATTTGAGCAACATGAGCAATCGTATCACAAAACTGGCGAAGGGTGACGAATTACACCCTTCGCAGTGAGGATTTCATTTATCGTTTTCTCCTTACAAGTAAAAGAAGGCCCGACAACGTGACCAATATCGTGGAAGGTTCTGGAATGATGGTGATGATCCGATTCGCATCGGAAATAAGAAGTGCACCCTCATGCATTCGCAGCTCACCAAGGCGGTCTGTCGAAGTGAGAACAGTCTCATAATTTCCATTGCCACTCGCATCGAACTTCACAAGAGCCGATGGATTCACAAAGTCCGTAAGCGTGACGAGCACATTTCCACTTGCATCTATCAACAACGAACTGGCTCCAGCACCTGCAAATGAACCACTATAGTCGATCCACTGATGACCAGCGGCATCGAGTTGAGATGAAGGATCTCCTAACAAAGCTGTTGCAACTTCGATGGTTGACCAGCGATAAATACTAGAATCACCGTAGCCAGGAGCATAAAACATGTTTCCTACCATATCAAATGCACATGGTCCTGAGCCACCCGCGACTGCTCCAATATCTAAATAACCAGAGAGCACACCACTGGCATAATAGCTGATTTGTGTCGTTGAAAAATCTGCAGAACCGGTGGTGACTAGGCTATTTCCACTTTTACTTAACAAGTAGTTTGTTGCAAATGTCGAAGTGGTCGTCGAATCGCCAATATTGTAACGGTAAATTTTCGATGATGGGTAATTACCATCGTTAAAATAGACTGAGGAGTTGACTGCGACCAAGCTAGCTCCCGCATAATCAGCGCTTGCCGCACGAATCGTGGTGCTGGAGTTACCATCGTTGCGATATACTCCACCGGAGGTGAAGTCTTCTGCCGCAGTCGCATAGTACAAGTTACTATCAGATCCCCAATCGTAGCTGTTGATGGTGTCGCTATTGCTGTGTGTGAAGAACAAGGCGCTGCTGTAGCCTGTACTAAACGTCAAAGCCGCATGAACGGACGGATTCATTACCATGAAGGCCGTACATGTCCCAACAAGTGGGGCAACTTTTAATCTGGAATAATGATACGAGGCGGTTTTGGTAATGGACGCAATTGCGCATTCTACCGTTGGCATCCAAGATGCACGATATTTCATTGTATTGTATTTCTCTTCGATTTGTTTGTGATGCACGAAGAGAGAACCACAGGCGAAAACACCCGTGATTTTCTCTCGTCGATCCCCTTTCGCGGAGGACCATGGATCCCGATTCCTCGGACGAATCCGGCTGGCGGGGGTGACGAGCTACGAAAGCACAAGTATTCGGGCTCCCAGCTTGGCCTCCTCCCCGCCTTCACCGCTTTTTCAAACGATTGGCTATGTGGGGATTCGTATCTGGATACCGCTGCGCGACAGCTCCGGGGTCTAACCGGATTCCATGACACTTTCGTATTAGTCACAAAGAACATTCCGTTTTGAGTGACTTGAGGCAAGTTAATTCGCCAATTTATCAGCATCGGTCACCGTTGCCACTTGACGTGGACGTCATTGAACTGTTGCTTGCGCCATGTTCCGCGAGGTCCTCAAATCCAAATTGCATCGAGCCATGGTCACCGGTTCCGACGTTGACTACGAGGGAAGCATCGAAATCCCAACAGACCTAATGGAGGCCGCGGACCTGTGGGCGGGCGAAAAAGTATTGGTCGCGTCGATCACCACCGGGGCACGCCTCGAAACCTACATTCTACCCGGAAAACCCGGCACCGGCCACATCATGATCAATGGCGGTGCTGCCCACCTGATCAAAGCCGGAGAACGAGTGGCTATTATGGCCTTCGCACTGTCAGATTCTCCTATCAATTCGACCAATTTGCTTCTGGATGACCAAAATAATATCATCCGACTAAGCCGGTGAGGCCTGTCATTCACCAGAAATGACGTTGACCGTTATTGAAAATCATGCAAAGTATTTATCACTTATGAAGTGCATCCTGCCCGTCTGTGCCATTGCCAGCTTGAGTCTTGCGGCCTGTAACAATGGATCAAGTCCCATCACCCGTGGTGGCTACGATCCTCTGCTTACGGCTGGCAGCAACAACACCCCTGCTCCTAACGCACAAATCACTTTCACCGCTGGGCAATTCGTCCGAGCCGCTATGGACAATACAGCTTTCTTTAAGACTCGTCCTAACGGAACAGTTGATGCTGACAAACTTTTGAGCCGTAGCACTTCGATGAAGGTAATATCTAATAACGATAGCTACTTGAAAGTAGAACTAGATAGCGGAGAAATTGGCTTTGTACCGACGGTGATGTTGGAGGACCCAAATGTAGCACCACAGGCGCTTACAACCAACCCCAGTGGGTATCAGATTTATCCACCCCTCCCTGGAAATGGTATGGACCCGTCACTGCCTATTACGGTTCCCACCACCTTGCCGCCAGAGGGGGCGATTCCGACAGCGATCGATCCCGATGCGCCCTCACCCACGGTTCCTCAGCCCACTGCGGCGCCCCTCAAAGAAAATCCTCTCAAAACGCTACCCCCCGCCGACCCTAGTCTCGTGAATCCCTCTGCCCCAGAACAATCTAACAAAATAAAAGAACCTACTCTGAAGCCCGCAAGCGAGTGAAATTCTTCTTGCTCTTCATTTTCTCATTGCTGCTAGGTGCATGCGCAAGCTCACCTGGCACCCTGAAAGTTAAGCAATATCATTTGAGAAGTGAGGTCATCCTGCCGGCGGATGATCCAATGATGAGAATGGAAAAACTACGCCGTCTGCACGGAGCTGTTAGTACCGCAGAACGCCGAGAGAGACTTGGGCAATATTACACTCTAACTTGGAACCATCCAAAGGGTACTGGTCAAGGCGAAGTGGAGGTCCGTTTCGATTACCAACAAGGGGCGAGTGCAAGCTTAGTGAAGCAGATGCAGAAAGATTTTCCATCCAGCGCCGGATCAGGATCAGTAGAATTCGCGGTACTCGGTGACGATTATTTCACACGAGGCAAGGTTTTAGCATGGAAAGCCACTCTGTTGCGGGATAAAAAAGTGCTCGCAACTCAACAGTCGTACCTTTGGCAATAAGCCTCACAAGTCTTCGATGGATGGTTGACGACCTACTCTGATGATTTTACCCTATTACACTCTCGTCGACCTGAGGACGACACTTTTTTCGTGACTACAGAAAGCTCAATTTTTGTCGGAACCTTTGATGGTTTCAGTTGGATTCGCTGCGAAGGGAAAGGATCGTTTCTCAACAGTCCAACCCTTAAAACCTTCGGATTGGATAGAGTCTCCGCTGGGGAAAAATGTTTGGTGATCGACCTACAAGCCTGCACCAGCATGGATTCAACCTTCATGGGAACCCTCGCGGGCTTAGCCAATCGCTTGGTCGCCCAAAACGAGGGCGTCTTACAAATCGCCGATTCTAGCGAGCGCAACCGTCATTCGCTCGAGGACTTGGGTTTGGATTTTTTGATGGAAATCGACCCATCAAGTGCCAACTGGCATGGGGCACTTGAAACGATCCGAGCAGAATTGAAGCCACCCCAGACTCCCTCCCAGCTGGGCGCCATTCAAAAAACGGTGCACGTTCTCGAAGCTCACCAAACGCTCTCGGACACCAACGCCAAAAATCTTCATGCGTTCTCAAACGTCGTCAATTTGCTGGAATCCGAGCTGGAATTAAAACAGAAGCTCGCTGAAGATGCTAATCAGAAGTAAAACCCCTCTACGAACGCATCTGAAATTCCGCGTTTCTCCAAGATGCCTGATTTACTAACAATTTTATTAGCGCTCTGCGTTTTGGTCATCCTTGCCTTTGGGCTCGCTCTCCAAAACCAGCGCCGTAAAGTTAAGGCCGCTCGCAGAAGATTCAACGAGCTAGAAGGCGAGGAACACCGCATGTTCACGTTCTTGCACGATCTTGGACTGGCAATCGAAAATGATCCTTCACTCTCACTACTCTCACGCATCATCGTCGACGGCATTGAAAAGGTGGTCAGTGCACGCGGTGGGGCAATTTATTTTATCACCCCTGATGGAAACTATCTAACGCCATCTTATCTATCAGAAAGATGCCCCCCGCTGATCGGAATCCCAGTGGAAATTCGTAAAAAGGCCGAACGTGATCCTCGGGCTCTTGAAAGCCACCTGCGGCTATCGCGTGTACCCCTCGATGAGGGAATCCTCGGTCACTGCCTAGGTGCACGTGAACCCATCCACGTCGAAAACGTCAAGAACCACCCAGCGTTCCGTGACGCTTTCACTCGCTACACCGACAACGTTTCAGCGCTTCTCTCACCACTGCGCCACGCAAACAAAGACCTAGGGGTGTTAGTCGTCGCAAGGCATCACGAAGATGGACGCTTCACGGCCAATGACTTTGCGGTTTTCCGCTCAGCAGCCGAGCAATCATCATTTGCCATCGGCAACGCACGCATCCACCGAGAAGCTCACGAAAAAAGAGCGATCGAAGGTGAATTAAAAAATGCTCGTGAGGTGCAACGAATCCTGCTTCCTCAAGGAAATCCTGTTGTCTCCGGCTACCGAATCAGTGCTACTAACCTTCCAGCTAGAATTATTAGCGGTGATTACTACGACTACATCGCCCTCGGTGAGGAAAAAATCGGAATCGCCATTGCAGACGTCTCGGGCAAAGGGGTGCCGGCGGGTCTAATGATGGCGATGTGCCGCAGCGTCCTCCGCTCTGTCGCGATCAGTCATCCATCACCCTCAGTGGTATTAGCTGCTGTGAATCGCCAACTCTTCCCAGACATACGCGAAGACATGTTCATCAGCATGGCATACAGCATTCTCAATTATAAAACTAACACTCTCACGCTCTCGCGCGCTGGTCACGAACCCGCCCTACTTTTTCGCAGGAAAACGGGCGAGGTAGAACTCCTTCGCTCGCCCGGCCTTGCGCTGGGAATTGATAGTGGAATGGTCTTTGAAAGGGTCACCCGCGATGAAGAGGTCACCCTCGACTCGGGCGACTGCGTACTGTTTTACACAGACGGCGTGAAGGAAGCTCTCGACGATTCCGAAGAAGAGTTCGGAATGGACCGAATATGTCAATCTTTTCGGTCAGCTGCACCATTAGGGGCGGAGGCGGTGCTCGAACGCATACAAGCAGAGTTAAAACAATTCACAGGCGAAGGTCCGCAGATGGACGACATCACACTTGTCGCAATCGAAAAACGCTAAGCGCGGTGATTTGCTAACCTCTTAAAACATCGCAACAGTGCAAATTAAATCCGCAGTTTTCACAATGAGTGCCCGCGACCCCAAGTCGGCACCCGAATGGAATAGAGACGAGTTCGCGTTCATCGGCCGGTCGAATGTCGGCAAATCGTCTCTCATCAACATGCTGACGAATAAATCCGACTTGGCAAAGGTCTCAGCTACTCCTGGTAAAACCCAACTTCTCAACTTTTTTGTTATCAATGAAAAGTGGTCTCTTGTAGACCTACCAGGCTATGGCTACGCCAAAGTCGCCAAAAGTGAGAAAATTAATTTTAACGAGTCGGTCGGCGACTACCTCGAACAACGAGAAAACCTCAGGCTAGTTTTTATTCTAATCGATTCACGTCTGCCCCCACAACCCATCGATTTAAGCTTCATCACCTGGCTCGCAGAGTGCGGTGTGTCCTTTGCCCTAGTTTTCACCAAAGCTGATAAGCAATCCTTGACTAAAACTGCGGCGGTCGTTGAAAAATTCCTGTTAGCGCTTCCTCCTCATTTAGCAGGAATTCCCCAAGTGATTATCAGTTCTTCAAAAGACCGCAGCGGACGAGTCCCAATTCTTAAATTGATCGAACAATCTTTAATCCGCTGAATCGCAAGCGTCTTCCTTCAAAAGGTGCTCATCCCAAAAATCTCGATCGTTGCGATGAAATGCATGACAACCAAATGGCATTTTTCTACCAGTCCGCTCAAAACAACGCCTTGGGTCGATCTCAAACGAAAATGCAAAACCCTGCGCCAGTGAGGCAACTCGAAACTCAGGTAGGAATTGTTGCGCCTCGTCCGACCACAGAAGATCATTGCTTGGCACAAACTTCATCATTCGGGTTTGCGTGCGCAACCTACCAACAGCTGCACTCTTCATTCGCTTGGGCATCATGGCACGAGCAATAGCAAACGCCTTGACTTGAAAGTCTATCAGAGGACCTAAATAATCTGTAAGGTATAAGCGCGGCTTAGCTAAATAACGATTCACAAGTACTCGCTGTATCGCCTTCATTCGGTAAAGCGCAAAGCCTCCATTTCCGACCCGCTCTTCCGTAACCCATTGGGCATCTTTAGAAATAACAAACGGTGCTCCGATGTAATCTAGTTCTTGATTGCACCAATAATCTAATTGATCCGAAAAAACCAGAGCATCCAAGTGGTACATCAAAACAAATTCATAATCTTGAAATTTTTTCCAGAAATCCAATCGATTGAGCAACCGATTATGCCTTAGCACACTACCGAAAAATTGACGACTTAGTTCAAGACTTGAAAATCCATCGATGCTTATTCCACTGCCCTTTGGAACTAGCAGAAACTTATCATAGGAGCCCAGATACTTTTTAAGGTGACGCAAAGAAATTTTTTCATCATCGCTGAGCTTCGACGAAGGCATAGGAACCATAATCGCAACGCGCTTGGACGGATCACGAATTAATGCACCTTGCGATTTTGCCCACATCCTTACCATCCAATCAATGCCTATTGCTTTCATTGCAGTTAGGTCAAATTGTTAGAATTCGAAGACTCAACATTAGCCGATCCCATCGCATCTTTACCCAAAACAAAGTCAGCCCATGACTGATCCTTGTCCGACACGATCAGACCCCCAACATCCCGCCACACAACATTGAAAAACGGATCGTTCCACCGAATTCCCGCTTCTGCGTCGGGTTGATAACATGCCGATGCCATGTACAACATCTCAGAATGATCCTCAAGTGTTTGAACACCACGAGCACATCCGGCAGGGATATATATCGCTTGATAATTTGATGCCCGAATCTCAAATCCTGCCCATTGTAAATAGGTGGGAGACTCAGGACGAAGATCGATGACCACCTCGAACAGAGACCCCTTTACGCATCGGACAAACTTGGCTTCTTGATGAGGAGCTTTCTGATAGTGAAACCCTCTAATGGTGCCTTTTTGAATACTCATCGAAAAATTTACTTCTGGAAAATCCGTAGCAAGTCCCATTTGACTAAACTCACTCGATGACCAAGCACGCGCAAAAAAACCACGTGTATCCTCGACACGATTCATCTCTACTAGATACGCGCCAAAGATCGTCGTTTGATGAAATTTCATTGTACCCAGATGCTATTTTAACAGCCCTACACCTTCATATTTCGGAACACTCTTTTTATCAATCACACGCCGTCCATCGATTAGAACAGGAGGAACCACTTGACGGCCAATTATCTCGGGTAAGCACTCGAACTCTGGCCAGTAGGTTAATAGTATCAATGCCTGTGACCCATCGACCGCATCCTGCAAGGAATCTGCGTAATCCAAAACCCCGGAACCGAAAAATTTCTCCGTGGACGCGTGTGCCACGGGATCAAAGACTTTTACTCTGGCATTCTTGCCTAATAATTCACGAATAATTCCTAATGCAGGAGACTCACGGATGTCATCTGTGCCTGGCTTAAAGGCAACACCTAACACCGTTACATTTAAATTTTCAAAATCACTGAAACGCGACTCTAGCAGCCCTAAAACAACTTTCGGTTGGTCATGATTGACTTTGACAACGGCATCAAGCAGTCGCATCTCTCTCCCAAGTTTTTGGCCATGAACGATCAATGCTTTAACATCTTTCGGAAGACAGCTGCCACCAAACCCACACCCAGCCTCGATGTAGCTGGTAATCGACGGAACAACACGCGTACCATCCGTTAGAATTGGACTTAGTCGCTTGTCGAGATGAACTCCGCGCATCACTTCCGTCACATCGACATTCGTAATGACCCCGCAAAGGTTACCTATTTCATTCGAAAATGAAATCATCGTGGCAAGAAGCGAATTGGCAGTATATTTAATCATTTCTGCCGTGTTTGGATTTGTCTGGATCTGATCAACCCTTGCAAAAGGGCGGTAGATTTCTTCCATCACTCGGAGCGATCGCTCATCGATACCACCCAAAACAATTCGATCCGGATTCATAAAATCCTTCACCGCTTCACCCTCGCGCAAAAACTCAGGATTCATTCCAACACCGAAGTCACGCATCGCTTTTTTACCAGAAAATTTTTCTAACAATGGCAATACTACTTCACAGGTTGTTCCTGGAACTACCGTGCTTTTTACAACCACGACGTGATAGGTTGACTTGTCTTTTAATACACTGCCGATTTGACGAGTTGCGATACGGATAGGCTCAAGATCGATTTCATCACCATCAAAGGGTGTTCCTACAGCAATGATTGAAATTTCTGAATGAAGCACCGCTTCATGAAGATCCGTTGTTGCGCGAAAATTAACCCCGCGGAGGCGTAATAGTAATTCATCAAGCCCAACCTCGTGGATCGGAGCATGTCCCGCGTTGATCTGATCGACCTTTTTCTGATCAATATCCACGCACACCACATCGTGACCCAATTCCGCTAAACAGATACCGGAAACGAGACCGACATACCCGGTTCCTATGATTGAAATTTTCATTAGGCGTCTTCGGCTTGTTGGTTAGAACGGTACCAAATCAAAGTTCGGCACAGACCATCATTGAGCGTCACCGTTGGTTCAAAATCCAGTTCCTCTCTTGCCTTAGTGATCTCCGGACACCTTCGTTGAGGATTATCTGTCAAGTAATCCTGATCACCGCTGATGTTGCACACAACCTTACCCGAATATCCGAAGAGAACTCGAGCGTTCTCAGCTAACAGTTCAGCAAGTGTCAGCACCGAAATTTCCGGCGTTTCACTGCCAATATTGTAGGCCTCACCAGCGCGTCCTCGAACAAGAGTTTTGTAATATCCAACAATCGCGTCGGTAACATAACAGAATGTTCTAGTTGGACTGCCGTCTGAAAGCAGAACAAGGTCCTTACCAGCAAATATATCGCGTGCAAAATCCGGAATCACTCGACGATCGCTAATTTTCAATCCAGGTCCATAATTATTGAAGGGACGGGCAGTGACAATCGGCATCGAATACTGTTGAGAAAAATTTACACAAAGCGTCTCTCCAAATCTCTTGGATTCATCGTAACACGCACGCGGACCGGTACACGAAACGCTTCCACGATACGTTTCCGAGGTCGGAATTTGGTCGCTTGGTGGATCGCCGTAAATCTCACTCGTGGAAAAGAAAAGAAAACCAGAAATAGGGTGATCTGCAGCCCGCTGTAAGCGACAGTGATCTAGCAGAATTCTTAAGCCATTTACATTCGCATCCATTGTTTCGATAGGGTAGCGCCGATAATACATTGGCGACGCAATCGAAGCTGCATGAATCACGTAATCGAATGGTTCAAGGTCTACAGGCAGAGGGCAAGTGATATCATGCCGCAAAATTGTCAGTGATGGATCATCACCAAGCTCGTTCAGCCAATTTGGTACGCCTCGAATATAATTATCACTAACAACAAGTCGAATTGGTAAAGCATCAGAATGGGTAACATTCCAATGCAGCACAGATTGCACCAAATAAAATCCTAAAAAACCAGCACCCCCGCTTATAAAAAGCATTTTACCCTGCATCGCGGTGAACTCACTTTCTAGCTGGCAACAAATGTTTGCTAGATCATTGGCAACAACTTGTTCTCCTGTGTCCTCCAGCCACGTTCCACAAATATCCGAAATGTCTGAATTATTTTTCATGTGCGCTCACCAAAAAAATGAAGGTCTTGTTCTGCGCGAAGCTTATCGATCAAACGACCACTCGGAATTTCAACATCGGCGTAAGTTATCGCCTGATCTTTCTCGATGTCTCTTTTTAAGCAACAACCCTCAGCAAGACCGATCGGGAGCAACTTCTGCCCGATGGTAAGTTCGCTATTCTCGCACATTCCGTAGGTGGAATACCCACCAAGGCCATCAAGAATATCACCAGCTTTAAGATTCGTCTTGGCTAACGTCACCACATCCACCTTCGGGCCTGAAGTTGGTGCGATAACTGTATCGCGAAACAAAACTACCCGTGCCGCAGATAATGGCACCTCAAAAATAGTTAGGTGATAAGGAACATAAAAACTATACAAAGGGCCTTTTCCAAGTTTGCCATAGTCTAAATAAATCAATTGCCGTTCATCGCTAGCGGCGGCAAATACAAAGACCCCTGGGCTAGGGACCGAGCCCACCACGTATTCTACAATTCCTCCGCAGGCTTTCAATTCTTCCACATCAAACCTCGTGGTCAACTCGTCGATGTGCCCAGCATGTACGTGACCGATCATTCCCCGTTTCGCCACACACATACCTGTCGCGTTGGCGACGATTGCCTGCTCGAATGAAATTTTCGTGCCATCCGCAAAGCTCGTCACCATGTGGACTGACTGCCCCCACTGTTTTGCAAATCCGGCTTGTGTGGTTGGATTCCGATAACGGTCTTGTAATCCCTTGATGTTTCCGCAGACAAGCGGAATCAATCCCAAGCTTTTAACAAACCGTAGTAAATTCATCTGCACTCCAGGCTGATCGCCGTCACATCCAGTTAGAATGATACCAGCACGATCAGCATGCACTTTCAGAATAGGTCCCACAGTTCCATCCAACTCGGCATTCATCAAGACGAGGTCCTTATGATTTCGAATCGCCTCGCTGGCGAAATACGCACCGAATTCCACTGCACCGGTTGCATCAATGAGCACATCAATGTGTTGTGACTGGCAAAGTAGAGTTGCATCCGAAGTGATCGCGCATCCACCTCGAGCGATGACGGATTCAAGGCTATCGAGGTCAACCACGATCTCTGCTTGCATCATTCCAGCATCCATACAGGCCTGATAGCCTTGTTGTGGATCGCGACTAAAAATTCCCGCCATTCGCATTCCTGGTACATGATTGGCAAGTTGGTTGACGATTCCCCGTCCCATAAAACCCGCACCAGCCATTCCGACACGAATCAATCGCCCGGAGGCTTCGCGTAGATTCAATTCACGGTCGATTATAATCATCCAGTTATTGTTAGTAATGTTAGATGACAAGGCTTAAAGGCGAGCGATCTTCAGATTTTAATTTTGCAAAATTTGGATTCCAAATTGCCCAAGGAGCATCTCCACCACGCCAGAGTTCTTCCAGCAACATCTTGTCTCGGAGCGTATCCATGTTCTGCCAGAATCCCTCGTGTCTAAATGCACAAAGTTTGCCCTCGTTTGCTAATCTTTGCATGGGTTCATTTTCCCAAGTTGTATCATCCCCATCAATGTAATCAAATACCTCAGATTCCATAACAAAAAAGCCTCCGTTGATCCAAGCTCCATCTCCCAGAGGCTTCTCGTGGAAATGCGAAACCATTGGATTGTTACCAGAAAGCAAAAACGCACCAAATCGACCCGGTGGCTGTACTGCTGTTAGAGTACAGAGCCCTTTGTTTTTGACGTGAGTTTCAATGCTCATTGGAATATCAACATCTCCAACCCCATCGCCATATGTCATGCAAAATGTCTCATCGCCAATGTACTGTCTAACTCGCTTGAGCCTGCCGCCGGTCATGCTCTGCTCACCGGTATCCACCAAAGTAACAGACCAAGGTTCAACTTTAGGATTGAGAAACTCAACCTTGTTCGTTTTCATGTCAAAATGAACATCCGATTTACTGAGAACATAATTCGCAAAGTATTCTTTAATGAGATGTCCATTCTTACCGAGGCAAATGACGAAGTCATTGATTCCATGGTGACTGTAAATACTCATGATATGCCATAAAATCGGTCTGTAACCGATCTCAATCAGTGGCTTTGGTTTGGTGGAACTTTCTTCGCTGATACGAGTCCCGAATCCGCCTGCTAGAATAATTGCTTTCACTTGAAAACAATAGATGAAATCTCGATATTTGAGAACCTACGCGAATACGTAGGGAGCATCTACTTTTTGACTATTTCAAGCGGCGTTAGCCACTGGCGTTATTTCCCAATTTAGCGGCTTTTGTGAATGATAATCCCCTCTGTTATTTTTTTTCAGTGGGTGCCACGAGTTTTTCAATGATTTCTTTTGCTTGTGCCAGTTCTTCACCAGCGAGCCCTGCCGCCACAGCTCGTTCAAGCGTCTGCTTCGCATTCTCAGACTGCTTGGAATTGAATTGTGATACGCCGAGCATCAAAAGTTCGTTAGCGACTAGTGGCCGTTTGTTTGCGAGCTCCATAAACAGCTGAGCTGCGTATTTGAAGTCTTTCTTGCGGTAGTTTGCGACTGCTAACACTCGCGTGAGTTCTGAATCGTCAGGCATACTTGAGCGAGCCGTGCGAGCCAGCACCAAAGCTTCATCAATCTTCGCAGGATCCGCCAAGTATATCGCCGCAAGTTTGACTCGGGCCGGATCAAAGCGAGGGTGCAACTTCAACACCTCGAGGTACGTCGCTTCGGGATTTTTACCTGCGGACGTCTCCAATAAACCGCGGAGCATCAGCGCAGAAACATTTTTTGGATTCTTGTTTAGCGCTTGCGCCACAGTGGCATCGATTCCCGCTTGAGTTGCCGCATCAGCACCGTTTATGAGAAGAAACAATTTTGCATCCTCTGCGATGGCTTGGTCGCATGCGGCGACGCGAACCATTGCGATTCGAGCTTCCTGAATTCGGCCCAAGCTATACGCAGCACGAGCATAGTCGTAGAGAATTGCAGAATCATTTTCAAGTTTTGCCGAGACATCTTTGAGCAATCCGTATGCCTCATCGTATCCACCCATCTCTAACTTGGCGAGTCCAAGCGTGGCCAAGACCTTGGTATCACTTGGTGAAATTTCTCGTGCTTGCGTTGCTATCTGAAGCGCTTTTTCGGGTGATTTCAAAGGACCACCATAAAGACGGGCTTGTCCAACCAACGCGGCGACAATCGCGGGATTAGTCGCATAAATTCCCTGATAAGCCGAAAGTGCTTCCTCAAGCTTGCCATTGTTAGCCAACAGTTCTGCTAGTCGTAGATGTGAAATTACATCTTTTGGATTCTCCGCGACTTTTTTCTGCAAACTTTCAATGTCGGCCACCGTGGTCTTTTCTGCTGCTGACAGAAGTCCCAAGGATTTTTGTGCGTCTGCCTTACCGAGAAAGTCCGTGCCGAACGCAATAGATTTTGTTAGATTAGCAGTTGCTTCAGGTGCCTGTCCCATCGAATAATAGGCCATTCCGAGATGATAGAAAACCTCTGGGTTGTTAGTGATTTTTCCCGCAGCTTCCACGAGCAACGGTAAGGCTGCCTGATAGTTTTCAAGCCGCCACTCGATCCAACCAAGGGTGTCAGCGATCGCGGGTTGCGTCTTGTCAAGTGCCCTAGCTTTTCGGGCATGAATCGCCCCGGATTCTAAGTTGTTAAATGTTTCCGCTTCGAGGGTGGCTAAATTATTATAAGCTGGGGCAAATTCAGGCTTGGCTGCAATCAAGGCAGTGTAAGCTTCGCGCGCATCCTCTTTGCGACCCAGTTGCTCGAGAAGAGAACCACGCTGTAGAAGCACCATTGAATCAGTAGGAAATACTTTAAGAAAATTTTCAATGATCGCCAATGCTTCGACTTCTTGACCCGGGCCGTTTTTCATTTGTAGCAAGAGACTGTAGGCTTGAGCGTTGTCCGCCTTTAGCTCGATGGACTTGTTTAGCGACTGCTCCGCGACGTCGCTCATCTTCATTCCCAGCGCGACCATTGCCTTCAACGTGTATGCATCCGCCGAGTCAGGGTGTGTGTCGATAAACCCTTGGAACCGCTTCAGCGCGGCATCGTTCTTGCCCTGCCGAAGATCGAGCGCGGCAAGATTGGAAACAGCTTCTAGACTGTTAGGAAATGTTTCAACTGCCCCTTCAAAGGTTAAACGCGCCTCATCGAACTTGCCCTGAGAGCCCAAAATCTGTCCAAGCGCAACGCGGCTTGCGGGACTCTTTTCCTCGCTATCGGCGTTTTCGCGAAGCAGAGCGATCGCATCTTCATTTCGACCAGCCTTGCGGTAAGCTAACACGAGCACTTCGTTACTCGCGGAATCATCAGGAGTCGCTTTGCGAATTTTTTCTAATAAAAAAATAGCGTCGGCGGCATTTCCTTCCTGTAAGTGAATCTGCGCACGAATCCGTGCAGGTTCGGCTAGATCAGGAGCTGCAGCAAGAACTCGGTCCAACGCCGCGGTGGCCTTGACCAGCTTGTCCGAGGATAGATATGATTTCGCAAGAGCAAAATTGAGTTGGGGGTCAGTGGGTAACGCTACAGAAATCTTCTCGAGCAACTCCACTGCTTTTTCCACCTGTTTTCCCCGAACGAAAACGTCGGCTTGCATCAAGGTGGTGGACAAATCCATTGGGTTCTTGGCGAGAGCTGTCGTAAAATATTTTGTGGCCTCTTCGTCCTTCTTTTCGCTGTAAGCGATCTTACCGAGCATCGCCCAAGCAGGTAAAAAATCTGGAGTCGCGACTGTGATTTTCTCGAGACCTGCGACCGCCTCGTCACGTTGATCGTTGCTCATCAACATTTGAGCATACAAAATAGACTCATTCGAGCGAGCACCGCTTACCTCAGCAGCAATTTTCATTTCAGCAACTGCCTCTTTTGGTAATTTCTTCGAATTAAGGATAGAGGCTTTCAAAGCGTGGGCCCTCGCTGACGTAGGCTCGGTCATCAAAACCTCTTCGATGATGGCAGAGCCTTCTTCCATCGAGCCGCGTCGCAGATCGACCAATGCACTTGCGAGTCGAGTGGAGCTGGTTTTTTTGCCCGATTTCTTCAGACGTGCATCAAACTCAGCCATCGCTTCTGGCGTGACAGAGGACTCGGCCAATAGCAGCAAGGCCTCACCGTTCGACGGTGAACGATCTAGCACCTCGAAAAGCTCTTTGCGGCAGTCGGCCACAAAACCGAATCGCAAAAACGACTTCGCAAGGAGTACTCTGACTTGATCGTCCTTTGGTAGCTTGTCCTTGACGTGCATCAGAATTTGAACGGCCTCGAAGGTTGCCCCCTGTGCCTCGCGAATGATTCCGAGTTGCTTAAGCGCCGCCGGATTTGCCGGGTCGGTGTTCATGGCGTTTTTCAATTCGATTTCGGCGGCCGAGTAGTCACCTTTTTCAAAGTGTTTCAGTGCCGCATCCAACGAGCGCTCGGTCTTGGCTTCCTTGGAGCAACTGGGAAGCGTAAAGATGAAAATAATGACCGTGGTGAAGCGAAAAATATGTGGTGCAGCAAATTTCATATTGATTAGAGTATGGTGATGGATCTATCTGCTTTCGATCCCACTGGCGAGAATTAGTTTGGTGCAAAAATAACCAACTGTGAATGCTGCTCGAGATCGAGATTAGCCTCGGGCATCGACCTATCCTCCACAACGCAAAAAACCGCCCAAGGCATAACCTTGGACGGTTTAGGTTTAAGGAGTTCTTTATCAGAATCATCCAGGAATCCGGCTAGCTCAGCGTTTGCTGAACTTGCGGCGGAGGCCGTGTAGACCAAGAAGGGAAACACCTAGCAATGCCACGGTGGCACCGCCGTCAGGAACAGCAGCACCGCTGGCGGAGAAGGTGAATACGTTTCCAGCACCCGGATTTTGAGTCGAAAAAGACCATGTTCCTTCGGTGGCCTCGAACCCAACTTTTTTGATCATTCCGTAACCGCTGGCCGAGAGGAAGCCACCACCCGAGGGGTCGTAGAAACGTGTCGAGCTAGTCAGATCGAAGGAAAAACCTCCAACTTTCCAGAAATCTACGATTCCTGGGGAGGCAGTGTTCAGATTCCATGGCTTCGCAAGCATCACAGCGGTGCCTGTTGAGATACCAGCAAAGTCACCCGTGTGGAGTACACTCACTGTTGTCGTGTCCCACTCTACGACTTGAGTCGCTAGCGCGAGATTAGCGTTGTCGAGGGAGGCCCCTCCGGTGAAGCCAATCACACCATTGATCCTTACGGCACTGGCGGTTGAGCTGAGAACAAATGCAGCAAAGAGAGCTGCTCCGATTTTTGATACTAGTTTCATGTTTGTTGTTGGTTATTTAGTTGGGGGGAGTCCGATAATGAATGAACTCGCACAAACAAATGCAATCGTCGTGCCAACTTTTTATTTGTGATCATATATCACTTATTACTAGCCAGTTAAAAAATAAAATTACTTCGCAGCTTTTAAAGCTAACCTTAAAGACCCGCCAAGAAACCAGAATAAAGTCATAAATTCCTCAACAAAGGTCTCGAAAAAGGCACAATTCACTACAAATCAGATATTTAAATAATTATGATGCTACCTCAGCAAAACTTTACACTTTTATTAAAATTGTCAGGAAACTTTACACTGTGTTGTTAGCGACTCGTGACACGCACAATTTTAAAACATAACCAACTAATTTTAAATAAGTTGACCAATTAAAAAACTTCAAAACCCGTTTCCCCATTTGAGCATTAGGCTAGGTAAAAGCTTCAAAAACCTGCGATTCTATCAAAAAAAAACTAAAAAAATACATTGGCTACGCGATGACAACCACATTTCTTTACACTTCGCTTGACCGTTGGCGACGAGTCGTCCGAGCGGTTCCGGCGTGTCGGAGGTCGGAGGGAAAATGGTAGGGCTGCCTCTCCGCGGTCCGCCCATTTGTCGCCATCGGCGTGACGGAGGAATAATTGATGATTGCCGATTGGTGATTTTTGATTATTGAAGGAAAAGTTCAGGGGTAAAGCGCTCTCGCCGTAGAGCGCAGGCAATGTGCGGCGAAAAATAGGTCCAATGAGAGCTGAGACATCCAAGCTTGGACCATCCAAGCCGCTGGCGACAAGTCGGCCGGGCGCGGAGGCCCAGCCCTACCGGGCGGATCTGGCGTGTCGGAGGTTTTAGTGCTGCTCGTAAGGATTGCAACGACTTCATCGCAATCAATAATCAGAAGACTACCGTCTCCAGTTCCCTAATTGTCATTTTCTTAAGTTAGAGCATAGGTGGCTCACCCCCGTGGGATCCCGAGCCTAACCATCAGCTCGTATAAAGTCGGCCGGCTGACGTTCAAGTCTTTGGCGGCAGCGGTAATGTTTCGGTCATTCCGGTCCAAGGCTTGGTTGACAAGTTCACGATCAAGCGTCTCGCGAGCCTCTTTAAGTCCGCCCGCCTGGGACAAATCCACCGACATCCATGAGTGCTGAGAAACTGCGTCGTCTTCTGCATCAAAGCTGCCGGTAAGTTCCAAATCCTCACAAGTGATCCGACCGCCATCGGCCATGATCACCCCTCGTTGGATACGGTTTTGGAGTTCTCTAACATTTCCCGGCCACGAATGCTGCACGATGGCATTCAGCGCCTCTGGATCGAACGATAAATCCTCGCGACCGTTCTGTTTGCCGAAACGCTGGAGAAAATCTTGCGCTAAAAGCGCGACATCGTCCCCACGCTCACGGAGTGGGGGTAATTTACAAGTCACTACCGCCAGACGAAAGTAAAGATCCTCGCGAAAACGCCCGTCCTTGACGGCCTCTGTCAGATCCACATGAGTCGCGGCCAAGACTCGGACATCGACCACGATTTCCTGGCGACCCCCCACACGCTGGATGCACTTCTCCTGCAAGAAACGCAGCATCTTCACTTGAACAGCTGCCGGCAAATCACCAATCTCATCAAGAAATAGGGTACCTCCGGCGGCAGATTCGATTAACCCGATCTTCTGGGTGTTTGCTCCTGTAAAAGATCCTTTTTCGTAACCAAACAACTCGCTTTCGATAAGACTCTCAGGAATGGCATTGCAGTTGATAGCCACAAATGGCTTGTCCTTGAAAGCGCTGCGGCGGTGGATCGCGGTGGCGACCATTTCTTTACCGGTGCCGCTTTCGCCTAGAATCAAGACAGGTGCCGCCACTTTAGCGACTTTCTCCACCGTCTTGAAGACCCCCTCCATCTTGTCGCTACTGCCCATTATGCCCTCAAAAATTCCGGGGCGCTCTTCGTTTTGTAGTTGGCGGTATTCCGACTCTAACTCGGAGACAAAAATACTCCGCTGCAAGAGCACACGGAGGTGTTCAATATCCACAGGCTTACTGAGAAAATCATAAGCCCCCGCGCCGATCGCACGCATGGCATTTTCACGGTCACTCTGGCCAGAAATGATGATGATCTTGACGCTGCGATTCAAGGTCAACAAGGCGGCAAGGGTCGCCATGCCTTCTTGCGTATCATTTGGACTCGGCGGTAGGCCAAGATCTAACAACACGACTTGCGGCTTGTGGCTACGAAACCGCTCAATCGCCTCAACGCCGTCACCGGCCAAGGCGACATCGTAATCAGCAGCCACCGCCCATTTCATCTGGGTGCGGATCTCCTCGTCGTCGTCGATGATTAGAATTTTAGGTTTCATGGAGACATATCCTGCGTCAAATCCATCGCGGCGGGAAACAAAATGGAAAAGCAAGTGCCAAGACCCACCGTACTAACCACGCTGATGTTGCCTTGGTGGGCTTCCACAATTTTTTTGCACTGAAAAAGACCAATTCCCAAGCCTTTAGTTTTTGTCGAGTGAAAGGGTCGGAAAAGCTGATTCTTGATGAATTCCGGACTCATCCCGCCACCCTCATCTGCAACGGTCAGCAGCAATTTACCATTTTCCATCCGTGTGGCGACGCGAATGATGCCCGCACTTGTCATCGATTCACGGGCGTTGACCACTAGGTTAGTCAACACGCTGTGCATCGCTTCTGGATCGAGCGAAACTTTCGCCACCGGTTGCAGATCACGCTCGATCAACGTGGTATTTTTTGTCTCCGCATCGATCTGATCTAATAATTTTTTACATAGCACGTCAAGCCGCGTGGGGACACGCCTGAGTTGTAGTTCATGACGCAAGCTGCTCAATTTGGTGATCATCTGATTGATCCGTTCGACCGTCCGACCAACCGTCTTGACGGCGTCCACACGGAATTCAGGATCATCAAAGTAGATCGGTAAATTCTGTAAAGTTAGATTAAGGCTGTTCGCCGCATTCTTAAGGTCGTGTACGAAAAAGGTCGATATTGTCTGAAAGGCTTCAAGTTCTTTGGCCTGCAAGACTTTTTCAGTTAGAGAACTGGTCAGAAATGCCGCTGCCAGCTGATTACCAATGCAACCTAACAAATCGATTTCTTCATGACTGTAAGCAGCGCCATTCACGCGGTCTGCCAATACGATCAAACCCACCAACTGCTCGGATGCGACAAGTGGAATGACCAAACGATCGCCACCGTGAGCAAACTTCGTTGGGCAAACTTTACGCAAGACCTCAGCCCACGGTTGACTTTGGCTTTCTAAATTAAAGGGGCGCACCAAACCGCGAACCTCCGACATCCATTCGACATCAAAATCGACCTGCACCTGAAGGAATTTCTTTTCCGTTGAGCTCAGGCAATCTAACATTAAATTATCGGTGGCTACGCGAAATATTGTAACCCCTAGCAAATGGAAATTTTCACAAATCACTTCAGCTGCATTCACTCCCAGTCGATTAACATCAAGAACACTGGAAGTGCACTGAGTAAATTCCGTCCAAATTTTACGATAGTCACGCTCCGCACGCTGAAAATGACGGCTTACAAATCGCTGCAAACTTAAACGTAAGCGATCCGACAAAAGTAAAATCGTCAAGCCCACTAGAGCCAGAAGAACCACCAAAGCTTGCGCCGAAAAACTCTTGATGCCGCCCATCATGGCGACCACTTGGGCAAGCACTCCAACGATCAAAAAATAGACCCCCGCGAGAATAATCGTGAGCGAACCCTGTAATATTGCACGTGACGGATAGAGATCCACAGTTCCCAACCCCGAGCGGAAGTGCCCGATCACGATCAAACAACACCCCAAGATCACCCCCAAGGTCGCAAGCATGGACAGGCTAGGATCATACGCAGAAAATAACAGATATTGACTCAAGGTGTAGATCTTCACTCCGAAGATCATAGCCATTCCCAGAAACATGTACTTGATCCGCCAACGGGTCATTCCCACGGATGCACGAAATGTCTTCTCGAAGTTGGTCAGGATACCCAGCGTAACCATCAGTAGCAGCAACAACCAAATTTTGCCTACAGCGGAAAACTGAATAACCTGATTGTTTCCATCAACCAGAAAAACTAACAAGGGACCCATCGCACCCAGCATCAATGCCGTTGGAAATACCGTGGCGACCAAAAGCAACCATTTCCAGCGGTGCAGGAACTCCGAGGCATTTCCTCGAGCATACATCAGGCTGAAGGTAAGCCAAAATACGGGCATCAGCGAGTTGATCCACATGGTGCCCACAAGCCACCCCCCTAACTGAGAAATATCATCCCCAACCACGACGGTGTCGAACGCCTTCTGTTCCAATAACCGCTCAGCGGCCAGTAAGACCATGCCGATAAAAAAGCACCAATTCAGGATAATCTTAGGTCGCAACCCTACCGCTGCAAGTCCCGTCATAAGACAAAGACCGCATGCCAGCCATGTAAGAATTTTCTGATCCATTCGCTAAAACTTTGAAGGTGAAATCTTGAATCGATAATAACAAAAAAGGGCACGGTCGCGAGTGCGACGGTACCCCTTTTCTCAATAATCCAAGTTTGACAAAAGAACTACCAGTTACTCCGTTCAACAAAAACAACGTCGTAAGCTCTTAAATAAAATGCCTGGGTCTCATTACCACTCAACGGATCTGCTAGATTTAGAACGTAGCGCTTTTGTTTACCGCCCTCGGTACGAATCACATAAACCTTCGCAGGGTTTGCCAATTTCGAAAAGCCACCGACTTCCATCACCGCTTCAAGTGCCGTGATCGAGCGATCCAATGGAACCTTACCCGGTGCCCCGACCTCTCCTGAAACGTAGACCGTTGCCGCAGGTTCTTCGAGGCTAACAAATACTGTCGAGTCATTGAGATGCGTCTCATACATTGCTTTCAGCGTTGATTGCAGGGAGCTGGTGGTTTGACCTGCCGCCGATACGTTACCCACCATCGGCAGCCCAATTTTGCCATCGGCCTGAATCTTACAAACTTGGTTAAGCTCGACAGCACCAGGGTAAGCGACCCGAACTTTGTCGCCGACCGCAAGCGTCCCGCGCGGTACAGCAGTAGCCACGTTGGATGGAATCGCATAATTGGCCGGAGGACCGCACGCGGTGGTCAGCAAAAAAGCCGCGATCCATGCACTACCGGTGAAAGTGGCAAACAAGGCGCGGCTGCAACGTCTCGGCGAGGCGAGCGAATGAATAACGCGCCCGAAAGCGCCCAGTATTGTTAGGTTCATTGTTTTCATATTCAAGTATGGCAAAATCAAACTAAGCGAAAAGAAATTAGGCAGGGGGGATTGGCCGACTTATCAGAAAAGTGCCAATAGTTATGGAGATATGCCCTTAATTTTCGGTGGAGTCACTCTCTAATTTAGTTTCGAGCTCACTTACCAACTCACGGCTTGGAATTTGGACATCCTTTTTGCGCATCCACCACGCCAGCAAGAACAAGGGCACGAGTGAAGCAGCGAAAAAGACCGGCCCGCCTTTGTGGTGGATCCAACTGTGGATCATCTCGGGCCCATAATGCACGCAGAGCCAGCCAATGACGTAAATCCGAACCGCATTACGCAAGATACCTAACGGCAACACGGCTGCGACCAAAGCGATCCGGCGTGGCAAAGTGGGTAGCAATAGGTGGGCCGCAAGCAAGCTGGTGATGAGTAACACCCACGAAGAACGAATGCCACTGCACTCTTCTGCCACCTCGAGAACCATCCCAGGAAGCTCGAGCACTTGCCCATTCCTGAAGATCGGTACTCCTCCGATTGAAAAAAGAATTTCTGCTAGTACGGCAGACGCCATCATT
>Ga0209190_1000427_pt1 | contig 30906 bp, 24 predicted proteins | sample M_140205_XF_Meta_FD_187315 | JGI IMG/M metagenome (GOLD analysis project Ga0209190, IMG submission 187315) | Freshwater microbial communities from Lake Montjoie, Canada to study carbon cycling - M_140205_XF_MetaG (SPAdes) (version 2) | ecosystem: Environmental > Aquatic > Freshwater > Lake...
CGACTCCACCGGCGAGCTCAGCGACTGGACCGCTCATGCAGATGTGGTGATTATCGGCAAAAGTTTTCTATCAAGTGGCGGACAGAATCCATGTGAGGCAATCCTCGCTGAAAAACCTATCATCACTGGAGCACACATGGAAAATTTTCAACCACTCACAAACCGTCTCGTCGCCGCAGGTGCTTGCATCGTTGCCGCTGATTCATCCGCACTTTCGCAGGCAATCCGCACTGCGCTCGATCCAAAACGCGCAGAACAAATGACTCGTCAAGCGACCTCCACTCTCGCATTGCACCACGGTGCGACTCGTCGGATTTTGCAATTTTTGCAGCGTCAACATCCCACGAAATTTTGATACAAGCGGGGTTTGTCATTTCCAATTTCATTTTATAGAGTTCCGGCGTGAGTGATTCTGACAACAACCCACTGAACAGCCTCTTATCGAGTTTTGCCCTCGGACCCGCTTGGGCTCGCGCCTCCGACGACAAGTCGGATCGCAAACCGAAGGCCTACGCGGGGGGCGAAGACAGACCACCACGCCGGGACGATCGCGAGCGAGGATCTAGAGCGGCCGAAGGATCACGCGACCGAGACGGCGGCGACCGTAGGCGACCACCCCAAGGCCGTGGCAATCATTACAGTGATCGTCAAAATAGCCCGCCTCCGCAACTGGAAGCCCCTCCCGCTGTGGGTGTCAGCGTATCGGTCACACCGGACCCAAAAGCCATCCATCTAATCGGCAAGGAAGTCCACCAAGTGGCAAGAGTCTATCCGTTATTTGATGTTGCTAAAATTATCCTAGCAGAAAAATCTCGTTGCCGTGCGATTTTCGAAGCAGTGGCATCTAGCCCACTTCTCATCGTTGGTAAGTTAGAAGAGACAGTCTTCCTCACACGCGAGGAAGCTTGTCGCCACCTTTGGAATTCTGATTTACGCAACGATCTCATTGAAGAAGAAACCATCGATGTCGATCCCCCAACCGGAAACTTCCAAGCCATCGCTCGCTGCGGGGTTTCTGGAGAATGGTTAGGTCCGGTGAATTACCATTCCTATCAGACTAACTTGCGTCGTCTCCACCGTGAGAGATTTGCGAGAATGCCATTTGAGATCTATTCATCCAAAGTCCGTACCGAGCGTGGGGATGAAGCGGTCAACGCTTGGTTAGAAACCATGAAGACCATGATCCGTTGGCGGATCAAAGGCGAGGACGACGAGGCATGGATCAACGACCGCAACGAAGCCGAGCTCGCTCTTGGCTCACGTTGCTTCGACAAGGCGTTCGCAGAAGTCCGCGTCGCCAATGTCTCTGGCGCGATCTCGCCCAAGAACCTCTCCCCATCGCTGCTCACCTCTTTAAAAATCGCCGGCACCCACGCCCGCAATCATCCAGCCACCTTAATTCCCGCCGTGTGCCGGGCCGTGGAGGCGGAACATCTACCCGTTTTCAAACGCCACGGCAAACTCCATACCGGACCCGCCCGACCGCACCCACTCGCCCTGGACGCGGTGCTCGCCGAGCGCCCAGCAATCATGGTCGGGTGGATCCGTGAGAACCCCCCCGCCAAGCTCGAAGGCCTCTGGAAAGCGGTGTTGCCAGAGGGAAGCACCGCCCCCCCAGCCGAATTCGCCGCCGATCTTTTCTGGTTGCTTCATCAAGGTCACATTCTGCTCTTCACCGACGACACGCTGGTCGTCCAAGATGCCCGACAAGCCGCCGCTGACGAGGCCACGCCCGCAGTGAAAAAGGCCAAAAAGAAGAAAAAGAAGACCAAGAAGCCAAATCTCACTGAGGCGTCCAGCGGGGTGTCCAATGAGGGCGGAAAAACCGAAACCACCCTCATCGCCACCGCGGTTGAGTCTTCTACCGAGACGGATCCAAAGGACACCGCCAAAGCTCCTCTGGAGACTTCCACGAAGATTTCCGAGGAGGTCTCGGAAGTCCAAACCGAGCACCTATCAGATCCCGTAAACATTGCCGTGAGCGATCGCGTGAACGTTGTAGAATCGGGTATTTGCGAGACAAGCACCCCACTCCCAGCGTCCGAGGCAACCACGCAGGTCGCGGATGAATCGGATCCTATTTGAAATTCATCAAGGTTTCCGCTTTCCAAGGGTTGACGTTTTCCCGCTGCTATGTTTCAAACCTTGCGACCTGCAACTAGGAACGGTGGCTGAGTGGTCTAAAGCACTCCCTTGCTAAGGGAACGTAGCTCAAAAGGTTACCGAGGGTTCAAATCCCTCCCGTTCCGCCATTTTTAAATTTCCTTTTCAAAGGGTTTTCAGACGAAATTCTAACACGGATTGAAAGGGACTGAATAGGAGTCCAAATGACCAAAAGTTCCCCAATACGTCTATGAAGTCTGTGATCACCGAATCAAAATCACCGTCAAGCCCAGAGAAGAAAACCCAAAAGCCTCTGCCGCCCGGTGCCATCAAGCTCAGTAAAACAACCCCGCCCGGATGGATCGTTTATGCAGTGGAGCTCCAACCTTTCGGCAAGTTGCCGATCGGCAAGCAACATCAACTCTTGGAGCTTAATCCTCAGGCAAAGAACAAGGCTCGCGTATTTTACGTCGGACAATCTCGGCATGAGGCTGTCGATCGATACCAGAACCATCTATCAGGATTTAATGCGAGTGCTTGGGTGAAAAACTTTGGAATCAAGCTGATCGTACTCGACAAGTGGAGGCCAGAACTTCGTGGGGTCCGCTTGCGCGTACTAAAAAGCATAGTTAAGCTCGCTGAACGCGATAAAAGCGAACCTAACACTCGGGAGTCTCAGGTGGCCGAACTCCTCCGCGCGGAGGGTTTCCACGTCTATTCCAAGTAGTCTTGGAAAACTACATCAAAGGATAACAATGTTATAACAAATTGTCTTTTCTAATCATGCGAATCTCCCCACAGAAATTTACCGTCCCCAACCTTCCCCACATCCGATCCTCCGCCGATCCACTCCTCAGCCGAAACAAAGCCCCACTTCATGCTTGCCATGTGGCACTACCTGATTCTCAAGGTCCGGCCTGCCCTCCGTAGCTTGGGCGAAAGATCGCGGTGGCGGTCCACTCGAATGCCCGTGCTGCAAACAAATGTTAGCATTTGACTCACAGCGTGCGAAGACGGTCGAGAAATAAACCTTGTCCGCGGTGCACATTATCCACCCATGCGTTAGATGATGCATGGTTGGCGTCGTCAGAAATATATTTAAACGAACGCCAGGGAACACCCATCCGATCACACACCGCCGCGATGGCAAAAAGCTCCATGTCTACTAGGTCGACATTTTTCTCCACGAACCACTCGTCATGCGATGTCACAAAGCTGTCTCCCGTGCCACATCGTACGCCAGATTGACCCGAGTGCAGCGTGTGTGCTTGGTCGTCGTATGGTACGACCCCACGCGGTGCCAAGGGTGAAGTCATCATGTCCCTCTGCACGACCGACGCTACCTCCACAAGTCCAGAAATCTCCTGATGGATTCGCCCTGCGGTGCCATAATTCAAAACGACAGACGGCCTGTTTGTTAACAACTCGAGTGTTGTCACGTGGGCCGCATTAATCTTGCCTGCTCCTGTGAAAACGATTTTGACGTGATCCGGCAGTAAGGTTGCGTCCAATTCTTGGGTTAAAGCGGTGAGGATTAAGACAAAATTCCTTGTGGCCATGTGTCTTAAAAATCCGCAGGGCTCCTCCGCTTGTCAAATGCTTTCCTCCATTCAAAATCAACGAAAGTCATACGAACTTCCCCAGGAATCGATAGAATCCCAAAAATTGAATCAGCGCACTCCGGACTGCGCGAAGTTTTGCTCGCGCCGACGGCAGATCCGGCTCTGCCGGATGTGGCGCGGAGTTCTTCGTGTGTGATAGAAGAGAAAGAGATCCGCACCGCATGGATCAGAGCACCCATCCCCCACTGGCGGCAGCAGAGCGGCAGCACTCCGGGGGCACCCTCTGTTTGAGTAGGTGCGGAGGAAGAGGCGGATGTCATTCAGGCTGGCGGTGGAGGTGAGTCGAACTTGCCGTAAGGGAAGACGGAGGCATAAGAATTTTTCATCGTTTGGAATGAGGGTGTGGTGCGCGGTTATTCGACATAACCCTTCTACTACAGGACCCGTAGCCAAATGATGCTATCACCGACTTCGAATTTCGAGTTCAAATTCTCGCTATCCCGCACGCCCTCCGTGCCAACAATCTACTTTCCCGCTTTGTTTGCCTTAGCCTCGGTCTTTTTCTTCTTTCCCGATTGCTTGCCATAGCCCGCATCGACCACCGCGTCCTCGACCTGAAATCTACCCGCCTGCCGTAGGGCAATTACCCACTCCGGTCCAACATCGGCAAGCGTCAACGGCTTGATCCGCTTCAACTCTTGATCCACTGACCAATTCGACCGGACGCCTTCAGTCTTGAATCCCTTGTCCGCGGCATCAAATTTACATTTCCCCCCTAACAGCAGGTTGCCCACATATTGGTTGCTGTTGGGTCGGAATCGACTGAATGGCAAACTGGAATCAACCAGCATGCCGATCACCGATGTCCCCCCATCCGGCCTAACAAATCGATTGTTTTTGATGAGGCAATCCTCCGGCAGCAAAACCATCTGCGACTGAGGCCAGCGCTTCTGATAGTCCGAGCCGATTTCCAGATCAACTGAAGCACTGCCAATCACCACGTTGTTTAAAAGTGCGAGCTTCTGCACCTGCGGATAAAATGCAGTACGCTGCGGCGGTCCGCTCGTCACCGCCTCAGAAAAACCCGGTTGATAGTCTTTTGTGAGAGCATCCTTGGTGTATTCTCCTGATGAAACGCGAATGCCGTAATCACAATCTAGCACAAAATTGTTTTCAACTAAATTGTTCGAGCCTGACATTCGAAGCCCGTGCGCTCCTTCAACCCCCTGCCCTAGCACAATGTTTTCCCTAACAATATTGAAGCTACCACGCCGAATATTGATGCCACCACGACTACCGATCACCGTGTTATTCTTAACCAGATTGCGATTCGATTTGAGCGAAATCGTTTCCGTGCCTTCGCCATCGGCATGATCGAAGAGGTTCCCTTCCACGACGAAGAAAGCTCCGTCATTCCCAACTTCGTCGTATTTCCCATAGCCCCAGATGCGGATAATCTCACGACCATTGCCATCATTGTATGGGATATTCTTGAAACAAGAATGAGTCACTGAATTGTGACGACTGTTATCGATCGCGTTTCCAACGAGGGGATGCATATTGCTCTTACCCTTAAAATAGCAACGATCTACAAGATTGCTGTCTCCATTGAAGAAAACCCAATAGCTCTCGGTGCGAAAGCTTGGTGGATTGTAGTCCACAATCGCAGTATTGCGAACGATCCCATGGTGCGAGTTGAGGCTAATGACACAGCCTTTTTCAATCCAGCCTCGGGTGAAATACAAGCCGTCAACGGTGACGTAGGGCGCCTTGACTTCAAGGCTTGAGCTTCCCACAAAAACCGTCTCACCTGGGATGTCAGCGCGGATAACCAACGGCCTCGTGGCACTTCCTCCTTTCGTGATGATCATCTTTAAATTCTTCCATTCGCCCGCATCGAGCACCAGGGCATCTCCCGGCCTCACGACTTCCTGCGCCTTTTCCCACTGCGATGGATTCCGCACATGGATGTCACGTGCAACGGCAGTACCACCCAGCACGAGCAGACCGAGAACCGATGTAAGACGAACTGATTTCAATAGGAGTTTGAATGAGGAATGATGAATCATGGCCGATGTTTGATGCGACGCACACGAAATTGATCGATACGCATGTGATTCTTCAGAGTTCTAAAGCCGAACCAACCTTCTTGGAACGGGTCTTTGTCAAAAAAATCGAAAACAACATCGCCGTCTCGCTTTAGACCGATCCTATTTCCATCTGCAATGATTTGCAGGTGGATGGTCTTGTTAGAAGCGTTCATGAATTTGGGGTCACTCAAGTCATGCTCAGGCAAAAGCGGCCGAGAGCCGTCACCTGGATACCGCCGGAACCGAGTGCTCGTGTTATCATTGGCTCCATATCCAACGTAATAGAGACGAAGTGGATGGTAGTTCTTAAAATCACCGTGGCGTTTCGCACTGTTCGCAAAGAAATCGCTTGGATTTGAAGGGTCGCTTGCCATCCAGAAAAAATTGAGGTCACTCACCCGGTCATTGGCACCACTCTCTTTAACCATGGAGACATCAAATTCGATCAAAACGGAGCCCCCCATTTTCTGCTTAAACCAAACGGTACAACCACCTGCATCATCGATGTCGAGCTTTCCATCGATGACACGCGCCGTCCCTCCAGGCATTTGTTCGACAACCCATTGAGAGAGGTCATTTTCAAAATCATCGAGAAAGACCAACTCGCCCATCAATAAATGATCAACTGGGCTAGCCATCACCCGCGGCATCCCCGCAGTCGCAAGAATAAGTAAAATCCAAGTGCGCAGAAGGATCTTCATTTGCTTTGGGGTTGAAAACCGTTGAATGAACTGGTAGCCAGAACAGACTAGCTATAGAAGTCTTGGCGAAGACCGGAGGTGGGCAAAATGGGTTGTTTTAGGTTTAAGGAAGGCAAGGCGCTTATTTTTCCATTAGGATTTTTCGTCGTGACTTATTGCTTTTTTCAAAGCGCGCCTGATTGGATTCGAACCAATGACCGCCCGCTTAGAAGGCGGGTGCTCTATCCATCTGAGCTACAGGCGCTGGCGCTGGCATTTGTAGCAGTGCGATGGAACGAAGTCAAAATCCGCGTGGCAAATCTGCAGAATTGTTTTCTACAACAATTAGGAGTTCCGAATTTCTCGGATTTCGAGTAAATGTCTTGGATGCGCACAGCAGTCTACGCGGGATCCTTCGACCCACCGACCAACGGCCACCTCTGGATGATCGAGCAGGGCTTGGAAATGTTTGATCGTCTGATCGTAGCCATCGGTAGCAATCCATCCAAAAGTTACTCATTTTCTGTGGATGAGCGCCTAGATCTGTTAGATTTGTCCACCGCATCCTGCGAGCGCTTGGTCATCTCACATTTCGACAACCGCTATCTTGTGGATTATGCGAAAAAGATGGACGCCAAGTACATGCTCCGTGGGATTCGCTCTCCGAGTGATTATGAATACGAGCGAGTGATGCGGCACATCAATTCGGACATGGCCCCGGAAATCACCACGGTGTTTCTCATGCCACCACGCGGTATCGCTGAGCTCTCGTCGAGCATGATCAAAAGCCTAACGGGACCTACTGGCTGGGAAGAAACCGTGCGCCGCTATGTGCCAGCGCCAGTCTTCCGTGCCTTGGCTGCCCGTGGAGGTACTCTGTGAAGATGATGGGCACCTATGATCCCTATTAGATTTTTGCGTCCCGCAGCAATGCCGCCACATCGTACTCAGGCTTGCGGGGTGCACGCTTACGCATCGCATTGGCCTCGTCATCGTTGATGAATGCGGATTTCGCGGCATCCCACTGGACTTTTCGGCCGAGTTTCATACTGATCCATGCGATTGCGCACGCATTCAAGCTGCATGCAGCTTGATCCACTGGGGCGATCGGGTCACGGTTGGCGACGATCGATTCTAACCAATTACGATATTGATTGGCGCTCTTCGGCAGACGCTCCGCCTCGGTGCCAAGCGGTGCAAGCAACTTGGGATCGCTCGCACGTAAAGCGCTTTTCGCCTGACCCGTAACATTTGGATCGCTTGCCGTCACCTTTGCTTCACCGCGAGTGCAGAATATCCAGCCTTCATCCCCTTCAAGCGTTAGACCATTTTCAAAACTATTATCCAGAGTGACTGATACCTCGTTCGGGTAAAGCATCTCGACGTGGTACTTGGTGTGCACCGTCCAGACGTCATCGTGCATGAAATCCGCCTTAGCCTCCACTGACAACGGGCCGCCTAACTGTTGACCCATCGCCAAGTGGGCGATGTCGAGGTGGTGCGCACCCCAATTAGTAATCATGCCAAGGCCGAAGTCTTCGGTGGTGATCCAGCCTGGGCGACCATCGTAGCTTTGCTGCGGGTGGCAGCGACCTTCCATATAATCCTGCTGCGGCGCAGGGCCTAGCCAAGCTTGATAGTTAAAATTATCAGGAACGGGCATTGCTGCAGGTTTTTTTCCGCTGGCTTTGTCCATACCGATGCCGATACGGATCGACTTCAGCTTGCCGACACGCCCGTTACGGACCGCCTCGATCGCGCTTCGAAATGCAGGAAACGGGCTCTCAGACCGTTGTTGCGAACCGGTTTGGAAGATCACTTTCTTCGCTCGCACAGCTTTACAGAGCGCCGCTCCCTCCGCGATATCATAAGCTAGCGGCTTCTGTCCGTACACGTGTTTTCCAGCGATCGCCGCCGCCACACCCACGAGACCGTGCCAATGATCTGGCGTGCTGTTCACCACTGCATCGATCTCGGAGTTAGCGAGCAACTCGTGGTAGTCCGAGTAAACCTTAACCTCGACGACCGCTTCGCCTTTTTTCTTATAGAACTCCTCCACGACCGTCTTCGCATGAGCGGCACGTTTGCTATCAAGATCGCACACCGCCACGACACGGGCGAGCTTCTCCGAGAGCAGCGACTGCATGTCCCCCATCCCCATACGACCGCAGCCAATCTGTGCGATTTGAATACGCTTGTTCGGCGAGTCTGCGGCAAAAAGTAAGCCGGAAAAAAGATTCGGCATGACTAACAGGCCAGCAGTACTACCAAAGGCAGTTCCAAGGAAATGACGACGACGGATCATAATAGATTGGATTTGTTAGGATTATTATTTAGCAAAATCGCGGATTTTCACATTGCGAAAAGCAACCGCGTTGCCGTGGTCTTGGAGCAGTATATGGCCCTCAGCAAGTTCACCGAAGCTGGGCCACTTGCTGTATTTACTGGCCGCGACGGTATCGCGCCACGCCTTTGAACCGCGTTCAAATTCCACGGTCTTTACGCCATTCAGCCAGAATGTCACGTGCATGCCATCCGATAAGATGCGGGCGTTATTCCATGAACCGACTGGGTAAACCCGCTTGGTCGCAGGAGCCGTCATCATGTCATAAAGCGAGCCGATTGTCCGGTTCCCATCACGTCCGAGTTTGGCATCTGGGTGGCGCTCGTCATCGAGGACTTGGAACTCCGGTCCAATCGCAGAACCTTCACCTTTGTTGATGGATGGGTCGACGAATATTTTTATCCCACTGTTAGCACCTGGGGTGATTTTAAAGTCCAAGCTCAATTCAAAGTTAGAAAACTTTTTCTTCGTGATGATGTCGCCACCCGCTGCTGACTCCGCACCGCCGGTCTCATTCACTAGAAGCTCACCCGAAACGATTTTCCATCCATCCTTCGGAAACTCAGGTCCCTTTGCGCTACGCCATCCATCCGTGGTTTTACCGTCCCAAAGTAACTTCCAACCCGCTGCGGTTTCCGCTTCGGTGAGTGTGTTTTGCGTGGCTGGGGCAAGTTCTTGAATCCGCAAATTGCGCCACCGCACTTGAGAACCCTCAGTGGTGGGATCCTTGATGGCGTGGACTTGAAGGCCGATGAATCCGGAGGGTGTTAGACTGTCGACGATCGACGCGCAAGGCGTGCCGTTAAGCGTGGTCTTGATCGAGTCACCGACCGCTTCGACACGCACTTTGTTCCACTCACCTTGCTTGAAAATCTTACGCCCTTGGTTGGTGAATTCTTTTGCATCGCCACCGAGTGCGCCGGGAAAAAGCCAGCCACGGCGAGATTCATCAAAGATGCCAGCCGCCCACCAGCGATCCCTCTTGGGCTCGGGATCGATCTCAATCTGATAGCCGTGAACGCGGTTGGCAGGGATCGCGATTTTTTTACCCTCCCAGACCAATTCGCCAGGTGCCGCGAGGTACTGGCTGCGAATTTGTACGCCCGAGTTCAGTCGAGGATCCACCTTGAACTCGTATTCAAAAATAAAGTCACCATAATCGCGCGGGGTGCAGAGAAAACTGTTCGGCGTGTTGAGTGTCGAGGTGCCGACGACGACCCCGTCCTCGACGGTGTACTTAGCGACGCCCCCGCGCTGGATCCACCCGTCGAGATTTTTTCCGTTAAAAAGATTCACCCAAGAAGGAGCGGCGATGAGCGTGCCGCAAGCGGAGATGAGAAGTAGTGATGTGCGAAAGTAGGACATGATAAATTATAAGTGTGAGTTTATTATCGAACGTGTAAAACAACCCAATACGTTGAGCCGCGGTGCCTTTTTAAAATATAAACCAACTAGCAATATAGAAACAAGTTCAGGTATCTATGCCCGACTGGCAAGCACAAGTGTGTCATCAAAATGATGACAGGGGCAGCGGAATCGTTCCGCATGCCGCTCGGCCAGAAAGGTCATACCCACCGCGTGCTAGACGCTTGCTTCACTAACCTCTTGCTCGGGTTCTGGGCGGGTCGATACGAAATCAAGCTCCTCGGTTTCTGCCTTTTTTACCACATTGACGGAGTCTCCCGATTTTACATCGCCGCGCAGAAGTGACTCCGCGAGCGGATCTTCCAAGTAGCGCTCCACCGCCCGCCGCATGGGTCTGGCGCCGTAAGCAGGGTCGAAGCCTTTGATGGCGAGGAGATCGCGTGCCTCTTCGGTCAATGTTAGATCGATATTTTTCTCCTTGAGGCGCTTGACCAACTTGGCGACCTCGAGGTCCACGATTTGGTTCAAGTCGACCTTCTCTAACATGTGGAAAACCACTTGGCTGTCTAGGCGGTTAAGAAACTCTGGTTTGAAATAACGTTTCGACTCCTCGATAATTTTTTCCTTCATACCGTCATGGTCAGCATCATCCGCATTCATTGCCCCAAACCCTAACGATGTTTGACGTTTGATAGTGGATGCACCGACGTTCGATGTCATGATGATGATCGTGTTTCGGAAATCGATTTTGCGTCCAAGCGAGTCGGTGATGGTACCTTCCTCAAGGATTTGCAGGAGAAGATTCATCACGTCTGGGTGAGCCTTCTCAACCTCATCGAAAAGCACGACCGAGTAAGGGCGGCGGCGAACAGCCTCGGAAAGCTGGCCGCCTTCTTCGTACCCGACATAACCGGGAGGCGAACCGATCAAGCGACTGGCGGTGAATTTCTCCATGTATTCTGACATGTCGATTTGGATCAACGAATCCGCATCACCAAACATGAATTCCGCTAGGTTGCGGGCCAAATAAGTTTTACCTACACCCGTAGGACCGAGGAACAGGAACGAACCGATCGGACGGCGCGGGTCTTTGAGGTCGGCACGGGAACGGCGAAGAGCCTTGGAAATGGCGACCACCGCTTCGTTTTGACCGATCACGCGCCCTTTGAGCTCGTCTTCCATCTTGAGAAGTTTCTCCGTTTCCTTTTCTTCCATCCGTCGTAAGGGAACTCCGGTCCACTTGGAAACCACCGCCATGATATCATCATCCGTGACAGTAACAATCGTCTCCTCCGAGGTCGAGCGCCACGCTTTGAGCGTGTCGTCCAAGGTCTTTTTCGCGTGTTTTTCATCATCACGCAGTGAAGCAGCTTTTTCGAAATTTTGATCCGCGATGGCAGTCACCTTATCGCGATTGATCTGCACGATGCCCGCCTCTAACTCCTTGATCGATGGTGGACGTGTCATGGTGCCAATGCGCGCGCGTGAGCCGGCTTCATCTAGCACGTCGATCGCTTTATCCGGCAAGAAACGTGCAGTTAGATAGCGTGACGTCAGCTTGACCGCAGCCTCGATGGCTTCTGGAGTGAACTTGGCTTTATGGTGAGACTCGTACTTTTCTTGCAGCCCTTGCAGGATTTTGATCGCGTCATCCACCGAAGGCTCGTCCACCTTTACTTGTTGGAAACGACGTTCAAGTGCCGAGTCTTTTTCAATATATTTACGATACTCATTGAGTGTGGTGGCACCGACACATTGCAACTCAGCACGGCTGAGAGCCGGCTTGATAATGTTAGAAGCATCCATCGCGCCCTCAGCGGAACCTGCACCGACGATGGTGTGGAGTTCATCGATGAACAAAATAACATTTTTCACCTTACGGATTTCATCCATGACTGCTTTGATACGCTCCTCAAACTGGCCACGGTATTTCGTACCCGCGACCATAAGAGCGAGGTCCAGAGTGATGACCTTTTTGTCGCGAAGAATCTCAGGGACGTTACCCGTCGCGATTTCCTGCGCGAGGCCCTCGACGATGGCGGTCTTGCCCACGCCGGCTTCTCCGATGAGGACCGGATTATTTTTCGTACGGCGGCAGAGAATTTGAATCACACGTTCGATTTCGCTTTCGCGTCCGATCACCGGATCGAGTCCACCTTCGCGAGCGACCTTCGTGAGATCGCGGCCGAATGCTTTTAGCGCAGGTGTCTTCGACTTCGCTTCAGCGCCCGCGGTTGGGGGCTGAGCTTGGGCTTCGTCCTCGAAAGGTCCGTCTTCAGCGTCGTCGTCGTCATCATCGTCGTCTTGATCATCTGGCGAGAAATTCGGATCAATTTCCGCGAGGATCTCGTTGCGTGTGCGTTGGATGTCAACGTCGAGGCGCTTGAGTACACGCGCGGCGACGCCTTCGCCCTCACGCAGCAATCCGAGCAGAAGATGCTCGGTTCCGACGTAAGAATGGTTGAGTGCCTTGGCTTCCTTGTTTGCGAGAGCGAGCACTTTTTTCACCCGTGGGGTGTAGGGAATGTTTCCAGCAGATTTTTGAGGCGGACCCGATCCAACTTCTTTTTCCACCTCCATGCGTACGGCCTCGAGTTCGAGACCCATCCGTTCGAGGACGTTGACCGCGACCCCTTGGCCGAGTTTGATCAGGCCAAGCAACAAATGCTCAGTGCCGACGTAGGAGTGGTTGAATCGGTCTGCTTCTTTACGAGCAAGAGCGAGGACTTGTTGAGCGCGTGGGGTGAAGTTGTTCATGAGTCTCTTGGGTTGGGTGTGTCTCTGGATTCTTTTGCGTCTTTATCGACTATATCTTTATCAGGAGATTCGAGAAATTGCAAACGCGCACGCACAATTTCTGCACGAATCGAGTCGCGTTCTTCGGGGGAAAGTTTCCGCCCAGAGTGAAGTTGTAGGTGAGCTGGCTGGATGTCCATCAGCAGAGTGTCGCAAAGAGTGACGGTTTCTGGGGAGAAAAACCCAAGTGTCCCGCCAAGACGTAACAGCGAAAGGTGGTTCAGTGCCTCCTTCGAATTGATCACGTGAGCGTAGCGGAGCACCCCGTAAGCGCGACCGATTTTGTCAGAAACCATCTCGGGGTCATCCTCAAAAAGTTTTTCGCGTGCATTTTGCTCGTGGTTGGAAACTTGAGAAATAACCCTTTCCAAGCGTCGGATGATCGTTTCCTCACTCTCCCCCAGCGTGGATTGATTAGAAATTTGATAGAGATTACCGAGTGACTCGGTGCCCTCGCCGTAGAGTCCACGCACCGCAAGGCCGATTTTATTGACCGCCTGGAGGACTTGCCCGATCTGGTCACTTAGAACAAGGGCGGGCAAATGCAGCATCGCCGAGGCGCGCAAGCCTGTGCCGAGATTGGTCGGGCAGGTGGTGAGGTAACCGAGCGTGGGATCAAAAGCAAATTCGAGCGACTCCTCCAAGGCTGTGTCCAATTCTGATAGAGCATTGAACGCCGCAGTGAGTTGCAGGCCTGGCCGAATCGCCTGCATCCGCAAATGGTCCTCCTCGTTGAGCATGAGACTCAAAGTTTGCCGGCGTTCGATGACGGCGGCGGATCCGTCGCCGCGTGCCGCGTGCTCACGTGAAATCAGGTGGCGCTCGACCAAGACTTGCTTCTGCACCGAAGTCAGATCGCCAAGCTCGTGAGAAAAAGCTCCTTTCATCGCCGGCAAGGCATCCACAGCAGGTCGCATCAAATCGAGAGCGGCGGCGCGTTGGTCACGCTTCGCCCAACCGGGAAATGGATGATGCCGGAGGTTACGCGCGAGTCGTATGCGCGAGGTAAGCACCGCGCCATGCTCACCCTGTCCACCGGTCATCCAGTCGGCAGGGTGTTTGATGAGAGTGGTGAAGCGCATCATGATGATTGATAGGTTAGATTAGCAGATCAAAGTTTGATTTCTTCGAGGTTACGGATTTCATCACGGATTCCAGCGGCTTCTTCGTAGCTCTCTGAGGTGATAGCTTGTTCGAGGCGTGTCCTGAGTTCCTCGATTCGTTGATTACGGAATTGTAGGGCCATCTGCCCTTCAGGAACCTTACCAACGTGAGACGTCCCCTTATGCATCCCACGCAACATCTGGGTAACTTCCTCGCTAAATGTGGCATAACAATCGCCACAACCGAAACGGCGAACCCGCTTCAAATCATCAAGCGTAAACCCACAAGTTAGACATTTTTTGCCGTTACTCCGCGGTGATGCCGTATTGCCAGAGCTACCCGTACCTGGTCCACCCGGCAGTCCACCAAGCAAGAGATCTGCTAACGAAAATCCTGTCGGGTCAGTGACGCCGCGCTCTTTGGCACAATTGTCGCAAAGACAAACCTTTTTCATCTGCCCCTCGACAAGTTGCGTGAGGAAGACGGTGGCTTTTTTATCGCAAAAATCGCACTTCATAATTTTGTTAGGACAACAAGTTAGCCGAAGGGCGTCCCGGTGTTCATGACTAAGTTTTTAAACTCTGCCAGAAAACGATCTGTAAACGGCCCAGGCTTGCCCGATCCGATGATGCGGCGGTCCAGCGCGACCACTGGGATCACCTCGGCGGCGGTTCCGGTGAGGAAGCACTCATCGGCGATGAAAATATCATAGCGAGTGAGCGAACATTCTTTGAGAGGGACACCAAGTTTGTGCGCGATCTCGATGATCACGGAACGGGTGATGCCATCCAACGCACCATCACAAATCAGCGGCGTAAGCAGCGTGCCATTTTTTATAATAAACAAATTATCGCCCGTGCACTCCGCCACGTACCCCTGCTCGTTGAGCATGACTGCCTCGAGTGCGTTCGCTTGAATCGCTTCCACCTTGGCCATAATGTTATTCAGATAGTTCAGCGATTTCACCTGGGGCATCAACGCGCCTGGAGCTGGACGGCGGGTGGCACAGGTGATGATAGCCAGTCCTTTGTCATAGGTTTCGGCAGGATAGAGTTGAATCGTCGAGGCGATGATAAACATCGTTGGCACCGGACACAGATAAGGGTTCAAACCCAGTTCGCCAGGGCCACGGGTGATCACCAAACGGATGTAGCCGTCGGTGAGACCGTTCGCCGCCACGGTATCACAAGTGAATTTGCAAACCTCTTCCTGAGTCCATGGCAAGTTAAGAATGATCGCCCGTGCCGAGTCGAACAATCGACGGATGTGTTCTTCCAAACGAAAAATGCGCCCATTGTAAAAACGAATACCTTCAAAAACACCGTCCCCGTAGAGAAGACCATGGTCAAAGACCGATACCTTCGCTTCAGATTCGTCCACCAATTTACCGTCGAGCCAGATTTTCATGTGAGATTCTTCACGAATGTTAAGTGGTTGAGCGACTCTGGCAAGCGGGAGATTTAGGAAACATGCGATGCTTTTCAAATCCTGGTCACTGCCGCAATGGTGACGGATCGCCAAAGACCCTTCCTACTAATAGTTTTAGCGAATTTACTGAGTAACCCTGTCCACCGTAAAACAGATGAGAACCTTGTCCTAAGGCTCATTATTTCGGCGCGATTCTAGATGTGGTCGGGTCACAGAGCGATGATTTGCTTGGACGTTGCGACTCAAATGGAGGAGTCACAATAAAAATGGGTTGAATAAAAATCATCAGAATCAACGATGGGTCTATGAAATGCAATATACGTATTTTGGGGGTTGTTGTTTTATTTTCGATTAACAATTGGCAAGGTGCACTTGCAGCCACCATCGCATGGGATGAATCTATCAACGGCAGCTTCTCGAATATTGAAAGCAGCCCAACGAGCTTGAATCTTCTGCCAGGGGTGAATCGTGTCATCGGCACGATCGGAAATGGAACAGGAGTCGACTATTTAAAATTTTCGGTGACGGGTTTCGAGAAGATTCAGAGCATTTATCTAAATTCTTACATCTCGACGGATGCAGTTTCGTGGACTGGGCTACAAGCTGGTCCCTCTTGGTCGGCAGGATATGATACGACACAAATGATTGCACAGCAGCATTTTGGAACTTCAAATTTGAATTCTAACATTTTAAATGTTTCACCGACTAATTCGCTGAGTAACGGAACTTTCACCATGCGTGTTCAACAACTCGGTGGTGCCACCAGTTATCAAATAGACCTCACCCTTGTTCCCGAACCCTCTGGTGTAACACTTTTTGTAATGTCAGGATTAGTCTTCGTCGCATTTTCGCGCCAAAGAAAATCCTAAAGTTAATTCGATCTAATTGATTGAAATTTCTACCACTTTGAGTAGGGCTTCACCGCGAGGCATGAGTTAAAATACCGCGCATCTGAAGAAACCTCCGCCCCAGCCCATGGCGGAATTTCAGGGCTGATCGCTGCGTCCGCCAGTTCCACCTCCGCCACAATCAGTCCGGCGTTTTCTCCGTGAAAAACATCGACTTCCCAGACATGCCCGCCGAAGACCACGCGGTGGCGGGTTTTATCTATCAAGGTAGGCAGGCATAAATCTAACAACTCTATGGCGTCGTCTAGTGGGATTTTATATTCAAACTCAGCTCGCGTAATCCCTTGGCTGCGTCCCTTGACCGTGATCCACGCGACCTCACCAGCGATGCGCACTCGTACCGTGCGGTCGGGGTCTTGAGAGAGGTAGCCCTGCGAGAGTCTAACTCCCGGTGTACCGTTGTCCCACGAATCTTGAATGACTCGGAATTTACGTTCAATTTCTGCAGCCATCGATGGATTGTCTCGTTAAAAATATACGATTGATTCTTTAAGACCAATGTTTCACCGACCGAACTCAGCTGCCAAGCGAGAAAAATACCGCGTCTTGCCAATATCACATCGCATGGAGTAAGTATGAGAGAAGTCAAATCGTTAGCCCGTGGCAAATCCCAATCCATCACCGACAAAATCCCAGCTCCGCAGCTCGATGCGGCAGACACTCCGCGACAGCTTCCTCGACTTCTCACCAGCCTGCTCAGCCTTGGATCACTGGCTGACCCGCCATCCCACCTGCAAGACCATCGCGACATATTCCGCGCTCCCCGGCGAAGTCGACCTCACGCTCATTTCCTCGCAGCATCCGAATCGACGTTGGGTATATCCGAAAGTGGCGAGCAGTCACCTCACCTTTCACCATGCTACCGTTCTTGAGCCGGGCGCATTCGGTATTCTCGAGCCCTCTGCCGACTCCCATGAAGTGCCGCTTCAAGAGATCGATGCATTCCTTTGCCCAGGCCTCGCCTTCGACTTGTTCGGTAACCGTCTTGGCAGAGGTCTTGGTTTCTACGACCGCCTGCTTTCTCACGCCCGCTCAGATGCTTTTAAAATTGGCATTTGCTTCCCGTTTCAAATCGTCAGCGATCTTTTTCACGAGACCCACGACGTAAAAATGGATCAGGTGCTGTATTAAGTTGCTGAATGTCCACGATCCTTGCAGTTCCACCCTCAGACTGGAACTTCTAAGCGGAACTCAGGAATTCTAGCAAACACCCACTCACCCATCGCTGTTTCTCCAAAAAACGCCCCAGACACACGGGCCCCCCGCCCAATTACGTGGTAACTGTTATAAGAAAAACATCCACCGGGCTCGATCAACGGGGTCTGACCCACCACTCCGTCACCCTCAACGACTGAGATTTCCCCTCCGTCCTCTTCTACCACCCACTTGCGCGCACGGATGGTCACCGGTATCGGCGAGTCGTTGTGGATCGAAATAAAATAAACAAACGGATGCGGTTTCTCCACAGGCGCATCAAGACTCGGCATGTAGACGATATCGTCAACCTTCACCCGTAATGCTTCAAACTCGCGAATCCCCTCAGCCATGTCCTGATGCTCCGGTGACCCGCTTGCCCTGCCAAGCACGAAAACCAAGGGAACCGGCACGAATTGAAAAATACCAATATTGGCAGGTCTGCAACACGCCGTACCCGCCATGATCCGAGCACAATGATCAAAAAAACGCCGAGGGACATGGCCCACGACGCTTTGTGAAGTGATTTTATCTGAATTTAGGCAACCTGGGTTTCACCATTAGGCCCCTGATTGACCTGAACGATACGCAGTGGAAGACGAGCGAGAATTTCACCGTCACAACCAATATCGATCGAGTAGATTCCAGCTTCTTCAAAGCGAAGTCCTTGCAGATTCATCACGATGTTGCGAGTGAGGAAAGGAACATTCTTCGGAAGCTGGACTTCGAACTCGGGCTCGATTGGCATGTTGTTAGGATCGAGAGATTCGCCATCTTCATTGATGATGTTAATGGAAAGCTTGTGGCGACCGGCGTCTTCTGGAGTGAAGCAGAAGCGCATAGCAAGAGCACATGAAGGATGCACCACCGGTACCGCACGAGCGGCGAGCGTGTCGAAGGTTCCGGTGATGACCAATTTACCGTTATAGTCGGCAGCGAAGTCACAGAGAGTTGCGATTTGGATGTCCATGATGGATGTTTGAGTGATTATATTAACTGCAGCACCAAATTTCGTGCAACAGGGTGTCTTGTCTGAAGCGATCGACGCCCAGCGTAAAGCGCAAAGAATCCTAGCCAAAAACCAATTTCAAGCCCGCCGCCCCTATTGTCAGTATATTGGCTCTATGCAAAATGGTGAATTCCAGTGGTTTTGCTTTTCAACTCGAAGCTTTATTCAGTTTCTACGAATCATTTTCACCCTAAAATTTGAGATTTTCGCAAGTTATTCACATTGATTTGAAAAACTCACTTTTTCTTCCCCACCGTAAAATCTCGCGGGATTTGATGGCTGCACACTCGCTGCACTTGGGCTTTTGAGATTGTTAATAACTTGGCAATAATCTGAAACTATCAATATCAAAATCCTTAGCCCTCTGATTTTTATAGAGTTAAAATTCAATCGAACGCTTGTAATGATTGAACCGTTGGTAACAGTTTTTTTGCTGCGAGATCGGCACTAGTCGAATCTGAATTGCTAGAAGCGGAACAAGTCCGAGAGACAACAGCTTCAAAACAACCATGATAGGATAATCTTCCCAAGTTGTTCACAACCCGTAGCGAATTATTCGCACCCTAAAAAAGTTCTCGTGAAATTGGCGAAGCATTTGCTTTTGACCGCCGCAACTCGTTGCCCTAAACGAACGACAACTTTTCATTACTCGTAACCAACATGCCACCGGTCCCGACCATCATCTACACCAAAACAGACGAAGCCCCTGCTCTCGCAACCTACTCGTTTTTACCCATCGTCGAGGCATTTACGAAGCACTCTGGGATTCGTGTGGAAACTCGGGACATTTCCCTCGCGGGACGGATCATCGCACAATTTCCTGACTTCCTGCGAGAAGATCAAAAAGTGGCCGACGCTCTAACCGAACTGGGCACGTTAGCCCTTACCGCCGAGGCAAACATCATCAAACTCCCGAACATTTCCGCCTCCGTGCCACAGCTCAAGGCCGCCATCGCCGAGCTCCAGTCAAAGGGCTACGCACTACCCGATCTTCCAGAAAACCCGATAACCGATAACGAAAAAAACATCAAAGCCCGCTACGGCAAAGTCATGGGCAGCGCGGTGAATCCGGTGCTGCGTGAAGGCAACTCCGACCGCCGCGCGCCAAAGGCGGTTAAAGAATACGCAAAAAAACACCCACACTCGATGGGCGCTTGGTCCAAGGACTCCAAAACTACCGTCGCATCAATGAACGGGCACGGCGACTTTTTCTCTAACGAAAAATCTGTCTGCATCGCCGCAGACACCGACGTGAAAATTGAGTTCGTCAGCCGCGACGGCAAATCCCAAGTCCTCAAGCAATCCACACCACTGAAAGCTGGAGAAATTCTAGACGCGACTTTTTTGAGCAAGTCCGCACTCGTGGCATTCATCAACGCACAAATTGCCAAGGCAAAAAATGAACATCTCCTGCTCTCGCTGCACATGAAAGCGACGATGATGAAGGTCAGTGACCCTATCATTTTCGGCTACGTGGTGGAGGTGTTTTTTAAGGATCTAATCGCTAAACATGCTGCCACTTTTAAGGAACTCGGCGTGGACTTTAAAAATGGTTTTGGCGATCTAGTGGCGAAGTTAGAAAAACTCCCTGCCGCTCAAAAAAATGAAATCGAGGCAGATATCGAAGCCGCCTATCAGAATGGTCCAGCCCTTTCGATGGTCAATTCCGACAAAGGAATCACCAACCTCCACGTGCCATCCGACGTCATCGTAGACGCCTCAATGCCCGCCATGATCCGCGCTGGCGGAAAAGTATGGGATGCGGCTGGAAATACGGGCGACACCCTCGCGCTCATTCCGGATTCGTCATACGCCGGCATCTACCAAGCCACCATCGACTTCTGCAAAAAGAATGGCGCATTAGACCCCACCACCATGGGATCCGTGCCAAACGTAGGTCTCATGGCTCAAGCCGCCGAGGAATATGGATCTCACAACAAAACCTTCGAAATCATATCGTCTGGCGTGGTCCGAGTGACCGACTCTTCCGGAAAAGTTCTAATCGAACACGAGGTCGAAGCAGGCGATATTTGGCGAGCTTGCCAGACCAAAGACGCTCCGATCCAAGACTGGGTCAAACTTGCGGTCAAACGTGCTCGTGCTTCTGGCGATCCCGCTGTCTTTTGGTTAGACAAAGCTCGTGCCCACGATGCTCAAATCATCACCAAAGTTGAAAAATATCTCAAAGACTACGACACCATCGGTCTTGATCTCCGTATCCTTTCTCCTGCCGATGCATGTAAATTTTCATTAGATCGCATTGTCAAAGGTTTCGATACCATCAGTGTCACTGGAAATGTTTTGCGCGATTACAACACAGACCTATTCCCCATCCTTGAAGTCGGAACCTCAGCCAAGATGCTTTCCATCGTTCCACTGATGAACGGCGGCGGCTTATTCGAGACGGGGGCGGGTGGATCCGCGCCGAAACACGTCGAACAGTTCACCGAGGAAAACTACCTACGCTGGGACTCCCTCGGTGAGTTTTTTGCTCTCGCACCAAGTTTCGAACACATCAGTGAAACCTTCGACTTGCCCAAAGCTAAAGTCCTCGCCGACACGCTCGACTCCGCAACTGGAACCTTTCTCCATCAAGACCGCTCGCCCGGTCGCATGCTCGGCACCATCGACAACCGAGGGTCTCACTTTTACCTCGCACTTTACTGGGCCCAAGCCCTCGCTGACCAAAATTCAGACGCGGAGTTGAAAGCGATCTTCACTCCAGTGGCAGAAGCTTTCACCGCGAACGAATCTAAAATTGTCGCGGAACTTCTCGCTGTCCAAGGGCACCGCGTCGACATCGGTGGTTACTACCTCCCCGATGAAGCTAAAGCAAAAGCAGCCCTTCGCCCGAGTGCGACGTTTAATGCGATTCTTGCAGCCATGTAAGTCGCATACAAAGCGGCAAGGATGGAATATTCTCGCGGGCTCTAAAATCGATTTTTAATTAGAATACTACGGGCGTTCAAGGCGTTGAAATAAGTTGAGTAATTTTTTCCTAAGCTCGAGGTAATCCACTTCCTGCACAGCCACATGGTTCGCAACCGCCATCGCAGCGGCAGTTCCAGCAGATTCACCAAGAATCATCCACACTGGTTCCATACGGATCGATGTCATCGCGATGTGACTTGCCGAGACGCAAACAGGAACGAGCAGGTTCGTGCACTCCTCATGCTTGGGGGTGATCGCACGGTATGGAATTTTGTAAATTCCACGATGTGATTCTTCTAAATACACCTCAGATAAATAACCACCCTGTAGAGCAACTTTTCCATCTATCGGAATGGTGGCATAGGGCCATTCGTCGACACCATAAGAGGCCAGCCCCACAGAATCTTCTGGGTCAGTCTGCCCCGAAACATCTTTCTGGGTAATCACATAAGCCGACCTCATGCGCCGTGCTTCGCGAACGTAAAGTTGATGTGGGTAGCCCTCAGAATCATTAAAAATCCTCGGTTGCAAACCGATCTTGAGGGCTTGCTCCTTTAGGTCTTGCGGTACCGCTGGATCAGTCCGCAGGAAATGAGTGATACCGCGAAAAAAGTTTTGCTGGGCCTTCCAGATACGTGCCCGCGTGGCATAGTCACCGTCGGGATAGTCAGCATTGCTACCATAGTTGGTCGGAGCCCAAAGCGCTCTTGATAGATTACCCACACCGATGGTGAACATGTAGCCCTTTGCAACCTCCCAGCTATCTAACCGATGCTTCATCCGTCGCCCCGTAAACATATCAATACCTTTTTTAAATCCCCTGCGGTAAAGCTCGAAAACCTTCGGATCATAATCCTCAGGTGGTTCGATAGGTAGACCATCCGCCTCCCAAGTGAGCTTCCAACGAAATCCATAGCCCATCGTCAACGAGTCAGCACTACCCTCGGGCCTCAATGGCGTGGCCTGAATCAATGGGATGAGACCACTGGCTGGATCACCAGGCGTTAGATACGGGTCGATGTCGTAGACCGCCATATTTACTTGCGTGCCAGCGAGCGACTCACCGTATGTTTCACGACTTTCGCGCCCGAATGAATATGCAACTCCAGCACGTGCCATTAGATCTCCCTCGTAGCTGCAATCGATAAATACCTTTGCTTGTATCGTTCGCGCCGCGACAGAAACCGGCTTGGCAATCGGACAGCCAAATGGATCAAAGGGAGCATAATCTAACACAATGCCGCGAAGGGTCGACCCATCGCGCTTAACCGAGACAACCCGGTGATCGAACACCACCGGAATCGAGTGATCTTTGAGCATATTTGCAAAGGTCGCGCGAAACTTTGGGTCGTCATCATTACTTTTAAGGATAGCGCGTGCCGATCCACCGACCGCCTCTTCGCGACCCCAGTCGATGTGAATCAACCCGCCACCGGTCATTCCACCAAGCCAGCGACTGGGTTCAACCACGATCACCTTTGAGCCTTCGCGGGCCGCCGCCACCGCAGCCATGACTCCGCTGGCATTGGCCGTGTAAACACAGACGTCATAAGCCTCGGTGTCCCCCGCTGCCGCCCTCGTAAACATCAGAACCGAAAGCACCAAGCCGCCGATTGATTGAATGAAAATCCGCCCGAGAGTTGGTGTATAGTTCATCATTTTCAAATTCTAAAAAATAGTTAGATGAGACACAGGTAATTTTTTCATGCTCTAGCAGGGGAAGAAAATCTTCTGTGACCAACGTCCATCGACCAAAAACGTAATATGCTGATAAGCATCCAAGTTCATCAACCGTGAGTCCCTCGTCAAATCAATATGACAATTTTTCAAAAGATAAGATCACCAATGTAACAAATATAAAACCTTGAAAAAAAGCGGGTTTTTTTTGAATCAATAGATTCTACGAGCTGTGATGTGACACTAAATGTAATACAAAATCTCGATTGAATCATCAGGATTTTTTAACTGATATTCACTCCAGATTGTTTTAGATTCATTTCAAATCTTTCAAATATGTATCACCTGCTCTTATTCATCGCTGCACAACTCATCCTTGTCGAGACAGCGCGATCTCAGAATGAAAATGTCTTAGAAACTAACAATTCAACTGCGCATTTATTTTCCCAGGACAACGAAATTGCACCAGGAGAAACATTTAGCGTCGCCCTCGAGCTTTCGCATCCAGTGGATTGGCATAGCTACTACGTGCACTCTGGCGGCGTGGAACTTCCACCTGCGATTACGTGGCAATTACCAGAAGGGTTCACCGCCAGTCCCATTCAGTGGCCAACACCCTCGGTGAAGGACAGCTTCTTTGGTAAAAGCTATGTCTACACAGGCAGCCCGGTTTTTATCACAGATATCACCGCTCCGGCATCAATCGCTGTAGGATATTCTATTGATCTAACTGCCAAAGCAACATGGCAAATTTGTAAAGACAGTTGTAAAAATGAAAGTGCGTCTCTCTCACTCACTCTACCGGTCTCAACTAAAAGCGTTGCAGATCCAAAGCTTGTCGACTTTTTCGCCGCCGCAAGAAAAACCCTTCCCCAACAAGTCCGCTCTCTTAAAATATCCGCCCAGTCCGACGGCGGTGATATCCGGTTAGAAATTTCTCCAGCAAGTGCGATTCACTCCACTCCCACTGACTTTATTCCTAATCAGCCTTTTTTGCAATCTGCCAGCGCCGGTGGCAACATCAAGAAAGATGAGGACGCCTGGATCATCAATCTCAAACGAGCGAAGAAAGACCCTCTCGACAATCCGATCCCGCAAGGAGACTCGGTTTCAGGCATCCTTCTTGGTACGCCTCCTATCGAAATACCAAATACCCCACTCACCCGCCCCCCCGCCACACACGTTTCGCTCTCCAAATTCTTTCAAATCCTCAGCGGAATGCTGGTGGGCGGATTGATTCTTAATCTCATGCCATGCGTTTTCCCAGTGATCGGCTTGAAAATCATGGGATTCGTCCAACAGGCAGGACAAGACCGGAGAAAAATTGCGTTGCACGGGGTTACCTTTGCACTCGGGGTGTATACGTCGTTCGGCATACTTAGCGGGATTCTTTATGCCGCACGCGCAGCCGTCGGCAGCGGTGCAAACTCGATCGGTTGGGGCTACCAACTGCAAAACCCATGGGTCGTGCTCGCCTTGATGCTGCTGATGTTTGTACTGGCTCTCAACATGTTCGGTCTTTTCGAACTCGGCACCTCGGCAACCTCGGTCGGTGGATTACTGCAATCCAAACAAGGACTCGGTGGATCGTTTTTCTCTGGAGCTCTGGCCACCATCGTCGCCACACCCTGCTCAGCACCCTTTCTAGGTGTAGCGATCGGCGCATCCATCGCACTGCCTGCATTGCAGTTCTTCACAGCGTTTGCCGCCATGGCACTCGGATTGGCTTTGCCCTACTTGATTCTATCAATTTTTCCTAAACTGATAGAATTACTCCCTCGTCCGGGTGCGTGGATGGAAAGTTTCAAACAAGCGATGTCGTTTTTTCTCTTTGCAACGACCGGATACCTACTCTGGGTTTACGCAGGTCAAATAGGTCTAGATAACTTGTTAGGACCACTTTTCGGTCTAAGCAGTATCGCTATTGCCGCTTGGATCTACGGTCGGTGGAATCTTCCACATCGCTCAAGCTCCATCCGTTTGACCGCCATGACACTCAGCGGGTTCTTCGCAGTCGGTGGATTCATTCTAGCCAAGCCACCGGAAAAATCCGCTCTCGTATGGGAACCATGGAGCCAAGAAACGGTCGACACCCTCCTCGCGAAAGGTACGCCCGTGTACATCGACTTCACTGCGCAATGGTGTGCGACCTGCCAAGTGAACAAAAAACGTGCTTATAGCGACGACGTCATTCGCTTGATGAAACAGCGCGGAGTTGTCGCTCTTAAAGCCGACAAGACCAGTCCAAACCCATCCATCGAAGCGAAGCTCCAAGAACTCGGGCGCTCAGCAATCCCGGTCAACGTTCTGCTGCTGCCGGGTAAGGAACCCATCATCACCCCAGAATTGCTGTCGTCTGAATACCTGAAAAATCTTTTCACCAAAGAGATCCCAGACAAAATCGAAGCCGATTGATTAAGGACCTGTTACAATCAAACGCCGCCTGACCGCCTCTAACGCAGACTGACTAACCGCCAGTTTGAAATCCTTGCGATTGCGAGGATGATATACGCTAAATGATTCTGTTTGGCCGCCTAACACGGCCACAGCGATCCATGCCGTGCCCACGGGTTTGTCCTCAGTGCCACCGCCCGGACCAGCGATTCCAGTCACGGCCACCGAAATACCCGCACCGCTTTTTTTCATCGCACCTTCAGCCATCGCGCGAGCCACTATTTCACTAACAGCACCACTCATTTCGATGTCTTTATGAGAAACTCCGAGCATCTCAGACTTCGCAGCATTGGCATACGTGACAAATCCATGGGTGAAAACATCACTAGCACCCGGCACGTTGGTGATCCGGTTGGCGATGAGCCCACCCGTGCAACTTTCGGCGGTGGCGAACTTGATCCCCTTCTCTGTTAGCAATCGAACGACGGTTTTTTCAAGCGAGCTTTCATCGTCGCTGATCAAATAAGATCCGAAGCGATCCAGCGTGATTCTGCGCCCCTCAGCCAAGGCTTCTGCCTCGCCGATCATTCGCAAATCCAACTCCCCAATGTGCGCACAGTATCCATATTCTAACCCATCCACCGCCGCTAAAGCCGCATCGATCCCTTGGTGGAAATCACTTTCGCCGATCCCTGTGAATTTTAACACCAACGCCTCATGAGCAATTTCGATGCCTGCCAACGCTCGCAACCGAGGCACCACTTCGGTGTGAAACATTGGATAGAGCTCACGGGGTGGACCTGGCAAAAGAAATATCGCGCAGTTTGATTCCCCGTTGATCCTTGGCGGAACATAAATCCCGGGTGCGGTGCCATTGGGATTTGGCAAAATATCAGCTCCTACCGGACAAAGCGCTTGTTTGAGATTTGCGGCAACCATGGGCTTTCCCCGCAAGGCAAAAAATCCCTCCAGCGAACGCAATACCGACTCATCGGTGATCATTTCTAACCCAAGAACATCGGCAGTGATTTCTCTAGTGAGATCATCGCTCGTGGGACCCAGCCCGCCGGTCACGATCAAGGCGTCGGCACGACCGAGCGCTTCTTGCAGCGACTCACGGATCGCATCGCCATCCGGCACGGTGGTCTGACGAGAAATTCTCAAGCCAAGCTTGAACAACTCTCGTCCGAACCATGCGCCATGGGTGTTAAGAGTATTTCCTAGCAGTAGCTCGGTGCCGGTGTTGATGATTTCAATTCTCACGGCAAAACTTTGCGTCATCTTCGCAGCGACTCAAGACCTGATATTCCAGTGCCTGATTCGACTGGCGATGAACCATAAGACCGCAGGCACTCCAAAGCTCAAACCAAGCGCCCATTTCGGGGTCTCATGTCCGATCTGACCGATCGCCGCAAAGACAAATCCCATCGGCAAGCTGCCACAGACCAGTGCAACCACGAATCGCTTGAATGGCATCCTCACAAGGCCGGCCGTACAAGCGATGACCTCGGGGATGATGGGCAACGTTTTTGATAGAGCAACCACCCACCCGCCACCACTTGCGAATAAACGATGACCATTCTCATAGTCGCGGTCTCCAAGCCAGCGCCGAGCAGTTCGCTCATTCAAAAAGTGTCCTGCCCCATATCCTAATAAACCCGAAGCGATTAAGCCCACCGATGCGATCGTTCCGCCTAACATCACTCCGTAAATATAACCGAGTGCGGAAATCACAATCGTGCTGGGAACTGGTAATGCGAGATCTACCACTAACAAAATAATCCCAGCAAGCCACGCCCATTGCCCTGAACTTTTGAGCCATATAACACTGCCATCCAAGGTAAATTGATCTTCCCACTTTCCTCCCCAAATCATCCACGTGCCCAAAACAAGGGCGGCAAGCATCAAAAACCACAAAGCCAAACGCATGGGCAAAGCGTGTCGATTTCTTAAATCGAATCCAAGAAAAAGCGTCTCCGCAGTTCAACGAAAAATGCTTTCGAGCGATACCCGAATATTAGCTTCATCGATATTGTCTTGACCCACCAGAGATTAGACGTAGCCCAGCCAAGGTCCTAACCACTTCTCCGCTTCTTGCAAACTGATGCCTTTCCGGCGGGCATAGTCTTCGATCTGGTCTTTCTGCAGCTCGCTTAAGGCGAAATAATGACTCTCCGGATGAGAAAAATACAACCCGCACACCGCAGCACCAGGATGCATGGCGCAGCTTTCAGTCAAGGTCACTCCAGTCTCAGCAGACGCACCTAACAACTCAAAAAGCGGAGGCTTCTCGGTGTGGTCTGGCTGTGCGGGGTATCCAGGAGCTGGACGAATCCCCTGATAATTTTCATGAATGAGTTGATCGTGCGTCAATTCATCCTCTTTCTCGTAACCCCATTCGACGCGGGCTTTGTGATGGAGAAATTCTGCAAATGCCTCCGCAAAGCGGTCGGCGATCGCTTTGACCATAATCGAACCATATGGATCAATCTGCTTGTCTAACTCCTCAGCAAATTCATGCGCCCCGTGAATCCCTACTACGAATCCACCGATGTAGTCTGGCGCCACACCTCCTTTCACCCAATCGGCTAGAGCAACATTTGGTTTGCCTGAGTCTTTCTTCAACTGTTGTCGAAGGCTGTGAAAACGCATTCGCTCGACAGTACGGGATTCATCGGTCCAGACGATGATGTCGTCTCCATCACCGTTGGCAGGAAAAAATCCATAAACTCCCTCGGCATAGCATCGATCTTCTGCGACGATACGATCCACCCAAGTGATTGCATCCTGATAGAGTTTCCCTGCTTCCACAGCGCCTTCGGCATTCTTGGTTTTCAGAGTGAGAGTTTCCCGATCCCACACGCCGCGTAATTCCCATGCATGGAAAAAAGGCGTCCAGTCAATAAACTTGGCAAGCTCACGCAATGACGGACTCTTAATCGATCGGGTGCCAGTGAAAGATGGTACGGGCGGCGAGTAATTTTTCCAATCGATCTTAGGACCCGCAGCTCGCGCTTCCGCGAGAGTTAGAGTCTGTTTTTTCGGACCACCAAGGAAATTTTCGCGGAGCTTCTGCTGCTTTTCACGATTCTCAATCGCGAATGCATCGCGTTGCTCTTTCGAGAGCAACGAAGTGGTAACCGGAACCGAACGAGAGGCATCGAGGACGTGTACGACGGGTCCTGAGTAATGGTGTGCAATCTTGATCGCTGTGTGGGCCGCGGAGGTGGTGGCTCCACCGATGAGCAGTGGAACCTTGAATCCAAGCCGTTCCATTTCCTTGGCCACATGTACCATCTCGTCCAAAGAAGGGGTGATCAACCCTGAAAGCCCGATGATATCAGCCCCGAGTTCCACGGCCTTCGCGAGAATTTTATCGCACGACACCATCACACCCATATCGGTGACCTCAAAGCCATTGCAAGAAAGCACTACACCCACGATGTTTTTTCCGATGTCGTGCACATCACCCTTAACCGTAGCGATCAAAAACCGCCCAGCCGAACGTCCACGCTCGGCGAGTTTGAGTGCTTCATCATGGGTAAGATCCGAGTTTTCTGACATTAGCTCCGCGATGTCGCCAGCAAGGAATTCCGCTTTATCAGCCTCCATGTATGGAAACAACCAAGCGACCGCTTTCTTCATCACTCGAGCGGATTTCACCACTTGCGGAAGAAACATTTTCCCTGCGCCGAAGAGATCTCCCACCACACCCATGCCATCCATCAATGGTCCCTCGATCACTTTCAGCGGGCGAACATATTTGATGCGGGCCTCCTCAGTGTCTTCGTCGATGTACTTGTCAATCCCACGCAACAACGCATGTTCAAGCCGGCGTTCCACGGATTCATTCCGCCATGATAGATCTTCTTCGATTTTCTTTCCGCCGACGTTCTTGTAGCTCTCCGCCAGTTCGAGTAGCCGCTCAGTAGAATCGGCGCGACGATTTAAAAGTACGTCCTCAACGCACTCGAGAAGGTCTTTGGGTATCTCATCATAAACTTCGAGCATCCCCGCATTGACGATTCCCATGTCCATTCCTGCTATACCAGCATGATAGAGAAACGCGGAATGCATGGCTTCGCGAACTTTATTGTTTCCACGAAATGAGAATGAAATGTTAGAAACACCCCCGGATACCATCGCTCCGGGAAGGTTCTGTTTGATCCAACGGGTCGCGTTGATGAAATCAAGAGCGTAATTATTGTGCTCTTCGATTCCAGTGGCAACCGTTAGAATGTTAGGGTCGAAGATAATGTCGTCTTGGTTGAAGCCGACCTCGTCGACCAATATCCGGTAGGCCCGCTCGCAGATTCGAATCTTCTCCTCATAGGTGGCAGCTTGGCCGTTTTCATCGAACGCCATGACCACCACCGCCGCACCATATCGCATGATGTGCTGCGCCTGCCGCTTGAAATTTTCCTCCCCTTCTTTGAGGGAAATTGAATTCACAATCCCCTTACCCTGAAGGTATTTCAGGCCTTCTTCGAGGATTTCCCACTTTGAAGAATCCACCATGATCGGCACCTTCGCGACATCTGGTTCGCCCTGGAGCAGTTGCAAAAAACGACTCATCATTGCCTTGCCATCGATGAGTCCGTCGTCAAAACAGATATCGATTACATTGGCACCATTGCTGACCTGCTGGCGTGCTACCTCGACCGCGGCTTCCAGATCGCCGGCACGGACGAGCTTTGCGAACTGAGGTGAACCCGCAACATTCGCGCGCTCACCGATCATCAGGAAGCGCTTGTCGGCAGTGTGATTGTAGGCTTCGGTGCCGGAAAGGCGAAGAGCGTGAGGAACGGTTTTCATTTGGAGAGAGCGAGACGAATTGAAACGATTGCGGCGACAGCCTTCATATTAATGACGAAAGGTTTTGACGCGGAGTGAAATTCCTCTTGGCAAATACCCCTGTAGAACGAGGCATCAATTGTACCACCCGTTCGTAAATTCAGTTTATCCTTCGTTTTCATGGTCACTATTTTTTCGCTTTTTGCGTTACCTCACGACCGGTACATGACGTGGTGCGTGGTTGGCCACCGCTTTCGCGATCGCTGCGACATGCTCTGGAGTGTTACCACAGCAACCACCTGCTAGATTTAGAAGACCTGCTTTCGCAAACTCCGCCATGTAATCATGCATGTGTTGAGGTTCGAGATCGAATCCGGTCGGCGCCAGAGGGTTCGGCAAGCCCGCATTTGGATAACAAGAAACACAGGTCGCTGCGCACGATGATAGTTCTTCAAGATGCGGACGCATCAGATCCGGTCCAAGCGAGCAATTTAGCCCGATCGCGAGCGGCTTGGTATGCGCAAAAG
>Ga0209190_1000428_pt1 | contig 30868 bp, 27 predicted proteins | sample M_140205_XF_Meta_FD_187315 | JGI IMG/M metagenome (GOLD analysis project Ga0209190, IMG submission 187315) | Freshwater microbial communities from Lake Montjoie, Canada to study carbon cycling - M_140205_XF_MetaG (SPAdes) (version 2) | ecosystem: Environmental > Aquatic > Freshwater > Lake...
CCATCGCCCCGTCTTCCCCAATCACCGTCTTGCGGCTGTAGCCATTACGGTGGTTTTCCTCCTCCTTAGGCTTCTCTCCGGGCCCGTAGCCAAGATGATACGTCAACTCTCCAGCTAACGCTTTTTCTACCACTCGCCTCTTCAACTCGGCCAGCAGCCCCTTCTCCCCGAGGATCGCCTCCCGGCTCCTCCCATACTTCTCCAGCAACAACTCGATAAGTTCATCGCTGCCCACTTCATTTTTCTTTTCTTTGGTCATGTTCCTTTCCTTTCAGGTTCTGACCCACACACAAACTTTCGGATAGGCTCCCTGGGGTTGGACGAGAAGAGTTTCCGGCGCGGGCATGTTTACGCCACCATGCTCAACGATCTCCACGGTGGTCGGGTCTGGGATCTGGTGGAAGGTCGCAAGGAAGAACAGGCGCGGCAACTGCTGCAAGGGCTCGACGCCGCGCAGCGGGCAGGGGTCAAAGCCGTGGCGATGGACATCTGGAGCGCCTACCGCAAGGCCGTGAAGAACCTGTTGCCGGAGGCGGACATCGTCCATGACAAGTTCCACCTCTGCGCTTATCTCAACAAGGCGGTCGACACGGTGCGCAAAGCCGAGCATCGGCAACTGGCGCGTTCGGGCCGACAGACGCTCAAGGGCAGCAAATACCTTTGGTTGCGCAACTTTCCCGACCTGCGGTTGCAGCCCTCTTTCCGCCAACTCTACCGCTTGAACCTTCGCACCAGCCGGGCTTGGCGGCTGAAAGAAACCTTCGGAAGTTTTTGGCACTACTGCTACGAGGGTTCTGCGCGGAAGTTTTTCGGCGACTGGCTCGCTCAAGTCACCCGCAGCGGGCTGACTCCGATGAAGAAAGTCGCCGCCATGTTTGTCCGTCACATGCCGGGCTTGCTCAACTACCTCAAACATCGCATCACCAATGCGGCCTCCGAGGGCATCAACTCCCAAGTGGCGCGCATCATCGCCAACGCTCGTGGTCTCGCCTGCTTTGAGAACCTCCGTATCCGTGTCCTCTTCTTCTTGGGCAAACTCGACCTCTCACCCGCTTGATCCAAATCACACCAAATTATGCGGAGAACCCGATTTTAAAGGAGTGGGTCGGGCGGGACTCGAACCCGCAACCAACGCCTTAAAAGGGCGCTGCTCTACCATTGAGCTACCAACCCGTTGCCACGCTAACGAAACCACTGCAACGCAGACTGTGCGCGGCGACGATTTCCTAGATGCGAAAAAATCTCACAATCCGCACGGCGCAACAAGCCGAAACCTTGTCGCGGCCCGCCGATGCGCGCGCGGGTGGAGTTATTTGGCCGGAACCAGATCCATGCCGCACTGCGGGCACTTGCCCGGCTTGTCCATGTGGACGTCGGAATGCATCGGGCAGGTCCAGACCTGGGACTTGCCGGCGCCGCCATTGGTCGCGGCGTCATCGCCGACGCCACAATGACCGCAATGTGCTTGCGCGAACGAAGAGAAGGCCAAGGCGACAACGAGGCTGAGGAATACTTGAAGGATGAGTTTTTTCATATCTCAACCATGCAACGAAACCGACGGAAAGCAAGCAAGGAACCCCGCCGCGCGGCGAAAGCAACTGCGGGACAGCGATCTGGCCCTGGCCGACAGGCCTCGGTCTTCAGGATTTTTTTGCTAGGCCGAGGGACTTGAGAGCGGCCTGCACCTCGGCGGCGTGGTCGGCGGTTTTCGCGCTCTGCACGGCCCATGCGATCTTGCCATCCCGGACGATGAACGACTCACGTTTGGCGATGCCCATAAAAGTAGGAACACCGAAGGCCTTGGCCACTGTGGAGTCGTCATCGGCCAAGAGCATGAAGGGCAGTTGGTATTTCTCGGCGAATTTTTTCTGTCCTTCGACCGAGTCGCCGCTCACCCCGACGATCCGCACGCCCTCGGCTGCAAAATCAGGAAAGGCATCGCGCAGTGAGCAGGCCTGGGCGGTGCAACCTGGCGTGTCTGCCTTGGGATAAAAGTACACAATCGTTGGTCCTTTGGCGTAGACGTCGGCCAGATTGACTTCCTCACCGCTCTGGTCGCGCGCCGAGACGCGAGGTGCCTCGTCACCCACCGAGAGGGCACCGGCCGGAGCGACGAGTCCGAAGAATGAGAGCAGGGCGGAGAACATAGAGAGAGCATCACGCATGGAGGAGATTTAAGCACGTCCTTGCGCGCAGACAAGCGGCACTTGCCAATGGCGCCGCGGGCCAGAATCATCAGACGCAATGGCAACGGCGGGACAAGAGAGCGGGAATTGGCGGCACAGGTTAGCGCTGGCGATCACCGTCGCGGCGGCTCTCGCGGCGGTGGTGGCAGCGCGCGGGCCCGACCAGATTGCGTCCGCAACCGCAGGCGCGGCGGGAGAGTGGTTGCTTTCCGGCCCCTCGCTCTGGCATCCCCTCGCCCCGCAAGCGGCCATCGCCCGGGCAGCTTACGCCGCGGCCGGACCGCGCGGCTGGCAAAATATCCATGTCATCGTGGTGTGGCTGGCCATGATCTGCTGGCTGCTGCCGCTTTCGGCAAAACATTGGCGCGGGTTGACCCCCCTCATCCCCGCCTTGCTCGCCGTGGTCCTCTCGCTGCCGGCCGCGGGATTGAGCGGATTCGGCTGGGGCGTCCTTGTTCTTTCCGCGTGGCGCGCTTGGATCGTGGCAGGACACCACGCGCGCAGCGAGAACTCCTTCGCTGCGGCGGCATGGCTGGCCGCATGGCTCTCGCCCGGCGTGCTGCCACTCATCGCCGCGACCGCGATCGAGAACTCTTCGCGCTGGTCACGCCGGCAGCTCGCGTTTGCAGCTGTGCTCGGCGCGGCGCTCATCAATCTCACCCCGCGCGGAGCCAGCATCTGGCGCGAGGCGTGGATATTCTTCCGCTGGTCTCCGCAGCCATCGCCCAGCTTTGCCGCGACGATCGCCTTGCTTCTCGGGGTCGCCGCCTTGGCCCTCGCCCTGCGCCGATCTTTTTCCAAGGGCCAGCCGGGAACGGCTCTCGCACCAGCCCTCCTGCTTCTCACCGCTTCGTGCGGACAAAGCGCTTATCTTTGGGCTGCGGCGCTGTGGATGATTCCGCTCTGGGCATCGGCCCGGGAGCAACTGCGCGATATCGGCATCAATGTCCGCTGGTGGATCGGCACTGCTTTGATCGCGGCGGCCGCCTCACTCGTCGCACGCACATCGGCCGACAATTTCAACCGCTGGTATGATCTCGCTATGGAGCGAACCACCGTCGAGCCTTCGCTCACCCGCGACGCGCTCCCGCAGAACGCCCGCGTGTATATCAATCCGGACGGACTCGCCATGGCGCGCTTCTCCGGACCTCTCCCCGAGCGCAGCCCGGCTGGCGAGACGGCGCGGCTGGGGCGCGAACCGCAGTTGTGGCGGGCGCAGGATAGGCAGGTGCGCTACGACGCCGTCTGGCTGCTGGGCGACAAGGCCGACTATGCGCCACTCGCACGCCATCTCGGCGGATCGGTCGACTGGCGTCTGGCGGCGGTGGATGCGGCGGGACTGCTCTTCGTCCGGGCTCGGCACGAGGCGGAGTTTCGCACCGAACCGGCCCAGCAAATGGCCCGCGGCATGGTCGGCGCCGCCAACCGGACGCGATTTCTGGCCGAAGCCGCACTGGCCTGCCTGGCCGCGCAGGCGCTGCCCGAGGCTGGCGAATTGTCGCGCAGCGCCACGCGCAAGTCGGATCTTTCTTCGTCGGCCGCCACGACGCGGGCCCTGGTGCTTAACTCGCTCGGGCAGGTCAAGGAGGCGCTGGCCGAAAGCGAGCGGGCGCTGGCCTTGGCCCCGCGCTCGAGCGAGGCGTGGCAGGCGCGCGCGGAAAGTTTTCTCCTCGTCAGGCTGAACAATGAGGCCTACGCGGCGGGGCAGCGCGCCGCCGAGTTGGCGCCGGGAGACGCCACCGCACTTTGGCTGGCCGCCCGCGCAGCCAACGCGGCGCATGCCTACCAATCCGAGGCGGAAATCCTCGAGCACCTCGTCGCCCTGACCGGCGGACGCGGTGGGGATGCGGGCTTCTACAATCTCTACCTCGGTCAATCCTACGCCAAGCAGGGTTTGGCCCGACCCGCTTTGCGTGCTCTGGATAGAGCGGAAGCGGCACCGGGGCTGACGGACGAACAGCGGCAGGAGTTGGAGAAGCAGATCGCGGAGATACGCTCCTCGCCGGGGGCGCGATAGCGCGCCTTTCTGCTTAACGCGCAACGCGTGGGCCACTAGGCTCCCAGCGTGAGTAAAAAATCCACCCGACCGAAAAAGAACAACCTCCGCCCCTATTCCGCGTCCGTCCTCGACGGCCCCGAGCGCGCGCCCAGCCGCGCCATGCTTTATGCGGTGGGTTACCAAGAGAAAGATTTCGCCAAGCCCCAGATCGGCATCGCCTCGACATGGAGCATGGTGACCCCTTGCAACATGCACCTCGATGTGCTGGCGCGCGAAGCGGCTGGCGGCGTCAACAAATCCGGCGGCAAGGCCACCATCTTCAACACCATCACCATCTCCGACGGCATCTCCATGGGCACCGAGGGGATGAAATACTCGCTCGTCTCGCGCGAGGTGATCGCCGATTCGATCGAGACGGTGGTCGGATGCGAGGGCTTCGACGGCTTCGTCGCAATCGGAGGCTGCGACAAAAACATGCCGGGCTGCATGCTCGCCATCGCTCGCCTCAACCGCCCGGCGGTCTTCGTCTATGGCGGCACGATTCTGCCCGGCTGCCTCAACGGGCGTAACCTCGACGTGGTCTCCGTCTTCGAGGCAGTGGGCGAACGCGCCGCCGGAAAAATCAACGACCGGCAACTGCAGAAGATCGAGGCCTGCGCCATCCCGGGTCCCGGTTCGTGCGGGGGAATGTATACGGCCAACACCATGGCCTCCGCCATCGAAGCCATGGGCATGAGCCTGCCCAACAGCTCGGCCCAAGCGGCTATCTCGACGCACAAGAACGCGGATGCGCGCGAGGCCGGCGCCGCGGTGCTGCATCTGCTCATGCGCGGCATCAAACCTCTCGACATCATGACGCGCGAGGCCTTCGAAAACGCCATCACCACGCTCATCGCCCTCGGCGGATCGACCAATGCCGTCCTCCACATGCTAGCGATGGCGCACTCCGCGAACGTCAAGCTTACCATCGACGATTTCACCAAGATCGGCCGCCGCGTACCCGTCCTCGCCGACCTCAAACCCAGCGGCAAATACCTGATGTCCGAACTCGTGGCCATCGGCGGCATCGTGCCGATGATGAAGGACCTTCTCTCCGCCGGACTGCTGCACGGGGATTGCCTCACCGTGACAGGCAAGACGCTCAAACAGAATCTCGCCCGCTTCAAGCCTTACCCCAAGGGTCAGCAGATCATCCGCCCGATCAAGAATCCGATCAAAAAGGACAGCCATCTTGTCATCCTCTACGGCAACCTCGCCCCCGGCGGCGGCGTGGCGAAAATTTCCGGCAAGGAAGGCGAGAAATTCCGCGGCAAGGCCCGCGTGTTCGAGTCGGAGGAATCCGCGCTCGCCGCGATCCTCGGCAGCACGGTGAAAAAAGGTGATGTCGTTGTCATCCGCTACGAAGGACCCAAAGGCGGACCCGGCATGCGCGAAATGCTCGCCCCGACCTCGGCCGTCATGGGGAAGGGCCTCGGCAAGGACGTGGCCCTCATCACCGACGGACGTTTCTCCGGTGGAACCCACGGCTTTGTCGTCGGCCACATCACACCCGAGGCGTTCGATGGTGGCCTGCTTGCCTTGGTCAAAAACGGGGATGCGATCGAGATCGACGCGGTGAAGCGCCAGCTCACCCTCGGCGTCCCCGAGGCGGAAATCCAAAAGCGCCGCGCCAAGTGGAAGCAACCTAAGCCGCGCTATCGCCGCGGAGTCCTCGCCAAGTATGCCGCGCACGTGACCACCGCGTCGCAGGGTGCGGTGACAGACGCGGGATTCTGAGGCGGCCCATGCTTCGCGCAGTGATCTTCGATTGGGACGGCGTGGTCGTCGACTCCTCCGCCCACCACGAGCGAAGTTGGGAAATCCTCGCCGCGCAGCGCGGCCTTCTTCTTCCTCCGGACCACTTCAAACGAGGTTTCGGCAAAAAGAACAATATGATCATCCCCGACCTCGGCTGGGCGAGCGAGCCCGCGGAGGTCGACCTTCTCGCCGAGGAGAAGGAGGCGATCTACCGCTCGTTGGTCCGCGAAAATGGCATCGAGCCCCTGCCCGGCGTGCGCCGTTTGCTCGAAGCCCTGCGCTCGCAGGGCATCCCCTGCGCCATCGGTTCCTCGACCGCGCGCCCCAATCTCGATCTCCCTCTGGATTTGATGCACCTGCGCGAATTTTTTGCCGTCATCGTCTCCGGCGAGGAAGTAACCCACGGCAAGCCCGACCCCTCGATCTTCCTGCTCGCGGCAGAGCGCCTCGGCTTCGCGCCAAGCGAATGCGTCGTGATCGAGGATGCTCTCGTCGGCATCGAGGCGGCGCAGCGCGCGGGCATGCCCGTGCTGGCTGTAGCCACGACCAACCCCATCGAAATGCTGAGCTCGGCCGATGCGGCGGTCCTGAATATGTCAGACATCAACCCCGAACTCCTGGCCAGCCTCGCCGCACCGGAAAAAAAGTAGCGACTGCCGCTTGCGCCGCGGCCGGGTCGGTGAAACATTCCAGACGTCTGCCGAAGACAACGAAGATATCGCACCGTTTGGATCTGCATCTCCCCTACCATGGGCCCGCCCTGCGGACCATTGCGTGCCTGATCGAAGAAAACCTCGCCTGCCACCCCTCGCCCAATGCCAAGCTGCAAGGCTTGGAGGGAGAATGGGGTCCGGACATCGCGCAATCTTGGGACGCGCTGCACGACCTCAAATTGCAACTCGAGGCGGCGGCCGACCGGGTCGACGCGGCTTACGAGAGCGCCGACTGTTAGCTGCGAGCCGTTTAAGAAATGTCGTAGCCTCTGTTGTTTTCGGTGCCGGTGACAGCGCAGCTACATCATCGGTAGTGCCGGCGACCGCGCTTACGGACACGAACAAACTTAAACCGGTGTCCTCTTGCTTTTGGACTGCTCTGCGCGGCAGAAAAGCGGCATCGGCTTCCAGCCGTTGAGCTTGGATTCCGCCGGCAAGCGCGGAACGCTTTGGCTGGGGTGCGCGGACCACCGAGCTTCATCAACTCAAGTTCATTAAAGGCACACAATGGCTTCTGGCGTACGCCAAAAAGCACGGGAACTGATCCCATGCAGAAGATTTTCCATCAAGCCTGGGTTGCGAGCTGATTTGGTGATTCAAACGGGCTTGACTCCCGAAAACACGATCTGGAATTGTTAAACGACAACCATCACCCGCCCTCCACCCCAACAACTCTCATGAATCCCCGCACCCACCAACCCTCCACCGAGATCTCCCGCCGCGAGTTTGTCGCCAAGGTAGCCATGACCATCGGGGGCCTGGCCCTCGCTTCAGATAGTTTGGCGCGCACGTCTGAGCAGAGTGCGGCGTCGCCGAGTTCCGCCTCGCCTGCCGGGTCGGCTGCGCGCGGAACGCGCAAGATGACCCCGCCCAAACTTGGTAGCGCCTACCTCGGCAAAAAAGTCCATTGCTACCGGCCAATGCGCCACGGTTCGCCGAATTTGAGCGTGGAAGCCCAAGGCAAGCAACTCATCGCCCACAACTACGGACACGGAGGCAGTGGCTGGACATTGGCTCCGGGCTCGGCGGCTTATGCGGTCGATCTGGCTCAACAGTCCGAGCAGGGTCAGTCGCTGGCCAAGGATGCGCCCATCACGGTGGTAGGTGCAGGCGTGATCGGACTGTTCACCGCCTACGAGTTGGTCAAACGCGGCTATACCAACGTCACCGTGGTTGCCGCTAGGTTCGACGGGCTCACCTCGCACAACGCCGGCGGCCTCTTGGCTCCGGTGTCGATGGACAACGCCCCCGAAATGCAGAAGATCATCGATAAGATCGGTGTGGACGCCTACAAGTTCTTCGCCTCGGTGGCCAAAGGCACGAACGCGGATTTCGCCAAGGGAGCATCCATCATCCCCGCCTACTTTGACACCCGCGAGGACTCAGGACTCGAACCCTACGTCGGACAGGTCATGGAACCGGCCAAGGACGTCACCTTGGACTTCGGGAATGGAACCACGCGCGACATGGTCGTATACGACGACGGCATCTTCATGGACCCTGCCGGGATGATGCAGTCCCTGCGTGACTACCTCGAGGGCAAGGTCACCTTCGAGCAGCGCAAGGTCACGAGCTTCGCCGATCTGCCCTCCGCTTTGGTCTTCAATTGCACCGGACTCGGTGCGCGAGCACTCGAGGATGATAAAGAGATGGTGTCGGTCCAGGGTCACCTGATCATGCTGAAGGACCAGGTGCCCGCGGACCTGCAGTCGATGGTCCTCGTCTACTACCCGAAGGCCAAGACCGCGTCGGGCCAAGAGGTCAAGCGGTCGTTCTACATCTTCCCCAAGCAGCTGCTGGGAAGCGGCCCGAACGACATCGGTGTGGTTGGTGGCACCTTCATCGAAGGTGCAACGCCCGAGACCCCCAATGATGCGGAATTCCAGATCCTGATCGACGGTGCGAAACGGTTTTACGGCATCCCGGTGTCGTGAGAAACACCGACCACTTCGCCTTCATGTATAGAACCTTCTGGTGATGGGTATAAAGTCCGAGTAAAGGACCTTAATTAGCCGGCCATCCCCGAGCTTCGATGTACGACATTATGACGGTTTGGCGTAGAGAGTTTTGCCCCGCTTGATCGTGCGCAAGACTTGGATGTCTTTGATTTCGTCCAGCTTCACCTTGAGGGGATTGCGATCGAGTTCGACGAAGTCAGCCAGCATGCCGGTGGCGATCTTTCCTTTGCTCCTCTCCTCTTTGTATTGGTAAGCTGCGTTGATGGTGAACCCTTGCAAAGCCAAGTAGGGATCGACGCGCTGGTCCGGCCATGCCGGTGAGCGTGGAAATATTTTCGATGAGCACGGAATGGTCGGGAAAAGCTTCATCCAAATCGGCCAGCATGAGCGCTCCGTCGCTGAGCAGCGCCTCGGAATATCCGGTGCCGACAAGCCATCCGTTGAACGGTTTGCCCTCGCTGCGTAGTTTTTCGAGGAGCTGAGCTTTGGTCTTGGGTGGTTCCGTGGCGAAGTAGCTCACGTTCACGCCGAGCGTGTCTTGGGCGACCAAAGAAAAGTGGCCCCACGTGTCAATGAAGCCGGGCAGCAGCGTGTGCTCCTTCAAGTCATGCATCTCGGCTTCCACGCCAGCCTTGGTACGCGCCGCCTCGAGGTCTCCGTCAAAGGCGATCTTGCCTCCCTTCACCACCACCGCCTCGACATAGCACGGGCTGTCGCCCTCCATGGTGATTATATCGCCGTGGAAATCAATCGTGGCGGTGCTGGCCAAAGCGGCCCATGGATGAAGAGCAAGGATGGCGACAATAAGAGTGCGTTTCATTGTTATGCGTGAAGGCTATTGGCATAATGAATGATGCCAAACGTCGATCCGTTTACCAAACGAGGAATCCGTGGCGGGATCCGCGTGCGGCACAAACCTACCAGCTCATTGCGCTGTCTCAAGCGGCTTACGAGAACGCGACTGTTAGCCGCGAGCCGGGCCAACGGGAAGAGCGAGGGCGCTCGCGTGCTCAGTTCACGTTTGGATTCCACATCACGAGCGGCATTGATCAAGGCAACGCAATCAGCCCTTTTTTATTTGCTGGTGGAACGCGGCACCGACATTGTGGGCGGGACGAAACCACGGGATCCATCTTTGGGAAAATGCTGGATGCAGACCAACGCGCTGTCGGAATGCACATGGCTGAAATCGGCAAAAAGCTCGTGGTGACGCTCGCTGAAAACCCAGCGCTCTTCCCCGGCAAGGGGCACCAATGGCGGAATTGACCTTTCCCCGAAAACAGCTGGCGCTCTTTTTGAGCGGAATGAACCTGATGATCATTCAGTTCGTGATGATCCGCAGTTTCTCCTCCATCCTCGCCGGAACCGAGATCGTCGTGATGATCGTCACGCTCTCTTTTTTCGCCGGTTATTCGGTCGGGTATTTCTGCTCGGACCAGATTTCCGTTACCGTCTTCAAAATCGCCTCGGTGCTGGTGCTCGCGCTTCATCTGACGCTTCCATTTTCCATCCGTTACCTGTCGGGTTGTTTATTCGGTCAGGGCGCAGCTTTGCTCACACTTCTTACCGCTATTTTCGTTTCGGCTTTTGGCCTCTCTTCGTACTACAGCCTGCTTTTGCCGCGGTTCATCGCGCAAGAGGGCCGAGAATCTGTGGGAGGGTTTTATCGTCAGGAGATGATCGGAGTACTTGCCGGCTTGTTTTTCATTTTCGCATCCACTTTATTTCCGAGCGGATCCACCGGGCTCATGGTCGTTTATCTGCTGTCGCTTGTCGCCATCCTTCATTGTTTGTGGAGATCCAAGGTCCTGCTTGCCGTGGCCTGCTCGCTTGTTCTGGTTTACATCGGGTTGGCGCCGCAACTTGAAGCTGGGAGCGTTTCTTATTTGTATTCGCAAAGGTCCGGAAACAATCTGCGATGGATTTTTTCAGCGGACACGCCTTACCAACGCGTTGAAATTCTCGAGGGGCCGGACCAGGCAAAGGCATTATATTTGGACGGCATGCGGCATTACGGCGGCGATTCTCTCAGCGACTACAACCACTACGTCTCGGGCATTCCGGCTTCTTTGCTCAGCAAACCCGCGGTATTGGTCGTCGGCAGCGGTTCGATGAACGCTGTTCATGACGCGCTGCCCTATGGAAGCAGCGTGGATACGGTGGAAATTGACAAGGTGGTGGTTGAATCAGGCCGGATCTATTTGCGAGAGAAGCCGGACGCCGCGACGGAGGCTCTCCTGCGGGAGAAGTGGACGCTCAACGTGGATGACGCCAAACACTTCATCAAGAATACGCCCAAACAATTCGACATGGTCGTGTTGGACGTTGCCGGTCCCCTGCAAATGCAGGTCGCGCTGCTATATTCGAAGGAATTTTTCGAGATTGTTTCGGAGAAACTGACGGACGACGGGATCCTTTGCCTCAGCTTGAATGGCCAATTGATGGGCAAGAGCATAACGGCAAGCCGCATCACGGCGACCCTTCTCAGCGTTTTCCGAAACCTGTATGTCATCGCCCCGCCGAACAGCTCGAGCTTCGCTATCGCCGGGAACCGCATTCCCTTTGGAAGGGCCGAGCTTCTGCAGGCCCTGGCCCGCAGGGGATTTTTCAAGACTGCCGTTGTCGATCTCCCCGCCGCCGAGGCGATGCTGATTAGCAAAGATATCATCACCAAAGAACGGATGGATATCGTCCCTAATCGGGGGATCGAAAGGCTCATCCACAATTACTTCCGGGAGCACAACTGACATGATCGAGACGTTCTTTGTCTTTATCGCGGGTTTTTTTTCGCTTTCTTGCAGTTTTCTTTTTTCTTCACGCTCGAGTCCAACGTGTCCTCCGCCGGTTTGACCTATTTGATCACCAGCGTCTGCTGGCTGGGCGGAGCGGCCATCGGGCTTTCCATCCGCAGGCCGGTTGCGGTCAAATATGAGCATCTGATGATCGCCTCCGGAGTGGCGGGATTTTACTTGGTCGGGCTACTCGTTCGATGGCGGCCGTTTGATAACGCGTATTTTTTCATTTATGCACCGCTCATGGTGCTTTCCAGCATCTATGCCGGTTATTTCTTCAATTCTTTCCGTGGGCACTTCAACAAGGTGAAGTATCTCTTTTTCTGGGAGAACAACGGTTTTATGTTCGGCATTATTTCCAGTTTTCTTGCTGTGAGTTTTATCGGGCAGAGCTATCTGATTTGGATTTTGGCAGTTTCCGGCGGGGCGGTCGCAGGACTGCGTAGCTGGTTTTCTTTTCAAGACCAGTCGAAATAAAATTCCCCGCGTCGCCCGGTTCTGTTCGCCGACCTCGCCGGACCGGAAACGTATAGCGGCTGCGGTTTGCGCTGCGGACCGATCGTTGGACTCGCGGCTACAAAGAAACTCAAACCGTCTTAGCCGGACCTCTTTTACCCACGAACCAAGTCTCGCTGACATTTATCGTCATGACTTTTTCGGGGTTGGTTGGAGCAAGCGGCGCAGATCCGTCGCAGAGGCAACTTTCGGGGCCCTACCGCCGCGCGGCTTTTTTCACGCAAACTCAACCCCGAACAGTTAGACGGCTTCGCCAAGCCGGAAAAAAAGTGACTCTGCCACTTGCGCGGTGGCCTGATCGGTGAAACATTTGGAACGTATGCCACAGACGACGAAGATCTCGCACCGTCTTGATCTGCACCTCCCCTACCATGGGCCGGCCCTGCGGACCATTGCGTGCCTGATCGAGGAAAACCTCGCCTGCCATCCTTCGCCCAATGCCAAGCTGCAAGGCTTGGAGGGAGAATGGGGTCCGGACATCGCGCAATCTTGGGACGCGCTGCACGACCTCAAATTGCAACTCGAGGCGGCGGCCGACAGCGTCGATGAGGCTTACGAGAGCGCCGACTGTTAGCTTCGATCCGGCCGCAAGCACCCATTCTTGAACGGCGCGCGCATCGTTTCGTCATCCCGACACAGGCCAAGGCGGGTGCGAAAAAACACAAAAAACCATGCTGTTCCGTTTTGAAGCCGGTTCGTCCCCAACCCTGCTGCTCTTGCACGGCACGGGCGGTGACGAAAACGATTTGCTCGGACTCGGGAAATTGTTGCGCCCGGGCGCCGCGCTCCTCAGTCCGCGCGGCGAGGTTCTGGAGAATGGGCAGCCACGCTTTTTCCGCCGCCTGTCGCCGGGAATTTTCGACGAGCAAGACCTGATCCGCCGGACCCACGACTTGGCGGATTTTGTCGAAGACCATCGCGAACGCAAAGGCTTAGACCGCATCATTGCCGTGGGTTACTCGAACGGCGCCAACATCGCCGCCTCGATGCTTCTGCTCCGTCCGCAGCTTCTCGCCGGCGCCATCCTGCTCCGTGCGATGGTTCCGCTGGCACCACCGCATCCGCTGGGGCCACTCGAGGCGCCCGTTTTGATTCTGGCCGGGCGTCACGACGCGATGATTCCTGCCGACAGCACCCAGCGTTTGGCCGACCTACTCGGCCGCGATGGCGGCGACGTTACCTTGGCGTGGCAGGATGGTGGGCATGGCATCGGCCCTGAGGATTTCGAACTCGCAGGCACCTGGTTAGAGAAGCACTTCGGCCCGACTGCAGGTTAGTGGACTTTTATGCTTCACCCCGGCGCCGGCTGCTGCCTTAAATCGAACGTCAACCGAAACCCCCAACCCTCAAACACAACCCCTATGAACTGGTATCTCGAAGCTTGGAAAAACTATGCGAACTTCCAGGGCCGCGCACGGCGCAAGGCTTTCTGGATGTTTGTCCTCTTCAACATCATTGCCCTCGTCGTTCTCGGCCTTATCCAAGGCGCCCTCGGTCTCAGCGGCGAAAGCGGGTACGGCATCCTCACCGGACTCTATTCGCTCGCGGTCTTGCTGCCTGCACTGTCGCTGGCCGTGCGGCGCCTGCACGACACGGGTCGCAGTGGTTGGTGGCTCCTCATCGGCCTCCTTCCTCTGGTCGGCGAAATTATCCTGATTGTTTTTTACGCGCTCGACAGCCAGCCGAGCGAGAATCAGTACGGTCCGAACCCGAAGGGGGCCTGAGCAAGCTCAGGATTTCCCACGAATCGACCGGGTATGCTCGGCCGGTTTTTTTATTTGGCCTCGAGGCCGAAGCCGGCGTGTACGGCCTTGGCCGCGTCGGCGATGCGGTCCTCGTCGAGGATGACCGCTATTTTGATCTCCGATGTGGAGATCATCTGGATATTGAACTCCCCCTTGGCCAGAAGATCGAACAACTTGGCGGCCACACCGGAATGCGAACGCATACCGATGCCCACGACGCTGAGCTTGCCCACACCGGCGGTCTGCGTGACGCCGCGGGCGCCGATCTCCGCCGCCACGGCTTGGAGGACGGGCGAGGCTTTTTCCAGCTCGTCCTTGTTCGTGGTGAACGAAATGTCGGTTTTCCCCTCGTGCGGCGCGGTCTGCACGATGACGTCGACGACGACATTGGCCTCGGCCAGCGCATTGAAAATTTTGGCGGCGGTGCCAGTCTTGTCGGGCACGCCCTCGATGGTGACTTTCGCCTGGTTGCGTTCGATGCTGACGCCGCGGATGACGACGTCCTCCATGCCTGGTGTTTCTGCTTTCACGATGGTTCCCGGGTTGTGGTTGAAGCTGCTGCGCACTTCGAAGAGCACGTTGAATTTATTGGCGAACTCGACCGAGCGCGACTGCATGACCTTCGAGCCCGACGACGCCATCTCGAGCATCTCCTCGTAGCTGATGGCATCGATCTTCGTTGCGTCAGGCACGATGCGCGGGTCGCAGGTGTAGACGCCGTCGACGTCGGTGTAGATTTCGCATTTGTCGGCCTTGAGCGCGGCGGCCAAGGCGATGGCGGTCAGGTCTGAACCGCCGCGCCCTAGCGTGGTGATGGCACCCTCCGCTGTCTGGCCCTGGAATCCGGCCACGATGACAATCGAACCGCCGTCGAGTTGCGCGCGGATCTGCTTCGGCGTGATGTTGAAAATCTTGGCTTTGGTATGGACCCCATCGGTCACGATGCCGGCCTGCGCGCCGGTGAGCGAAACAGCGCTGGCCCCCATCCCTTGCAGGGCCATGGCGAGCAGCGCGATCGTCGTCTGCTCGCCGGTGGAGAGCAGAACATCCATCTCCCGCTCGCTCGGACGCGCGCAAACCTCGCGCGAAAGTTTGATCAGGGAATCGGTGACCCCGGACATGGCTGAGACGACCACGACCACTTTGTTTCCTTCGCGCTGTGTCAGAAGAACTCGCGAGGCGACGTTCTTGATGCGCTCGGGATTGCCGACGGAAGTTCCGCCGTATTTCTGGACAATGAGCGCCATGTTAAAAGGCTCTACGCTTTCCCTTCCAAAGATTCGTCGGCGGGGACGCCGACGCTACAATAGCGCCGGAGCTGAGAATGGGATGCGGACGGCTCGGCGAGCCGTCCCTACCGGTTGGAAGAGTGGTTGTCATGACACACCCAGCACTTTGGCCACCGACTCCATCGTGGCCTCCGCCTCCAGCGCCTTGAACCCGTGGATCATCGGCGCCTCGGGATCCTTGAGGCCGTTGCCGGTCACGGTGAGGACGATCTTCGCACCCTCGGGATACCGATGGAAGGGACACGTCGCGCAGCGATCGTTGGAGAAACATTTGAGCAGACCCGCGACCGAGGCGGCGCTGGCCGGTTCGACGAAGATCCCCTCCTCCGCGGCGAGCCAGCGCTGCGCCCGCATGATCTCCTCGTCAGTCGCGATGTCGATGCAACCGCCCGAATCTTTCACCGCGTTGGACGCCCCTTCCCAGCTCGCCGGATTACCGATGCGGATCGCCGTGGCGACGGTCTCAGGATTGTCGACCACATGGCCGAAGAAAATCGGAGCCGAACCAGCGGCCTGGAATCCGGTCATGCGCGGAAGCCTGGTCGCCTTGCCGAGCTCGTGGTATTGGCGATACCCCTTCCAATAAGCTGTGATATTGCCCGCATTGCCCACGGGAAGAATGTGGATATCAGGAGCATCGCCGAGTTCCTCGATGATTTCGAACGAGGCGGTCTTTTGTCCTTCGATGCGGAACGGATTGATCGAGTTGACGATCTCGAAGCGCCCGTCAGCCCCGAGCTCGCGCACGAGGCGCAGGGCATCGTCGAAATTGCCGCGGATGGCCACGACTTTCGCGCCGTAGATGAAGGCCTGGAGCAATTTGCCCGCGGCGATTTTTCCGGCCGGAAGCAAGACAGCGCAGGCGAGGTTGGCCCGCGCGGCGTAGGCGGCCGCGGCGGCGGAGGTGTTGCCGGTCGACGCGCAGATAACAGCCTTGGCCCCGCGTTCGACCGCCTTCGAGATGGCCATGGTCATGCCGCGATCCTTGAATGACCCGGTCGGATTGAGCCCCTCGTATTTGACGTAGACCTCGGCCCCGCGCCCGACCACGGCGCTCAGCTTGGGCGAGTAGATCAGCGGAGTGGATCCTTCGTTCAGCGAAACCACGGGCGTCTGCGCCGTAACCGGAAGATATGGCCGGTAGCGGCTGATCACGCCGCGATCGTGCAGGTTTTTCATTGTGTTACCTCCACGCGGTAAAGTGCCGGTTCGGCGTGCACGCAATCGAGGGCACGGATTTTTTGCAGGGCATCCAGCATGCTCCCGCGCGGGGCATCGTGGATCATAAGGACCAAAGACGCCTGATCCCCATCCTGAGTCTCGGGTTGGATGACCGACGAAATGCCGATGTTCGCCTCACCGAGCACGCTAGCGATGCGCGCGAGGACACCGGGTTTATCATCAACCCCAAGGCGCAGATAAAAAGGGCTGACCACCTCGTCGGATGAACGCAACTTCCCGTAAAGCTCGTGCGGAATGAACCCGAACGAACCTCGCGGGGATTCGAGGGCAACGGACGCGTCGGCCAGATCGCTGATCACCGAGCTAGCCGTCGGATCCTGCCCGGCGCCACGTCCGTAGAAAAGCGATTCCCCGACCACGTCGCCGCGTACCGCGATGGCGTTGAAGACGCCGCGGACCGACGCAAGGATATTGCCTTCGGGCACGAGCGAGGGCTGCACGCTCACTTCCACTGCTCCGTCCGCCGCGGCATCGATGACTGCGAGCAGCTTGATCGTGTAGCCGAGTTGCGCGGCAAAGCGGATATCAGCTGGCGTGATCTTCTCGATCCCCTCCACGAGCACATCCTTCGATGGCACCCAGAACCCGTAGGCCAGCGAGGCGAGAATGATCGCTTTGTGCCCGGCGTCCCATCCGTTCACATCGAGCGCGGGATCGGCCTCGGCATAGCCGGCGGCCTGCGCCTCAGCGAGGGCGGCGGCAAAATCCAGCCCGCTCTCCGCCATGCGTGTGAGGATGTAGTTGCTCGTGCCGTTGATGATGCCGCGGATGCGAAGAAAGTGGTTGGCGACAAAGGCCTCGCGCACCGCCTTGATAATCGGGATGCCGCCGGCCACGGCCGCCTCGTAGAAAACCGGCACGCGTTTTTCCGCAGCGAGTTGGAAAATTTGCGCGCCATGCTCGGCGAGGAGCGCCTTGTTGCCCGTGATGACTGGTTTACCGCGCTGGATCGCGCCGAGGATGAGTTCAAGAGGTTCCTCGATGCCGCCCATCAGTTCCACCACGACCTGGATGGAGGGATCGTCGAGCAGATTTCGCCAATTCGCGGCAAGGAGCTTCTCCGGCAGCTCGATCGCGCGCTTTTTGGCAGGATCCTTGACCGCGATCCCTCGGACAACGAGGTCGCATCCGATCCGCTCACGGAGGAGCGCTCGGTTTTTTTCCAGATTGAGGAAAACCCCGGCTCCGACCGTACCAAAGCCGGCCAAACCTATTCCTAACTCGCGCATAATGCAGACCGCACATCATGCCTGCAGGGAAGAAGCACCGCAATGCTTTGATAAGAGACGGGCGGCTTGCCAAGGCAGGGGGCAGCCAGCCGGGCGCACCGCCTTTCACGGGGGCACTTTGGGCCGGGGGCTCCGCGCGGGCTATTTGGGGTTGCAATGCAGGGGATTTGGTGCTTACTAAGACAGTACAGGGGGTGCCAGACAACACCTCCAAAATCTCGGAACTAAGCTATGATTATGAACAAAAAACTTTTCCTCCGCGGCCCTCTGGCTCTCCTCGTCCTCGCAGCACTCATTGCTGTGTTGGCACTCATCATCTCGGCACCTCGCAGGGAGGCAGAACCGACGGAAAAAATCGCCGATTCAAAAGTACCCGCTGCAGGCCAACCTTACGAAACGTCCGATCTTTACGCCCAGCCCGCCACCCGGCCCCCCTCCTCCGCCATGACCGCAGCAGGGGACACGCACGAACCAGGGCCGATGAGCGCCCCATCGGCGAATGCTTCGGGCCCGACCATGAAGAACAATTCTGCCGCCACGCCGAATGGCCTTGCGACGGCTCAGCGCAGTTCAACGACTTCGCCCGGCGGCGGGGGCGCGCCGAACTTCGAGCTTTATCAGTCGCCGGCGGAAATTCTGGCCAACAAGGATTTGCGCGATCCGGAGCAACGTGCGCTGGCCGTAGCGGAAATGACCGGGGCGGAAGAGGTGCGGTACGGGGCTGTGCTGGCGAAGGCTGAGGAACTTTCCATTCCTGTGCGCGTTGAGGGACCGGGGGACAAGGTCTCTATCCTCTCTGACTTCCGAGATGATGAACCTCTTTACAAGACAACACTGAATTTCAATGCGGCCATTTCCACCGGGGCCAATCTCATACGGCAAACCGCTCCCTACGGCTTGGATGGTTCCGGGCTTAAAGTCGGCATCTGGGACGCAGGATCCGTGCTCAACACACACCAAGAATTCAACACAACCCGCGTGGTCAAAAAGAATGCCACTGCGGCCGTGCAAAACCACTCCACCCACGTCGCCGGCACCCTCGGCGCCGCGGGCATCCAAGCCAACGCCAAGGGCATGGCGCCGCTGGCGGCCATCGATTCTTATGATTGGAGCAGCGACTACGCCGAGATGACAGCGGCCGGAGCTGCCACGGCCGCTGACACGACCAGGATACCGATATCGAACCACTCCTACGGCTTCCTTGCCGGGTCTGCCGACATGGGACGATACGAGGGTAATTGCAATTCTCTCGATGCGCTGGCCAACAGGCTGCCTTACTACCTCCCCTTCTGGGCCGCAGGCAACGACCAAGGAACCTTCACCACGTTCGGCGGCTACCAGTCCATCACCTTCGTGGCACTGGCCAAGAACATCATGACGATTGGTGCGGCCAACGATGCCGTCGATTCTTCGGGACAACGTAATATCAGCAAAGGAACCTTGGCCTCTTTCTCGAGCATGGGTCCGTGTGATGACGGGCGCATCAAGCCGGATATCGTGGCGAATGGCGTAGGCCTCTACTCTTGCGTCGCCACAAGCACCACCTCCTATGATGGCACTTATAGCGGCACAAGCATGGCCACGCCCAATGCCGCAGGTTCGGCCCTTCTACTGCAACAGCTCTACAAGGCGAATTTTTCCGGTCAGTTCATGCGCGCCAGCATGCTCAAAGCGCTCATCATCCACACCGCGGACGACATGGGACGCCCTGGTCCGGACTACCAATACGGCTGGGGCTACATGAACGTCAAAGCTGCCGCCGACTTGATCCTTGCTCACAAGGCCAGTCCTGCCGCGCCCAAACTCTCAGAGGACTCCATCACCGCTGCCAACATGGTCCGCGCCAGCACCTTTGTGTGGGACGGGACAAGTCCTATTCGTGCCACGCTTTGCTGGACCGATCCGGCAGGAACTGCGCAGACCGCCACGGACAGCCGCACGCGAAACCTCGTCAACGACCTCGATCTTCAAATCACCGCGCCCGACCGCACGACAACTTACCTGCCCTACGTGATGCCCTTCTTCGGGGCATGGACCGCCGCCTCCATGACCAGCAATGCCGTGAATGGCGTCAACAAAGTCGATAACGTCGAGAGGATCGATATTCCCACCCCGCCTCAAGCCGGGACCTACACCGTCACGGTCGGCATGTATGGCAGCAACTTGCTCAGCGGGACGAGCCAAGCCTACTCGCTGGTGGTAACCGGCAGCCAGAACAGCGCCTCTCCTTCTCCCACCCCTGCGCCAACACCTGCGGCGACCCCTACGCCTACGCCTGTGCCTCCTCCGACCCCGACACCGACCCCTACGCCTACGCCGGCGCCTTCTCCGACCCCTACACCTACACCTACGCCTACACCTGCGCCAACGCCGGCGCCTTCTCCGACCCCTACGCCTACGCCACCCAGCACAGCGGTGACCTATGCGGCGAGCGATGTTCCGAAAGCAATTCCGGACAACAATAAGACAGGTGTCACCAGCATCATCAACGTCAACGCCACTGGAAAAATCTCCACGCTGAGCGTGTCGGTCAACATCGCCCACACTTATAAAGGGGATCTTGTCGTCACTCTGATCTCGCCAGCGGGAACAAGCACGATTCTCCACAACAGGACCGGCGCCAGCACAGACAATGTGATCCTTGTTGACGTACCAGTCACAGCCTTTGGCAACACGACAGCCGCCGGCCAATGGAAACTTCTCGTTCAGGATCTCGGGCGTCTCGACACAGGAACTCTCAACTCGTGGTCGCTGACCATGACGACCACACCGTAATCATTAGCGAATCCCTCTCGGGCCGTCGGAGAATCCGGAGAGCCGATACGGACTGATATCATCAGGCCTGCGGAGGCTAGAATGTTTTCGATAACGGTCTTTACGCGCTCTCGTTTGTTCCATCGGGGTTCTGATACCAGACCCCCCCCAAAGGGGCTTTAGACGAGTGGGAAACCAGGGGGGCACGGGCGTTCGGTCGCCTCGGCGACCCATCTCCGTCCCGGCAAGGTGGGACATCCGGTATAGCCGCGCCGAATTTTGCCAATGCGCGCACTTGCCAATAAGACAATCGATCAACTAGAAACCATACGCAGGTGCCACAACGGCGCCCAAAAAGAAAACAACACAATCAACAAAACAAAAACCCTATGAAATCAAGTATTGCGGAATTCCTTGGAACCTTCTGGCTCGTCCTCGGCGGATGCGGCAGCGCCGTGCTGGCCTGCAACTTTCCGGAAGCCGGCATTGGCTTCGCCGGAGTGTCGCTCGCCTTCGGATTAACTCTCCTGACCATGGCTTATGCGATCGGGCCCGTTTCGGGCTGTCACATCAACCCAGCGGTCTCGCTGGGGCTTTGGGCGGCGGGGCGTTTCCCTGCCGGGAAACTCGCGCCCTACATCATTGCACAGATCCTCGGCGGGATCGCAGCCGGTGGAGTCCTTTATGTCATCGCCAACGGCGCGGCTGGGTTCGATGTCGCCAAGGGCTTCGCCTCCAACGGCTATGGCGTGCATTCGCCGGGCGGCTATTCACTGACGGCCGCGCTCGTCACCGAAGTGGTCATGACCATGTTCTTCCTGCTCGTGATCCTTGCCTCGACCGCAAAGCGCGCGCCGGTCGGTTTCGCCCCGCTGGCGATCGGTCTCGCCCTCACTCTCATCCACCTCATCAGCATTCCGGTAACCAATACTTCGGTAAACCCCGCGCGGAGCACGGCGGTGGCGGTGTTTGTCGGCGATTGGGCAATTTCCCAACTCTGGCTGTTCTGGGTGGCCCCTTTCATCGGCGCGCTGCTCGGCGTGGTTGCCTACAAAATCGTCGCGACGGACGAAGACTAAGAGCTTGATCGAAGCGGATCGGCCGCTCCTAACCCGGGCGGCCGATCTCCGCATCGAGGAACTTCCTCAGTTCCTCCAATCCGTCCTGCTTCTGCGCTGAAATGGCGACGAGAGGGATGCCCGGAAACTCCTGCGCCAAGCGCGGAAGATTTTCCTCCGCTCCCGGCAGGTCGGTTTTGTTCGCGACCAGCGCCCAAGGGCGCCGCGCGAGCAAGGGATCGTAGAGGCGCAGTTCCTCGCGAATTTTTTTGCCATCTTCGACCGGATCACGGCCCTCGCTGCCGGCCGTGTCAACCACCAGCAGCAGCGTGCGGCAGCGCACGATGTGGCGCAAAAAATCGTGTCCCAAACCGACATCGCGATGAGCGCCCTCGATCAGACCGGGGATATCCGCGACCGTCGCGCGGCGGAATCCGGGAAAATCCATCACGCCCACCATCGGGTGGAGCGTGGTGAAAGGATAGGCGGCGACTTTGGGGTGCGCGGCAGAGAGCGCGCCGAGGAGGGTGGATTTGCCGGCGTTAGGATAGCCGACGAGCCCCGCATCGGCGATCATGCGCAACTCGAGGAAAAACCAGCCTTCCTCGCCCGGCGTGCCCTCGGTGAACTGCCGCGGGGCGCGGTTGCGCGAGCTTTTGAAATGGATGTTGCCCTTGCCGCCGCGGCCGCCTTGACACAGCAGAAATTCGGAGCCGTCGGCATCGAGATCGCATAGCAGATCGAGTTCCTTCGGTTCGATCTTGCGACGCACGGGGGCGGGGTCGTCCTCGGAGCGGACATCGAGCGGATTATGCGGCGCCACGTCAGGCAAACGGTAGACCAGCGTGCCGACAGGAACGGGAACGATTTTGTCGGGGGCGGATCTCCCGTATTTCTGCTTGCCCAGACCATTGCCGCCGTTTTTTGCGCGCACGACCGGCTCGTAATAAAGCGTGACAAGGGTGTCGACTTGGCTGTCGGCTCGAAGGATCACGCTGCCGCCATCGCCTCCGTCGCCACCATCGGGGCCGCCCCTGGGCACGAACTTTTCGCGGCGGAAACTGGAGCAACCGTTTCCCCCGTCACCCGCCTTGGCGGAAATGCGGATTTGATCGACAAACATACTGGTCACGTCTCCCCCCGGCGCCAACGCGCCAGCCGGGAACTAACTACCCCGTGGGCTCCTCCGCTTCGGCGGCTTCCCCGCCTTCATCCCTCTCCTTGTTGATCTCCAGTTGCTTGAGGGCATCGGAGGCATCATCCACCTCGTCGAGAACGGTGCGGCTGACGAGGATCGGCGCTTTCTGCTGGATGGCCATGGCGATGCAGTCGCTGGGACGGGCATCGAGTTCGATGATTTTCTTTTGGTGCAGCTCGTTTTCGGCCGAGACGATGAGCCGGGCGTAAAATGTGCTGTTCTTCACATCGTTGATCACCGCCCGATCCACCTTGGCGCCGAAGGCAGAGAGCACATGGGCCATGAGGTCATGTGTCAGGGGACGCTCCTTCTCCGTGCCGGCGAGGAACATGTTGATCGCGTGGCCCACGGTCGCATCGACATAGATGACAAATGTTTTTCCCTCCGTGCCGAGGAAAAGTGCGGCCCCGTTGGAGGTAGGCACGACGGCCTTGAGTTGCACTGGAATGACTTGCTGCTGCGTCATGAAGTGAACCTAAGCATGGCACGCCCCCAAATCCAGAGGCAAAACCCATCTCAGCGCTCGCCCTGCCGACCGCGATAGCGCACGATAGGGCGATGCCAGCCGTCCTCCATTTTGTCAGAGAAAACTGGACGCACGCCGTGGAGGTCGGCCTGCTGGCGATCCTGATTTATTACGCTTACCTCTATTTCCGGGGTACGCCGGGGGCCAAGATTCTCGTCGGTCTGGCCCTGGTCTTCATCAGCCTCACGCTGACCTCGCAACTGCTCGACCTGCATGTCATCGGTTGGTTGCTGCGCAGTCTCTCCGTCTTCCTCGCCTTGGCGCTGGTGGTGATTTTCCAGCCGGAACTGCGCCGCGCGCTCACCGAACTGGGCAGCCAGCACTTCTTCCGCTCGGCCATGCAGAAGAAGGAGACCATCGACCAACTCGCCGAGACTATCTTCGATCTCGCGCGGCGGCAATTCGGCGCGCTCATCGCCATCGAGAGGGATATCAGCATCCGGCAATTTGCCTCCACCGGCGTCGACCTCGATGCGGTCTTTTCGAAGGAACTCATCATGACCATCTTCCAGCCCAAGACGGTCCTGCACGACGGCGGGGTCATCGTGCAAAACGAGCGCGTGACGGCGGCGGCATGCATTTTTCCCCTGACTTCGAGGGAGGACCTCGATCGCAGCCTCGGCCTGAGGCACCGCGCGGGCATCGGCATCACGGAGGAATCGGACGCGATCGCCATCCTCGTCTCCGAGGAGACAGGCCATGTTTCGCTTTGCCACCGCGGCATCATCGAGCGCAACCTCAACGCGGAAAAATTCCGGCGGCGGCTCAGCCAGCTCCTGCTCCTCGAGAGATATGAAACATCTTCTGCTGCACAACTGGAAAATTAAGCTGGTCTGCATCGTGTTGGCTTTTGTTGTCTGGTATGTGATCCAGCAGAACGTCGACCCCTCGGGCGAGTTGCAGTCACGCGCCTCAGCCGCCGAGCAGCAAAAGAAATGAAGCGGCGCTATTTCGGCACCGATGGCGTTCGCGGGCGCTTCGGCGAGGAACCCATCAGCCCCGGCTTCGCCACGCGATTGGGAAGCGCGCTGGTCGCGGTCTTGGGCGGGCGGCCGGTTATCGCCATCGGGAGGGACACCCGCGCCTCCGGCCCCGTGCTGGAGGAAGCACTGGCCCGAGGCATCACCTCAGCGGGCGGTGACGTCATCCTCCTCGGCGTCATCCCCACCCCGGGGGTGGCCGCCTTCGTCGTGGCGAACAGGCTGAACGCCGGTGCCGTCATCTCGGCTTCGCACAATCCGCCCGACGACAACGGGATCAAATTTTTTTCCGGCGCCGGATTCAAACTGCCCGACGAGGACGAGCTGCGCATCGAGGGCATGCTGGAGGAGACGCGCACCCCAGCGACAGAACCGGGGCGCGTTTCGTCGAACCAAGATGCGATCGGGCAATACGTCGCGCATGCCATTCGCTCCTTGCCTTCGGGATTCCGTCTGGATAGCCTCAAGATCGCCGTTGATTGCGCGAACGGAGCGGCGAGCGACGCGACCCCCCTCGCCCTCAAGAAACTCGGTGCGGAGGCGCATGTCTTTCATGCCTCGCCCGACGGCAGGAACATCAACGCGGATTGCGGCAGCACGGTGGCTGCGGAAATCAGCCGGCTGACCAAAGAGACCGGCGCGCAGGTCGGACTCTCCCACGACGGTGATGCCGACCGCCTGCTGCTGTGCGACGAGACTGGGGATCCTCTCGACGGCGACGAGATGCTGGCCATCGCCGGACTCGACTTGCTGCAGCGCGGAGAATTGCCGCAAAAGACCATCGTGGCCACCGTGATGAGCAACCTCGGATTGGACGAAGTCTTGGAAGATGCCGGCGGCAAAGTGGTGCGCAGCGCGGTGGGCGACCGCTACGTGCTAGAGGCCATGCGGGCCGGCGGATACATCCTCGGCGGCGAGCAGAGCGGCCACATGATTTTTCTTCGTCACGGCACCACGGGTGACGGCCTGGTGTCCGCGCTGCAAATTTTGCGCCTCATGAGGGAGAGCGGTCGCACACTCGCCGCATTGCGCAAGGTTCTGCGCAAATATCCGCAGGCCCAACGTGATCTGGCGGTCCGGTCCAAGCCGCCGCTGGAGGAACTTGCCGACGTGCAATCCGCCGTCCACGCTGCCGAGTCGGCCCTCGCCCCGCGCGGACGCGTGCTCGTGCGTTACAGCGGCACGGAACCCAAGGTGCGCGTGCTGCTTGAGGGACGCGATGCCGCGCTGCTCTCCCAGCATGCGGATCTCATCGCGGGCACCCTGCGGGAATCGATCGGCGCCTAAAATTCAGGCCCCGACCCAATCGCGGTAGCGGATCACCCGCCGATCCTCCGCGGCCTGACGCGCGAGAGCTAGGGCGTGGGCTTTGATTTTTTCGTGCCGCCAATCGGGAGGATGAAGCCCGAGACGCGCGAGGGGATTGCGGCGCAAGCGCACGGCAAGGAGCGAATTCCAGCCCAGACTCACCGCTCGGCGCCACCCGCTGCGCACGCTGTAGACGAGGGACTGCGATGCCGTCCGCGCGCCGTTACGGAGATCAAGCACACTTCCTAGCCGCGTGGTGTATGCGAATTTCTCATCGCGCACCGCGCGTTCTGCCTCCGGCCCCAGCAACCAAGCCGGCGCGATGAATCCTGGGAGATCGAAACCCTCGAGCACCGCGCGACCTGCCGCCAGACGCCGCCGCGCCTCCCCATAGGCCAAGTCGTAAAATTCCCCTTCGCCCGCCGTGTAGTGCTCGGTAACAAGTTGGCTCGCCAGATTACCCCCGCCGGTTTCTCTCCGGTGGAAGAATCCGTGGAGAATGACCTCATGCCCGGCATCCTCCTTTTGCCGCAACCAGTCGAGGAAGGCCGGGTCGCGGTCTACCGCACCGCGGTGATGGTGGTCGGGCACGACAAGGAGGGAGGTAATGCCAACCCCTTGCTCGGCCAGGTCGCGGAGCATGATCTCAACCGACGATCGGGTCCACGGGCTCACATCATGGACAGAGAGGGCCAAGGCCGGGGTGGATTTCTCGTTCATTTGATCTTTCCCCATCCCATGCTAAAGGTTCATCCTTCCATACCTGTGCCGCAAAACGATCCCAAATCACAAAATAACCGCCCCCGGGGCGGAGATCCCGACCCGCAATTCAACTGGCGCGGCCTCCTGCTTTTTGCTGTGGCCTTCGCCTTGATCGGCGGTGCCTTCATTTTCCGCAGCGGGGAGTTGACCCAAGTCGACGAGTTGACCTACCCGAGATTCAACGAACTGCTCAAAGGGGGAAAAATTGTTTCTACCGGCGAGCGCCCTCTGGAGTTGGTCGTCGAGGAAGGCCGCAACACGCAATACCTCTCGGGCTACTACCGCAAGACCGTGAAGGTGCCCCCGAAAAACGAGGATGAGGAACGCATCGTCCCCTTCACCACTCCCGTCTTCATGGCTTTCAACGGAGTGTCGATGGAAGCCCAACTCCGCGAAGCGGGCATCACGCCGGCCGTCCGCGCTGAATCGAATCTGCTCGCCACGACCCTCATCGGATTCCTGCCGGTCGCACTCTTCCTCGTCTTGCTCTATTTCATCTTCCGCTCGCAGATCAAAATGGCCGGACGCGGCGCCATGAACTTCGGCAAAAGCAAGGCGCGCATGATGGCCCGCGAAAAAAACCGTATCACCTTCAAGGACGTGGCCGGCGTGGAGGAGGCAAAGGAGGAGGTCTCCGAACTCGTGGACTTCCTCAAGGATCCTAAAAAATTCCAGAAACTGGGCGGCCGCATCCCGAAGGGCGTGCTCATGGTCGGCTCTCCGGGCACCGGCAAAACCCTTCTCGCCCGCGCCATCGCCGGGGAGGCCGAGGTGCCGTTCTTCAGCATCAGCGGATCGGACTTCGTCGAGATGTTCGTCGGCGTCGGCGCCTCGCGCGTGCGCGATATGTTCGAGCAGGGCAAGAAGAGCGCACCCTGCCTTATCTTCATCGATGAGATCGATGCCGTCGGTCGCCACCGCGGACACGGCATGGGCGGCGGACACGACGAGCGCGAGCAGACGCTCAATGCCCTCCTCGTAGAGATGGACGGCTTCGACACACAGGATGGCGTGATCATCATCGCCGCGACCAACCGCCCCGACGTGCTCGATCCCGCCTTGCTGCGACCCGGCCGCTTCGACCGCCAGGTCACGGTCAATCTTCCCGATGTGCGCGGCCGCGAGGAAATCCTGCGGGTCCACATCAAAAAGGTGAAGATCTCCGAAGGGGTCGATCTCGCCGTGATCGCCCGCGGCACCCCGGGCTATTCCGGCGCGGAGCTGGCCAACGTGATCAACGAGGCCGCCCTCCTCGCCGCCCGTCGCGGATTGAAGGCAATCACCATGCGCGAATTGGAGGAGGCCCGCGACAAAGTTCGCTGGGGCAAAGAACGCCGCAGCATGGCCATCAGCGAAAAAGAAAAAGGAGTCACCGCCTACCACGAGGCCGGCCATGCCCTGCTGCTCGAACTGCTCGAGCACACCGCGCCGCTGCACAAGGTGACCATCATCCCGCGCGGCCCATCGCTCGGTTCAACCATGTGGTTGCCTGAAGAGGACAAATACAACACCCGCCGCAAAGAACTGCTCGACCACCTTGTGGTCATCATGGGCGGACGCGTGGCCGAGGACATCGTGTTCGGCGACGTGACCAGCGGCGCGCGGGGCGACATCAAGCAAGCGACCAGCATCGCCCGCAAAATGGTCTGCCAATGGGGCATGAGCGACAAGATGGGCATGGTCGAATACGGCGAGGGCGACGAGCATCTCTTCCTCGCGAGAGACTTCAGCCGCATGCGCGATTACAGCGAGTCAACCGCCCAAGCCATCGATCAGGAGGTCAAAATGCTGATCGATGAGGCCTACGCACGCGCCATCAAGCTGCTCAACGATAGCCGCCATCAACTCGACCTCATCGCCAAAGCCCTGCTCGAATACGAGACGCTCGACGGCTCGCAGATCCGTGACATCATCGAACATGGCGAGATGAAAAACCCGCCGCACCGCGATCCGCCCCCTCCTCCCATCCCGGCGGAACCCGCCCAGACCGCCGCGCCGTCGAGCCAGAAAGACGACGGAGCTTTCCCGGGCGATCTCGCACCGCAACCGGCCTGACCCTGACTTCCGGCCGGCGGACAATCCCCGCCTTTCGCGGTCGGTGCCGTGGCTTGCGCCGTCATTGGTCTTGCCGCGCGGCAGGCAGTAGACGAGAATAGCCTCCAGTAATGCCCCAACCCAAACGTCGGACGAATTCCGGACGCCGCCGAACACCCGAACGCCCGGTTTCCCCGCAAAGACAGAAGCGCACGCCTTCTCCCAAGCCCCAAGGAGCCGCGCCGCCTGTGCCCGGACCGGACCGCACCCCGGCCGGGGCTGCCAACCCCGATCTGGCCGGCCGCGTGCTCGCACTCGTGCGCAAAAGCCGCAAATCCCCGCCGTCCGCGCAGGAGATCAACCAGCAACTGCGATTGTCCGCACCGGATTTGACCAAGGCCCTGCATGATCTTGAATTGGCCGGTGATGTCGTGCGCGTGCGGCAGGACCGCTACACGCTACCGGAGGATGCCGACCTCGCCGTCGGCACGGTCCAGATCCACCGGGATGGATCGGCTCACGTGCTGCGGGACAAGCCGGGAGACTTGGAATTTTATCTCACGCCGGAAAATACCGCGACCGCGCTGCCGGGAGACCGCGTGGTGGTGCGACACCTCCGCGACCAGCCGCCGTTCCGCGGCTACCAGCCGTGCGGACGCGTCATCCGCATCCTCAAGCGCGGCACGACGACCGCCGTCGGAACGCTCGAGAAGTCAGCTCGCTTCTGGCACGTCGTGCCGGATGACAAATACTTCGTCCACAATATCTACGTCCCCCATCCCGCGCCGCCGCTGCAACCCAACCAGGGCGACAAGGTTGTGGTCAAACTTGGCGAATGGAAATCACGCCACATCAACCCCGAGGGCGAGATCGTCGAGGTGCTCGGACCGTCCGACAAGCCCGGAGTCGACATCGAGTCGATCATCCGAAAATTCGATCTGCCGACGAAATTTCCCGAGGATGTGCTGGCCGCGGCGAAGAGCTTTGCCGACACCGTGCCGTCCTCCGCCTCGCAAGGACGTGAGGACTGCCGCGGCACCCTGGTCGTCACAATCGATCCGGATGATGCCCGCGACTTCGACGACGCGATCCATGTGGAGAAAAGCAAGGACGGATGGAAGCTGACCGTTCACGTGGCGGACGTCTCGCACTATGTCCTGCCGGCCACGCCGCTCGATCACGAGGCCTACAAGCGCGGCAACAGCGTGTATCTGCCCGACCGGGTCATTCCCATGCTGCCCGAGGCCCTGAGTAACGGGCTGTGCAGTCTGCGTCCGGACGAAGACCGCCTGACTTTCGCCGCTTTCCTCGAGATCTCACGCGACGGCAAGATCCGCAAGTCGCGCTTTGCCAAGTGCATCATCCGCAGCGCGCGGCGCTTCACCTACAAGGAGGCGTTCGCTCGCCTGCAGGCCAAGCCTGCCGACCGGTTCGACAACATGCTGCACGAGGCCTGGGCCATGGCCTCCGTGCTGCGCAAAAAACGATTTGACGAGGGTTCCCTCGATCTGGATTTCCCCGAGGTCAAAGTCTGGCTGGACGACCAAGGTCGCCCGGCTCGGCTCGAGCGCATCGAGAACGACATTTCCCACCAGCTCATCGAGGAGTGCATGCTTGCCGCCAACGAGGCGGTCGCGCGGTTTTTCCGTATGACCCCCGCCGCGGCCATCCACCGCGTGCACGAGAAGCCAGACGAGGCCAAGCTCAACGAATACCGCGAGCGCGTGCAGATGCACGGACACAAGGTCGGCGACCTGTCTGTGCGCAAGGAACTGACGCGTTTTCTAAAAATGCTGCGCGGTCAGCCGGAGGAATACGCGCTCAAGACCGCCCTGCTCAAAAGCCTCAAGCGCGCGAGCTACTCGCCCGAGCCGGCCGGCCACTACGGTCTGGCCAAGAGCGACTACACGCACTTCACCAGCCCCATCCGCCGCTATGCCGATCTCGTCGTCCACCGCGTCCTGTCCGACATCTGCGGCTACGCCAAACCGAAGGGCCGCATGCCCTTCGGCGAGATCGCGCGCCACATCTCCACCACCGAACGCAATGCGGCCGAGGCGGAGCGCGAGGCCGTCCGGCTCAAGAAATTCGAATTCTTCCGCCAACAGCTGGCCAAGCGCACCGGGCAGACCTTCAAGGCCATCGTCCTCGAAGTGCGCAACTTCGGCATGTTCATCGAACTTCCCGACGTCATGGCCGGCGGCCTCATCCACGTCTCCGCCCTCGGCGACGACTTCTACACCTTCGACCAGGCACGCCAGCGTTTCATCGGGCGCAAGAAAAAGAAGACCTATCAGGCCGGCGACAAACTTGAAGTGGTCGTCGCTCGCGTCGACCCCTTCAAGCAGCAACTCGACTTCGCCCCAGCGTAGAAGAGGCACGCAGGGGGAGCGCAAGGAAGCGCTAAGATGGATTGACCGTCCGAGCGCTTCCCGGATCTCGATTGGAAAAATCCTCTGCGCGCAGACTGAATCCAAGCCCGATCCCGCCCCACGCCGACGGGCGTTACCGACCGATAGAAACAGGATCGATTACGCGGTAGTGCGCTCAGGCAGTGAGATCGCGACGCCGGCGGCGAAGGAAGGCCGTTATCACCACTCCACCTAGCAACATCCCTCCCGCAGCCATCGTTCCAGACTCGGGGACTTCAGGCGCCGCGGCGGCACTTGCCAAGCGGAAGCCTGTGTATGATTGCTCAGCAGTGGGAACGTCGTAACAGCGGAAATCGGAAGCCAAAGCAATGGGCCATTCATCCCAGTTCCCCCCCCGTTTACCGCGATTG